>Ga0308157_10000362_pt1 | contig 159943 bp, 148 predicted proteins | sample PhyBR1_FD_201035 | JGI IMG/M metagenome (GOLD analysis project Ga0308157, IMG submission 201035) | Phyllosphere microbial communities from UC Gill Tract Community Farm, Albany, California, United States - DLSLB.R1 | ecosystem: Host-associated > Plants > Phyllosphere > Unclassified | place... | reverse complement strand
GCTGTTTGCCGGGGCTTATACAGGTACCGATTTTCTACGCATTGTTCCGCTTTTTCCCGAATATGATCGATCTGCGCGGCAAAAGTTTCTGGTTTGCGAAAGATTTAACCGCTTATGATGACGTTATTAAACTTCCGTTTTCTATTCCTTTATTAGGAGATCATTTAAGCATTTTCGCGATTGCGTGTACGGTGGTAATTTTAATTTATACCATGATGACTGCCGGCAACATTCAGCAACCTACACAAGAAGGAATGCCGAATATGAAGGTGATTATGTATATTTTCCCGATTACTTTCCTTTTCTTCTTGAATACATCGGCCTCCGGACTGTCGTGGTATTATTTTGTATCCAATGCGATTAACATTTTAATCATCCTTGTGATTAAATACTGGATTTTGGACGAAAAGAAAATTCATGCCCAAATACAGGCAAATAAATTGAAAGAGCCGAAGAAAGAAGGTAAACTGCAGAAAAGAATGCGCGAAATGATGGAGAAAGCTCAAGAGCAGCAAAAACTTCAGCAACAGCAGCAGTCTAAGAAAAAATAGAAAAAACACCAAAAAAGCCGGGAGAAAATCTTCCGGCTTTTTTTATGCTTCTATATATTCCTCTTGTAAATCGGGTACCGCTTCACTGTAATCCAGACGGAATGATCTCCGGTGGTGAATTGTTGGTCCAAATTCCATGAGTGCATTTTGGTGTGCTTTTGTCGCATAACCCATGTTGGTGTTCCAGCCATACTGCGGAAATTCATCATGAAGTTTTATCATCAGCTGGTCGCGGTAATTTTTTGCTAGAATTGAGGCACACGCTATCGAAAGAAATTTTTCATCACCTTTTACAATGCACTGATGCGGAATAAAAGGGTATGCATGAAATCGGTTTCCGTCCACTAGAATCAGTTCCGGCCGCGTGGTTAACTGATCTACGGCGCGGTGCATCGCGTGAATACTGGCGTTTAAAATATTGTGTTCATCAATGAAAGACGGTGGAAGCTCAGCAATTGCAAACTCCATTACATTTTCTTTAATATAGGAGTCCAATTCCATTCGGGTTTGAAACGTTAATTTTTTTGAATCATTAACCAAATTTTGCTTAAATTTTTTCGGTAAAATAACCGCCGCAGCTACGACCGGACCGCAAAGACATCCTCTCCCCACTTCATCGCATCCTGCCTCCAGGTAGAGCGATGACCAGCTCTTGCGCAATTTCATTTTTAGTGCCTTTTTAATAATTAAATGGTATTTAAGGTGACAAAAATACAAATTAATTAAGAATTTATTAACAAATAATTTGGATATATAAATTAAAGTGTGCACTTTTGTTGTAATGAAAAAATTTAATTTGATATGAAGAAACTAACAACAAGCGTTTTAGCTGTAGTTTTGACTGCTTCATTTGCTTTGGTAAATGCACAGACAAGAGATACAATTAAAACACAGGATATCGAAGGCGTCGTAGTTACGGCTTTAGGTATTAAAAGAGAGAAAAAATCACTGGGTTACTCTTCTCAGGAGGTTAAAGCGGACGCTTTAACAGAAGGAACAACCAACACAGGAAACATTGCTTCTCAACTTTCAGGTAAAGTTGCAGGTCTTAATGTTACTACTACCAGTAACTTTGGGGGTTCTGCTAACTTGGTAATTAGAGGGGTTAAGTCTGTGGACGGTGCTTCTCCATTGGTGGTAATTGACGGTTCGCCTGTTAACAACACCTCTTCACTTTACGGTAATACAGATTACGGTAACGCGCTTTCTGATATCAACCAGGAGGACATCGCTTCAATTAACGTATTGAAAGGTGCAGCAGCATCTGCTCTTTACGGTGAAAGAGGTTTAAATGGTGTAATTTTGATTACAACCAAAAATGGTAGAGGAAATGATGACGGATCTTGGGGCGTAACATGGTCAACAGGTGTTCAAGCAGGTTTTGTTGATAAAAGCACTTTTGCTGAATACCAAGACAAATACGGTGGTGGATATGATCCTAGCTTCTATACTGAAGATCCTGCACCAGACGGAAATTTCTATGCAAACTTTGCAGAAGATGCTTCTTGGGGACCAAGATTCAACCCGAATCAGTTGGTATACCAGTGGGAATCTTTGGACCCGACCTCACCAACTTATGGTAAAGCGACTCCTTGGGTAGCTGCTAAAAACACTCCAATCGAATTTTTCGAAACACCATTCACTTTCTCGAATACTGTTTCTTTGCAAAAAGGCAATAAAAGCTCAAACATCTTGTTCTCTTATGATAACATGACGCAAAGTGGTTTGATGCCGAACTCGAAACTTTCAAAAAATACCTTCTCTTTAAAAGCAAATTACGATTTTACAGATAAGCTTCATGCTTCATTCTACACGACGTTAACTTTGCAGGATACTAAAGGTAGAGCAATCGGAGCATACAGTGACAATATTATGTCAGGTTTCAGACAATGGTGGCAAACGAACGTAGATATATTATCACTGAGAGATGCTTACTTCAGAAACATCGCAAATCCGGTTGAAGCTAACAACTACGGTAACGTAACATGGAACCCTTATGATTCCAGCAACTTAAGACCAATTTTCTGGAACAACCCTTATTTCCAGGCGTATGAAAATGCACCGAGAGACCAGAGAAACAGAAACTTCAATGTCGCAAGTTTAACCTATGACTTTACAAAGGATATCAGCGTAATGGGTAGAGTTTCTTACGATAGAAGTGATCTGCGCGTTGAGCAAAAAATGGCTATTGGTACTCTTGCAACTGGCTTTGGTGCTTCTGGTAACGATGTGGCTTCCGGATATGCGAGAAGAGATGTTCGTAGATCCGAAACAAATTACGATTTGATCGGTAACTATAAATTTGATATTACAGATAATATCAATGTTAGTGGTATCGTTGGGGGAACTATCCGAAGAAACTACAATAGCAGCCTTTATGCTTCTACTGAAGGAGGATTGGTAATCAGAAACATCTATAGCCTTGGTAACAGTGCTGCACCTACCTTAGCACCCTCTGAAAGTGAAGTAACATGGCAAACGAACTCAGGATATGCTTCTGCATCTTTTGATTTCTACAAAATTTTCTATTTAGATGGAACATACCGTGTTGACCAGAGTTCAACGCTTCCAGGCGGTAACAACGTTTATGGTTACGGTTCTGTAACTGGAGCGTTGATTTTATCAGAATTGATAAAACCAAGCTGGATGAACTTCTGGAAATTAAGAGCAAACTACGCTGAAGTTGGTGGAACAGCAGATCCGTATCAGTTAGCTTACTACTATGCTCCAGCAGGGTTCTTTGGAAATGTAGGTCTTTCCGGAACTCAAACAAGACAGCCAAATTCTGACTTGAAACCACAAAGAGCGAAAGAATTTGAGGTGGGTACTGAAGGTAGCTTCTTCAAAAACAGATTCACTTTTGATTTGGCATACTACAAAACGAAAACCATTAACCAGATTCTTCCTACTCTTCCAATTTCTTCAGCTTCAGGGCTTAGCACTGCTTCTGTAAATGCCGGACAGATTGACAACTGGGGTTATGAAGTCGCTTTAGGACTTGTTCCAATTAAAACTTCAAACTTCACTTGGAACATGGACATCAACTGGTCACAAAACAGAAACAAAGTTGTTGAACTTCTTCACAATGAAGTATCCGATGTTTCCAACGTATTACTTCAGGGATACCAAGGTGGTGTTTCACTTAACGCAAGAGAAGGTGAAGCTTGGGGTACTTTGGTAGGTAGTGATTATGTATTTTTAAACGGTCAGCCGGTAGTTAATGCTACAACAGGCTACTATTTAAAAGAAAACAACAAAATTATTGGTAATGCAACACCAGATTGGATCGGTGGTGTAAGAAACAGCTTCGATTACAAAGGGCTTAGCTTAAGCTTCCTAATTGATGTTAGACAAGGTGGTGATGTATTTTCTACTGATATGTATTACGGTTTGGCAACAGGTTTGTATCCTGAATCTGCCGTGGGTGATGTCAGAGAGAAAGGAATTGTATGGCCAGGTGTAAATCCCGATGGTAAAACGAATACAACTGTAACCAGAAATCCTTCTGCTTTTGGTTCATTAGACGGATATGCAAGAATGCCTGCTAGTCGTTTCGTTTATGACGGTTCATATGTGAAATTAAGAGAAGCTGCTATTGGCTATACCCTTCCGAAAACCGTCTTGGCTGGAACTTGGGTGAGAGACGCTAAAGTATCTTTAGTAGGTAGAAACTTATGGATTATTCACAAAAACTTGCCTTACGCAGACCCTGAGAACATGGTGGGCGGCGGCCTTAGCTCTTACGGATGGTCAATCGGTTCTCTACCAACAACAAGAGATATCGGATTAAATGTTACTTTAAAATTCTAAGATTACAACAATGAAAAAAATACTTAATAAACTTATCATAGGTGCGCTGGCTGCAATCAGCCTTACGTCGTGCCAAAGAGATTTGCTTTCATTAAATGAAAACGTGAAAGCACCCTCTGTATTGCCGTCAGAAACTTTACTGGCTATGGGGCAAGAAAGGTTTTTCTACTCTACTTTTACGGGCAGCGTAAATTTTAACAACTATCGTTTCTTTGTTCAACAATGGACCGAAACCACCTATACAGATGAAACAAATTACGACTTGGTTACCCGTAACCAACCTCGTAACCACTGGAACAGAATGTATGTGAACTCGTTGAACAACTACGAGCAGGCTAAAAAGAACCTTCCTAGCGAGGCAGTTCTTTCCGAAGCAGAACGAACAAATAAAATGGCTACTTTAGAAATTTCTCAGATTGTAGTTTGGGAAAACTTAGTAGACACTTACGGAAACGTACCCTATTTTGATGCTCTAGGCGCTGCAGAAGGTAATTTTGCTCCAAAATATGATGATGCAAAAGCAATTTATGCTGATCTTCTAAAAAGAATCGATGCAGTTGTAGCAAAAATCGATGCAGGCGCAAGCGGGTACTCAACTGGGGACCTGGTATACGGTGGAAATATGACAAGTTGGAAACATTTGGCAAACTCGGTTAAGCTACGATTGGCTTTAAACTTAGCAGACGTAGATCCTGCAACTTCAAAATCAGCTGCAGAAGCAGCTGTCGCTTCAGGTGTAATCGCTTCAGCAGATGAATCTTACACTCTTGATTTCGCTGGCGGAACTTATAATAACCCAGTTTATGACGATTTAGTAGCTTCAGGTAGAAATGACTTTGTTCCAACAGAGCTTGTTATTAACATGATGAATGCTAAAAACGATCCTAGAAGAGCAGTTTGGTTTACTACAGTAGACGGTAAATATGTTGGTGGAGTATTCGGAGAATTAAATCCATTCAATGGAAAATCTCACATGAGTGATTTCTGGTTAGCGCCTAATGCACCAGCACCATACTTAAGCTACGAAGAAGTATTGTTCATGAAAGCTGAAGCAGCGGCAAGAGGATACAACGTAGGAGGAACTGCTGTTGAAATGTACAATAAAGCAGTACTAACTTCAATGGCCTTGAACAATGTTAGCACTGCTGATGCCGCAGCTTATTTAGCTGCTCATCCTTATGATGCTGTAAACTGGAAAAAATCAATTGGGGAAGAAGCGTACATCGCATTATTTAACCAGCCTTTTGGCGCTTGGTTATTCTCAAGAAGATTAGATTATCCTAAGTTTCAAAACCCTAAAAACAATAAACTTGAAGGAGTACCGGTAAGAATGCCTTACTCTGATCAGGAATATGTATTGAACAAAGCAAACGTAACTGCTGCTGCTACCGCTATTGGTGGTGACAAAGCAACTACTCACTTGTTCTGGGATAAATTCTAAGGTTTAACCTTCAGTAATTAATTAAGCCACTCTTCGGAGTGGCTTTTTTATTTCTGTATATTTGTATATCAAAAATCTACCATGAACATTAAAGATATTATTCAGGATAAACTCAAGGAAATTATCGCCACGGTTTTTCAAATAGATGGCCTAAACATAACCGATACAGTTACCCTGGAGGTACAGCAAAATAAAACCGACTTTGAAGGAGATTTTACTATCGTCACTTTTCCGCTTGTAAAAGCCTTGAAACGAAGCCCCGATTATATAGCGATGGAACTTGGCGAAGCTTTTATGACACAATCCGATTTTGTCGAAAGTTATCACGTCGTAAAAGGCTTCCTGAACTTAAAAGTCAAAAACAAATTCTTCCTCAATAATTTCCAGCACACCAAAGAAACTTTCGACCAGATTGAAAGCCGAGATGAAACCGTAATGGTTGAATTTTCCTCGCCCAACACCAACAAACCTTTACACCTCGGCCACATCCGAAATAATCTTTTGGGCTACTCTGTTTCCCAAATCTTAAAACAGGACGGCTATAACGTCATCAAAACGCAAATCATCAACGACCGCGGGATCCACATCTGCAAATCAATGCTGGCTTGGCAGAAAAGCGGCTCTGGTGAAACTCCGGAAAATACCGGCTTAAAAGGCGATAAATTGGTCGGAAACTACTATGTCGCATTTGACCAAACTTATAAAAAGCAAATTGCCGAACTCGTTGCCAACGGAACCGACGAAAACAGCGCTAAAAAACAGGCACCTGTCATTCTCGAAGCACAAAAAATGCTTCTCGACTGGGAAAAAGGTGACGAAACCGTGCGCAACCTTTGGTCAGAAATGAACTCTTGGGTATACGCCGGCTTTGCCGAAACCTACAAACGTTTGGGTGTAGATTTCGACCAAATTCAGTATGAAAGCAACACCTATCTTTTAGGTAAAGATCTTATTCAGCACGGCCTGGTTACGGGTGTTCTCTACCAAAAAGAAGACGGCTCCGTTTGGTGCGATCTTTCAGATGAAGGTTTGGACCACAAACTGCTCCTGCGCGGCGATGGTACTTCCGTTTACATGACTCAGGATTTGGGTACTGCGGTGCAGCGTTTTCAGGAAAACGATATTCAGAAACTAATTTACACTGTTGGGAACGAGCAGGATTACCATTTCGATGTGCTCTTTAAAATTCTGAAAAAACTAGGTTATTCATGGGCAGAAAATCTCTACCATCTTTCTTACGGAATGGTAGAACTTCCGGAAGGCAAAATGAAATCCCGCGAAGGAACCGTTGTTGATGCTGATGATTTAATGCAGGAAATGTACATTACCGCAAAAGAAAAGGCACAGGAACTTGGCAAACTCGAAAATCTTTCCAACGAAGAAAAAGAAAAATCTTACGAAACCGTAGGAATTGGCGCTTTGAAATATTTCATGCTGAAAGTAGATCCGAAAAAGAAAATGCTTTTCAATCCTGCAGAAAGCATCGATTTTGCGGGCAACACCGGCCCTTTCATCCAGTATACCTATGCGCGAATCCACTCGTTGCTGGCCAAAGCAAACTATCAGTCGACTACGCTTTCCGAGTACGAACTCACCAGTTCCGAAAAAGATTTGGTGATGCATCTTTCCAACTTTAAAGAAACCGTAACGCGCGCTGCAGAAACACTTTCGCCGGCTCTCGTCGCCAATTATATTTACGAGGTCGTAAAATCATACAATTCCTTCTACCAGAACAATCCGATCCTGAGCCAGGATGACGAAAACACTAAAAATTTCCGTCTGGAGCTCTCAGATTTAACCGGAAAAACCATTAAAAAAGGGCTGGAATTATTAGGAATCGGCACTGTAAACCGTATGTAAAGATTTTGGGCGTGCCCCGATTTCCCGCCGCATTCCCCGCGCATCGGGTCGGTCTCCGGCTGCAATCTTTTTTTGCGGCGCTTCGCGCCGCAAAAAGGATTTCCGCCTCCCACCTCACGCGGCAGACTGCAAAAAACCTGTAAAAAAAGCACTGTTAGGGCTTTGAGCCCTAAAAGCGCTCCTGCCCAAAAAAAATTCAGCTCATGAAAATCGATTTTTCTCAAAACTCCTGGCAAAACCTCACGCCGAAAACTGATTTTGAAAAAAAAGTGCTCGCTTTTATCAGCGAATGGTTCAGCGTTTCCGACACGGTAAAAGTTCAGACTTCCGGTTCCACAGGCACACCGAAAATTTTCGATATTGAGAAAGAAAAAATGCGGAATTCCGCGAAAATGACCTGCGACATTTTAGAACTTCAAAGAGGCGATTCGGCACTACTCTGCCTTCCCGTAGAATATATTTCCGGAAAAATGATGATCGTACGCGCGATTGAAAGAAAGTTAATCTTAACCGTCAAAACGCCGTTAGCAAGTCCATTACAAGATCTTCAGGAAGAAATTAATTTCTGTGCGCTTTCGCCACTTCAGGTAGAAAATTCCCTGCAAAAACTGCATTTTTTTCAAAATATCATTATCGGTGGTGCGGCGGTTTCTGAAACCTTAAAAAATAAAATTCACAGCGCTTTAAAATCCAGCGAAGACCGGAACACACCGAAAATTTTCGAAACCTACGGCATGTCGGAAACTTTGTCTCACATCGCGCTGAAAGAAATTTTCCCGGTTGCGGAGGCATTTTTTTCCGTTTTGCCTGGCGTGGAAATTTCCACCGATGACAGAAACTGTCTCCAGATTTTTGCACCAAATTTAAATTCCGAACTGCTTACAACGAACGACTTAGTTGAGATAAAAAACGAACACCAGTTTCGTTTTTTGGGCAGAATTGATCATGTCATCAATTCCGGCGGGCTGAAAATTTATCCGGAAGAACTGGAAACCTTAGTGAAAAAAATCCTACTTCAGGAGCTTATTTTTCTCGGAATCCCGGACGAAGTGCTCGGACAGAAATTGGTTCTGGTGATTGAAGGCGCGGAAGATGAAACGCAAAAATTGCTGCTTAAAACCGTCAATTTTCCGACAAAAAATCATCAGCCGAAAGAAATTATTTTCCTTGCAGAATTTCCACGTATCCCGAACGGGAAAATCGACCGGCAAAAGTTGCTTCAAATCGCAACCGAAAAAATCCGCCGCTAAAAGGGCATTTTTTTTCGTTTTACAATAATCTTTATCTTTGTTTCGATGAGAGATTTCACCAAAGAACTGACGTATAAAACTTCGCGCAGCAGCGGCGCGGGCGGACAAAACGTGAACAAGGTGGAAACCTCGGTCACCGTCATGTGGAATGTCGCCGCCAGCGGATTTTTTTCAATTGAAGCAAAAGAAATGATTTCTGAAAAACTGAAAAATCGTATCAATTCAGACGGAATTTTGCAGCTTACGGTTTCCGAAAGCCGCACTCAGCTGCAGAACAAAAAAATCGCGACGGAAAGGATTTTACATTTGGTGAAAAAATCGCTTTTCATTCCGAAAGCGCGGAAGGCCACAAAACCTTCGAAATCCAAAATTGAAAAAAGACTGAAAGCGAAGAAAGAACTTTCCGCAAAAAAGGAAAACCGGCGTTTCCGGGGCGAATAATTTTTGAAAAAATTTGCTGTTTTAAGGGCAAATTTTTTGGTTTTATCCTGCGCAAGATTTTCGGGGAATTACTGAAAAATTAGCTGCTAAAAGACCTTCTTTTATACTCTTGCAGATTTCGCCGATTTCGCGGATTTCACGGATTTTGCAAATAAAAAAATTGGGTGCTTAAAGCGTATTTTTTTGCGGTTTGCTTTTAAAAGAAGAAACCAAAGCTCCCCTAGCCCCGATTGCAGTGCCATCCCCCGGCGAGGTTGCAACCGAAGCCGGGGATAAAACGGAAAGCGGGCTGTAATCTTCGGAGGGAGCGAAAACCGTCTTGCTCCCAAAAGAATTCTTTTTAATTATTATCTTTGCTAAAACGAAAAAATTATGAGTAAGCCGATTACGGAATTTATAGAAAAATATTATCTGCATTTTAATTCTGCCGCTTTGGTAGACGCTTCCAAAGGTTATGTGGCGCACCTGAAAGACGGCGGAAAAATGATGATTACCCTTGCCGGCGCCATGTCTACCGCGGAAATCGGGAAAATTCTGGCCGAAATGATTCGTCAGGATAAAGTGGATATTATTTCGTGTACGGGCGCGAATTTAGAGGAAGATTTGATGAACCTTGTGGCGCATTCGCATTACGAAAGAGTGCCGCATTACCGCGACCTTACGGCGCAGGACGAATGGAATTTGCTGGAAAAAGGTTTGAACCGTGTGACCGACACGTGTATTCCGGAAGAGGAAGCGTTCCGACGTTTGCAGAAACATATTGTGGAAATTTGGAAAGATGCAGAAGCGAAAGGCGAGCGCTATTTCCCGCATGAATATATGTACAAAATGCTTTTATCAGGCGTTTTGGAGCAATATTATGAAATCCCGAAAGAGAATTCCTGGATGCTTGCCGCGGCGGAGAAAAACCTGCCGATTGTGGTTCCGGGCTGGGAAGATTCCACCATGGGAAATATTTTTTCCAGCTATTGTATCAAAGGTGAACTGAAGCCTTCGACCATGAAATCGGGGATTGAATATATGATGTATTTGGCCGATTGGTATCCGAAAAATTCGGGTGGAAAAGGCGTTGGTTTCTTCCAGGTTGGCGGTGGAATCGCGGGTGATTTCCCAATTTGCGTGGTACCGATGCTGTATCAGGATATGGAAATGACCGACATCCCGTTCTGGTCCTATTTCTGCCAGATTTCTGATTCTACGACGTCGTACGGTTCTTATTCAGGTGCGGTGCCGAACGAAAAAATCACTTGGGGAAAACTGGATATCACTACACCGAAATTTATCGTTGAAAGTGACGCCACGATTTGTGCGCCGCTGATGTTCTCTTATATTTTGGAAAACTCGTAAACGAAGGATGAAGGGTGAAGGGTGAAGGATGAAGGATGAAGGATGGAGTTGAAGCATAAAATAAAAAAATCGTCTTAGAAATGGGGCGATTTTTTTTGCCGTTTTAGCGACGAATTTTTCTAAAAAGCTTAATTTTAATGTATGAATGATTTATTCAACAAGCAGGTTTTTGAAATTATCAACCTAATTCCGAAAGGTCGCGTGACGAGTTACGGCGCGATTGCAAAAGCGGTGGGTTATCCGAATCACGCGCGCCACGTGGGAAACGCTTTGCGAAATTACGACGATGATTTTCCGGCGCACCGCGTATGCAATGCTTCGGGAAGAATTACCGCGAGTTGCAAACGTGACTTTATTGGAAAGCTAAAAGCAGAAAATATCGAGGTAAAGGAGGGAAAAATTCAGAATTTTAGAAAGGTGTTTTGGAATCCGCTGGAGGAGATATGAAAAAAACCTTGTCGGTTGACAAGGTTAAGTGGAGTGCAATTTGTTCAAAATTTATTTGCTTAGTTGCTGATAACTTCTTTGAATAAAATCCGTCAGGTCTTTTCCTTTCAACAGGTTCTGAGAAAGTTTCGCCAAATCTAAAGCATATTTAATTTTGGTGTTTTTTTCTTCTGCATTTTCATTTTTCAGGATTTCGGAAGCGAGCTCGCTGTTGGAATTCACCACCAAATTATACATTTCCGGGAAACCGCCCATGCCAAACATTCCACCGCCACCGGTCGCCTGCATATCTTTCATACGGCGCATAAATTCCGGCTGCGTAATCATAAACGGCGCTTCGGTGCTTTCTAAATCTTCGATTTGCACAGAAAATTTAGTATCGTTCACCGCCTCTTCAATATTTTTCTTCAAAGATTCTTTTTCCTCTTCGTTGAGTTTAGAAATCGCTGCATCTTCTTTTTTAATCAAGTTGTTCAGGTGATCAGCATCTACGCGAGCGAAGGAAATTTTCTCTTTCGAAGTTTCCAGTTTCTGAATCAGGTGCGGCACAATTGGTGAGTCAAGCAATAATACTTCGTAACCTTTATCATTCGCAGCTTGTATATAACTGTGTTGGTCGTGTTCGTTTGTCGCATAAAGAAGCACCAAATTACCATCTTTGTCAGTTTGCATCGGCTTCAGTTTTTCCTCCAATTCCGACCATAAATAATATTTTCCGTCGGTGGTTGGATACAGTGCAAATTTGTCTGATTTATCAAAGAACTTGTCTTCGGAAATCATTCCGTATTCGATGACGATTTTGATATCATTCCATTTTTTCTCGTAATCTTCGCGGTTTTCATTGAATAATGAAACCATTTTATCCGCCACTTTTTTGGTGATATAAGACGATATTTTTTTCACCGCGCCGTCAGCCTGCAAATAGGATCTGGAAACATTAAGGGGAATATCCGGTGAATCGATGACACCGCGCAGCAACATGAGGAAATCCGGCACAATTCCTTTCACCTCATCAGTCACATAAACTTGGTTTTGGTAGAGCTGAATTTTATCTTTTTCAATGTTTAAACCGTTGGCCAATTTCGGGAAATACAAAATTCCGGTCAGATTGAACGGATAATCCACGTTCAAATGAATATTGAACAAAGGCTCCTCAAACTGCATCGGATACAGCTCGTGGTAGAACTGCTTGTAATCAGCGTCGGTCAGCTCACTTGGCGCTTTTGTCCACGCAGGAGTCGGATTGTTGATGATATTGTCAACTTCCACCGTTTCCGCTTTCGCATCTTTTGGCGCATCTTCGGGTAAAGGCAAAGTTTCAGTTTTGGTGCCGAATTTAATCGGAACCGGCATAAATTTATTGTATTTTAAAAGCAGCTCGCGAATTCTGGATTCTTCCAAAAACTCCGTAGAATCCTCCGCGATGTGCAAAATAATATCGGTTCCACGCTCTGTTTTGTCAGCTTCTTCCAAAGTATAAACCGGACTTCCGTCGCAAATCCAACGCACTGCAGGCTCGTCTTTGTAAGATTTCGTCACGATTTCCACTTTTTCCGCCACCATAAATGCGGAATAAAATCCAAGTCCAAAATGACCGATAATCCCCGAATCTTTCGAAGTGTCTTTATATTTTTCCAAAAATTCTTCCGCACCCGAAAACGCAATCTGGTTGATGTATTTTTCGACCTCCGCGCCCGTCATCCCGATTCCCTGGTCAGAAATCGTGAGTGTTTTCGCGTCTTTATCGATAGCAACTTCAATTTTAGGCGTGCCGTAATCGGTTTTTATTTCACCAATGCTGGTCAGGTGTTTCAGCTTCAAAGTCGCGTCGGTCGCGTTAGAAATCAGCTCACGCAAAAATATTTCGTGGTCGCTGTAGAGAAACTTTTTGATTAAGGGGAAAATATTTTCCACCGAGACATTAATATTTCCTTGTGTCATTTTAAGTGATTTTTAAGTTATGCGAGGGAAATCTCAAATAAAACACCAATCTGCAGAAAGTGACATTTTGTCAAGGTTTTGGGCAATTCCCCATGCCGGCGCCTGCGGCGCCGGCATGGGGACCGGGCTATTCACTGCAACTCCTCCCCGCCGCGGCGGGTCCGGGGTTTCCGTTGCTATCCCTATTGCGGGAAAGTTTTCAAAACCCAATTTCTTCTCAAAATTAATATCCGATTTTAACCCGGTTTTCAGCTTAATTTTTTAGCTGCTATTTGACCAGTTTTTTAGCAAATTTATTTTCACCAAAACCAAGAAAAAGCGTCAGAGGCCCAGCAATTTTTTACCTGCTATTGCAGGATTATTCAGCAAATTTTTTAGCTGCCATTTGACCACATTTTTCTAATTTTCCAAAAACCTACGACATAATGTGAAATGGTTTTCGTTCCGTAACTTTTTATATTTAAGCTTGTTCACCACCATCAATCTGCGAAATCAGCAAAATCTGCGAGAGAATTCCGGTGCCACATTTTGGAAAAATTTACCTCTTTAGCGCCATATTTTTAATCAAGTCCAATAGAAGCGAATTTTAAGCTGCTGTTAAAACTCCGCACAGACAATTTTTGGCTGCTATTTGGCCACTTTTTTCGAAAATTTATTTTCCACACAAAACCAAAAAAAATGTTCAAAAAGCAGCAAATTTTTCTCGGTACGAAAACTTAAAAACAAAAAAAACGGCAATAATGCCGTCTTTTTTAATATTTAAAAAATAATCTTTCGATTAGTTTTCTTTCTTGTTTTTAATTTCCTCACGGATTTTTCCTTCCAGTTCATCGGCAAGGTCCGGATTGTCTTTCAGCATATCTCGTACCGCATCACGTCCCTGACCTAATTTCGTATCCGCATAGCTGAACCAGGAACCGCTTTTCTTTACAATTCCCATGTCTACCGCAGCATCCAGGATTTCGCCGGTCTTGGAAACACCTTCACCGTACATAATGTCGAATTCTGCCATTTTGAAAGGCGGCGCTACTTTATTTTTCACGATCTTCACTTTCACACGGCTTCCCACAGCTTCATCACCTGTTTTAATCGGTGCGCTGGCCTTTCTGATGTCAATCCTTACCGAAGCATAAAACTTCAGCGCATTTCCGCCTGTAGTGGTTTCAGGGTTTCCGAACATCACGCCGATTTTCTCTCTCAGCTGGTTGATGAAAATCACGGTACATTTGGTTTTGGAAATGGTTCCGGTTAATTTTCTCAACGCTTGCGACATCAATCTCGCGTGAAGTCCCATTTTGGAATCTCCCATCTCACCTTCGATCTCCGCTTTTGGCGTTAAAGCCGCTACAGAGTCAATCACCACGATGTCCACAGCGCCGGAACGGATCAAGTTATCCGCGATTTCCAAAGCCTGCTCACCGTTGTCTGGTTGAGAAATAATGAGATCATCCAGGTTAATCCCCAGTTTTCTGGCATAACTTCTGTCGAAAGCGTGCTCTGCATCAATAAATGCTGCGATACCGCCCAATTTTTGAGCTTCAGCAATCGCGTGCAAAGTAAGCGTTGTTTTACCTGAAGATTCCGGCCCGTAGATTTCGATGACACGGCCGCGGGGATAACCGCCCACGCCCAAAGCCAAATCCACACCCAAAGATCCCGAAGGAATCACCTCGATATTGGTATCAACAGAGTCGTCACCCAAGGTCATTACGGTGCCTTTACCGTAGGTTTTATCTAATTTATCAAGCACTAAAGCCAGTGCTTTTTTCTTATCGTCAATACTGCTCATTTGTAAATTTTATTTTGTCAAAAATACGGAATTATCGTGTAAAATAAAATTTTAAAAGCTTCTAATTTCGGCTTTTAAAAAATATTTTTGAAAATAATTTTTTAATTAAAAATATTTGTTTTAGATTTGCACCACCAAAATAATGACAGACCCATGGTGTAACGGTAGCACTCCGGTTTTTGGTACCGTCAGTTGGGGTTCGAATCCCTGTGGGTCTACAAATTTTTGCAAAACGCTTTGAATTTTCAAAGCGTTTTTTTTGCCTAAATATTAAACATTTTCAAAAAATAAAATTCAAAAAAACCATAAAAGAACCCGATATTTTTAGATACCGGGTTTTGCTTTTAATTTGATTTTTTTGCTTTGATCATCGCTTCCAGCATATCCCACATTTCCTGTGGAATTTCCTCCAGCATATTGAATTCGCCGGCGCCTTGTAACCACTCTCCGCCATCAATTGTCACAACTTCACCGTTCATGTAAGCGGAATAATCGGAAACCAAATAAGCGGCTAAATTCGCCAGCTCCTGATGTTCGCCAACTCTACGCAACGGGACTTTTTTCCGCATATCGAATTTTTCTGCCAAATCTCCCGGTAATAATCTTTCCCAGGCACCTTTCGTCGGAAATGGTCCCGGCGCAATGGCGTTGAAACGGATGCCATACTTCGCCCATTCTACCGCTAAACTGCGGGTCATGGCCAGAACTCCGGCTTTTGCACAGGCGGAAGGCACAACGTACGCAGAACCTGTCCAGGCGTAAGTGGTGACGATATTCAGCACGGTCCCGGGGATTTTATTTTCAATCCAGTATTTACCAACGGAAAGCGTGCAGTTTTTGGTGCCTTTCAACACGATATCCAAAACAGAATCAAACGCGGAATGCGTGAGTCTTTCTGTTGGTGCGATGAAATTTCCGGCGGCATTATTGAGTAAAATATCGATTTGCCCGAATTCTTTTACAGCGGCATCTTTCATGGCTTCCACCTCATCCCAGTTTCTTACGTCGCATTGTACGCACAGAACCTTTCCACCGGTTTCTGCTTCGAGTTCTTTGGCGGTAGTCTGCAGTTTTTCCAGATTACGCGAGGTGATAACGACTTTGGCGCCGAGTTGCAGAAAATATTTCGTCATTGCTTTGCCGAGTCCGCTGCCGCCGCCCGTTACGATGGCGACTTTATCTTTCAGAGCATCTTCCTTAAGCATCGGTTGTGTATAGAGATTCATGGTAATTGTTTTTGTAAATTTAGTGGAAATATCCTGTAGAAAGTTACGAACAATTATGCGGGAAATAAAAATAGGCCGTTAAAAGGGCAAATTTTTGGAATTTTTACATGGTCTTCAAAACTGATTTTTCTTTCAAGTTCTTTTGTCTTGAAACAAAAGAACCAAAATTGCCTCATTATTCCAATAATTCCATTTGAATCGGCGAATCTTCGATTTCAAGGCTTGGAAACTCCGGATAAAAAATTTCCGATAAACCTAAACTTTCTGAATTTGCGCGATTGCAGATTTTACATGAGTACGAAGATTTTTCCGCGCTTCGGACAAAGAAAGTTTTTAACGGTTTATCAGCAATTTTTTTTTACACCTTCATTTCCGATGCCGCTTAAAATTAAAACCAATCTTGAAATTACACACTCACCGCGCCCCGACTTGAACGGAGCTCTTTTTGCGGAGCGCAGCGGAGCAAAAAAGCGGGAGTGGAAGGCGGAAAAAGGCGCCCAAAAACAATTCCGCAAATGGTTCAAAGGTGGCTAGATTGCTTCGTTCCTCGCAAGGACAAAAAAACTGCCCCAAAATTGGAGCAGTTGTAAAATTGAAAAATAGGGTGTTTTAGTAGCCAAAAAGTTCTTCGAGAGAAATCTTTTTCACTTCACCAAGTTTCTGCATATCTTTCATCGGAATGTTTTTCTCTGACGCAACAATTGCGTAAGTGTAAGGTTTTCCGGAGAAGTTCGCCTGGTGGAAATTCTTTAAATCGTTCATCGAAATATTGTCTACCGCGGTATAAATGTTTTTTCGTGCATCTTCGGTCAAACCTAAATCTTTTGCCGCCAAATAATTAAAGATGATGTTGTCCTGCGTGATGCGCTCGGTTTGAATATCTTTTTTCACCTGTGTTTTGGCAAGATTTAAGTTTTCACCCAAATCTGGCATGGTGGTTAAAAGTTCTGTCATCGCGGTTGTTGCATCATTAAACTTGTCTGCCTGGCTGCCTACATAGCTCATCATATAATATTGATCTGCTTTTTTCTGAGGCTGCACATACACCCCATACGTACTGTATGCCAACGCTTTACTTTCGCGAATCGTCTGGAAAACAATAGAGCCCATACCGCCGCCAAAATAGTTATTGAAAACTTTTACAAGCGTGTTTTTCGCAGGGTCGTAACTTTCGGTATTTCTGATCCAACGCGTTTCTGCCTGCACCATATCATAATCTGCAAAAAGAACCTGATTTTTGGTTTGCGCAACCTGTTTGAACGCTTTGGCCGGCGCAGCAACAGCAAATTTTGCCGGTACCGGATGTACGTTTTTCAACTTGCTTTGCAATTCTTTAATTGAAATGGGGCCGTAATAAATCACGGTTTGTTCATACTGATTCAGGTTTTTAATTTTATTTACCAACTCTGCAGCAGTGGTAGCTTCCAAATCTGCATTGCTTAAAACGTTGTTGAACTTGTTGTTCTCACCGTACATCGCGTAGCTGGTTAATCCCTGCAAAATGGCGCCCTTATTGGCTTTTGCATCTTTGCGGCCTTTAGCCATTCTTTCTTTCAAACCTTTTAAAGCAGCATCGTCAGCTTTTATATTTAGGATTAAATCTTCGTAAAGTTTAACAGCCTGATCGAAATTTTCCTGCAAACCTTCAATAGTAACGGTGGTATATTCTTCACCGGTAGAAACATTGAAGCTGCTGGCGATTTTGTAAAATGCTTTTGAAATTTCTTCCGCCGACATTTTATCAGTTCCTAAAAACTGTAAATATTGCGAAGCCAAAGGTTGTTTCAAATCGTTTAAAGAACCGATTTTGTAGCGGTATCTCAAACGGTAAAGCTGGTTTTCTTTATTTGGAACGTAAAGAATTTCTGCTTTACCCAAATTAGATTTCTGGATGTCTTTTTTATAATCTAAAAATACCGGCTCTGCTGGCGCATTTGGCATGTTGGACACCATTTTTACAAACGGCGACTGCTTATCAGCATTGGTTTCTACCGGTGTAATTTGTGGTTTTTCAATTTTCATTGATTTTGGAGACTGGCCTTTTCTCTTTAAAACTGCCACATAATTCTCGCCTAAATATTTGTTTGCAAAACCTACGATATCTGCTTTGGTGATTTTAGATAAATCGTTCACATAAGCCACCTGATCTCTCCAGTTCAATTCAGAGGTGAAAGCATCCATCAAAGCGCCAGCGCGTCCATCGTATTTTTCAGATTCGTAAATCTTGGATTTTTTAACGTTGTTGATGATGGATGTAATTAAATCATCATCAAAATTCCCTTTCTTCAAATTGTCAATTTCTCCTAAAACAAGAGCTTTTACCTCCTCTAAACTTTGTCCGTTTGTAGGTGCAGCGCTTAAAAAGAGCACTCCGTAATCAATTAGATTAAAAGTGGAAGCCGACGCGCGAAGCAACTTCTGTTTTTTAACCAGGTTAAGGTCCAAAAGTCCGGCTTTTCCGTTGGTTAGGATTTGTCCCACCAAGTCCGCGATCAAAACATCTTTGTCTTTATTTCCCGGAAGTCTGTAGCCAATTGTTAAATTTTCAGCGTCAGGACCGGTAATTTCTTTGATGATCGGTGCGGTAATGGGTTTTTCCGGCGCGAAAGTATATTTCGCTACCGGTTTCATTTTCATTTGGGAAAATGCTTTATCCACTTTTGCTATTACTTCATCCGGATTGAAATCTCCTGAAAGAATAACGCCCATATTGTTCGGCACGTAATAATTGTTAAAATACTTACGGATTTCAACCAGCGACGGATTTTTCAAATGTTCCACTGTTCCAATGGTGGTCTGCAGTCCGTAATTATGATTTTTGAAAAGCTGTGCAAAAAGTTCTTCAAAAACTTTTCTGCTGTCGCTGTCTAAGCTTCGGTTTTTCTCCTCATAAACAGCTTCAAGCTCAGTGTGGAAAATTCTTAAAACAGGATTTCGGAATCTTTCTCCCTGCACCGCCAAATATTTGTCTAAAGATGAACTTGGGACGTCATCGGTGTAAACCGTCTGTTCAAAGCTGGTAAAAGCATTTGTTCCCTGCGCGCCCATGGAAGCCATCATTTTATCATATTCATTTGCAATAGCATATTTACTGGCAACACCGGAAACAGAATCGATTTTTTTATAGATCGCTTTTCTTTGCGCGGCATCGGTGGTTTTGTTGTACTGTTCGTATAAACCATCGATTTTATCCAGTTCTACTTTTTCTTTAGCCCAGTCCAGCGAACCATATTTGTCGGTTCCTTTGAAAAGCATGTGCTCCAGGTAGTGCGCCAAACCGGTATTAGTGCTTGGATCGGTTTTACTGCCGGCTTTCACCGCTACAAAAGCCTGGATTCTTGGATCAGTTTTCGTGGGACTTAAAATCACCGTTAAGCCGTTTTTTAAGGTATAAAAACGGGCATTCATAGGATCATTCGTAACATACTTGTACGAATATCCGTTCGCGGTTGCTTCTTTCCATTCAAACTGTTTCTGCGCGAAGGCCTGGACAGCAATAAATAAAGCAGCAAGTGTTAAAGAGAGTTTTTTAAACATAAATTAATTTTATTAGGAATTAGACGAATTAATTTTCAAAATGTTTCACCGTGGTCAAGAATTTTTAAAGATTTCTGTCGAAGAGCAATCTCTCGCCATGTTTTTCTTCGGAAATTTTGCCATTATCAACGGCTAAAAAACCATTTACAAAAGTGTGGGTAATTTTTGAATGAAAGGTTGTGCCTTCCAGCGGACTCCAGCCACATTTATACAGAATATTTTCTTTGGAAACCGTGTAGCTGTCATTGATATCCACTAAAACTAGATCAGCCTTATAACCTTCACGGATGAAACCGCGTTTTTCGATTTCGAAAAGAATGGCCGGATTGTGACACATTTTTTCTACCAGCTTTTCGAGGGAAATTTTTCCGTTTTTAAAATTTTCCAGCATGATGTTTAACGAATGTTGCACCAGCGGTCCGCCCGAAGGCGCTTTGGTATAAACATTCTGTTTTTCTTCCCAGGTGTGCGGCGCGTGATCAGTGGCGATAACATCAATTCTGTCATCCAAAAGCGCTTCCCATAATCCGGAGCGGTCTTCGGCGGTTTTTACGGCAGGATTCCATTTAATTAATGTTCCTTTTCCCGCGTAATCTTCGTTAGTGAAAGTCAAATGGTGAACGCAAACTTCGGCGGTGATTTTTTTATCTTTTAAAGGAATATCATTGCGGAAAAGTTCGGTTTCTTTAGCGGTTGAAATATGAAATAAATGCAGTCTTGCGCCTGTTTTTTTCGCCAGTTCCACCGCTTTCGATGAAGAAATATAACAGGCTTCTTCACTTCGGATGAGATGGTGAAATTCCATCGGAATGTCATCGCCAAATTTCGCCTGGTAAAAGACGGTATTTTTCCGAATTGTCGCTTCATCTTCGCAATGCACCGCGATCAGAATTTTCGTTTTTGAAAAAATATTTTCCAAAGTTTCAGGATTATCCACGAGCATATTTCCGGTGGAAGAACCCAGAAACAGTTTAATTCCCGCAACATTCCGCGGATTAGTTTTGAGCACTTCGTCCAGATTATCATTCGTTCCGCCCATCATGAAAGAATAATTGGCGAAAGATTTTTTAGCTGCTATTTCATACTTTTTTTCCAAAAGTTCCTGCGTCACGGCATTTGGCACCGTGTTCGGCTGCTCCATAAAACTCGTGATTCCACCTGCGACAGCCGCTCGCGATTCGCTTTCAATATCACCTTTCCAGGTGAGGCCGGGCTCGCGAAAATGCACCTGATCATCAATAATTCCAGGTAAAAGATATTTTCCCGCAGCATCAATAATTTTATCGACATTTTCGGAGGAAATATTTTTTCCAATTTTTGATATTAAATCATTTTCGATGAGCAGATCGCTTTCGAAAATTTGGTTTTCATTGACAATGGTGGCGTTTTTCAGAAGAATTTTCATGGAGGAGAAATGATAAAATTGGCTGTTTTAGCGGCATATTTTTCAGCGCGCCTTTTCACAAATTTAATATTTAAAAACGATTAAAAAGGCTTCCACATCATTTCAAGCAAATTATAATTAATGACACTATGCAAAAGCCACGAATTCACGAATTTTTTCACGGTTTTTGCTCTTTTTTCATTTTTAAATTAAAAAGAAATTATTTAAAGTCGGAGATTGATTAAATCAAAGTAAAAAAAGATTCGTGTATTCGTGGCAAAAAAACTAATGGACTTAACCCAGTTTGAAATTTGAAACCGTTTCAGCTCTGCTCAATTTATTTATCTTTGCGCAAACTGAATTTGTTTTGAAAAAACTTCTCAACGAAACCATCATTTATGGCATTGGCGCTATCTTACCACGGATTATTATTTTTCTGCTGAATCCGCTTTATATTCATCACATCAATAAGGATGAATTTGCGCAGTTTACCAACCTTTATGCGCTGATTTCCTTTGTAAACATCGTTCTGACTTTCGGTTTTGAGACTGCTTATTTCCGTTTTTCTTCTGAAGGCGAAAACAAATCGAAAACCTTCAATACTTCTTTTTGGTTTTTAGCCGCTTTTTCGGCATTTTTTCTCATTTTATGTTTGTTGTTCAGTCAGCCCATTTCAAATGTTTTGGGTTACGGCGAAAATCCGGAATACATCCGCTGGTTTGGCTGGATTGCCTTTTTCGATACCTTGTGCGTCATTCCATTTGCGTGGCTGCGGTACCACAACAAACCGGTAACTTATTCGATGATCCGCGTGGTGCAGTCATTAATTCAGACCGTCATCGTGATCGCGCTTTTCCTTTATATTCCTTTGGAATTCGCGAGGCAGTTCGGTATGAATGAAAAAGTTTCGTTTCCGTTTTACAGCAATCTTTTAGGAAGTTTTGCGGGAGTTTTGCTGCTTTTACCGATTATTTTTAAAGTGAGATTCGAGTTTGCGAAAGATTTATTCCTGCGGATGATCAAATATTCCTGGCCGATAATGGTGGCGGGATTTGCTTTTATGATTAATGAAAATTTCGACAAAGCCATCCAGTATTTTTTCATTGATGAAGGCGATGCCGGCGCGTACGGCGGCTGTTACAAATTGGCGGTGCTGATGACTTTGTTCGTAACCGCTTACCGCATGGGAATTGAACCGTTTTTCTTTAAGCAAATGCAGAACGAAAACGCAAAACTTACGTATGCGAAGGTTACCGAATATTTCACCTTTTTCGCATCGATTGTCGCCATGGGAATTATCGCCAATATCTCGTGGTTAAAAATGATTTTCATTCCAAATCAATCGTACTGGACGGCGATTGACATTATCCCAATTATCGTGATTGCGAATTTATTTTTCGGTATTTATTACAATCTTTCCACCTGGTATAAAGTGACGGACCGCACCAAATTTGGCACCTTAATTTCCTGGACCGGCGGAATTATCACCATCGTTTTAAATTTGGTTTTGCTGAAAAAATATGGTTTTATGGTTTCCGCCTGGACAACTTTAGCGGCCTATTTTGCGATGATGATTTTATCCTATTTTCTCGGTCAAAAATATTATCCAATTCCGTACAGAATTAAAAAATTGGGAATTTGCCTGCTTTTGCTCGTAATTTTCAGTATTCTCTCTTATAAAGTTTTTGATGCCAATTTCTGGATCGGAAATTTATTATTTCTTACGTTTGCCGGTATAATCCTTTATTTTGAAAAAGATTTCATTCTGGGAAAACTAAAAAAACAAGCTTAAAATGAAAGTAAAAATCATCAACAAATCAGCGCATCCGCTACCAAAATATCAAACCGAGCTTTCCGCGGGAATGGATTTATATGCCAATTTACCGGAAGAAATTACTTTAAAATCGCTGGAAAGAAAACTCATTCCAACCGGTTTATTCTTAGAACTTCCCGAAGGTTTTGAGGCCCAGGTGCGCCCGAGAAGTGGTCTTGCGCTAAAACACGGAATTACGGTGCTGAATTCGCCCGGAACCATAGATGCGGATTATCGGGGTGAAGTTGGGGTAATTTTAGTAAATTTGTCCGCTGAAGATTTTACCATTAAAGACGGTGACCGAATTGCGCAAATGGTGCTTGCAAAATATGAAACTGCAGAATGGGAAAGTGCAGATATTCTAAGTGAAACCACTCGCGGCGCCGGTGGTTTCGGAAGTACAAAATCTTAATAATTTATCTAAAAAAAATGATGAAGTTAAAGCTAAACCGGCTTTTTCAGCGGAGGTTTTTAACTCAATAAACAAAAATATATAATGAAAATAATTGTTCCAATGGCTGGACGAGGTTCCAGATTAAGACCACATACCCTTACCGTTCCAAAACCATTAATTCCAATTGCCGGAAAACCAATCGTGCAAAGGCTTGTTGAAGACATCGCGAAAGTTGCCGGTGAAAACATCGATGAAATCGCGTTTATTATTGGTGATTTCGGTGATGAGGTGAAAGAATCACTAATCAAAATTGCTGAAAATTTAGGCGCGAAAGGAAGCGTATACACGCAGGACGAACCACTTGGAACTGCGCACGCTATAAAATGTGCTGAAAGCTCCATGCAGGGCGATGTTGTGGTGGCTTTTGCTGATACTTTATTTAAAGCAGATTTCAAGCTCGACAAAAATTCCGATGGCGTTATTTGGGTGAAAAAAGTGGAAGATCCTTCAGCTTTTGGTGTGGTAAAACTGGACGATTATGGTTTCATCACTGATTTTGTTGAAAAACCCCAGACTTTCGTTTCAGATTTAGCAATTATTGGAATTTATTATTTCAGTTCAGCAGAGAAGCTGATGAGCGAAATCAACTATATCATGGAGAATGATATCAAGCAGGGCGGCGAATATCAGCTGACTACAGCTTTGGAAAATTTACGCCAAAAAGGGGCGAAATTTTCATTAGGTAAAGTGGATGACTGGATGGACTGCGGAAATAAGAACGCCACAGTGGAAACCAACGGAAAAGTTTTAGGTTATGAGCGTGAAAATGTCGCAGATTTTCCGGACTCGGCAAGCATTACAAACAGCCTGATCATTCCGCCATGTTTTATCGGTGAAAACGTAAACATTTCCAACTCGAAAATTGGGCCTTTTGTGTCTATTGGCAATAATACAACGGTTATTAATTCTAACATCGACAACTCTTTAATTCAGGAAAATACGGTGATTGACCACGGAAATTTAAGCAATTCCATGATCGGGAATTCGGCGCAGTATTTTGGCGTGGCGCGTGAGATTTCATTGGGCGATTATTCCGTCTTGGATTTTCTGTCCAAAGGCGACAAACATTTAATTTAAAAGAATTTTCCGCAAACGATTTGCGGAAAATTTACGTTCTTTAAGGAATATTTTAAACCGAATTCAGTATGAAAAAGTTTATTTTCCCACTTTTAATCCTGCTTTTAGCAATGTCCTGTAAAACCAGGAACCTTGCTGAAAAACCCATTAGCACAACCACTCCGCTGGAATCTCCTACTGCTTTCTTTAATAAGATTAAAGAAAAAACAGCCTTTGAGCAGCTAAAAATAAATTCAAAGATTATAGCAGAAACCGGAGCTTTTATACCACCTTTGGACGCAACCATTTATATTGAAAAAGACCAAAAAATCTGGATCAATATGATTGCAATTTTCCTAAATGTGGGGCGTGGTATTGCAACTCCCGAGGGAATTAAAGGCTACGAAAAATGGAACAAAACCTATATTGAATCCGACTTTACTTATTTGAACAATCTCCTGAATGTGGATTTCATCGATTATAATTCTTTGCAGGATTTGCTGTTGGGAAAAACTTTTATTCCGGTAAATGCAACTGATTTCCAGGTGACCAAAAATGCACAGGGTTTTACCGTAAAAAGCATTAAAAATCTGGAATTAAAATCCGACGGCAAAGTTTCTGCGTATATGGCTATACTAGATTACAATGAAAATGCGGATTTAGCAAAGGTCGCCTTACAAAAAGTAAATGCGCCGGATTATCTGGAAGTAAGCTATGGAAACTGGGAAAATTTTAACGAGATTAGATTGCCAAAAAATGTTAAAATTGTAATAAAGGGCTCCAAAAACAGTCAAATTTTAATAGAAAACACGAAATTCGACGATTCTAAAATGCAAACCCCTTATTCCGTACCGGAAAATTATACGAAAACTGAGATCAAATGATTAAAAAAGTAAGCTTTTTTGTAGCAATTTTTCTGTTCAGTTTTTTTTCTGCCCAGAAAAAAGAACAACTTCAAAAGCAGAACGCCGACCTTAAAAAGCAAATTGCGGCAATCAATTCGAACTTAGCAAAAACGCAGCAGCAATCGAAACTTTCCATTTCTTACTTAACGGAAGTGCAGAAGAAAATACAGCTCCGCGAAAAAGTATACACCAACACGCAGAAAGAAAAACGGCTTATCGAGGATGAAATCTATCTTCGTCAGCTCGAAATAAACCGCCAGAACCGGGAACTTGCTGTACTTCGTAAGAATTACGCCGAAGTTTTGGTAAAAGCGTACAAAAATAAAGGCGTACAAAATAAGGTGACTTTTATTTTATCATCCAAAAATCTGGGTGAAGCTTTGCGCCGGGTGCAATATCTGAAAGATTATTCCGATTATCAGGATAAAAAAGCAGCTGAAATTTCCAATGCGGCCAAAGTTCTGGAACAGAACATCGCGTTGAAACAGCGTTCGGTAAAGGATAAAGAAACCATTCTTTCCAATCAGCAAAAAGATCTTTTGACCATTGCTGCGGAAAAAAAGGCAAAAGAAGCTTTACTTGCTGAATTTAAGAAAAATGAAAGCCAGCTAACCGCTGAATTGAAACAGAAACAGTCGGAATCAAAAGCTTTGGAAGGGCAGATCCGTTCTATTATCGCTGAGGAAATCCGGATCGCAAAAGCACAGGCGGAACAGCGTAAAAAGGAAGAAGCTGAAAAAATCCGTTTAGCAAAAATCGCGGCAGAACGCGAAAAAGCACGAATTGAAGCGGAAAATAAAGCAAAGCTTGAAGCATTAGCGTTAGAAAAGAAAAAGGCCGACGAAGAAGCACGCCGTTTGAAAGAAATCTCAGATAAAAAAGCTGAAGAAGAAGCGAGCCGGGCACGGATTGCTGCAGCGGCAGATGCTAAAAAAAGCGAAGATTCAAAAACAGCGGCTGAAGCTGAAAAAGCAGAAGCACGCCGTTTAGCAGCAGCTAAAGATGCCGCCGCCGCAAAAGCAAAAGCAGCAGCAGCAGCAGATAAAGCCGCAGATGCGCGCGCCGCCGAAGCCACTTTAGCGAAAAAGAATGAAGACGATAAAAAAGCAGCAGAAACAAAAGCGATGACCAATTACGGAGTTTCTTCCGCAGTAGGAAATAATTTCGCAAGCAACCGCGGAAAAATGGGCATGCCGGCATACGGTACCATTACACATCGTTTTGGGCGCCAGCCACACCCCGTTTTTAAAAATATCGTAGAAGAAAATAACGGAATTAAAATTTCCGTAAGTAAAGGTACAGTAGCGAAATGTGTAGCGCCTGGCACCGTATCACGTGTAGTGGCTTCTGCCGACGGTTCTAAAACCGTTATCGTAAAGCACGGCGATTATTTTACCATTTATGCTAACCTTGCAAGCACAATGGTTTCGGCAAATCAGCAGGTTTCTGCGGGCAGTTCGATGGGTGTTGTTGGTGCAGATTTCGACGGCACGTATACCCTTGATTTCCAAATCTGGAACGGCAGCAGCCCGGTTGACCCTTTAGGATGGGTGAATTAAAAAAATACTATAACTTTGTTTAAAATTATATAATGAACACAATAACAATACTAGCGCTTTCGTGGCAACACCTGCTTATCGTAGGTATCATTATTCTCATCTTTTTCGGTGGTCGCAAAATCCCGGAAATGATGCGCGGTTTAGGTTCCGGCATCAAAGAATTTAAAGATGCAGTAAAAGAAGACGATCCGAAAAAGCCGGAAGAACCAAGAAGTAATTCCAGCACGACTCCTTAAAATACAGCGCACATGAATTTTACAGATACTGCATGGAAAATCTTCAACCAATCGATTGATGACTATCACCTAGCAGACAATGTAGAAACTCCAGCAAAAAATCCTTATTCCGGAAATAGTTTGGAACAGCTTTTGTATGCGAAGAATTGGATTGACACCGTTCAATGGCATTTGGAAGACATTATTCGCGATGAAAATATAAACCCGGCGGAAGCTTTACAACTTAAACGTACGATTGACTCATCCAATCAGAAAAGAACTGATCTGGTTGAGTTTATCGACGGTTGGTTTTTAGACAAATATAAAGAGATTAAGCCGCAACCGCATGCGAAAATAAATACGGAAACTCCCGCTTGGGCAGTTGACCGCCTTTCCATTTTGGCATTAAAAGTATATCATATGAATTTGGAGGCCACCAGACAATCGGCCACCGAAGAACACAGAGAAAACTGCACAGCAAAGCTGAATGTTTTGTTGGAACAAAAAAAAGATCTCAGCGAGGCTATAGAAAATTTGCTTTTTGATATCGAGAATGGCGCCATTAAGATGAAAGTTTACAAACAAATGAAGATGTATAACGATGAAAGTCTTAATCCGATCCTTTATCAAAAAACGGAAAAATGATTAAATTAAGCTTTAGCTATATTTTAATTTTTTGCTTATTACTTTCCTGTACCGCAGATAAAATAAACTTGTCTCCCGTGGGAAATTCTTTGGATTCCAATAACACCAGCAGTTATTCTTTCAGCGAGCGTAAAAATCTTATTATATATTCGTCGGAAATCACCAACTTGGTTTCGTCCTTTCCGAAATTCCGTAATGAGGCGGTAAATGCGGAGGTGAAAGCACTGAAATATCACCTTAAAGATTATATCGGTGCGATGGAAGCTTATAACATCAACGGTTTAAATATCGCACAGCGGAACTTCGAAAAATCTTACAAAAAGCTTCAAAAACTACGGAAATTTTTAAATCCGGATGAAGATCAGGTTTTAAACCGCTACCTCGTTCGCATCAAGACCAATATGACTTTGCTCGCAAGTGATATTCCGAAGGACTCCACTTCAATTTCTCCTAAAAACTAAACTTTTCCATGTTAAAAATCCAAGCAGAATCCAATGTGCCAACAGCGTACGGAGAATTCCGTATGATCGCATTTGCCGAAGTTGAAACCGACTGGATGCCACAGATGGCTATTGTCGCAAAAAACACCGACTTTTCTAAACCTGTCAATGTAAGGTTTCATTCTGAATGTATCACCGGAGAGGTTTTTCATTCCAGAAAATGTGAGTGCGGACAGCAACTGGACGCCGCAATGAAATTCATTTATGAAAATGGCGGAATCATCGTTTATCTTCGACAGGAAGGGCGAAATATCGGCATCATCAATAAACTGCGCGCCTATGCGCTTCAGGAGCAAGGATTGGATACAGTGGAAGCCAATTTAAGATTAGGTTTGCCCGCAGATGACCGCAATTTCAGCAGCGCCATAGAAATCCTGAATATTCTGAATGTGAAGGAAATCAACCTTCTCACCAACAATCCGGAGAAAATTAAAATGGTGGAAGAAAGCAATATAAAACTGCGTAAAAGAATTCCACTTCAGATGGATTCCACCGAAGAAAGCGCCAGTTATCTGAAGGTAAAAAAAGATTACTTTGGGCATCTTCTTGAAGACGAAGATACCCGTTAATAATTATATTTAAATATTAATCGCCGCTTCCAAAGCCAGCTCAATCATCGGTTTTAAAGCACTTTCACGCTGATCAGCTGAAATAAATTCACCGGTAGGGATTACATCCGAAACCGTAAGAAGTGTTGCGGCGTTTTTACCCAGATATTGCGCATTTGCGAACAAAGCAAAAGCCTCCATTTCAACTGCGGAGCAGTTATACTTCTTAGCGATTTCCGGAATTTCCTGGCTTTTTCGGTAAAAAATATCACTCGTGTGAATCGTGGTTGGAATTAAATTTAAAGACTTATTTTCAGCGGTTTTATTCAAAAGGCTAAAAATATGCCCTGGAGGCGGCAGAATTTCTTCTTCAATTTCCCACGCATATTTTGCGTAAGTCGATTCACTGGCTGCATTATTCACATTCAGCACATCGAAAACTTTCAATTCATCCGTATAAGCTCCACACGTCCCGATTCGAATAATGGTTTCAACGTCAAATTCAGTGAAAAGCTCATAAGAGTATATCCCAATGCTTGGTACGCCCATTCCACTCGCTCCAACGGAGATTTCTTTTCCTTTATAAAGCCCTGTAAAATAGAGAATACTACGGGTCTCGCTTACCAACTTTACCTCTTCCAAAAAATTTTCTGCGATATATCTTGCGCGGCGCGGGTCGCCGGGTTGTAAAACTGTTTTGACAATTTCACCTTTTTTTGCTGCAATGTGAACACTCATGTCTTTAGATTTAATTAAAGGCTAAAGATAGCAATTCCCACAGAAACAATAATTTCAGTACATAAAAAAACCACCAAAAATTGGTGGTTCTAACAGGATATTTTTCAACTACAAGTTTTTCACTTTGGTGTCATCAATATTGTAAAATTTAATGACGCTGTTGTAATCGTTATAATTCAAATTAGCGTTTTTAGCGCCTGATGATGTTGGCACCAGTACGACGCGAAAAGTTTGATTATTCAGATATTCCGGCGTTGTGCTTACATCATAATTTCCGTCTGCATAAATCTGAATGTCGTTTTTTGTAAAATCAAAATCATAATCCAGTTCACGTCCATTGCTTAAATAAATAGTACGTGGAATGAGCTGCCAGACCGGTGAACCATCTGAGCCCGTTCCGGCTTTTCTATAAATTAAAACCACATCTGTATTGTACAAAGGCGAGGTAAAATTTCTGGAAATGGTATATTGGTTATTAGCATCTTTAACGAAATTGGTAGCATTGATATCAAGCACAACACTGTAGGTATCGTTGTCCTGCACCAGTACATCATCGTTTCTGTCTGTACAGCTGGTAAGCGCTCCGAAACTGAAAATTCCCAAAAGCGCAACTAAAAAATATTTTTTCATCGTAAATCTGTTTTAAATTGGTGAAATCAATTAGACAAGATGCATGCCAAGAAAAATTTGAAGTTTAAAAATTAAAATATCGTATTTTTGTTCGACATACTTTCTTCTAATGAAAAATTTTCCCTGCTATTTCCCTATATTTTTTGTTTTTGTGATTTGTTTCAGTATTTCTAGTTTTGCGCAATATCAACCAAAAAATCTTTCCGCAGAAGATTTAAAAAAAGCAAATAATTGGGTTGAAAATTCTTACAATTCTTTAAGCCAGGATGAGAAATTAGGCCAACTTTTCATTGTTGCGCTTTATACGAATAAAGGCGAAGAGCACATTGAAGGCGTAAGAAATCTGGTAAAAAATGAGCATTTAGGCGGATTGATTTTAATGCAGGATGATGCCGCCCGCGAAATTAATTTGGTTAATGAATTTCAGGCACAGTCCAAAATACCTTTGATGATCGGTATGGACGCTGAATGGGGACTTTTTCAAAGAATTGCAGCAGCACACAAATTTCCCTGGGCAATGACTTTAGGCGCCATTCAGGATAAAAGTTTAGTTACCGAAATGTCTGCAAAAATTGCGGAAGACAGCAAAAGAATGGGCATCAACTGGGATTTTGCGCCGGTCGTGGACGTGAATACTAATCCGAATAATCCGATCATCGGAAACCGAAGTTTCGGTTCAGAAGTTCCGAATGTAGTCGCTTCCGCGCTCGCTTATGCGAATGGTTTGCAGGATAATAATATTCTAGCAGCCATCAAACATTTTCCGGGTCACGGCGACACCGATCAGGATTCGCATCTGGATTTGCCGGTGGTTTCACATTCACTTAAAAGACTGAATGAAATAGAAATTGCACCATTTAAAGCGTTGATGGACGAAGGAATTGGCGGCGTTATGGTGGCGCATTTATACGTTCCGGCTTTAGAAAAAACTAAAGGAATTCCCGCCTCAATTTCGAAAAATATCATCACCGGAATTTTAAAAGAACAGTTGGGGTACAAAGGTTTGATCATCACCGATGCGCTGAATATGGGCGCTGTCGCAAATAAATTTAAAGCCGGGGAACTGGATGCTCTAGCGTTTAAAGCCGGTAACGACATTATGCTTTTTTCACAGGATGTTGCAACCGGAAAAAAACTCATCCAGGAAGCGATTGATAAAGGAGAAATTTCTCAAAAAAGAGTCGACGAAAGCGTAAAAAAGATCCTTTTAACGAAGTATTTTTTAGGCTTAAATAAATATGAACCGCGCGATCCAAAAAACATCAATGAAGATTTGAACAACGCATCTCACCAGAAAATTGTTCAGAAAATGTACGCGAATGCTTTAACATTATTAAAGGACGACAAAAAGTTATTACCGCTTAATTGCCAGGAAACTTATTATTACGTTCCGTTGGAAGAAGCGCCGTACCAAACTTTTCTGGATGAGCTGAATTTAAGCAATACAGTTATCGTTAAAAAAGCTTCGGAAATTGGTGAAATTCCTGCAAATTCGAAGGTGATTGTAGGGTTTCACAAAGACAATTCTACGGCTTACAAACCCTATAAAATCTCCGCCGAAAGCAAAAAAATTCTTGCAGAATTAAGCAAAAAAAGCTCCATTATACTCGATATTTTTGGTTCACCGTATGCGCTTCGTGATGTTGATATTTCCAGCATTTCCACCGTTCTCGTTTCTTACGAAAATAACGATGACGCCATGAAAGCCACTGCAAAAGCACTTGCCGGCGAAACCAGAATTTGGGGAAAATTACCCGTTTTAGTGACGAATAAATTAAAAGCCGGCGATGGTATTGAACTTAATCCGGCGGTCCGCACTATTTTCCCGCGCGCAGAAAAATAAAACTAAAAACTGAGGTCCATACAACCTGAAAAAGAAAACTATGAAAATCGGAATTCTCTGCTATCCCACTTACGGTGGAAGTGGTATTGTCGCTACAGAACTGGGCATGTCGCTTGCCAACAAAGGCTACGAAGTGCACTTCATCAGCTCTGCCCTGCCCACGCGGCTGGACATTACCAACCCGAATATTTTCTTTCACAAAGTAAACGTACAGACTTATCCGCTTTTTCAGTATCAGCCGTATGACATCGCACTTTCATCGATGATTTATCGCGTGGTGACGCTTTACAAACTCGATTTGTTGCATGCGCATTACGCCATTCCTTACGCTTATGCGGCGTTTACCGCAAAACAAATGCTGAAAGAAGAAGGCAAAGACATTCCTTTGGTTACCACTTTGCACGGGACCGATATTACTTTGGTTGGTCAGCATCCGAGTTATAAACACGCCGTGGAATTCTCTATCAATCAATCCGATACGATTACTTCCGTTTCTGAAAGCTTGAAAAAAGATACGCTTCAATTCTTCAAAATCACCAAGGAAATTCAGGTCATCACTAATTTCATTGACAACAGCGATTTTATCAGCAGTTCCAGCTGCCAACGGAAACAGTTTGCGGAAGAAGACGAGAAGATTTTGATTCATGTTTCCAATTTGCGTCCCGTAAAACGTGTAGATGAAGTCATGCAGATTTTCAAAAACGTGAATGCGAAGGTGAAATCCAAACTCATCATCATTGGGGAAGGACCGGATATGGAAAAAATCAACCAGTTTCTGGAAGAAAATCCAAGCTTAATTGGAAAAGTCCGCCTTCTTGGAAAAGTAAATGATTTGTATAAAGTTCTGCAACTTTCCGACGTCTTTTTGCTCCCATCGGAACAGGAAAGTTTCGGCCTTGCGGCACTCGAAGCAATGGCGGCAGAAACGCCGGTTATCAGCTCCAATGCAGGTGGAATTCCGGAAGTGAATATTCAGGGTGAAACCGGCTTTCTGGCAGAAATCGGAAATGTGGAAGCGATGAGCAATTACACCATCAAACTTCTCAGCAACGATGAACTGTTGGCGGAAATGAAAAAAAATGCCAAAGAACAGGCATTAAAATTCGATTTGCGGAACATTTTGCCGCTTTACGAAAAAATGTATCAGGACACGCTGGACAACTTCAAAAAATAGTTATTTCACCTTTTTTATTCAAAATCCACTTTGTTACTTTGTAAGAAAGCGGGTTCGGCATGAATGAAAAATTGCTGCAATATTTATGGAATTTTAAAATTTTCAACAGTTTTAATTTCATAGATGTGGACGGTAATCCGTTGGAAATTCTTGATTTCGGTAAATGGAATTTCAATTCCGGCCCCGATTTTCTGTTCGGAAAAATTAAGCAAAAAAACCTCGTTTTAGCAGGAAATATTGAGCTTCACGTAAAATCTTCGGACTGGATTTTTCACCAGCATTCGGGAAATCCGGAGTTCGAAAATATTATCGCGCATGTAGTTTATCAGCACGATGTAGAAATCGAGGAATTTAAAACCAAAAAAATTCCCACTTTAGAGCTGAAAAATTATATCGATGAAAATGTAATCACAAAATACCAGGTTTTACTTCAGGAAACACAGTTTATTCCGTGTGAAAAAATTTTTAGTCCCGCGTTGGTTCCGTTTTATTTTTTTTATCAAAACCTGCTGAAAAAGCTCGATGAAAAATCGGAAGAGCACACCGAATCTTTACAACTTTGCAAAAACAATTATGAAGAAATTCTGTTTCAGCAGCTTGCGTATGCTTTTGGTTTAAAGGTAAACGCGCACATTTTCAGGCAAATTGCTGAAAGTATTGATTTTTCAATCCTCAATAAAATCCGGCAAAACCAGGTGCAATTGGAAGCCTTATTTTTCGGAATTTGTGGTTGGCTGGAAAATCCTGCGGATGAACAAATGCAAATCTGGAAACGCGAATTCGAGTTTATTCAAAATAAATTTTCAAAAAAATTTGTCATTATAACGCCTAAATTTTCCCGTTTGCGTCCACCCAATTTTCCAACGGTGAGATTGTCGCAACTCGCGGCACTGTACGCACAACATCAAAACTTATTTTCGAAACTGATGGAGGCAAAAAATACCGAGCAATTAAGGCAAATTTTTTCGAAAGTTAAAGCCAGCGACTATTGGGATGAGCGTTTTAATTTTGGTAAAATTTCGGCCGTTAAAGGGGAAAAATTGCTAACCAAAGATTTCATCGATTTAATTTTGATTAATGCGGTTTTACCTTTAAAATACACCTATCTAAAAAACACCGACGAAAACGCAGCGCAGGAAATTTTAAGTTTTTATGAAAATCTTCTGCCTGAAAAAAATACGGTTATTGAACAGTGGAAAAATTTAGGTTTAGAAGTAAAAAATGCGCTGGAATCACAAGCGCTGCTGTATCATTACCACAATTACTGCATCGAAAAAAAATGTCTGCAGTGCAGCATCGGTTTAAAACTGATGAACATTTCGTAGAGTTTCAAAAAAGGTAAATCAAAAAAAATACTGCTAAAGCAGCAAATTTTTTAAAAACAATAAAAGCAGCCAAATAGCTGCTTTTTTTTACTTATTGCGAATTTTTATTTCGATTCAGCCGAATTATCGGGAAAACGCTGTTGTGTGAAATCGCGTGAAATCGCAGCTTTTTCAAACTTCAATTTTCCACTTAAGGTTTCGATGATCACGCCGTCTTCTAAGATCTGCGCAATTCTGCCGTGCATGCCGGAAGTGGTTACGATTCTGCTGCCCACTTTAAGCTCCGCCTGGAAGTTTTTTTCCTGCTTTGCTTTTTTCATTTGCGGACGAATCATCAGAAAATAAAATCCTACGAACATCAGCCCCATCATTACCATTGTTGGCATCATGGAACCTTCGCCGCCGGCCGCCTGTAAAAAAATCGTTATCATAGTTTTTGTTTTTTATGGTTGAATATCTGCCGTGAAGGTAAGCACAATTGGTGCTTTTTCTACGTTTGCATACACTTCTGCCTGTTTGTTCACCAAACCGTCGAAGCTTGAAGAATCAAACTTCAACGTGATTTTACCCTTTTGTCCCGGTAAAATTGGTTCTTTGGTATAATCCGGAACGGTGCAGCCACAACCAGGTTTAACCTGAGAAATAATCAGCGGATTGTCGCCGGTGTTGGTTACTTCGTACACGTGTTCTTTCTGGTCACCTTTTTTAATTTTACCAAAATCGAACTGTGATTCAGACAGCGCGATGTTGGTTAGAGGCTGTGCAGAAGCAGTTTCAGCGGGTGCAGTTTGCGCATCCACAACGGGAGCTTCCACGGTCGCAGCATCTTCGGTAACCACAAGCTGATCTGCTTTTTGATCTTTTGTACAGCTGCTCAAGGTAATAACCACAGCAACAGGTAAGACTTTAAAAAAATTTTTCATTTTATTTTCTGTTAGTTTCTATTGATATCTCTGGTGTATTTATCTAAAATACCATTAATAAAAATATTGGAACGGTCGGTTGAAAACACTTTGGAAATTTCGATATATTCGTTAATAATCACACGTGCGGGCGTAAGCGGGAAATAATCAATCTCCGACATTGCGGTGATGAGGATTATTTTATCCAATAACGAAATTCTCTCCAAATCCCAGTTTTCCAGCTTTGTTTCGAGCTTTTTTTCGGTTTCTTCCCAATGATTCAGGGTTTCCTTCAAAAGTCTTCTGGCAAAATTGCGGTCCTCTTCATCTTTAATCATTTTAATTAAAGTATGGCTCGGCTCATTTTCCTTAAAAAAACCAATAGTCTTCTGAATCATCGAATTGGAAATGTGAAAATCATCAGCCCAACTCATTTCTTTTTCTTCCAAATGTTCGTGGAAATCATCATTTTCCGCGATATAGCGCAAAAATAATTTTCCGATGAACTTTTGGTCTTCCTCAAAAGAGGACGATTCTTCTTTCATAAAATCCTGATACCTTTTTCCGGCGGTCATTCGCTGAAAGGTTTTTACGAGCAATTCGTCATAAATATCCCATTTAAGATCCTGGTTTTTGGAGGTAAAAGACAAACGTTCGTCATTTTCTTCCAGCTTCAGCAGGACTTTGTTGGTAATGAATTTCTGGTTCGGATTGGTGTCGTTTTCGGATTTAATATATTTCTTTTTCCCGATTTCAATTTGTCTTTCCGCTAAATCTTTCAGTGCAACCAAAAAATTAAGCTGGTAAATGTACAAATGGTAGATTTTGTCGATTTCCGAGAACATATTTTTCTCGAGAACATCAAACTTGATGGGATTTTGGTGGTAAGAATACAAAGATTCTATAACTTTTTCGCGAATTTGTCTTCTTCCTAACATTTCAAAGAGCTTTTATGGGTGCAAAGATAATAAATTTGGGGAACTTGGCGCCCGAACTTTTACTTTGGCAGGAACAACTTAAGACTTTTAACAGCTGCCAAATTTCAATTTCTTATTTTTGCAAAGGTTCCGAAAGTTGCCGCAAACCACCGTGAATTTATGAACGCACTAAAAACGCTAAATCCTTATTTCTGGAAACACAGAGTCCTTTTATTTTGGGGATTTTTGTTCATTATAGCAAGTAATTTTTTCAATATTTACAAGGTGCAGTTCGTGGGAAAATCCGTGGACGAAATTTCCAATACCACCAACCTTGGTTTTAACCGGCAGGTTTTAATTTATGTTGGGATTATCGTTGGTTCTTCGCTTCTCACGGGATTTTTTACATTTATGATGCGGCAAACCATTATTGTTGCTTCGCGAAAAATTGAATATGAACTGAAAAATAAAATTTACACGCATTATCAGGAACTTTCCTTAACGGATTTTAAAAAAACAACCATCGGTGATTTGATGAACCGTTTGAGTGAAGACGTTGTTGCGGTTCGTATGTATCTCGGCCCCGGCGTAATGTACATTGCAAACCTGCTGATATTGCTGATTATTACGGCGATTTATATGCTGAATACCAACGTGCAGATGACACTTTGGTCACTATTGCCATTGCCGATTTTGTCTTTTGTGATTTATAAAGTAAGCTCAATTATCAACCAGAAATCGAAAATTATGCAGAAAAGCCAGTCTGCAATTTCGACATTTGTTCAGGACAGTTTTTCGGGCATTCGTGTGGTGAAATTTTTTGCTAAGGAAAGCTACATCGAAAAAAATTACGGCACGAAGGTGAAAGATTATCAGGACAAATCGCTGGATCTGGCCAAAACCGAAGCGTATTTTTTCACCATCATTCTGCTGGTTGTTGGTTTGCTGAATGTCATTATTTTATGGATCGGCGGGCAGAAATATATGAACAACGAACTCTCTGTAGGTAAAATCGCAGATTTTTTCCTTTACATCAATATTTTAATTTTTCCGTTTTCAATGGTGGGCTGGGTAACTTCCGTAAACCAGCGGGCCGCTGCATCGATGGCCAGAATTAATGAATTTCTGGAGATGAAAACCGACATTATTAGCACAACTTCAGACAAAATTTCAATTAATGGCGATATTGAGTTCAGGAATGTGTCGTATGTTTACCCGAACACAGGAATTAAAGCGCTGGATAAATTAAGTTTTAAAGTAAAAGCCGGAAAATCCCTCGCCATTATGGGAAAAACCGGAAGCGGAAAATCTACAATTGCTTTGCTGCTTTGCCGGTTGATCGACCCTACGGAAGGAGAAATCCTGATTGACGGCAAAAACCTGAAAGACATCAACCTGAAAAATTACCGCGAATACCTCGGTTTTATTCCGCAGGAAAGTTTTCTGTTTTCGGACACCATTGAGAATAACATTGGATTTTCCATCGATAATCCGTCGCACGAAAAGGTGGTGGAATATGCTAAAAAAGCAGATGTCCATAAAAACATCATCGGTTTCAAGGAGCAGTACAAAACCATGGTCGGTGAACGCGGGGTAATGCTTTCAGGCGGCCAGAAACAGCGCATCTGCATCGCCAGAGCTTTAATTAAAGAACCGAAAATTCTTATTTTTGATGACTCACTTTCCGCTTTAGACACGGAAACGGAAGAAAATATATTGCAAAATATTGAAAATGAGATTCAAAGCTGTACTTCAATCATTATTACACACCGGGAGAGCAGTGCAAAACGAGCAGACCAGATTTTAAACCTCACTCCGCTGGATAACGTTTCTTTGAACTAAAATACAATTTCCTTAACGATAATTCATTATTTGCGAAATAATTAAAATATATTTTGCAATTAAAAGAAATCTTTTATATTTGTTTTAATAAGATATGCAAAAACATCTACAAATGAATGATTACAAGGAAAGGCACGAGAACGAAATTTTTACCAAGGTTTTAAAGGCGGGAAGAAGAACTTATTTCTTCGATGTGCGTGAGACAAAAGCGGGCGATTATTACCTGACCATTACCGAAAGCAAGAAAAACTTCAGTGAAAATGGCGAAGCAAGCTTCGAAAAACATAAAATTTATCTTTACAAAGAAGATTTTAAAAGTTTCGAAGAAATGTTTAAGGATTCTACAGATTTCATCATCAGCAACAAAGGTGAAGACGTAATTTCCGAAAGACATGATAAAGATTTTAAAACCCGTACCTACACGATTGAATCCGAAGAAGAGATTTAAAAAAATAAGCATTCTGTCCGAATGCTTATTTTTTTTGTAGATTTTGAAAAAAGAAAAACGCATTGAAAATCAATGCGTTTTTTTGGGTGGATGATGGGTCTCGAACCCACGACCTTCGGTACCACAAACCGACGTTCTAACCAACTGAACTACAACCACCGTTTGAGAGTGCAAATATAAGATTTTTCAATATACTACAAAATAATTCCATCGAAATTTTTGAAGGCCAGAAGCTTTTCTGTTGTAAAGCCTTCCGCGAAGTCTACACCGGACAATCTTCCCAAATCTTGCGCACGGTACGTAAGACTTTCCAGGAAATCTTTTGTGGCAATGGGCGTTACAGGTTCGGTAGATTTTGGGTCGTAAAACTGGGTTTTATAGGCCAAACAAGCCTCAATTTTTTTCGCCATAAAAGCCGAAATATCAACGACAAAATCCGGCTCAATATTTTTCCATTGAATATAATGGAACACATGTTTCGGTCTCCATTGTGTTTGCTTTTCACCTTCAGATTCGGTTTCTATTTTTACCAAACCTGCTAAAAAACACGCGTCGGAAACCAGTTTAGCAGCTTTTGCATGATCGGGATGCCGATCTTCTATTGCGTTTGCGAAAACAATTTCTGGCTGGTATTTCCGTATTTTTTTCACAATTTCCAGTTGATATTCCTGAGTGTTCAAAATAAATCCGTCCGGAAATTTCAAATTTTCCCGTGCTGAAATGCCCAAAATTTTGCTTGCTTCCGCTGCTTCTGCGGCGCGCGTAATATTGGTGCCGCGTGTGCCTAGTTCGCCCTGAGTAAGATCTACTACCGCAACCGATTTACCTTCCTCGATTAGTTTTGCTAAAGTTCCGCCGCAGCCTAATTCTACGTCGTCCGGATGTGCACCGATGGCTAAAATATCTACTTTCATGGTTTAATTCTTAAAATACTGGTAAATAACGGTTAAAAATTGTGCGTACGATTTTTCCAGTTTCATAATGTCGCCGGATTTAAACTGAATTCCTGCGCCCTCATTTGCATTCACCGAAAAACCTGAAAACTGAAAATACTGTACTGGTTGGTCGTCCTGCGCGGAAAGTTTAATGCTGGAACCTAATAATTTTCGGGTGGACACAGTATAAATTTCTCCCGGCTGCAGTTGAAGCGTGGTATAAGTCCGTGGTTCGAAAACCACATTTTGGCCATTGAAACCGATTGTTTGCTTTTTATACGGCGAAGCGATGAAATAAACCAGGTTTTTTTCCTCCGTAAAATCTTTTGGCTCCACGTAGTACAAATCGAGTTTATAATGCGTAGGATCGAATTTAGAAACCGTTTCATCGATTTGCACAAAAGGCTTCCAATCAAAAGCATTTGCCCCGATTTCTTTCGCTTTTTTATAAATCTGCCCAAAGACTTTCGCATCATCATCGGATAATCCCTGCACTTCAACTTCTCCTAAATAAATTTTGGCGGTTGAATCGGCATTTATTTTATAAAAAACTTTGTCAGCATTTTTGTGAGTTTGCGCGACTTTGCTTAAAGTTACCTTTTGAGCAAACACGCAAAATGAAAAACAAAAACTTAGAAAGAAAAGGAAGTTTTTCATTCCGCCGGAGTTTTTAAAATGGTGATGCATTCTTCTAAGGAATTTTCCCAATGTTCAGGTTCTACGCCGTAGAACTTTTCAATTTTATCCAAAGCCATGGTGCTGCGTTGCGGCCGTTTCGCTAAAGTGGGGAAATCTGCCGTTTTAATGGCATTTAATTTAATTTTAGATTCAGAAAATTCGGCAATTTTGCTGGCGAAATCATACCAGGAAGTTTCCGGATAATTTGAAAAATGGAAAATTCCAAAAATTTGCCTGTTTGAGCCGATAATTTTCATGACTGCTTTCGCCAGATCATTGGCGTTTGTGGGCTGACCGAACTGGTCAGCAACAATTCCCAATTCTTCTTTTTGGCTGAAAAGCTGCAACATTGTTTTCACAAAATTTTTGTTGAATTCTGAATACAGCCACGAAGTTCGGATAACGATGGTTTTTGGATTGTTTTCAAGTGCCAGTTCTTCGCCAGCTAGCTTCGACGCACCATAAACACCTTGCGGATTGGTAAAATTATCTTCGGAATAGGAAATATTGGTTTCACCATCGAAAACATAATCGGTCGAAATATGAATTAAAACCGTGTTTGAATTTTTGCAGGCATCGGCGACATAACCAACTGCTTCAGCATTTACGGCAAAAGCTTTTTCCGGCTCGTTTTCAGCTAAATCTACCGCAGTATACGCTGCAGCATTTACGCAAAAATCCGGCTTTAAATCATCAAAAAAATCCGAAACGGCAAACTGGTTGGTAATGTCCAATTCATCGGAACCCACGAAATGGAAATCGTACTGGCTGCTGTAATCGAAAGCAATTTTTCGAAAGCAGTTTCCCAATTGCCCATTTCCGCCTAAAACAACTATTTTTTTCATGCTCTGGAAGCTATTTTATTTTGTTTTCTGAAATAAGCGACGCGGCTTTTAAAATCGGGTTCTTCCAAATTGACCAAAAACTTCATGAAAAGATTTTTGGTGTCTTCCGGATGAACATCTGATTTTCGGGTTTTCATATTGAAATAGATGACCGAAAGCCACAAGATGCTGTGAATGGTTTTGCCGTCTTCACTTTTCATCAGAATTTCCACTTTGGAAAGGCGATCGCCCACTTCAATGGTTTTGCTGGAAATCTGAACTTTCGCGTTATAGCGAACTTCTTTTAAATAAGCGATTTCATTTTGAATGGTAATCCAGGTGCAGCCTGTTTTGCGGGTATATTCTTCGTAAGTAAAGCCGTAGCCAGCTTCCACATGATCTTCGCGCGCGTTGAGCATGTATTCCAAATATTTCACATTATTCAGGTGACCGATCGGGTCGCAGTCGCTGAAGCGAATTCGCACAAGACTGGAGATTTCTTTTTGCATGGTACAAAATTAAAAAAACCATCCCGGATAATCGGGATGGTTAGATTGATCAAGGTGATTAATTAAAGACCGAGTTCTTTTTTCACTGCTGGTGTAGCATCTGGTCCACCTTTGTAGATTAATGCGCTACCGTCAATAATAAAATCGTAACCGTTGGCTTTTGCCACTTTTTCTACGGCTTTGTTTAATTTATCGATAATTGGTTTTACAGCGGCGTCTCTTCTTTGAGCTAAATCATTTTGAGCAGTTTGCTGAATTTGTTGCAGATTTTGTTGTTTTTTCTGAAGGTCTGCTTCTTTAGCTGTTCTTTGTGCTTCAGTTAATTTCGGCGCATCTGCCTGATATTGCTGAACTTCTTTTTGAAAAGCTTCAGCTTGTTTTTGTAATTCGTCACCTTTGGTTTTGCTGAAAACGTCTAAATCATTGGTCATTTTTTTAGTTTCCGGCATTGCAGCTAAAACAACTTCGTAGTCCATCATCGCCACTTTTTGGGCTTTTGCAACTCCTACAGTTAGAAACATCATTACTGCTGCAAATAATACACTTAATTTTTTCATAATTGGGGTTAAATTTATCGTTCGTTTTTTGTTGTTAAATTGATATTTATTTCTTCTTTTTCTCTGCTGGTTTTTCGGGGGTATTTTTCAGCAGCAAATCTAATACTTTATCAGTATAATCATACTTTTTATCCAGGAAAATTACACTAATGTTGTTGCTTTTATCAAGAACTATGCCCAAGGTGTTTTTCTCTGATACTGTGCGTATTGCGTTCCAAATTTGGTCCTGAAACGGTTTAGTGAGGTTAGACCTTGCGTTATTGATTTCGCCCATGGCACCAAAACGGTTATTAATCATGGTTTTAATCTTTTTGTCCAGATCATCCACTTCTTTTTGGCGAAGTTTCAGCTGGTCGCCTACGAGTAATACTCTTTCATTTTCCAGAGCTTCTTTTTTCTTTTCAAACTCTGTCTGCAGTGTTTGAATTTCATTCTGCCAGTTCGCAATCTGTTCGGTGAGACGTGCTTCAGCATCTTTGTACTGAGGCATTTTGTTTAGGATATAATTGGTATCTACCACCCCTATTTTCTGAGCATTTACAGAAAGTGTAAAGGCAAACAGAAAAATTAACAGCTTAAACTTTTTCATCACCAAAATAATTAAAGCGTTTGATTCATCAGGAAGTGCGTTTTCCAGCCGGAAGGCTCAGAACCTGAAAGTGTTTTATCAAAACCATATGCGAAATCAAATCCAATCAAACCAAAAGCTCCCATATAAACGCGCAAACCAAATCCTGCAGAACGCTTCAACTGGAACGGATTGTAATTTCCGAATGAATTATACGCGTTTCCACCTTCAAGGAAAGACAGTGCATAGATTTTCGCGGTTTGGTTCATTGAGATTGGATATCTTAACTCTAACGCAAATCTATTGTAAATTGTTGCACCACCATATGGCGTTACATCCTCTGCTGATCCGCCGGAAGAGGAAGCATTTTCGTACCCACGAAGCGGAACCAGCTCGCGGCCGTCGTATCTGCCGCCCATGAGACCAGTACCACCCACGTAAAATCTTTCAAACGGCGGTGCTCCCAGCTGCTTGTTATAACCGTTCAGGAAGCCCATTTCTGCCGTACTTCTCAGCACCAGTTTACCGGTAACTGTATTGTACGTATCTGCTTTTAATTTTACTTTATAAAATTCCAGCCACTTGTATTTTTCAACAGGTTCCATCGTGGAATAATCTTTATTGCTGAAAAGACTGTATGGCGGAGTGAATTTTACCGAAGCTTCGATATTGGAACCCGTTGTAGGGAAAATCGGGTCTAAACCGGCAGAATTTCTGCTTAAACCAAGGTTGAAACTGAAGTTTTTCGCCGAGCCATAATATTCCGTAGTGTTCCCAAACTGGAACGGGTAGTTTTGGAAATCGTAACTCTGATATTGGATTCCGGTATATAAGGAGAAATAATCATCCGGCCATCGTAAAAGTCTGTTCAAACCAGCGCTGGCAGAGAAAATATTAAGCTTCTGCGTTAAACCAAACTGATCGCTATATCTTACCAATGACTGGTTAACACCCACTGAAAGCGCTGTCGGACGTGTTCCGAATAACCATGGCTCTGTAAACGAAATTCCATAATTTTGGAAATACTGCCCGGCCTGCGCCTGGATGGAAAGCATCTGACCATCGCCTTGAGGAACAGGTTTGAAATCTTTGAATTTCAAAAAGTTCCTTAAAGAGAAGTTGTTAAATGTAAGTCCCAGTGTACCGATAAATGAGCCGCCACCATAGCCCGCCTGAAGCTGAACCTGCGATGAACCTTTTTCAACCAAAGTCCAGTGCACATCTACCGTATTATCCTGCGGATTTGGATTAATCTGCTGGCCGATTTGCTGCGGATCGAAAAACTGCATTCCTGCCAAATCAAAATACGTTCTTTTGATATCGCTTTTTGCGAATAAGCTTCCCGGTTTGGTACGCAACGAACGTAAAATCACGTGATCATGCGTGGTGGTGTTTCCACTCCATGTTACGCGGTTCCAGGTTGCTTTTTCACCTTCATTAATTCTGATTTCGAGATTGATGGAATCACCAACAACCGATTTTTCAATTGGTGTTACGTTGGAGAAAAGATAGCCGCCATTCATGTACAGCGACTTGATATCAGAATCATCTTCTTTACCACCGTCTTCGCCAACCTTTTTATTAAATCCTACCGCGTCATAAATATCACCGGGTTTATAGCCTAACACTTTCCGCAGGTAATCTGTGGAATAAGCGGTATTTCCGAGGAAATTTATATCTCCGATATAGTATTTTTTTCCTTCGTTTAATTTTACATTAATCTCAAACTGGTTCTGCTGATTTCTCCAAACCGAATCTGAAACGATTTTCGCATCACGGAAACCTAAAGAGCGGTAATAGTTAATTAAGTTATCTTTATCCGCTTCATATTTCTCTTCAATAAAACGTGAAGGTTTCAAAATACCTTTTATGCTGAAACTTTTCTGCTTGGTATCTTTAAACGCTTTATTACGAAGTTTTCGGTCCGAAACACTTTCGTTGCCTTCAAACTCAATATGGCTGATTTTGATTTTTTTACCTTTATCAACTTCAATGGTCCAGTCCACCAAATCAGGATCACCGGCATTTACTTTATCCTGAATGGAAATTTTCGCGTCCGCGTAACCTTTCTTGATATATTCCTGCGGAATATTGGTTTTTAAGGTTGAAATTAAATTCTGAGTGATTTTAGTTCCGGGCTTCAGGTTGTTGTCTTTTGCCAGCTTTTCACCTTTGGATTTCCCGATGCCTTTTCCGGTGAATTTCACTTCACCCAATTCTTTAAGATCCTGAAGGTTAAAGCGCAGAATAACCTGGTCGCCTTCAATGCTTTGAACATACACCTCAACTTCAGAAAAATACTGGGATTCCCAAAGTTTTTTAATCGCGTTGCTGATTTTTTGCCCTGGGATTTCCACGCTCTCGTTTTTATTGAGACCGGTGAATCTTAAAATCTGGGCAGGAGTATATTTTTTTACGCCATCTACGACAATGTCTTTCAGGATATAGGTGCCAGTTTCATTCTGAGCGTAAACCGGATTGTTTTCCTGAGTCTGTTCGGGGGTAATCTGACCATAAAAATGTGCCGATGCCACAAACATAATGATGGGTAGGAATTTAAACTTCATTTTTTATCTTGCTATCTTTTCTTTATAATTATTTTTCGTCCAGCTGCTCGCTGATTTTGCCGAATCTTCGCTCCTTACACTGATAATTGTAAACGCAGCGGTAAAAATCTTCTGCCGTAAAATCCGGCCATAAAATGTCTAAAAATTGCAATTCAGCATATGCGATCTGCCAAAGCAAAAAATTGCTGATTCGAACTTCTCCACTTGTTCTGATAAGAAGGTCTACCGGAGGGAGGTCTTTGGTATACAGATGATTTTCGAACAGTTCTTCATCAATGTCATCCTCAGAAATTTCCCCTTCTTTCAGCTTTTTTCCGATTTTTTTTACCGCGTCCAAAATCTCTTTCTGCGAACCATAACTCAAAGCCAACACAAGGTTTCCCTTATCGTTGTTCTTGGTCATATCTACCAGCTGCATCATTTGTTCCTGCACCAATGGCGGTAATTTTTTAATATCACCAATCACGTGCATGCGCAAACCTTTGCTGAAAATCTCTTCACCTTCCAGAAGAAGTGTTTCCGAGATTAAGCTCATCAGCGTATTTACCTCATCATCCGGTCTTTTCCAGTTTTCAGAAGAAAAAGTGTAAAGGGTAAGATAGGGAATGTGGATTTCGTTACAGGCACTCACAGCGTTACGAACTGCCTGTATGGCATGCTTATGTCCAAAAGTGCGTTCTTTGCCGCGGGATTTTGCCCAACGCCCGTTGCCATCCATAATAATGGCGACATGTTTCGGCAAATGGTCGGGATTTATTTTTTCTTTGATGGATTCCATTATTTAATCGCAAAAACAAGGTGGTCTGCCGAATGAATAACTAAGGCCTAAAGTAATAGAATTCACCCAATCTTTCGAATTCGGATTTCCAATTTGTCGGTCTCTTATAATTTCAGCTACTTGCTGATCAGTAAGTGTATTTTTGGTTGTTGTTATATTTTTATCCTCCACGGTGCTGTAATCGATAGAATCAGAAAAAGTGGGACGGAACATAAGTTCTCCAAAAAGCGCCCAGTTATAATTAAATTTATATTTCAGCCCCGCACCGAACGGAACTGCTAAAGTAACCGCGGTAACATATTCTGCATCATTTACCTGATTTTCTTTAATTACCAATTGCGGAGTATTATAAAGCATTCCGCCAACACCACCAAAAATATAAGGACTTAGCAAACTTTTCTGCTCCTCATTTACCTGAAAGAAATTGTACTCAAACAAAACATCTGCTTCATAAATGGAGTTACTGCCCTCAAGATATCTGTTCCGGCGGTAAAATTCTTTCGCATGTGCATCCGAAAACTGAATGTGGCTGTAACCAATATTTAAACGCAGCGATTGATAGGGACTGATATTCCGGCGGTACACGATGCCACCATAAAACGGAATCCCGAGTTCGCGGTAATTACCGAGTGGTTTTTGCAGAATATAGTTGGTCCTGCCGATGTCGCCCACCAAATTGCTCATTCCCAATTGAACACCGATTTCATGCCGCTGCCCTTTTACGGAAAACGAGGTGAAAAAGAGCGCAATAAAAAAGTATAAAATTTTCTTTTGCATGAAAATTGGGAATCAAAATTTATAAATTGCTGCAAATATAAAACAAATTTACCTGACTGAAATTCTTAATTTTTAGTTAAATAACCTCAAAAAAGCATAATTTTTAGCTGCTGTTTTAAGCAAATTTTTCGTTTTATACTATTCACTTGAAAATGCTATGATAACGGTAAAACGCTATTTTTTGCCAAAAATGCCCCGAATTTTATTTCGGATCTTAATAATCGTAGGTTCTTCATAGGTTGCATCTTCTTCAAAATAACCATAGCCGTAGCCATAACCATAGCCGTAACCGTAACCTTGCTTGCCGCCCTGGTAATCGTTATACACCAAACCAAGATTTTGCACTTCGTTATTATGATATTTTTCAGTAATCATTTTCAGCATGTGCTTTTCGGTATATTCATGCCGAACTACGTAAATGCTGGCGTCCGCATATTTCATCAACTCGTACGCATCTGCCACCAAACCAACAGGAGGCGAATCGATGATTACAAAATCATAATGATTGCGCAATTCCTTGATAAAATTAATGCTTTTTTCACTCATCAGCAATTCCGAAGGATTCGGCGGAATCGGGCCCGAAGTCGCAACATGAAGATTTGGAATAGATGTTTGATTGATGATTTGGTCCATTTCCACTTCACCGGTCAGATAATTGGAAATCCCGAACTTATTATTGATTTTAAAATCGCCAAAAATCTTAGGCTTTCTTAAATCCATACCGAGAAGAATGGTCTTCTTTCCGCTAAGACCCAATACCGATGCAATGTTAATGGAAACATAGGTTTTTCCTTCACCACCGATAGATGAAGTGAGCAGGATAACTTTAGAAGTATCATCTTCTTTGTGCAGAAACCGAAGGTTTGCACGAATTCCGCGGAAAGCTTCCGAAATTGAAGAACGCGGCTGCTCTAAAACCGTAAGGTTGTTATCGTGAGAATTTCTGCCGATTACGCCCAATAAAGGAATCTTGGTGACCTGCAGCAATTCTTTGATGTTTCGTACGCGGCTGTCTAAAAGCTGGCCGATGGCCAAAAACAACAGCGGTAGAAGCACCAGCCCACCGATGATGATGTATTTTGCTTTTGCGATATTCGGCGCGATAGGCTCCTGTCCCACATTTTTCGCCGGATCAATCACGGTAATATCGGATTTATTGGTGGCTACGCGGATCTGTGTTTCGTTTTGTTTGGTTAAAAGCGTGTTGTACGTGGCTTCAATCATATTATAACCGCGTTCCGCATCCAGATATTTTCTTTCTTTCGCCGGATAAGATACCAAACCTGCAGTCACCTGCGCCAGTTGCCGGTCAATTTGTGACAGTTCGCCAAGGTAATTATTGTAGTAAGTTCGTAACGAGCCGTTGGAATTGGTGCGTGCTTCATTAATTAAGCGGTTAATTTCGCGCATCGGTTCGGAATTTGGCGTATAAATAAGTGCCAGTTCTCGGCGTTTTGCATAAAGATTTTTAAGTTCCGCGACGGTCGCATCGAAAAGGCCATCCTGTATACCGGCTGCATTCATATTGATTAAACGATCCAAATTCTGCGAAGCCAGTGAATTTTTGATGCTGTTCAGAGAATTTATTCTGGTGATCAACTCGGCTTTTTTTGCATCCAGCGCTTTTATTTCGTCCAAAGACTTTTCATCTCGTTTTTCTACATCGTACAAACCTTCGGAGACTTTCATATGATTGAGAACCGTGGCGCTGGAATCTAGTTTTTTCCGAATATTATTCAGGTTTTCCACCAAATATTTCTCCGTGTTTTTGTCGACTGTATTTCGGTCTATTAGCCGCTTTTTTTGCAGTTCATCTACCGAAGTGTTCAGAAAGTTCACCGTTCCATTCAGGTTATACCCTTTCTTGGTGATAATCATAATGGAGTTGATTTCCTTGTCAAAATCAACCGAAATGGTGTTAAATAAATTATTTACAGTCGCATTTACCGTGGATAAATTGACGATGATATTTTCAAATTGAATTGGACTTGGCTGCTCGTTTTTCACCAAACGGAAACGCAAATTGGGCGAAACGTACCATTCATTTAATCCGATGACTTTATTTTCCGGCCTTTTATACGGCGAAACGCTGCGGAAACTTTCGGTTTCGTAGGAATATAAATTGGTGGATTCGCCTTCGGAAGGTAAAACCACTTCATAGCGGTTTCCCCCTTTTGGAATTAAAGTAATCGGATAATCAACCTGTTGCGGATACGTTTTATCGATTTGGAAAAAAACCGGTGAGTCGTACTTATCCAGATATGTTTGTTTGATAAGACCTTTTGTTGCGTAGTTGATATAAAGATCAAGCTGCTGCACCAGATATTCGTTGTGGGAACGGGAAAGCAGCATTTTCTTTAGATAAATCCCGTCTTGGTTGCCATTTTGTCCCCAAATAAAGTTGATGGATTGGTTCGGCGTAAAATAACTGGCGGTATTATTGGAAACGCTTAAAGAGAGGTTAGAAGCGTACACACGCTGCGCGTAATATTTGCTGTAAACCCACGAGATTGCCAAGCCAAGCGCCACCATCAGCACAAACCAATACCAGTTGCGCACCACGCTGCGGATGTAATGTTCTACATCGAAAATAGCAAAAGTACCAAGTTTGCTGGCGGACTGCGTAGTTTCTTTTTCAGGAATCATCTTACAGTCGGGTTAAAATTAGGTAAATGGACATTGCCGTTGTAATAACAGACACGCCCGTGGTAAGAGTTTGGATAGGATCTTTACCAAAACCGTTCAGGTTCTTGGAACGGGTATTCAGGAAAATTTCATCACCATTTTGCACCCAGTAATAGGGAGAATTCATTACATCTTCGCGCGTAAGGTCAACTCTCGCGATTTTTATACCTTCCGGAAGTTTGCGGTGGATGACAATATTGGTACGGTCCACGGTTCGGTTTAAACCACCATTGATGGCGAGCGCTTCGGTTAACGTTAAAGTATTTTTGTGCGCTTTTTTCTCACCGCTGACTTCAATGGTTTCTACATCACCAAGAATGTAATAGGTAATTCCGTCAGTATTCAGGCGGACTTCAGATTTCCCCTGCACGAAATTTTCGTCTACGCGGTTTTGGATTTCCTGCGAGATTTCCTCTAAAGTTCTGCCTTCAGCTTTGATGTATCCAATTCCGAAAACATTAATATCACCTTTGGAATCCACTTTTAATCCATTAAAATAGAAATTGATGTTTCCACCGTTATCTTTGGACTGCTGGTTTGATACCGACATATTGGTTGGTGACTGCGCATTATTTCTTCCTGTTCCGTCGCTCACAGTGGCATTCAGGCTGGAGTAAAACTGTGCGGCATCACCTTTCGGTGTCGTTACGATGTTCAGGTTCAGCATATCGTTTTTGGTGATGCGGTAAACCGGAATATTATACGGCACCAAACCTTCTTCGTTGATTACCAAACTCTCGTTGGGCTGCATATAACGTACATCTTTCGACGATATGCAGGATTGTAAAAAAATGGCCAAAAAGAGGGGAAAAAACAGTTTAAATATTTTCATCAGCGTAAAAGTGTTTGCAAAAATAACAAATTAATTAGTTTTCTTTCTGCTTATTAATATTATACGGGGAATGCACGCCCCGATGAAACCTAAAGTTACTACAATCAACATTAAAATATTCACGTTGATATGCCGGAAATAATAAGCCGTTCCCACAATAAACAGATAATAAAGCAAAATGTAAAAGCAGGATCTGCGGTGCGTTAGACCAAGTTCCACCATTTTGTGGTGAATGTGATTCTTGTCCGCCACAAAAATAGATTGCTTGTTCTTCAACCGAATAAAAATAACATTAAAGGTATCTACAATCGGTAAAATTAAGATAGCAACTGCAATGGCCGGCGCCGTCTGCAAATAATAGCGTGGAACGTCTGGCAGTTCTTTGTCAATGAAAATATCCAGAAAGCAAATGGCGGTAAATGCAAGCAGAAAACCCATGATCATTGAGCCGGTATCGCCCATAAAGACTTTGTTATTCCGGTAGTTTGATAAATTGTAGTACAGAAAGCCAACGACTGAACCGATGATTACGCCCGAGAGCACAACGAGCGGATAGTTAAATTCGCCGAGGCGAAAATAGCTGATCCCAAATAATGCACTGCAAATCACCGAATATCCTCCCGAAAGCCCGTCAATTCCGTCAATCAGGTTAAAAGCATTAATGAGCAGAATAAAGGTCAGCATGCTGAAAATCACGCTTACCGTGTAGCTGAGTTCGTAAATCGCAAAAACACCGAAAAAGCTCCGGATTCTCACATCAGAACCTAAAACCATCAGCGCGGTAACCAAAACCTGCGCGAGCAATTTTTTATAAGCGCGCATCACCACAATGTCGTCCATCACCCCGATGTAAAGCAAAATCACGAGCGAAGCAAACAGGAATTTATACAGTTCAAAAAGTTCAAAAGCAAAAATTGAAGCGCAAACTGCCAGAGAATAAAAAATAGCAATTCCGCCCAAATTAGGGATTTTCCGCAAATGAGAGCTGCGAGTTCCGGGTTCGTCCATCAGGTTTTTCCGTCGTGAAATCTTCACGATGGTTGGAATACTGAAGAAAGTCAGTATAAATGAAAACACCGTTCCCAGCACAAGCTTTGCCGCGAAAAGAGAAATTCCCATATTTGCCAGGAAGTCTTTTACCAACTCATTCATGCTACCACAGTACGTTTGTATATTTATCCAATGTGAAAGAACCTTTGTCGCCGTTTCCTTTCCCGAAGTAAAAAAACATCGCAATAAGATAGGCCAAAAACCCGAGGTACAGCGTTTGGCGCGTTCTGCCGCGCACGGCGTAGACGATGCTCGTCATGCAAAACATCGTAACAAAAAACATATATGCGCCGGGAAGTCTTACCGCAAAAATCTCATTGGACCGGAAAAAATAGAACAGCACCAAACCAAAAACCGCCAGATTCCGCATATATTCATACCACAAAACCTCTTCGCACGCGCGTTTATCAAATTTAATTAAAATTGCGATGAAAATAAGTTTTACGATGTCATTTAATCCCGTTTCTACTTCTGTTCCGTAATAACGGTCGTCCAGATAACCCGTGTACGCACCCGAAAGATCGTCCGGAGCGATAGCGCTGAAGAGGCCGCCGCCTAATCGGTAAAGTTCCAGTGGTGAAACCAAAAGAGCGATGATTAAAACCCAAAAAATCCGTTTGCTGTTCATTGGGATTTTAACAATCCAATACGCAGGAATAAACACCACCGAAGTCTTGTGAAAACCCAAAGCGACATACATGCAGACCAAAAACATGAGCAGGTTTCGGTCTTTGATAAATTTAAATGACGCAATACACACCGCAATTCCCAGTCCCTGGCGCATTTGCCCGGAATCCTCGAAAAACATAATCGGCATAAAATAAAAAAGCAGCGCCAGCGCCGGAAAAGCTACGTTTTTGTAAATCGTTGTAAACTTTAGCGTCACCGCAATCAGCGCACAAATAAATGTGACCACAAAAAACGGCAAACCGAAATCGAAGACTACTTTATTGATCAGCACGTAAAGCCATTCAATTTCTTCAGCATTCGGCCGAAAAAGCGCTTTGTCGAAAACATCGTCGTAACTGGTGTATAAAGAAAAACCCGCGAAAAGCGTGCGGTAAACCGGGTAATCAGCGCCGGCATTGAGGCGCAAACCAACCGCAACGATAATTAAAACACCCGCAATCCACACGAAAACGCTTTGCTTTTTCTCCAGCCGGAAAATCTCCCAATAGCTCGCAAAAGCAAGAAAGGCAAAGATGATCGCGAATATAGGATGTAGAATTGGCATCAAATAATAACAGCGCTTTAGGGTAGTATTTTTTTAATTATCGGATATAAACCTGTAAAACAAAGGAAATAGTAGATTATTTTCTTCGGCGGTAAAGATAGCAGATAATTTCTTCCAAATCTTTTGTAACGTAATATTTCTAAAAGAGAAATTCCGTGCTTTTTGCGGAAATTTTTCAATTCTTTCTGCAAATGCGTAAAAATCTGAAAATCTTTCACAAAAGCGGTGTACGCCAGAAAAGTATAAACCCCTTCTAAAATCTGGAAATTCTTTAGCTCAGCTTTCCTCGAAGCATATTTTGAGGTTTTGAAAAACTCCGAAACTTCTTCTACCGCGCGCAAAATGTCCATACCGTTTGCTGAATGACTTTTTGAAATGGAACCTGCCCGTTCCAAATATTGATAATGAAAATTTTGAGTCTGAGCAATCACCGAACATTCCAAAAGCAGCTGCGGAATCAGCTGAATATCTTCGAAATGCCGACCTGTTTTAAACCGCTTTTCCGCGAAAAGTTCTCGTTTGTACATTTTATTGCACGCAAAATAAGAAAGATCGGAAAACACAGAAAAATGCTCTTTTAGCTCGATATTTTCGGGTAAATGCGGACTCTGAATTAAATACTGAAGAATTCTGCCGTTTGCATTCACTTTTTGCAGATTGCAGAATACCATTTCGGCGAAGTGCATTTTCGCTAAAGCATACATTTCTTCAAACATCAGGGGCGAAACCTCATCGTCACTGTCTACAAAACCAATAAATTCGCCTTCTGCACGGTCTAAACCAAAATTCCGAGCGTCGCTTAAACCGCCGTTTTCTTTATGAAAAGCTTTAATTAAATGAGGAAATTTTTGCTCATATTCCTCGATAATTTTTTGCGAACCATCTGTACTTCCATCATTAATAACCAATATTTCGATGTTTTCCAAAGTCTGGTTGACCAAAGAATTCAGGCATTTATGCAGATATTTTTCAACCTGATAAACAGGAACAATTATCGAAACAGCAGGCCTCATCATTGGTTTTGGTTTTTTCGGTAGAGAAAATAATCCTTGCCAATGGGCCGGATTTTGTAAATCCATCGCAACAGCGTGGGAGCTTCCTGATGAATTTTTTTGATGGAATACACTTTTTCCAAATGATATTTTTGGTTGAAGAGCGAAAAATCTTCCGGTTTTAAAGTGTAAAAACGCGCACCAACTTCCGGTTTCCCGGCAATAGTTAATATATAATCCGGCTGAAAACGCTTTACGGAATTAATCCACCAGTATTTTTCGTCTTTCAGCATTTCATCATTAATTTTGGCATTCACCAAACCAACCTCATCGTAGGTGTAAAGTCCGGTATAATACGGAATAATGCCCGCCGGTTCTAAAAAAATTGACTGCTCTGCGACCGTTTTTTCCCGATTGATATCTGCGGCGATTTGCATCCTTTGGCGCTCCTCCATATAACCGATGGTGTACGACTGTATCCATTGAAAGAAATACGAACCGGCAAAAAATGCTGCTAAAAGGGCAAATTTTAGCGTTTTCCTTTTTGTGTCTAAATTCAAAAAAAAGTACAGAATAACGGCAAATAAAAATACGCGCGGCAACCAGTAATACCAGTCGAAATAAGCTTTAAAACCTGAAAAAACAGTGATTTTAATTAAGGCAAAAGCAGTCATAAAAAACAGCACCAACTTCACAAAATGCCGCACTTTTCCATCCCGATGAATTTTAAGCAAAACAAAACCGAGAAAGCCAAGAAAAGCAACAAAAATCAACAATGTTACATAAGAATATTTTTTAATTAAACCGCCGTAATAGGCCCATTGCACAAGCAGAAATTTAAAACTGTTGTTTTGCAAGAGGTTTTTATATGCTATTTTTTTCGCCGTGATGGTGTGGTTTACGATTTCGCCGAAATAAAAATAATTAAACCCAACCACGCTGAAAAGGCCAAAAATTCCGCCTAAAATCAGGTAAAAATTTAGTTTCTTCTTTAAATAAATGTCGACCAGAAAGAAAAGCCCCAGGAAAATTACAGTATCAATTCTCGTCCATAAAAGCAAAATTGGAAACACCAGATACGCCCATTTTTTACCCCGAAAAAGCCCGAAATAAAGCAAGCCATTGTAGAGAAAAAACAAAATGCCGTACTCCATTCCCAGCAGCGAAGCGGTAAGTGCAGGTGGTGTCATATTGAGGAAAATCACAAACGGCACCCGTAATACCGGCCGTTTGCGGAACAAAATTTTGGAAAGCCACCACGAACCTATAGCGAACAGAATACTGCTGAAAATCAGCAGCGGATAGATGAAATTTTCACCGAAAATGATGTTAAAAAGCGCTGAGATAAAAACATAAAAATGGGTCGTAGAGGCCGATATTTTTTCGTGCCCGTTAAAACCGATCACCCCGTAATTCACCAGGTTTTTTGCGACACGCCAGGTGATGAAAGAATCTTCCTGAATATGGTTTGTAAAGAACAGCGGCAGCTTAAAAATTACCGTAAGTAAAATCAGCCAAAAGGGATTTTCGGAAATTCTAGCTAAAATTCTTTTCATATTCGTGTGTTGCGGCAAAAATAGGAATTTAAAATCATCGGTTTTTTTTGAAATGTACTGCTTATATCTTCAGCAATCTCGGGTTGATATACCCTTTTTTCGCCATTTCGTAATCGGTTTGAGCGCAGGGTTTTAAGTTTTCCGCCTTTTCTTCATTCCCGAAATACCATAAATCCGAAAAAGTTTCGCGCTGAAAGGCGAATTTTTCTTCACCAATCATTACCCAGAACGTTTCAAAAGCTTTTTCGTCAGGATGTGATATCTGAATGTTGATTCCTTCGATCAAATGCCAGATCATCTGTGCTACAAGCTGGTGATTCAGCAGGTTTGGCGAATTGATATTCGCATTGAAAACTCCCACAGCTTTCAGATTTTGGCTCAGGCCGGCTTCTTTCATGTAGGCGCAAATTTCGCGTCGGTTCAGGCCGTTTACTTGTGGATTCACAGAAAAACCATCGCCCATACTTTCCACCGCGTCGCAGTTCACGGACACCAAATCTGCCTGGCGGAAAAATGGCTCAGTACGTTCGCTGCTTCCCATCATTTCGGCAAGGCGAATGACATCAAAATCAACTTCGCGCATCAGTTTCACCGAATCATTTGCGTTCAAATGTTTCTGATATCCTAAATGATGATAATTTTTCAGACTGAAATTCTTGGAGCTTAAAATGCGGGACAGAAAGTTGGTTTCAGTTAAATTTTCTCCGTTATTATCAAGCGAAACAATATTTGAAATTTGCGTGTAAGTAAGGTGTTGCTGAAGCGAATTCAACGCTGAAAAAAGCACGTAAGAAAGTTCGTTGCTGCCACCAACCACAACCGGAATGGCGTTTTTCTGACTGCACATCGTAACAATTTCTCCAAGTACGAAATGCGTATCCTGCTGCGTGCGGCCGGAAACCAAATCACCCAAATCACAGACAGGAAGTTCAAAATCGAGTTTTGAAAGTTGGTATAGTTCTCTTCTGATATTCCTGAAGTTTGCCATTTCCGCTCCACCGTTGCTGATCCCGCGGTAATCGGAACAAAAAATCAGCACAATGCTGTTTTCTTTGATTTCCGACGTAATGATGCTGCCAAGCTGCCACGGTTCCGCACCGATTTTTTCGGCGGGAAGAAAGATATCTTCAAGATTCATAGAAGTTTTTTTTGATGGAAAAACAAAAATATAAAAAAAGCACCACCAAAGGCGATGCTTTTCATTATAAAAAAATTTAACTAGCGTTTAATAATTTTTTTGGTAACCACAGACTTGTCTTTCATCACAATTTTCGCGATGTACAATCCCGGAAGAAGGTTCGTGGTATTTACTTTATTATCCTGTACGGAACTTTTCAAAACCATTTTCCCGCTCATATCATAAATTTCCACCAACTGGCTATCTTTATTTTTAATCGAAAATTCGGTGGTGAAAGGATTTGGATAAATCTGAACATCGGTTGTGGTTACGGTTTGCGCCGGAGCTTCTACTTTCGGCACAGTCACCTTAATTACCTTTGTTTCACGAGGCGTTCCTAACAGGCGCGTAACATCTTTCGCGCAGCGAACCGACATTGCAGCCTGCGGATAAACGCCTGTTGCGGTTTGCATTTTGTCTTTTTGAAACTGCATCGCTAAGGCAAAACCGGTATTAAAATCTGCCATTGAAGCTGTCCACACGCCGGAACGATCAAAGGTCAGCTGGTTTTCACCAATTTCACCACGGATTCCGTCTGCCGGGAAATCGCCGATGTTAAATACGGAGTTTGCGAATTTCCAGCCTTTTGTTCCTTCCACCTGGCCGGAATAATTCTTGGTAATATCCTGCCACTGATCCTGAATTACACCCGGTTTTCCATACGTGTCAGTTTGGTAACCGTTATACCACGGCGAATTCCCTTTGGAGCCGGTGTACAGATTGGTGAACGTAACATCCGGCACGCGCCAGCCTTCCGGGCACGGATCAAAAGGAGATTTTACATCCGCGTGGCCCCATCTTTCAGCAGCCTGCGCACGACCATCGCTTGCCCAGTCGCGAACTTCGTTCAGGTTATTGTCATAATGGTTTCCACCATTGTACACTGCACCGGTATTTCTCTGAAACAGAAAAATCATCGGGTTTTGCACGGAATATTTTAGATTTTCCTTTACCTTTTTATGTTGAGCCGAATTTTTCGAGCCGTACCCATCGTAAGAAAGAGAAAATCGGTTGGCGTAATCTGCGCTGCTTACTTTTACAAAATCTGCCCCTTCAGCGGCATTTTTTTCAGTTTTAACAAAAACCTGGCTTCCATTGGAAAAAGAGGGAAGTGGATCTTTTCTTCCCCATTGATAGTGCAGCCCGTTGGCTTTTCCAGAGGTAATATCGCTGCTCAGGGCGCCCAGGTTTCGGTCCATGAATTCCGTGGTCATCGACGGTAATTTTGTAGTGCCGGTATTTTGAATATTATATTTGGCCGGAATTTGACTTTCGGTGGTGTATTTTACCGTTTTTTCGGTTGGGTTTTCGTTGGTCACCCAAATATGCCAGCTCCAGTAGACCGGTCCGTTAACGTCCCCGTTGTGAAGTGAAACGACTGCATTACCTTCCGTATTGGCGTTGGTAGTTACCTCAATTACGGAATTTCGCGCATCCGATTCATCCTGTCGAATGTTTACTTTGGCGATAAGGTTCTCGTTGGTGGTCCATAAAACTTTTGCCACCAATTTATCTGATGGCAACATTTCGCGCTGCGTGAGCAACTGGTTGTACACCGAAAATGCTTTGCTTACAGGAATTTCCAGTTTTTGGTTACCGGTAAGAATGTAGGAATTTGGGTTATCCAAACCAACACGGTAATTTTCTTTTTTGTCAGAAAAATATTGCGTCGCGAAATCGCCAATAGCAGCCATATTCGGGTCGCGCATGCATCGCACAGCGTTTCCCGTTCTTGTTGGATTGGTTTCATTATTATAAATCGCGTGCAAACCAACACTGGTGGAATTTCGGTAAGGGTCTGAAAGAATGGAAAATAATCGTGCGCCGTCATAAGCGAAAGTCGCACTCCACAAGCCACCGTTGGACTGATTATCCTGAAAAGTTACCCCGACAGGAGCTGTAGGTGAGTTTGCATTCGGGTAATAAACGTACGCGCCCGGAACCGGCATAATTCCGATGTTTCTCGCGCCGTCCTGTGCGTTGGTAAAGTCCATTCCCAAACCTGGATATACTTTAATACCTTTCAAGCTCGTATTTTCCGCATCCGGAAAAATCTGGCGGTATTGTATGTTGGAATCGTCATTTACGCCGCTGTTTTTTCGGCCGAAAAACGACAGATTATTATTTTGAGTTTCTCTTCCGTAATACGATGGTACGCGCCAGCCGCTGGGGCACGGATCAAGCTCTGATTTCAGCTCGTACGAAGCGCTTTCTTTCTTTAAGGTTGTACTTGAACTGCTGGCATTGCTGTTTTCACCTTTTGCGTTATCCGACCACAAATCCCAGGTCACATAATTAGGACTTACCCCCGCAACTTTATAGCGGCTGCTGGAAAACCAGTTTCCGGTATTATCGGTATTGATAATATATACCAAAGGATTTTTAACGGCATATCCGATGTTTTTTTCAATTTCATCGAACGGCCGGATTTTTACGGGAATGGTATTTTTGGAATCCACCTGTTTGTGTTTCAAAACACCCACTTCACCGCTGATTTCGTAATAAAAAGAATCTTTGTAAATCAGTGGCGGGAACGGATCTTTTCTTCCCCATTGGTACATTAAGCCGCCGCTTTTCTGCCATTGATCACCAAGAAAACTGCTGCTTGCTGCACCCAGATTTCGGTCCATGTACTGCACGGTCACGGGATTTCCTTTGATATCCGTTTCAAAACCTTGCGTGTAAGTGACGCCGTTTTCAGGATTGTCGGTTACCCAAATATGCCAGCTCCAGTAAATGGTGCCGTTCACTTTAAACGCGATTACCGCATTGCCTTTACCGCGGGCATTGTCGATGTTAACTTTAATTTTGGAAGAAAACGGCTCGCCTTGCGAAACTATAGCAACACTCTGCACCAAACCAGGCACATCTTCCCAATAAAGAGAAGCCGTTTGTGTACCTGCAGGAATTGGTGTGGAGGTATGATTAGCTTTTAGAAATTCGTAATCAGACCACATATCGTAGGCCTTTTTTACAGGAATTTCAATCCCGCTAAAACCTTGCTGCTGTGCAAGATCTATATCGTAGATGTAGCTGTTAGGGGCTTTGGCGGCGCTGGAAGTTTGAGCTGTTAAAACATGGGCAAAAAAACAAAATATAAGCAGTGGATACTTTATCATCGTTAAAATAATTATACAATATTAATTGTGCTAATTTTTTAACATCGTTTGTGTGTTTTTAGTGGGACATTTTGTTTTTTTTCATTTTTTGTGCGGGTCAAATATATAAATATTGGCAAAACATTAACACTATAAAACTTGAGAAAAATGCTGTTTAAAGTTTGCTTAAAAAAGATGGCTTTCGGTACTGCCCATGCAAAGACTTTCAAGGAAGAACAGCGCCGGAAAATATAAATGGAAAAAATTTTTTGTTTAAATTAAATGGGCTCGAATTAAAACGATATTGGTAAGAAATATGGGATTTTCAGCACTAATAATCTCAAAAATAACGACTTAAAGCAGCGAATTTTTTCATTTTAAAAAAAAATCCTCTGAAACAATAGTTGCAGAAGATTGAATTTTCGCCGTTAAAAGTGCCTTTTATTTCTTTTTAGCTGCGGGCTTTTTTGCAGCAGGCTTTTTAGCTGCGGGCTTTTTCGCAGGTGCTTTTTTAGCCTTGGTTTTGAAAGCATTTTTGTCCTGCGCGGTAATCCACTTTTTAACCTCTTCTAACGGAATTTCTGCTAATTCTTCAGCAGTATATTTCTCTTCTTTTTTGTTTTTCGGAATTTTAAACATCGCTTTCCCAAATTTGATGAAAGGTCCCCATCTTCCGTTTTCCAGCGAAATTTTTTCCTCCGGCCACTGTTGGATGTAGCGGTTTGCTTCTTTTTCCAACTTTGCTTCAATCAGCTCATTAATATCGTTTTGCGAAAGATTTTCGAAATCATAGCGTTTCGGCACATTGATGAAGATCGATTGGTATTTGATGAAAGGACCAAATCTGCCGGTTCCTTTTGTTACCGGTTCACCTTTATAGGTGGCAATCGGCGCATCGGCAACTTTCTTTTCTTCAATGATTTCCTCAGCTCTTTCCTGAGTGATTGAAAGCGGATCTTCACCACGCGGAATGCTGATAAAAGTTTCACCCCACTTTACATACGGACCAAATCGTCCCACACCAACGGTAACGGTTTGTCCTTCGTACTCCTTTAAGTCAAACGGAATTTTAAAGAGCTCCAGCGCTTCTTCCAAAGTAATGGTGGCGATATTTTGGTTTGCCATCAAGCTGGCAAAAATTGGTTTTTCTTCGTCGTCCTGCTCGCCGATTTGAACCATTGGTCCAAATCTGCCGATTCTGGTAAGCACATTTTTGCCCGTTTTTGGGTCCTTACCTAAAATCCTTTCTCCCGTCGCGCGATCTGCATTTTCTTCTACGTCTTCAATTTTCGGGTGGAAATCTTTATAGAAGCCTTGCAAAACCTCTTTCCACTTTTCTTCACCGTTGGCAATAAGGTCAAAATCCTGCTCCACTTTTGCCGTAAAACCATAATCCAGGATTTCAGCAAAATTTTGGGTTAAAAATTCGTTCACCACTTCACCAATATCTGTCGGGACAAATTTGTTTTTGTCGCCGCCAAATTTTTCGGTTAAAATCTCCTTCTTCAGCTCTGATTTTCCTAAAGACATTTTTAAAATTTCCCGCTCCTGAGGCAGAATTTCGCGTTTATCCACATACTCGCGGTTTTGAATGGTTTGAATGGTTGGCGCATACGTGGAAGGTCGCCCGATTCCCAATTCTTCCAGTTTTTTTACCAGACCGGCTTCTGTATAACGCGAAGCGGGACGTGTAAACTTTTCTGTAGCTTCAATTTTGCGGAAATCCAACGCTTCACCGACTGAAACTTTCGGCAATAATTTTTCGTTGTTTTCTTCTTCGTCGTCTTCGGTTTTTACAATGCCGTAGGCTTTCAAGAAACCATCAAAAATGATGACTTCACCCTGCGCCTCGAAATGATGCGGCAGCTTTTGATCACCAATTTCAATGACAGTTTTTTCAATTTTAGCATTGGTCATCTGCGACGCCAAAGTTCTTCTATAAATAAGCTGATACAATTTATTCAACTGCACATCACCGATGGATTTTACCGAAAAATCGGTTGGTCGAATCGCCTCGTGAGCTTCCTGCGCTGAGGATGATTTGGTGGTATAATTTCTGGGATTTGAATATTTTTCGCCGTATTCGGCTAAAATTTGCGCTTTTGCCCCGTTGATGGCTTCCTGAGAAAGATTTACCGAATCTGTTCTCATATAAGTAATGAATCCTTCTTCGTACAATCTTTGCGCAACGCGCATGGTGGCTGTTACGCCGTAACCCAGTCTGTTGCTGGCTTCCTGCTGTAAAGTGGAAGTGGTAAACGGTGCTGATGCCGTACGCGTACCCGGTTTTGTTTCGACATTCAGAACTTTAAAATCCGTTTGCTGACATCGTTTTAAAAATGCTTCTGCATCGGCTTCCTGAGCGAAATCTTTTTTCAGCTTTGCTGCAATTTCCTGCTTTTCGGCATTCAGGAAAATTCCGTCCAGTTTGAAGGTAGATTTTGGTGTAAAATTTCGGATTTCCAGTTCGCGCTCAACCACCAAACGCACCGCAACAGATTGCACACGTCCCGCAGATAGCCCGGTTTTCACTTTTTTCCAAAGTACCGGCGACATTTCAAAACCTACAATCCGGTCCAGAATTCTTCTTGCCTGCTGGGCATTTACCAAATTCTGGTCGATATTCCGGGGATTTTCTATCGCTTTTAAAATGGCATTTTTCGTAATTTCGTGGAAAACAATTCGTCGGGTATTTTCGTCTTTCAGTTTTAGTTCCTGTGCAAGATGCCAGGCGATGGCTTCACCCTCGCGGTCCTCATCGGAGGCTAACCAAACGATATCCGCTTTTTTTACGGCAGCTTTCAATTCCGTCACCAGTTTCTTTTTGTCGGGAGAAACCTCGTAATCCGGAGAAAAAGTTTCCAGATTAATACCCATGCCTTTCTTAGGCAGATCGCGGATGTGGCCGAAGCTCGATTTCACCTCGAAATCCTTCCCCAAATATTTTTGAATCGTTTTAGCTTTCGCCGGTGATTCCACAATCACTAAATTTTTTGACATCCTCGAAATTTTTGCAAAAGTAGAAGTTTTTTTTTAATGACAATTTTCCCAGCGTGTTTAAAGACTTTAAATAAACGAAATTCAGAAAACGCTACATTTGTTACAAGTTCTGTTTAGAAATTGAAAAAATTTATCCAAAATACCATCCAAAGCCAAAAAATATTCTACCGGTATTTCCGGCGGAAAGGACTGAAGCGCTTTCTGAAAGAAAACGTTTTGGAAACAGACGGGAGTAATGAAGTTAAAGCAAAATCAGTCGCGCTTGGAATTTTCATTGGACTTTCGCCGTTCTGGGGATTGCATTCGTTTCTGGCCATCTCGCTTGCGGTTTATTTTAAGATGAATAAAATGCTGACTTTTATGTCTTCACAAATTACTTTTCCGCCGCTTATTCCTTTGATCATATTCGCGTCGATGATGGTTGGCGCGCCATTTGTAGAGAGCAGCACTTCATTTGAAAACCAGACTTTCGATGTGGATTTCATAAAAAATAATTTGGTTCAGTATCTTATCGGCAGTTTTATTCTGGCCATTTGCTGCTCGTTATTTTTTGGATTTTTGGTGTACTATTTTTTGGAAAAATTTGGTTCTAAAGCACCCAAAAAATCAGCTTAAATGTTGCGCTAAATAATTGAATATAAATACTTAATTTTGCTTTTAAACACATCTTCGGTGCCCTCCATTCTTGATACCGTTATTGAGCGCGATACGTACAACAGTCTCCTATACACTATTTTAGGCGGACTGCTGCTTTTGACAACCTATCACCTGATGATGTTTTTCCAAAACCGTCGGAAAGCGTATTTTCTTTACAGCTCCTACACCTTTTTTTCCTTGCTGGCATACATCCCGATGGCAGAGAGTGGCTTTTTAAGTGAACTGTCTTCTTATCTTGGGATTGGCGAGCCTTTTAAAGAATATTTCATCATTATTTTTAACTGCTTTTATTTTGTATTTTTTGCCAATTTTCTCGATATCAAAAAAGTGAATCCGCGCTGGTACCGCATTATTACACTTCCGGTTTTGGTTTTGATGGTTTTGGCAACGGCTAGTTTTTTAATGAAGAAGATATGGCACGTGGAATCTTTTTTTGCGCTCTATAAAAAGCTCTTCGTCATTGTGATTTCGGTGCAGATTATTATTTCATTTTCCATTCTTTTAAGAGTAAAAAATCCGCTCAAATATTACATTATTTTCGGCGGAATAGTGCTGTTTGCCGCTTCGCTGGTAGGTGAACGTTCGGTTCGCGAACTGCCATGGATCAACATCAGCAGAAAAACAGGCGACGTGGTGTATTATTTTGGAGTCATCATGGAAAATCTGGCATTTTCTTTTGCTTTGGGTTACCAGCAAAAATTGAATCACCGTGAAAAAGTTTTGTTTAAGGATAACTTTATCAACGAACTGAAGAAAAACGAGATTTTAAAAGACAGCATCAGCAAGGAAAATGAAAAACGCCTTTTAATAGAAAACGAAAAAATTAGATATCTACAGGAAATCTCGGACCTAAAACTTTCGGTATTGCAAAGCCAGATCAATCCGCATTTCATTTTCAATGCTTTAAACTCTATTAAATATTACGTTTTAGAAAATGAAACCCATATTGCAGCCGAATATCTCTCTAAATTTTCAAATATTATTCGCACCATTCTTACCGCTTCCACCATGCGCGAGTTTACCCTCGAACAGGAACTGCACACCCTGAAAATTTATATGGATATTGAAAATCTCCGTTTCAATAACGAAATGACTTTCAGCATACAGGTTCATCCGGCGATTAACCCGTTAAAGGTTAAACTTCCACCTCTTGTGCTCCAGCCTTTTTTAGAAAATGCCGTTCTGCATGGTGTTTCTACCGCTGAAAACAAAAACGTCAGCGTGGAGGTGAATCCTACCAAAGACGGCATTGCCATCAGCATCAAGGATAACGGCGTCGGGCGGAAAAGCGCATTGAAATCGCGAAAACCAGACAACCGCGAATCTATGGGTCTGAAAATTGTGCACGGCATGCTTAAAAATTATTTTGGCTCCGGTACTTACAGCATTACGTACGTGGATCTGCACGAAAATGAAAAACCAACCGGAACAATCGTCGTGGTGCAAATACCAGGCACTTCAGTTACCAGAAACACATCACCGGAATCTTACGAAAAATCCTTATATTCGCAAACTTAAATAACGCGCCCTAAACGCTTTGAATAGACTGAAAATGAAGAAGTTTACCGAATATAAAAATTTAGATTTAACAGCAGTTGCCGAGAACATTACAAAGTTCTGGTCCGAAAATCAAACTTTTAAAAAATCCGTTGAGATTCGTGACGGACAGCCGGAATACGTTTTTTATGAAGGTCCGCCTTCGGCGAACGGGATGCCGGGAATTCACCACGTGATGGCGCGCGCGCTAAAAGACATTTTCTGCCGCTACCAAACCCAAAACGGGAAACAGGTTTTTCGGAAAGCCGGTTGGGACACCCATGGTTTGCCCATTGAACTGGGCGTTGAAAAAGAATTGGGAATCACCAAAGAAGATATCGGCAAAACCATTTCTGTAGAAGCTTACAATCAGGCGTGTAGAAATGCCGTGATGCGCTACACTGATGTCTGGAACGACTTAACGGAAAAAATTGGTTATTGGGTGGATCTGGAAAATCCCTACATCACCTACCAACCGAAATATATGGAAACGGTTTGGTGGCTTTTGAAGCAGCTGTACGACAAAAATCTTTTGTATAAAGGATATACCATTCAGCCATATTCACCGGCTGCGGGTACGGGACTTTCTTCACACGAACTGAATCAGCCCGGAACTTATCGTGACGTTTCTGACACCACCGTGGTGGCGCAATTCAAAGTGAAAAAATTTGCCGATAAAGCGGCTAAAAAAGTTCCTTTCCTGAAAACGGAAAGTGCAATTGATAGCGAAGAAATCGCAGGAGCTTCCTGTGGTGGCGCTTTGCACTGGGCAGAATTTGATACTGAAAAAACTTTGGTAGACACCTACTTTCTTGCCTGGACTACAACGCCGTGGACTTTGCCTTCAAATACTGCTTTAGCGGTGGGAAGAGATATTGAATATGTTTTGGTGAAAACCTTTAACCAATATACTTTCGAGCCGATCAACATCGTTTTGGCGAAAGTGCTTTTGCAGAAAAATTTTGGTAAAAAATATGCAGAAGGAAGCGAAGAAGATATAAAAAATTACACCTCGGAAGCGAAAGTAATTCCGTACCAGATTTTAGCCGAATTTACAGGTGAAGAATTGGTTGGTTCGGAATACGAGCAGCTTTTAGAATGGTTTTTACCAGCTGAAAATCCGCAGGACGCTTTTCGCGTGATTTTGGGAGATTTTGTCACCACCGAAGACGGAACGGGAATCGTGCATATTTCGCCAACTTTTGGTGCGGATGATGCACGCGTTGCGAAGGAAAGCGGCATTCCGCCAATGTTGGTAAAAGATGAAAATGACAATTTAGTTCCTTTGGTGGATCTTCAGGGCAGATTTCTAAAAGGTGGAAAAACACCGGAATTATTCGCCGGAAAATTTATTAAAAATGAATATTACGACAACGGAACCGCGCCGGAAAAATCCTGGGATGTAGAACTTGCGATCCTTTTAAAAACAGAAAATAAGGCCTTTAAGGTCGAAAAATATGTCCACAGTTACCCGCATTGCTGGCGAACCGACAAACCTGTTTTGTATTATCCGCTGGATTCCTGGTTCGTGAAAATGACCGCGGTGAAAAACCGTTTGGTGGAACTGAATGAAACCATCAACTGGAAACCGAAATCTACCGGTGAAGGACGTTTCGCCAATTGGCTGGAAAATGTAAACGACTGGAATCTTTCCCGCTCCCGATACTGGGGAATTCCTTTGCCGATCTGGCGTACCGACGATATGAAAGAGGAAATCATCATCGGTTCTGTAGAAGAATTGATGACCGAGATAGAAAAAGCAAAAAAAGCCGGTTTTATGGCGGAAAATCCTTTCGCGGGATTTGAAACCGGAAATATGTCCGATGAAAACTACGCGCAGATTGATCTGCATAAGAATATCGTAGACCAAATTATTCTGGTTTCACCATCGGGAAAACCGATGAAAAGAGAATCTGACCTTATCGACGTTTGGTTTGATTCCGGCTCCATGCCATATGCGCAGCTGCATTATCCGTTTGAAAATAAAGAGCTGATCGACGAAAGAAAAGCATTTCCGGCAGATTTTATCGCGGAAGGTGTGGATCAAACTCGTGGCTGGTTTTACACATTGCACGCCATTGCGACCGCAGTTTTCGATTCCGTAGCTTATAAAAATGTGATGTCGAACGGTTTGGTTTTGGATAAAAACGGCCAAAAAATGTCGAAAAGACTGGGCAACGCCGTTGATCCGTTTACCACTTTGGAAAAATACGGTCCGGATGCTACGCGCTGGTATATGATTTCCAACGCGAATCCGTGGGAAAATCTAAAATTTGATCTGGAAGGAATTGATGAAGTTCGCCGAAAATTTTTCGGAACTTTATACAACACCTACTCCTTTTTTGCGCTGTACGCGAATGTGGACGGTTTTAAATATTCTGAAAAAGACATCGAATTGCGCCCGGAAATTGACCGCTGGATTTTATCCGAACTCAACTTATTGGTGAAAGAAGTTACGGCATTTTACGAAGATTATGAACCAACAAAAGTGGCGCGCGCCATCAATAATTTCGTCAACGACAACTTAAGCAACTGGTACGTACGACTTTGTCGACGCAGATTCTGGAAAGGCGACTATTCTGATGACAAAATTTCGGCATACCAAACTTTATATACTTGCCTGGAAACGGTGGCGAAAATTTCGGCGCCAATTGCACCATTTTTTATGGATCAACTTTACCAGGATCTGAATAAAATCACCGGAAAAGACGAAGCTGCCTCGGTACATTTAACCGATTTCCCGAAAGCTGATGAACGTTTAATCGATCAGGATTTGGTGGAAAAAACGCATCTGGCGCAGCAAATTACTTCGATGGTATTTTCACTTCGAAAAAAAGAAAATATTAAAGTGCGTCAGCCGCTGCAAAAAGTGATGATTCCGGTTTTGAACAATAAAACAGAAGCGCAGATTATTGCGGTTTCAGATTTGGTAAAACAGGAAGTAAACGTAAAAGAACTCCAACTCATCAATGCTGATGACGCGGCGGAGCTGATTGTGAAGCAAATCAAGCCCAACTTTAAAACGCTTGGCGCGAGGCTTGGAAAAGATATGAAAAATGTTGCGGCGGAAATTACGCATTTTACAGCGGACGATATTTCTACTTTAGAAAAAGAAGGAAAAATTGCCGTTCAAGGCCACGAAATTTCTTTAGCTGATGTGGAAATTTTCACGAAAGATATTCCGGGTTGGACGGTTGCAAGTGAAGGAAAACTCACCGTAGCGCTAGATTTAACTCTAACGGAAGAATTAAAAGCCGAAGGAATTGCGCGCGAATTTATCAACCGCATCCAGAATTTAAGAAAAGAAAAAGATTTCGAGTTAACAGACAGGATTTCAATTGCTTTGGAAGAGGAATGTCCTTTTAGCAAAGAAATTATGAACAATAAAGCATATATTTCTTCCGAAGTATTGTCAGATAGAATAGAAATTGTAAATTCACTCACCAATTTCGATGAAATAGAAATTGATGATGTAAATTTCAAAGTTGAAATTCAAAAAATTTAATGCTTCACTACGGAAAAAATTGAATTTCAACATCAACACAAACAAAAAAAATAGCTATGACAGAAGACAGACAAAGATATAGTGACGCTGATTTACAGGAATTTAAAGTTTTAATTCAGGGGAAAATCGATAAAGCAGAAAAAGATTTAATGTTGATCCGCGAAAGCTTCATCAATGACCAAAATAACGGTACCGATGATACTTCGCCTACTTTTAAAGCTTTTGAAGAAGGCGCTGAAACTTTGAGTAAAGAACAAAATGCGATTCTTGCCGGAAGACAGGAAAAATTTGTGCGCGACCTGAAAAACGCACTCATCCGCATTGAAAATAAGACCTACGGAATCTGCCGCGTCACCGGAAAACTCATCCCAAAAGAAAGGCTTCTGGCTGTGCCACACGCCACATTAAGCATTGAAGCTAAAAATATGCAACGATAAATTTATCATTGTTAAAGAATGATGTACAAAGTACAATGTATATTTCTATGCATAAGACTTTGTACATTTTTATTTTAAAATCATGGACACGGTTTTTATTTTGCTCGCCGTAGCGCTAATTTTCATCTATTTCTTCCGGAAAAATATCAAGGAAAAATTCGTTCCGAACAAAGAAAAATATGTTACCATCGATGATCAGTTTAATGCTGAAAAAAAGCGAAGACAGGATGAAATTGATGAACTGCTGGGGAAAATCGGTAAAAATGGATTAAATGATTTGTCTGCCGCTGAAAAAAAGCGCCTTGATGAACTCTCACAAAAATAAATTAAAATGGAATCTCTGATTGTACATCCGAAAAACCAAATGGAGCTGAACGCGCTGAAAAGCGTGATGAAAGAAATGGGAATTAAGTTTGAAAAATTCCACACCAGAAATATGAAAAATCTGCCCGAAAAGCAGGAAAAAAATTCGGTTTCAAAAAAAGAAAACTCCCCAACTTCCGCCAGAAAATATCCTAAGAAAGACTAATGAAGAAGATTGCCTTAATCACCATCATCATTTTATTAATAGACCAGCTTTCCAAATTTTACATCAAAACCAATTTCAGTTTGGGCGAAAGCGTGAGCGTTTTACCGGGCTTTAAACTGACTTTTGTAGAAAATCCGGGCATGGCGTACGGTTTTCATTTCGGCGGACTTCTGGGCAAATATATCCTTGTAATCATCCGAGTTTTTCTCATCGGCGGCATGGTTTACCTCTTCAGCAAATGGCTGAAAGAAGGTGCCAGCAACTATTTGCTCATTCCAATGTCGATGATTTTTGCGGGTGCTATCGGGAATTTAATTGATGGAATGTTCTACGGAATGATTTTCGACAGCGGAACTTTTTATGACGAAAGCATCGGCCGCTGGATCGAATACGGTGGTGTTTCCAAGGTCGTGCCTTTTGGTCACGGCTACTCCACTTTTATGAAAGGTTGCGTGGTGGATATGCTCCACTTTCCTTTGGTAGACTGGAACGTTCCGGAAAACTTTCCTTTAATTGGTGGAAAACACATTGAATTTTTTAAATATATTTTCAATGTTGCGGATTCTGCAATTACCGTAGGCGCTGCATTATTACTAATTTTCCGCAAAAAAGCATTGCCCAACGGCCTGGATTTTTAGGCGTTAAATTGCCCAAAATTTCTATAATTTCTATTTTTGCGTCTTCATCATTTAAACTGAACTAATGTCCAGAATTTTAACCGGAATACAGGCAACGGGAACTCCACATTTGGGAAACCTTCTCGGAGCCATCATTCCAGCCATCGAATTATCGAAAAAGAAGGAAAACGAATCTTTCCTTTTTATTGCCAATCTGCATTCTTTAACCCAAATTAAAGATGCCGCAGAACTGAAAAGAAACACCTACGAAATTGCCGCGGCGTGGCTTGCGTGCGGACTTGATACTGATAAAACTTTTTTCTATCGTCAAAGTGATATTGCGGAAGTTTGTGAACTTTCCTGGTATCTGTCCTGCTTTTTTCCTTATCAAAGACTGACGTTAGCACATTCTTTTAAAGATAAGGCTGACCGTTTAGAAGACGTGAACGCGGGACTTTTCACCTATCCGGTTTTAATGGCTGCTGATATTTTGCTGTACAACGCGGAGATAGTTCCGGTCGGTAAAGATCAGCTTCAGCACCTTGAAATGGCGCGCGACATGGGCGCAAGATTTAACCATCAAATGGGAGAAGTTTTCGTTTTACCAAAAGCGGAACTGCAGGAAGACACGAAATATGTTCCGGGAACTGACGGCCAGAAAATGAGCAAATCACGCGGAAACATTATTAACATTTTTTTGCCGGAAAAAGAGCTGAAAAAACAGGTTATGGGAATCGAAACCGATTCGAAATCCTTGGAAGAACCGAAAGACCCAGAAACCGACAAAGTTTTTGCTTTATATGAACTTATTGCAAAACCGGAGGAAACAGCCATTTTACGGGAAAAATATCTCGCCGGCAACTTTGGATACGGCCACGCAAAAAATGAATTGCTTCAATTGATTTTAACGCGCTTTTCGAAAGAAAGAGAACTCTTCAGCTATTACATGAATAATTTGCCGGAACTGGAAGAAAAACTGCAGGAGGGCGCGGCAAAAACAAAAGTGATCGCCGCAGAAACTTTGCAGAAGGTCCGAATAAGTTTGGGCATTTAGCAGCCAAAAAAAAATCCTTTCCAAAATTTGGAAAGGATTTTTTTATAAAATTGATTTTATTTCCTCCAGTTTACGGATGGTTTTTACGCCTTCTGCGGTGTATTTATCGTCGAAAACGTCGAAATAAATCACCTTTAAGCCGAACGATTTTCCCCCTTCTACATCGGCAATCCAGTCGTCGCCAATCATTATCGATTCTTCAACTTGCGCGTTCGCTTTTTTCAGCGCATAATCATAAATTTCCGGGTGTGGTTTGCGGATATTGATTTCGTCGGCGCTGGTAATGGTTTTAAAATAATTGTGGATTCCGGAAAGTTCACATTTTTTCGCCGTTACTTCCTGAAAACCGTTGGATAAAATGTGTAGCGTATAACCTTTGTTGTGAAGATATTCCAAAAGATCAAAGGCGCCCTCCACGAGGTCGTTGTAGTTGAGTATTTCATCCAGGAAATTATTTTCGAAAATCTGCGCGAGTTCGAAATCATCAATTCCAAAGAAAAGGAAAGAATCGTAAAAACGGTGTTTTCGCAGGTAATTTTTATCAATTTCACCATCGCGAATCTGTGCCCACAATCTTTCGTTAATGGTAAAATATTCGCGGTGAAAGTCCTCAAAATTTAGATTATACTTTTCCTGAACTTCTTCTTTTTTAAAAATCGCTTTCAGGGTGAGGTAAGCGTTTGCGCGGTGATCCCAAAGCGTGTTGTCGAGATCAAAAAAAATGTGCTGAATTTTCATACAGCACAAATTTAAGGATTTTTGTTAGTTCTTAGTAACGATATGAATTTTGGAGACCGTTTTTAAAACCTGGAGGTTTTTAGAGTATCTCAGTAAAAATTCAACGGTCATTTTTTTTGGTTTCAAAAGTTTTCCGTTTAAAGTGTAATCTTTTTTCATAGGCTAAAGTTTCACTAAAAACGCAGATTATTTCACTTTATTATCTGGTTAAACTTATTTGGTGTTCTTCCATTATTTTTCGCAGATTGATGAGGGCGTAACGCACGCGGCCTAAGGTGGTGTTGATGCTGGTATCGGTTTGTTCCGCGATTTCTTTAAAGGAAAGCGAATCGAAATAACGCAGTTTTACCACTTCCTGCTGGTTCGGCGGAAGATAGTCTAATATTTTAAGCAAATCGTCCTGAATCTGTCGTGAAATCAGCTGCTCTTCGATATTTTCTTCGTCAATGCTGATGAGATCAAAAATTGAATATTCTTCATTATCGAAAGACGTCTCGGAAACTTTGTTGTGTTTGGCTTTCAGACGGTAATGATCAATGATCAGATTGTGAGCAATTCTCTTCGCCCAAAGCACAAATTTACCTTCCTCGTTGTAGCGGCCTTCTTTTAAGGTCACAATAATTTTCATAAACGTGTCCTGGAAAACATCATTTGCCAGCGTGTCGTCCATGACTTTGTAGAAAATATAGGAAAAAATATCTTTTTGATGGCGATCGATGAGAACTGCCAGGGCCTTTTCATTGCCATTTTTATATGCAGAAATCAGCCAACTGTCTGTGTGTGTATCCATAACTCGTAACTAAAAATTTATGAATAATCGCAAACCTAAAATATCAGGTTGGCTTTCTTCGTTATTAAAAAATCAGTAGAGTTATTTTACCATACATTACGTGTTTAGTGAAAAGCTAATTTAAGCAAAAAGTTAATACTTTGTTAAAAAATTATAAAAAATATTATTTCATCAGGTCATGAATCATTACAACAGGCACATTTACGGTGAAATTGATATTTAAGCCGTGTAATTTTTTACCATTAACTCCGTTTTTATCGAACGGAAAAGCGTAACCTCCGGTTAAATCAATTAAGCCAAACAGCGTAACACCAACTTTCGGTGCAATATATTTGGTGGTGGCTTCCGCTCCTGCTAAAAAATAATACGCATGATAAAGATCTACGTTCCGCTCAAAATTCAGCAAAATATCTCCCTGGATTTTTGGCAGCGCGGCAAACTTTCCGTTGGCACTTCCGAACATTCCGGCAGCACCAAGGCGGAAAATCATATCGTCATTCTCTAAAAAAAGCAGCCGCCCACCCACTTCGGCAAAGCTTTGGTTTTGATAAACATATCCGGCGTGAACCATCTTATGAACCGTAAGCTGTGCTTTTATACTTCCTGCAAAAGCTGCTAACAAAAAGAAAGTGACCAAAAATCTCTTCAACATTGGTTATGATTTAATATTGTGCATAAAGTTAAAAAAAATGCTTTAACATTTACGTTAAAGCATTTTAGGATTACAAGTTAAATTCTTTCTTGATTTCCTCTACTTTATCCAGTTTTTCCCATGTAAAAAATTCAAGGTCTTTCACGACTAAATCTTCGCCGTTAGCTCTTTTAAAAACTTTATCTGCAATATAATGATCACGTCCCATGTGGCCGTAAGATGCTGTTTCCTGATAAATAGGATTTCTAAGTTTTAAATTCTGTTCAATGGCGTAAGGTCTTAAATCGAAAATTTTCTGGATTTTGCCGGCAATTTCTCCATCGTGCAAATCTACTTTTGAAGTTCCGTAGGTACTTACATACAGTCCGCAAGGTTCAGCAACACCAATCGCGTAGGAAACCTGAACCAAAATTTCGTCGGCAACACCAGCTGCTACAAGATTTTTTGCAATGTGTCGCACTGCGTAGGCTGCACTTCTGTCAACTTTTGAAGGATCTTTACCGGAAAAAGCACCACCACCGTGCGCGCCTTTACCACCGTAAGTATCCACAATTATTTTTCTTCCGGTTAAACCGGTATCGCCGTGCGGCCCACCAATTACAAATTTTCCCGTCGGATTGATGTGAAATTTAATCTGGTCATTGAAAAGCTCCTGAATAGCTCTTGGCTGCATGGCTTTCACTTTCGGGATTAAAATCTCGATAATATCTTTTCTGATTTTTGCCAGCATCGCTTCTTCACTGCCAAAATCATCGTGTTGAGTTGAAACTACGATGGAATCAATGCGGATTGGTTTGTGATCATCAGAATACTCAATGGTCACCTGAGATTTCGCGTCTGGACGAAGGTATTTAATCGCATTATTTTCTCGCCGCAAATTGGCCAATTCTTTTAAAATCGCATGTGCTAAATCCAGCGCAAGCGGCATATAATTTTCGGTTTCGTTGGTCGCATAACCGAACATCATCCCCTGGTCACCGGCACCTTGCGAATTGGCGCGGCTTTCAAAATCATCTCCTTCAACAATACGGTCCACACCCTGGTTAATATCAGGCGATTGCTCATGAATAGCGGAAATTACACCACAGGAATCGCCGTTAAACATATATTCGCCCTTGGTATAACCAATTTTATTGATGACTTTACGTGCGATATCCTGCACATCAAGGTAAGCTGATGATTTCACTTCGCCTGCCAAAACCACCTGACCGGTAGTTACTAATGTTTCACAGGCCACTTTTGAAGTGGGGTCGTTTGCGAGAAAATTATCGATTAATGCGTCGGAAATCTGGTCGGCCACTTTATCGGGATGCCCTTCGGAAACCGATTCAGACGTAAATAAATAAGACATATTTCTTTTGTTTTTTTAATTAAAAGTACCAGGAAAATACTTGGAAAGATTGCAAAAGAAACTAAAAGAGAAATCGGTTTTAGCATTTTTTACTGAGGTTGCAATCAATACAAATTTTTCCTCTAAAAGATGGCGCAAATTTACTCACTATTTACCGAAGCGCAAAATTTATCCGGCTGTTAAAAATCATTGCGGCTTGATGACGGTAAACTCGTTTGGATTCTCATTAAAATTCAGTTTTGTCTTCAGCGAGTCTGCGATAAACTGAATCATTTCATCCAAAATCTTCTGTTTGTAGGTAGGTTTGTAGTAAATCATCGAGATTTCCCGATACGGAAAAGGTTTGCGGAAGCGTTTTACTTTTTCTTTCTGCCTGTCGGAAAGCTGATCAATTGCAAGTTCCGGCAAAATACTGATGCCGCCTAATTTGTCCACAAGTTGCACCAATGTGGTTATATTCGAGGCTACAAACTCCAGATTTTTAGGCGCAACGGTGTTCTCGCGTAACTCGCAGATATTTTCAAACTGCGTACGCAGGCAGTTTCCTTCTTCCAAAAGCCAGACTTTATGCACATCTATTTTTTCTGGTATCACAAAACTGTCTTCTTTCTGCTCGTCACTAATTTCAGCTGAATAAAGCATCAGTTCTTCGTTGAAAAGAAAATCATGGTAAAATTCGTCTGCCGCGGTATAAGGTGTGGAAATAATTCCCGCGTCTAGTTCTCCCGATTTCAAAGCTTTGATGATATTGTCGGTCGTCATTTCCTTCACATTCAGCTGAATCTTTGGATGATTTTTTAAAAAATCAAAAATTTCAGACGGCAAGATGGAGCCGGAAACCGTCGGGATGATACCGAGGTTTAAATTTCCCGCAAGCACATTGTTCAGGTCATTCGCTTTGGACTTTAACTCATTGATGGCATCTACCACTTTTTTTGCTTCGATGATCAGCTGCGCGCCAACATCCGTGGTGCGGATGGGATGCGTAGTACGGTCGAAAATTTTCACATCCAGCTCTTCCTCAAATTTCTGAATCATCGCACTCAAAGTGGGCTGCGTAATAAAGCAGGCTTGTGCCGCATTTCCGAAGTGCTTAAATTTATCTACAGCGATAAGATATTCCAATTGCTGAATGTTCATACCATTAATTTTATCTATGCCAAAGATACTGAGTTTTTGCCGGAATACCATTAATTTTAGATAAATTTGGAGTCTATAATATTGCTGATTATGAGCACCAAGAGAATGGGAAATAACGCCCAGAATCCTTTCTACGACACCCCAGAAAAACCGCCACATATCCACGAAAAAACAGCTGGTGTACCTTTGCGTTTCCAGCAGCAGGACTTTTCTCAAATTCTGCGCGGCACGCTACCCGAACGGGCACTTTTTACCAAAGGAACCGGCGCCTACGGAACTTTCACCGTAACCAATGATATTACCCAATATACGAGTGCAAGCATATTTTCTTCGGTTGGAAAAATCTGCCGCATTTTTGCCCGATTTTCCGATTTTAAAAGTGAAAAAGGCAGCGCAGATACCAACCGCGATTCACGCGGTTTTGCACTGAAATTTTATACCGAAGACGGAATTTGGGATTTGGTTGGCAGCAACAGCCCCGTATTTTTTATAAAGGAACCTGCCAAATTCCCGGAATTTGTAAAAACGCAGCAGCGCTCGCCCGTCACCAACCTCAAAAACGTCACAGAAATGTGGAATTTTTGCTGTGCCCACCCTGAAACATTACACCAGTTGCTGATGTATTTTTCCGGTCGCGGAACGCCAAAAGGTTTCCGACACATGCACGGGTACGCTTCGCACACCTATTCAATGATTAATGCCGAAAACGAGCGGGTTTGGGTGAAATATCATATAAAAACACAGCAAGGAATAAAAAATCTCGTACCCACGCAAGCTGCTCAGCTGAAAAGCACGCATCCGGATTTTGCGCAGGAAGATTTCATAAATGCTTTGCAAAATGAAGATTTCCCGAAATGGACGCTTTATATTCAGGTAATGACTGAGGAGCAGGCAAAAGAATTTCGCTGGAATCCTTTTGATGTTACTAAAGTTTGGTTTCATGATGAATTTCCGTTGATTGAAGTGGGCGAAATCGAGCTTAATGAAATCCCGGGCAATTACCAGCTAAACATTGAGGAAGCTGCATTTTCACCGGCAAATTTCGTTGAAGGTTTAGGTCTTTCACCGGACCCGGTTTTACAGGCGCGCATCGCTACTTATGCTGAAGCGCAACAGTACAGGCTTGGCAGACATGCGAATTTGCTTGAAGTGAACCGCTGCCCGTTTTCCGCTGAAAAAGATAAATCAGAAAAAAACAGCCAAAAAGTACGGAATTTTTCGAAATTTGAAAACGAAGATTCCTATCCTGAAAGCGCGTACAGCGAAAACGAAGACGATCATTTCACACAGCCAGGACTTTTTTACACCAAAGCGCTGCAGGATTATGACCGTGTGGAACTTGTCCGAAACATTATCGAAGCAATGAACAAAATCTCTGGCCCACAACGCGCGGAAATTATCAACCGCCAGATTTGCCATTTTTTCCGCGCCAACATTGAACTTGGAATGAAAATAGCAATGGGACTGCAAATCAACATCGATGCGAATATGATGAACCACGCCGGAAGCTGAAAACTTTAACAAAAATTATGAATTCACCAAAGATAACGCGCTCATTAAATACACTTTATTAAAAAATATTGTTTAATTTGCGAAAAATTCTTAATACCACCATGTCCTACCAAAATATTAATGTAGAAACGGACCAAAAAATTGCCGTAATTACTATTAACAGACCACAAAGTTTAAATGCACTTAACGCTCAAACCATTTCAGAACTAAGTAATGCTTTAAATGAAATTGAACAGGACCCGCAGTACCGCGTGGTAATTATTACAGGAAGCGGTGAAAAATCGTTTGTTGCAGGTGCCGATATCAAAGAATTTTCGGATTTCGGAGCCAGCGCCGCCGAAGACTTGGCAAGAAACGGGCAAAATATTTTATTTAACAGAATTGAAAATCTCAGCAAACCGGTAATCGCTGCTGTAAACGGCTTTGCACTTGGCGGAGGCTTGGAACTCGCCATGGCGTGCCACATCCGCTATGCTTCGGAAAACGCAAAATTGGGGCTTCCGGAAGTTACTCTGGGTTTAATACCAGGTTACGGTGGAACGCAGCGTTTACCAAAACTGGTCGGAAAAGGTTTGGCAAACGAAATGATATTTTCAGCGAAAATGATTCCGGCGCAGCGCGCAAAAGAAATTGGGCTTGTAAACGATGTTTTTTCTTTAGAAGAGCTTTTGCCTAAAGCTAAAGAACTCGCCAACCAAATAGCACAAAATTCACCGATGGGAATTGCAAAAGCAATTGAAGCAGTGAATAAATCTGACGGTTCAAATGGTTTTGAAACCGAAATTAAATCTTTCGGTGAACTATTTGAAATGGCGGATAAAAAAGAAGGGGTTGCTGCCTTTTTAGAGAAGAGAAAACCTTCATTTTAAATAAAGAATAAAGTTATAGTTTTGGACGTAACAAAATTTGATTTAGCGTATCTGGAAATGGCCGCAGTTTGGTCAAAACTCTCCTACTGCAAAAGAAAACAGGTAGGCGCGCTGATTGTGAAAGACCGAATGATTATTTCCGATGGTTATAACGGCACTCCTTCGGGATTCGAAAACTGTTGCGAAGACGAAAACGGAAAAACCCAATGGTTTGTGCTTCATGCTGAAGCCAATGCCATACTAAAACTCGCCGCCTCTACGCAGTCGGCTAAAGATGCCACTTTATATCTTACCCTCTCGCCTTGTAAAGAATGCAGCAAACTCATTTTACAGGCGGGCATAAGAAAAGTGGTGTATATTGATGAATATTCCGATGAAGACGGAATAGAATTTTTAAAAAATCACGGCATCGAACTTTTAAGAGTTCCGCACGATTTTTTAAGGCAAAAAACACAAAAAGATGATAACTTGGGATGACAAAATCAAAGATTTCGAAACATTTTTAAAATTTGAACGAAATTTTTCCGACAACACCGTAGATGCATATTTGCGCGACCTGCGCAAGCTTCAAAATTATGCAGAATTTGACCTTGAAGGTGTCGGACCACTACAAATTACCTACGAAAACATTCAGGAATATCTTTACCAGTTTTCGAAAAAAAAATTCAGCGAGAGAACGCAGGCGCGTTGGGTCTCTTCCATTAAAGCTTTCTTTAAATATCTTGTTGATGACGAAGTGCGCGCGGATAATCCGGCGACTTTGGTTGAAGGACCGAAACTGGGACTTTATTTACCGGACACTTTAAGTTTTGTTGATGTTGAACGCATTATAAAAGCCATTGACGTTACCACGGAACTTGGCAAACGAAACCAGTGTATGATCGAAGTTTTGTACGGTTGCGGCTTGCGTGTTTCTGAACTTATCGATTTAAAAATTTCAAATATCAACTTTAAAGAATTATATCTGAAAGTTGAAGGCAAAGGAAACAAAACCCGTTTTGTTCCGCTCGCGCGCTACACCGCTGACCTCATCAAAGACTATATCGAAAATGTGCGGTCTAAATATAAAGTCAATAAAAAATGCGAGGACATATTGTTCCTGAACAGCCGTGGTTCCTCCATGTCGCGCGTTATTGTATTTATCATTATTAAGGAATTAACTGAAAAAGCCGGCATCAGCAAGAAAATTTCGCCACACACTTTCCGCCACTCGTTCGCGACGCATTTGTTGCAGAACGGCGCTGATTTGCGATACATTCAGGAAATGCTCGGCCATTCCAGCATTACAACTACTGAAATTTACACGCACCTGAAAAACGAAGAACTGCGTGAAGTTATCCTAAATTACCACCCGCGAAATATTTCCTGATGCAAATGCTGAAATTTTGCCCAAAATGCGGCGAAAAAACCTTGCATTGGGACGGTGAAAAAAAATGGAGCTGCACCAACTGTGATTATGTTTTGTATCACAATGTTGCCGGCGCCGTTGCCGTAATCATCAGTCATCGTGACGAAATTCTTCTCACCAAACGAAATCAGCAACCCGGAAAAGGCAAACTCGATTTGGCTGGCGGTTTTGTAGACCCGAAGGAAAGTGCTGAAGAAACCTGCGTGCGCGAACTTTTCGAGGAAATGAAAATTAATGTCAATATTTCTGAGCTGAAATATCTGGGAAGCTTGCCGAATGTTTACCATTACAAAAACATCGATTACAACACTTTAGACCTCTTTTTCGAATATGAGGTTGCGGAAAAATTTCAGGTTCAGCTGGAAGAAAAAGAAATTTCGGAGGCAATTTGGCTGAAGAAATCCGATTTGAATTTGGATGAAATCGCATTTGATTCTCAAAAAGCCTTTCTGAAAAACTATATTTTTTCCGCCTAAAAAGGGCATTTTTTTTCCTTGTTCCTTTAGCGTAAATTTGAAAATTCAAAGTTTCAATTTTATGCAGGACCAAATCGTGTTTGAAGACAACCATCTTTTAATCATCAATAAAAAAACCGGGCAACTCGTTCAGGGCGACAAAACCGGTGATTTGTCTTTGCTTGATTTATTGAAAAATTTCCTTAAAAAAAGGGACCAAAAACCTGGAAATGTTTTCCTTGGTCTCGTTCACCGGATTGACCGCCCAACTTCCGGTCTGGTGATCTACGCAAAAACTTCAAAAGCCCTGTCGCGTTTAACCCAAATGGTGAAAAACCGCGAAATCAAAAAAACGTATTGGGCAGTTGTTCCGAAAGTGGAAATTCCGAAGGCGCAAAGACTGGTGCATTACCTGCTGAAAAATGAGAAAAACAATAAAGCAACGGTTTTCCCGAAAGTTACGCAAGGCGCGAAAGAAGCGATTTTAAACTACGAAATCATCAAGGTTTTGGATAATTTTCAGCTTTTGGAAATCGATTTGGAAACGGGAAGACATCATCAGATCCGTGCGCAATTGGCCAAAATTGGCGCGCCGATAAAAGGTGATCTAAAATATGGCTCCGCACGCTCTAACCCCGATGGCGGAATTCATCTGCACGCCAGAAAACTGGAATTTCAGCATCCGGTAACCAAAGAAAATATCACTATTACCGCGCCTGTTCCGGAAAAAGACGCCATCTGGAAAGCTTGCGAAGAAAACTAAAAATTTGCCTTTTAAGCACCGAATTTTTTAATTCTACTTTTAAATTTTTTAAGAAAAAAAATTGCCAACAAAGCGGCAATTTTTTTTGAAAAGTCAAATTATGCAAACCGGAAATTTTCGCCGGTAAAGCAGCAAATTTTTTGGTTTTAGTTCATTAATCAAATTGCGCCGCCAGGAGCATTAAATCGCGGTACATAGGCTCGGAAGACTGATAAAACAATCGTATCAATTTGCGCATATGATCGGAGTTTTCGTTGGGCGTTGCAAAAACTTTCGCGTAGGTCGCATTGCTTTTTTGCAGTTCATCATGATCCACCTGGTAGCCTTTCAGATAATTTCCTTTTCTGTCGTAGTGCAAGGTAAAATTATCGGGAATGTAGCTGCCGGTACCTTCCACTATTCTTGCAGTTTTTCCCGCGCGGATATTTACGATTAAATCATCGCTGTTTTTATCCTCTTCATAACTAAAATTGGCATCAAACTCGGCGATTTTGTAACTCACGCCACCATCCAGAGAGTACCGAACACGGATGATTGCTGGAGCTTCCACGCCCATGGATTTCACCTGTTCCGAAACTAAAATAAATTGGTAATGCACTCCGTCATCGGACGTCCAGTTATAAAAGTCTGCTAAATCAACTTTTTTCAGCTGAGCTTGGAAAACGGTAAAGCATAAAAGTAAAGCTACACTCAATAAAGATTTCATTTTAAGGTTTTTAAGTAAACCAAATGTATAAAAAAATGTGATTTCTTGTACAAGGCGGTAAAAAATATTTTTAAAAAATTTAGGGTTTTAGCAGCCAATTTTTAATTTTAGAAATTTAAATATAAACACCTTACTTCACAAAAAAACCGCCCAGTTACTGAGCGGTTTTCATATATAATTTTAATAAAATTTAACCTTGTCTTGCAGCTTCTGCAGCAATCAGATTTAAAGCGGAACCTGCGCGGAACCAATCAATCTGTTGGTCGTTGTAGGTGTGGTTCGTCACGATGAGGTCTTTTGAACCGTCTGCGTGCACGAATTCCAGCGTTAACGGCTTGCCCGGCGCAAACTGATCCAAGTCGAGGAAATTAACGGTGTCGTCTTCCTGAATTTTGTCGTAATCCGCTTCATTTGCGAAAGTTAAACCAAGCATTCCCTGCTTTTTCAGGTTAGTTTCATGAATTCTGGCGAAAGATTTCACCAAAACAGCTTTTACACCCAAATGTCTCGGCTCCATCGCTGCGTGCTCTCTGGAAGAACCTTCACCGTAGTTTTGGTCTCCTACAACAATGGTAGGAATTCCGGCAGCTTTGTAGGCGCGCGCTACCGCAGGAACTTCACCATATTCGCCGGTAAGGGCATTTTTCACGGTATTGGTTTCCATATTGTAGGCGTTAATAGCGCCGATTAGCATATTGTTGGAAATATTATCCAGGTGTCCACGGTATTTCAACCAAGGTCCAGCCATAGAAATATGGTCGGTGGTACATTTTCCGAAAGCTTTAATTAAAACTTTTGCACCGGTAATGTTTTGTCCGTCCCAAGGTTGGAAAGGATCCAAAAGTTGAAGTCGGTCTGAAGTAGGGCTAACATTTACCTGTACAGAAGAACCATCTTCCGAAGGCGCCTGATAGCCATTATCACCAACACCAAAACCTTTTGAAGGCAATTCAAAACCTTTCGGTTCGTCTAGTTTCACTTCTTCACCGGCAGCGTTGGTTAATGTATCGGTAATCGGGTTGAAATCAAGTCTTCCGGCAATCGCAACCGCTGCCACCATTTCCGGAGATGCAACAAACGCGTGGGTATTTGGATTTCCATCCGCTCTTTTCGCGAAATTTCGGTTGAATGAGTGGATGATGGAGTTTTTCTCGCCTTTTTCAGAACCTTCTCTGTCCCACTGACCGATACACGGTCCGCAGGCATTGGTGAAAATTCTGGCAGATTCAAATTTTCGGAAAGAATCTAAAAATCCGTCTCTTTCAGCGGTAAATTTTACCTGCTCGGAACCCGGATTAATACCTAAAATTGCTCGTGGTTTTACCCCTTTCGCAAAAGCATCTTCAACGATTGAGGCCGCACGCGATAAATCTTCATAGGATGAGTTGGTACAAGAACCAATTAGTGCCCACTCTACTTCGATTGGCCAGCCGTTAGCCACAGCTTTTTCGTGGAAATCAGCAACCGGAGTTGCTAAATCCGGTGTGAAAGGACCGTTTAAATGTGGAGAAAGTACATCAAGGTTAATTTCAATAACCTGATCGAAATACTGTTCAGGATTTGCATAAACTTCCGCGTCACCAGTTAAATGATCAGCGATTTGGTCAGCAGCGTCAACAATATCCTGTCTTCCTGTTGCAGATAAGTATCTGCGCATGGAATCATCATAACCGAAAGTGGAAGTTGTAGCACCAATTTCAGCACCCATATTACAGATAGTTCCTTTTCCGGTTGCTGAAAGCGATTGCGCGCCTTCACCGAAATATTCAACGATACATCCGGTTCCACCTTTTACGGTAAGAATTCCGGCAACTTTCAAGATAATATCTTTTGCAGACGTCCAGCCGCTTAATTTTCCGGTTAATTTAATACCGATTAATTTCGGCATTTTCAGTTCCCACGGCATTCCGGCCATTACGTCAACAGCATCAGCACCACCAACACCAATTGCAACCATACCGAGTCCACCAGCGTTAACGGTGTGAGAATCTGTTCCGATCATCATTCCGCCAGGGAAAGCATAATTTTCGAGAACTACCTGGTGAATAATCCCGGCGCCAGGTTTCCAGAAACCGATTCCGTATTTGTCGCAAACTGAACTTAAGAAATTAAAAACTTCCGAGTTTTTATTGATACCTTCCTGCAAATCGGCTTCTGCGCCTACTCTTGCCTGGATCAGGTGATCTGCATGCACGGTAGAAGGCACGGCAACTTTCGGTTTTCCTGCCTGCATAAACTGCAAAAGCGCCATTTGCGCTGTTGCATCCTGCATTGCTACACGATCGGGAGCGAAATCCACGTAAGAGTTTCCTCTTTCAAAGCTTTGTGTAGCCTCGCCGTTCCAAAGGTGGGTATAAAGAATTTTTTCAGCAAGTGTAAGGGGTTTTCCCACCGCTTTTCTCGCAGCTTCGACCCGTGACGGATACCGCTCGTACACTTTCTTGATCATATCAATGTCGAAAGTCATATTGTATATTTTTATTGTAAAATTTTGAAGCTCAAATTTACAAAATTTTTAGTGCATGGCGGCGCAAAGTCATTTAGAATAAGTATAAATAAAATCTTGCTTTTCTATCTATAAATTTTTTAGCGAAATTGGTCACCTATAAAAATGAAAAAAATGCCGTTTTTGCTCCGAAAAAATGTAAAACTGATTTTCCTGTTTGTCGGCATTTTGCTGCTGAGTTTGGTTTTCTATTTTTATTCGCCGGCGGAAAATGGTTTTTATCCCAGCTGTGTTTTCAAAAGCATGACCGGCATAAGCTGTCCCGGCTGCGGTTCACAGCGCGCTTTCCATGAACTTTTGCATTTTAATGTCAAAGCAGCGTTTGCTTACAATCCGCTTTTTATTTTAGCGCTTCCCTACGGTTTGGCGGTTTTAATTTCTGCAAAGAATCAGAAAGCGAGCTTTCAGAAAGTTTATCAAATCCTGACCGGAAAATTTGCCTTAATGTTTATCGGCGCGCTTATTTTCATGTATTTCGTGTGGAGAAATTTATAATTTGGTATTTTTGGTCGCTTATTTGCAAAAGCACAGCGATGACAAAATATGTTCTTTTTCTGTTTTTTTGTTTTTCGGTAACGGTTTCTGCCCAAAAATCCGCCGTTCAAAACAAAAAAATTTCCCCTTTAAGCACCGAAAAAATCTCTACAAATCCCGATTTGGCAAAAATTAATGATTCGGTGGCGGCTTTAATTCCTTACAAAAAAGATGGAAAATTCGGTTTTATCTCGCAAGCCGGTAAAGTTGTGATAAAACCGGTTTACAGCAATGTGGGTTTTTTCACTGAAGATTGTAACTTACTAAATTCTCCGAACCCAAAAGTTAAAAAATATGGTAGCGCGGAATATGCGTCGGTGCGATATAACGAAAACAATTACCGTGTCAATAAGCACGGAAAGCGCGTTTATCTTTTTAAAGATGCCGACTTGGGGAAATGCCAGTTAGAGTATAGACCACAGCTTTTCCACGCTTATGTCATGAATTATGCGTACGGCATCATCGAAGACGCGCGGTTTAGCAATCCCGGAAATTACAACGATTTTACCATTTATCCGCAGTACGATTATCTACATATTTTAGAAGGAGATGATCTGAAAAATCCCATGATTATTGCAGCGAAAAATAACAAGTTTGGCATTATTGACGTGCACAACAATGTTATCATTCCGTTTTTTTACAGCGACATCAAAAGAAACTTCAGCTGGAAACTGGCGCGCCTGTTTGAGGTGACCACAGACGGCAGAAATTATTTCTACATCGATGCCGATCAAAAAAGATATTGATTTTATTTCGTAGTTTTGCCTTAGAAATTTAAGGGGTGCTGTAAAAAGCTGAGATTATACCCAATGAACCTGGAACAGGTAATGCTGTTTAGGGAAATTACAAATGTACCAGTTAAAAAATGTATCAGTTTACCATTGTTACATTGATAAATTAGAAGATTGCTACATTAATTTAATCGCCCCTTTTATTCCATTTAATCATTAAAAATTATTTAGAATGAAAGGATTTATTTTTTTAGGACTTCTTACAAGTTCCTGTTTCTACGCACAAACCTCCACGCAGGATTCGCTGAAAACGCACGACATTGAAAGCATTAATTTTCTGAAACGTCTGCCCGTCACCAAAGAAATCATCAACGTTGAAAAAGATTTAGGTAGCAAAAATCTGGGCCAGGATTTACCGATTTTGCTGAAAAACCAAATGTCGGTCATCTCCACTTCCGATGCTGGAAATGGCGTGGGTTACACAGGTTTTAGAATTCGGGGCGTGAGCGGAACGGCGATTAATGTGATGATGAACGGCGTGCCGTACAACGATTCTGAAAGTCAAGGAACTTTCTTTGTGGATGTTCCTGATCTGGCAAGTTCGGCGTCGCAAATTATTATTCAGCGCGGAGTAGGAACTTCGTCAAATGGCGTTTCGGCTTTTGGAGCGAGCGTAAATGTGATTTCAAAAGACCCGGAAGCAGATTTTTATGTGGAGTCCGATAACTCCTACGGCTCTTTTAACACCTACAAATATTCCGCGGAAGTGGGCAGCGGCAAGTTTTGGAAAAACCGACTTTCGGTGATGGGCCGCTATACGAAAATCCATTCTGATGGTTACATCGACCGTGCTTTTTCAAATTTAGATTCCTATCATTTTTCCGGCCTGTTTGAGCAAAATAATACAAAACTCCGTTTGCTGGCTTTTGGTGGAAAGGAAAAAACCTACCAGGCCTGGAACGGCGTGGACAAAAACACCTGGGAAACGACTCCGAAATTCAACTATTCCGGCGCGATTTACGATGAAAACTGGGAAAACACCGTTGGTTTTTACGACAATGAAACCGATAATTACCGCCAAAATCACTACCAGCTTTTGTGGCAGCAAAAATTTACTGCAAACTGGAATCTGGAAACAACGTTTCATTACACCAAAGGAAAAGGTTATTATGAAAATTACAAGCAGGACGCCAAATTTTCAAAATACAATTTACCGGATTTAACAGCTGATAATCAAACCATTAAAAGAACAGATTTCATCCGTAAAAAATGGCTTGACAATGATTTTTATGGTGCAGTTTCAACACTTTACGGAAAACTTGATAACGTCGATTTGAATTTCGGTATTGTTGGAAACCAATATGATGGCGCTCATTTTGGAAATGTTAGCGGCGTTTATTTTCCGGAAATTAAGGAGCATGAATATTACCGAAATCATTCGGTGAAAAACGAAATTGCAGGCTTTGCCAAAGGAATTTTAAAACTGAACCGCGTGGAATTGTACGGCGATTTGCAGCTTCGAAATATTAATTACGACACCAAAATCATTCAGCAAGGTGATGGTGAAGGCGCAGATTTAGATAAAAATTGGCTGTTTTTCAACCCAAAATTTGGAATTAATTACAAGCTCAATTCCGGCAAACTTTTCTTCTCTTACGCGCATGCGCACCGCGAGCCGAACCGCGACGATCTTTTTGCAAACCCGCAAATCCAGGCGGAAAAGCTTAACGATTTTGAAGCCGGTTTGGAAAAATCTTTTGGAGCGCTGTCTTTCACCACCAATCTGTATTATATGAAGTACAAAAATCAGCTGGTTTTGAATGGTGAAATTAATGACATCGGTGAATTCATCCGCGTAAATTCCGGTAAAAGTTACCGCTTCGGAATTGAACTCGGCGCGCTGGCAAAACTTTCAGAGAAGTGGAATGTTTCTGGAAACCTAACTTTAAGTAAAAATGAAAACATCGATTTTAAAAATGAAACGGCAAACGGTTTTGAAAACCTCGGTAACACGCCAATTTCTTTCTCACCGGATTTTACGGGAAATCTATTACTTAACTATTTACCAAGTAAAAATTTCAATCTATCGCTTCAAAATCAATATGTTGGCGCTCAATATCTGGATAATACCAATAATAAAAATTACCGGCTAAATGGCTATTTTTTAACAGATTTCAATGCCAAATATTCCGTAATGCTAAAGCGTACTGAAGTTGATTTTAAACTTTTGGTGAACAATATTTTCAACCAAAAATATGTGAACAACGGCTTTGTTTACGACGGAACGCCGTACTATTTTGCACAGGCCGGCACCAATTTCATGTTTGGGATGTCGCTCAAGTTTAAGTAAATACAAATGCGCAAGCGCTGAAAGAAAATTTTTTCGCTGCTAAAGACCGCTTTTTTTTGCGGTCTTTTTTATTTGCATTAAACCGTTCAAAAAACATAAATTTGCGCGATATGAATTTTTCCCAGCTCCTTCTCGAATTTTTAAAGAAAAATGGCAGCGTTTCCCTGGCGGGTTTCGGTACGTTTTTTCTGCAAACAATTACAGCTGCTCTGGACGAAGAAGGAAAAAACCTTTTGCCGCCGGCAACTGAAATCGCGTTCGATCCTTCGAAAAATGGAGATGCGGAAAAATTCGTCCGTTTTTTAGCAGCTGAAAAAAACATCAGCGAAAGTGCTGCTGAAGAAGAAGTTTCCAAGCAAGTTGTGTACTGGAATTCTGCGCTAGAAAAAAACGAAACGCTGAAAATAGAAAATATCGGCACCTTTTATCTTGCAGACAGTAAATTGCTATTTTCGGGAAACCGTTTGGAAAATCTTTCACCGGCTTTTTTCGGTTTAGAAGAAATCAATATTTCAAAAATTAAAAAAGGCTTCAGAGGCGGCAAAAAACCATACGCTTTGGTGCGCACCGCTGCCTGGCTTTTGCCTTTAATTCTATTTATTTCTGGACTTACCTACATGGGAATTGAAAAACCCGAGATGATTTTCGGAAAAAAATCAGATCTCACTCCTCCGCCAAAAAAGGACGTTTTAACCGTTAAAAAAAATACACCGAAAGTTGATTCGCTAGCGCCGATTTTGGCGCCGGATTCAACTTTGGCTGATTCCACAAAAGCAATTGTTCCGCCCGTAAAACCGGCAAAAAAGTGGACTTCAAAAAACAAAAACACTAAATGGAAAAAATCAAAAAAGCGTCACAATCCTTAACGGTCATGACCAATATCGTTTTGCCGAATGAAACCAATTCTTTAAGAAATTTATTCGGTGGTGAACTTTTGGCGAAAATGGACCGTTGCGCCTCAATTTCCGCAGCCAGACACTGCGAAAGACGCGTGGTAACGGCTTCTGTAAATCATGTTTCTTTTGATTATCCAATTCCCGAAGGCGGAATTGTGGTGTTAGAATCCAAAGTTTCGCGTGCTTTTTCAACCTCCATGGAAATATATGTGGATGTTTGGCTGGATGATCCCATCAATCAGAAAAAAATTCACACCAATTCCGGGATTTACACTTTTGTTGCAGTGGACGAATTTAACCGTCCGATTCCGATTCCAAAGATGGAGCCGGAAACCGAAACCGAAGTCGAAAGATTTAATGCAGCACTGCGCAGAAAAGAGCTTTCGCTGATTCTCTCCGGGCGGATGAAAGCTGCAGATTCTATAGAATTAAAAAAACTTTTCGCTTCAAACTAAAATCTCGCTATGAAAGTTCTGCTTTTAGACAAAAACCATCCGTTGATTACGCAACAGCTTTCTGAAAATGGTTTTTTTCTGGAAAAAGATTTCACTTCAACTTACGACGAAGTTTTAGCAAAAATTTCCGGCTACGACGGAATAATTATCCGCAGCCGAGTTCCACTTGACGCCCATATTTTAAAGCATGCCACCAACCTCAAATTCATTGCGAGAGTTGGCGCCGGAATGGAAAATATTGACGGCGATTTTGCCAAAAAAAACAATATTGCCCTCATCAGTTCACCCGAAGGAAACCGCGATGCCGTTGCTGAACAAGTTCTGGGAATGTTGCTTGTTTTGATGAACCGCCTTTTTATCGCTTCAGAAGAGGTAAAAAACGGCATCTGGAAGCGTGAAGAAAACCGGGGCGAAGAATTGCTTGGCAAAACCGTGGGTCTTCTGGGTTACGGAAACATGGGAAAAGCGGTAGCGAAAAGACTTTCGGGCTTTGGTTGCAAAGTTATTTTCTATGATATTTTAACTGATATCAGCGATGAGTTTGCCACACAGGTCAGTTTGAAAACTTTACAGCAAGAAGCGGATATTATCAGTCTTCACCTGCCGATTACCGCACAGACTCATTATATAATTGATGAAAATTTCATCAGACAGGTCCGAAAAAATTTCTACCTCGTCAATACCGCGCGCGGAAAAAATGTTAAAACTAAAGATTTAGTTGCTGCGATAAAATCCGGCAAAGTAAAAGGTGCTGCGTTGGACGTTTTGGAGTATGAAAAATCTTCCTTCGAAAATTTAGAAACAAAAAATCCGGATCTGGATTTCTTACTTCATTCCGAAAAAGTTTTGCTCACGCCACACATTGCGGGCTGGACGGTTGAAAGCAAGGTAAAACTGGCGCAGGTAATTGTAGATAAAATCTTACTGCAGTTTCCGCGACCTTAACAAATGTTTATGACTACGGTCTTAAGCAAAGTTGATAAATTCCCTTATATTGCGGCGATTTTTTTAAGCAAAATCCCTTTTTCCATGAAGTTTTTCCGCCATTTATTTTATTTCTTTTTATTTTCAACGCTATTAATTTCCTGTAATAAAGAGAGTTCTGATTCTCAAACTGAACAAACCTCCCTACCTAATTTCGGTAACGTAGAACTTGAAGATGTTTTTAAGGGAAAGGATAATAAGCTTGAAAACAGAGATTCTGTCGTCGCGGTTCTGGACCGTTACTACAAAAAAGTGTGGGAAGGCGGTGATTTGTGGGGTGGATTTTTAGTGGCAAAAGGCGACGAAATTTTGTACGAAGGTTACCGCGGTTATGCACAGGCTAATAATACGGAACCTATTAATGACACTGTTGCGCTTCATGTTGCTTCAGTTTCTAAAACCATCACGGCTATGGCGGCGCTAAAGCTGGTGGAAGCGGGCAAAATTAAGCTGCAGGATCCGCTCACCAAATTCTTTCCGGGTTTTCCCTATCCTAAAGTTACCGTTTTCACTTTGCTGAGCCAGCGCAGCGGACTCCCAAAATATGAGTATTTCATTGAAAAAATACAACCTGCACCCGCGGAAATGTCGAAAGAATATCTTTCCAATCAGGATATTTTAAATATGCTGGTGAAAAATAAACCCGATTTGGCGCGCGACACGGACACCGGATTTATGTATTGCAACACCAATTTTGCGCTTCTCGCGCTTCTCATCGAAAAAGTGACCAAAACGCCTTTTCCACAAGCAATTGACGAGATGATTTTTGAGCCTTTGAAGATGGATCATTCTTATATTTTAAAGGAAAAATACATGGCGCAAGCTGCAAAATCTTTTTATCAGCGCGGACCAAGAGTTTATCCATACGATCGTCTTGATTTGATCTACGGTGATAAAAATGTCTACACCACGCCGCGCGATTTGCTCAATTTCTCGAAAGCATTATTTGCGAAAAATTTCCTGCGCCCAGACTTAAAAGATCTGATTTTTCAGCCGTACAGCAACGAGAGACCAGGCATCAACAATTACGGGCTGGGATTCCGGATGAAAGTTTTCAATGACGAGGAAAAACTCACCTATCACAACGGCTGGTGGCACGGGACGAATTCGGTTTTTGGGCACCTTTTGAAATCGCAGGTTACCATCATCGCCATCGGAAATAAATATTCAAGCAAAGTGTATACAGCACTGGCACTTTCCGGACTTTTTGAAAATTTCCCGTTTGAACGGGCAAAAATTCAAAAAGAGATCAATGAAACCGATACCACCGCGGAAAAACTGAGCGACGCCGCGTACAGTGAATAAATTTAGTAATTTTGCAGAAATCTGTTACATGAAAAGATTTCTCTTCATCCTGCTTCTTGGTTTTCTTTTCACGTCGTGTGCCCGCGTGGGTTCGCCGGTTGGCGGTTCCCGGGACAGCATTCCACCACAGGTCATCGGTAGTAATATTGACAGTCCGCGCACCAATGTGCCACGCAACATCAAAGAACTGCGCATCGATTTTGATGAATACATCAATTTGAAAGAAATCAGTCGCCAGCTTATTATTTCGCCACCGATTAAAAAAATCACCAAAATTTTACCTTCCGGAATTGCGAATAAATTTCTGCTGATTAAATGGGACGATACTTTACAGGAAAATACCACTTACAATTTCAACTTCGGAAATGCCATCGTAGATAATAACGAGGGAAATGCGCTGGCTTATTACAATTTTGCCTTTTCTACCGGCGAAAAAATTGACAGTTTATATATTAGCGGTGATGTAAAAAAACTTTTAACTGACACCGAAAAAGGTGGTGAAACGAAAAATATTGTTGTTGGATTGTATCAGGAAAAAGATTCGATGGATTACCGCCAAAAACCCTATTACATCACGATGGCTGAGCCTGATGGTTACTTTGAACTGAATTATCTGGCGCCAGGAAAATATAGAGTTTTAGCCTTCGAAGACAGCAACGCAAATTCGGTGTACGATCCGGGAAAAGAGCAGGTTGCCTTTCAAGCGGAAAACGTAAATGTGGATAAAAGCATTTCCGGGCTGCAGCTTAGTTTGGTTCCGTCGCAGAAAAGCAACAAATATTTGGAAATGAAGGAAGTTCCGGGCGGAATTTTGATAACTTTTGAAGGAAATCCGGAAAAAGTTGAAGTTTTATCGCTGAATGAAAAGCTTAAAGATTATAAAATAACGCACGCGCCAAAATCCGATTCGGTTTTTGTCTGGTTTAATGCAAAACAGCAAAATATCGGCATTGAAAGCAATGAAAATTTGAAATTCAGCTACGACAACGGCATTAAGCAGGACACCGTTTCAGTTTTTTACCGATATAACACGAAAAATGAAATGTTGCTGAGCAACGCGCGCGGCAATCTTTTACCGCCACAGAAAGATTTCGTGATCCGCAGCAATTATTATATTAATGAAATCGCAGCTGAAAAATGGACGTTATCTTCAGACAGTATTCAGCAGAATTTTACAGCGGAAATATCCAAAGAAAATCCGTTTGAAATTCATGTAAAATCCAATTTTGCTGAAGGAAAAAAATATTCACTTTCCATTCCAAAAGAAACCGTTTCCTCTTTTTACGAAAGCGTTGCAAAATCCTATCGATTTGATTTTGAAACCGATAAAACCGAAAATTACGGTTCAGTCTCATTAACACTTGTCAATGCGCCGGCGAAAAAATTCTGGACACAGCTCATTGCTTCAAACGGCGAAGTCGCTTATTCGAAATACGGCACAGAATCAAATATCAGTTTTTCGGCTTTAAAACCGGAAAAATATCAGCTTCGTATTTTGGTTGATGAAAATGAAAACGGCGTTTGGGACAAAGCAAATTTTGCAGAAAATATTTTTGCAGAACCAGTGTACACTTTCGAAAAAGGGGTTGAAGTCCGACCGCTTTGGGAAATCAAAGAAACCTGGACACTGCCGAGAAACGTCGAAAAACCAGATGCGGTAAATCCGGAAAAAATGCCTTAAAAGCCGGTAATAAATACACCATGAAAATTTTCTCCCAAATCATCTATTGGTTCCTGATCGTCATTGCGCTCATTCAGTTTATTCCCGTGAACCGCACCAATAAACCTGTTGATCCGAAGGCGGATTTTGTTAAAATCTACAACACGCCGAAAAACGTGACCCAAATTTTAAAAAAAGCCTGCTATGACTGTCATTCAAATGAAACGGTTTACCCAAATTACGCGTATGTGGCACCAATTTCCTGGTCGATTAAGCATCACGTAAATGAAGGCCGGGAACACCTCAACCTTTCCGAATGGGGAATTTTTAATAAAGATTTGAAAAAAAATATGCTGGAAAAATCCGTTCACGCGGTGAAAGATTACACCATGCCGATGCCGGGTTATATTGCACAACATCCGAACGCGAATCTTACGAAAGCGGAGCGCACTTTAGTGGCGAATTATTTCGAAAACATTCTAAAAACAAAAAACTATTAATCTTTAAGACTAATAGTTTTCATGTATTTATTTGCCGCTAAAAGCGGCTTTTTTTGGTTTTTATGTTTTTAATTTCCGCGTGTAATTTTCGGTCGGGAAAAAATCGACATTAAAACACCACCAAATAATCCGATCGTTTTGATCACCGCAATTTGCGAATCGGGCCGCATAAAAGCGCCGATGATACACAATCCTGCCGCGATATACATTGGGTAGATGAGATTTTTATTGGTTAAAGTAGGTGCCTGAAGGACAAAACTTGCTCCAATCAGCACGTAGAAAAGCCGGTGATAAAGAAAATCATTGATGTTCTGTGGAAACAGGTTGAAAAACCCGACAACGATACAGATTAAAGCACCGATTGATAAAATACCCTGAAGGGTTGTTGTGTTCATGTTCATTAGTAACTTTCGTTTTGGTTAGGGAAATCTCCGGTTTTTACATCTTTTACAAAGCTGGAGACAGCGCCTGTAATTTCGGTATATAAGTCCAGATATCTGCGCAAAAATTTTGGTGAAAAGCCTTTGTTCATGCCGACCATATCATGGTAGACGAGAACCTGACCGTCGCAGCCGGCGCCAGCGCCAATCCCGATGGTTGGAATTGAAATGCTGTTTGAAACTTTTTGGGCCAAATCTGCCGGAATTTTTTCTAAAACCAAAGCAAAACACCCGAGTTCTTCCAACAATTTGGCGTCGCTGAGCAGTTTTTCCGCTTCTTCATCTTCTTTCGCACGAACTTTATACGTTCCGAACTGATAGATAGATTGTGGCGTCAAACCAAGATGCCCCATGACAGGAATTCCGGCGTTTACGATTTTGGAAATTTCCTGTTCGATTTCTTTGCCTCCTTCAATCTTCACGGCGTGCGCTCCGCCTTCTTTCATCATTCGCACCGCGGATTCCAAAGCTTTTTCGGGGTTACTTTGGTAGCTTCCGAAAGGTAAATCGGCAACGATTAAAGCGCGTTCAATACCGCGTGTCACACATTGTGTGTGGTAAATCATCTGGTCCAGCGTGATGGGCAAAGTGGTTTCATGACCCGCCATTACATTAGCTGCGGAATCACCAATCAAAACCGCATCTACGCCTCCGGCATCCACCATTTTTGCTGTGGTGAAGTCGTACGCGGTAAGCATGCTGATTTTTTCTTTGTCGAATTTCATTTTTCGCAAAGTTTCAGTGGTGATCTTTTTTATTTCTGAGTGTACAGACATAATTTTGGTAATTGCAGGTTTAGTAACTTGCTGTAGTTTTTATAAAGTAACGTGACCAAGACGAACCAGTTTTTCGTGGTTCAAAATTTTAATATTCCGACCTTCAACTTCAATTAGTTTATCCTGTTTAAATTCTGAAATTAAACGGATTGCACTTTCTGTAGCTGTTCCGATGATGTTCGCAATTTCTTCGCGCGTCAGTGAGATTTTAATAAAACCTTCCGGATCTGTACCTAATTTCTGTTCCAATAAGAGCAAAATTTCCGCAAGTCTTTCGCGAACGGTTTTCTGTGCTAAGAAAGTTACGGTATTGGAAGATTCTCCGAGCTCAAAAGCTATTTTTTGCAACATAACAAAAGACAGCGCCGGCATTACTTCCAGTAAATGAAGGAAAAGTTCCGAAGGTAAAAAAGTGGCTTCCACGTCGGTCATCGCTTCGGCGGCGGCCTGAAAATTTTCACCACAAAGAATGGCGCGGTAACCGATCATGTCCCCTTCTTTAATGAAGCGTAAAATCTGGTCTTTGCCGTAAACGCCTTGTTTGGACAGTTTTGCCGTTCCCTTATTCAAAAAATAAACGCCGTCGGGAATTTCACCGTCTTCAAAAAGAATCCCGCCTTTATGGAAATTCAGGGTCTTTTTCTGGGTTAAGTAAGCGTTGAAATCTTCCGCTGATAAAGATTCTTTAAAGGTTTGATCGTTAAATACTTGGCGTAGCCGTTCCTCGATCATTGCATGTTTCTCTAAGGACATAGTAATATGACATTTATCAGCAAAAATAGGGTATTTAACTGCCAGACCCAAATATAATTTTATAATTTTGCACCCCTAATAAGATTACTTTGTCCGAAAACTGTTTTCACTGTGGTCAGGCGATCGTGAAAGAGCGTATTGCCTTTGATAACAAAGCCTTTTGCTGCAACGGGTGCAAATCGGTGTTTGAGATTTTGAACATGAACGATTTAGGCAACTTTTATGAATTGAATAAAAGTTCCGGGATCCGGCCGAATGATGAAAACATCGCGCAGTTTGATTATCTCGACACCTCGGAAGTCTTCACCAAAGTCACCGACTTTTCTGAGGGAAATACCACTTTGGTCACTTTTAAAATTCCGGTCATCCATTGTTCTTCCTGTATTTGGTTGCTTGAAAGTCTTCAGACTTTAAATAAGGACATCAATTATTCTCAGGTAAATTTTACCCGCAAAACGGTGCAAATTTCCTTTAATCATAATGAACTAAAGCTGAGTGAACTGGCCAAATTTCTCACCAATTTGGGATATAAACCGGTTATCAACTTAGAAACTGCTGACAAAAAAGAGGAATTTTTCGATAAAACCCTGATTATTAAACTGGCCGTTGCAGGTTTTGCTTTTGGAAACGGGATGCTTTTCGTTTATCCGGAATACGCGGCGCAAGTAATGGGAACCTCCGATTTCTGGATGGAGCAGTATAAAAATCTCTTCCGCTTTATTTCGTTTTTGCTGGCAACGCCGGTGGTATTTTATTCCGCCTCCGATTATTTTAAATCAGCCTGGTTTGGCCTGAAAAATAAAATTGTAAACATTGATGTTCCGATTGTTTTAGGAATCATCATGCTTTATGGCAGAAGTATTTATGAAGTTTTAACGGATTACGGTCCCGGCTATTTCGACACCCTTTGCGGTTTGCTTTTTTTCATGCTTTTGGGCAAACTTTTTCAGAAAAGAACCTACAGTGCTCTATCTTACGACCGTGATTACAAATCTTTCTACCCTATTGCGGTAACGAAAATCGATTTTAATGGGGAACAGAAAAATATCCTGCTAAATGAGCTAAAAATTGGGGATCGCATTATGGTGCGAAATCAGGAAATTATTCCGGTGGACGTGATTTTAATTAAAGGCGAAGGCAACATCGACAACAGTTTTATTACCGGCGAAAGTGCTTCCATTCCGAAGGAGCCGGGCGACAAGATTTTTGCGGGCGGAAAACAAATCGGTTCCGTGCTGGAACTGGAAGTCATTAAAACCGTCAACCAAAGTTATCTGACCCAGCTTTGGAACAAAGAGGCTTTCCGAAAATACGAAACCGGACTTGACACGATTACAAATGACATCAGCAAATACTTCACCTTCATCATCCTGGGAATTACGCTGATTGCGGGCATTTACTGGGCGCAGGTGGATTTTGAGAAGATGTTCCAGGTGGTTGCCGCCATCCTGATTGTAGCTTGTCCGTGTGCGCTGGCACTTTCCGCGCCGTTTACTTTGGGACACATTATGCGGATTTTGGGACGGAATAAATTTTATGTAAAAGACACGCTGACCATTGAAAAACTGGCCAAAATAGACACTTTGGTTTTCGATAAAACCGGAACGATTACCCACAACAAAGAAGCAAACATCGTCTACGTAGGAAGCGCGCTTTCGGAATTTGACAAGATTAACCTTAAAAGCCTCCTAAAAAATTCCAATCATCCGCTGTCGAAAACTTTATATCAGCATTTGGAAGTTGGTGAAGAATATCTGCCGGTTGAAAATTTTCAGGAGATCGCAGGTAAAGGATATTCGGGTACGGTGCGCGGAAAGTCGTATAAAATTGGCTCGGCGTCTTTCAACAGTCAGCAATCGAAAAACATGGAAACAGCAGTCTATATATCCAGCGATGAAACATATTTGGGAAAATATATTTTCACTAATGAATATCGGGGAAATATGGCCGAAATGTTCGGAAAATTTCAGGAATACCCAATTCATATCCTGAGTGGTGATAATGCTTCTGAAGAAAATTCATTAAAAAGTCTGGTGCCACATATTGCCGGAATGAAATTTAACCAAAGCCCGGAAAACAAGCTGAATTATATTAAAGAACTTCAGGACGAAAACCGAAAAGTCGCGATGCTTGGTGACGGCCTGAACGATGCGGGTGCACTGAAACAAAGCAACGTAGGCATTGCGGTTGCAGACGATACGCATTCCTTTACCCCATCATCGGACGTGATTATGGCGGGAGAAAAAATGCCGTTTTTAAAGGATTATTTTGATTTATCCAAGGATGCCATTACCATCGTAAAAATCACCTTTGGAATCAGCTTTTTTTACAATATTATCGGTTTAAGCTTCGCGGTTACGGGGCACCTTTCACCGCTGGTCGCTGCGATACTAATGCCGATCAGTTCGATAACTGTGGTAATTTTCACCTCGGTTGCAACCTGGGTGCGGTCTAACAAGTACTTCAAGACCAATAAAGAAGCGGTAAAAGGGGAACTTATTTAGAAGGAATTTAAATTAACAAAAGTTAACAGCAGGTGAGGAATATCATAATTTTTAAGTAAATTTGACGCACATATTCCCTAAATTTGCAGGAAATGGAAATATTGTATTTAATGATTCTTTGCAGCGTAACACTGGCTGTAATTTTTCTAATCATTTTTATAATAAGTGCAAAAAAAGGGCAGTTTGAAGATGATGAGTCACCTGCAGTACGCATACTGTTAGATTCGGAAATCATTAAGGAAAAGGAAAAAAAAGACGATTCCAGGCCGGAAAAAGAAAATAAAAATATAGAAGAAAAAAGTGATTAGTTTATATGGAAACACAAAAGTTTAGTTACGATAATAACATTGTGCGCGCCTTTCTTTATGCAACCGTAGTCTTCGGGATTATCGGTTTCTTGTTGGGGCTTACGGCGGCATTGATGTTATTTTACCCCGAACTTCCTGAATTTTTCTTTGGGACAGATGATGCAACCATCGCCAGTTTACAAAGTGGAAATCTTCAGGGCTTAATTAATACTCATGGCGCTTTCGGTTTCGGCCGTATCAGAATGTTACATACCAGTGCAGTAATTTTTGCCTTCGTTTGTAACGGCTTTTTCGCCGGCGCATATTACTCCTTGCAAAGATTGCTGAAAACCAGAATGTACAGCGATACGCTTTCCTGGATTCACTTCTGGGGATGGCAGTTGATGATTGTAGCAGTGGTGATTACTTTCTTAATGGGAATCAACACTTCAAAAGAATATGCAGAACACGAATGGCCAATTGATATTCTAATCACCGTGATTTGGGTAGTGTTCGGGATTAACATGTTCGGAACAATTATTAAAAGAAGAGTTAGACACTTATATGTTGCAATTTGGTTCTATTTAGGAACCTGGGTAGCAATCGCAATGCTTCACATTTTCAACAACCTGGAAGTTCCTTTATCTTTCGCAGGCTGGAAATCTTACTCAGCTTATGCGGGTGTTAAAGATGCTTTGGTGCAGTGGTGGTATGGTCACAACGCGGTAGCGTTTGTATTGACGACACCAATCCTTGGTTTGATGTATTATTTCTTACCAAAAGCGGCAGACAGACCGGTATTTTCTTATAAATTATCGATTATCCACTTCTGGTCACTGATTTTCGTTTATATCTGGGCTGGTCCGCACCACTTGCAGTATACTGCAGTTCCGGGTTGGGCACAGGCATTAGCAACCGGTTTCTCTATTATGTTGATTGCTCCGTCTTGGGGAGGAATGTTGAACGGACTTCTTACCTTGAGAGGTGCGTGGGATAAAGTGAGAGAAAATCCGGTACTTAAATTCTTCGTGGTAGCGATTACCTGTTATGGTATGGCAACCTTCGAAGGTCCATTATTGGCGACAAAAACTTTAAATAAAATCGGTCACTATACCGATTGGGTAATTGGTCACGTTCACGTTGGAGCTTTAGGATGGAACGGTTTCATGACCTTCGGTATGATTTATTACCTTCTACCGATTATGTGGAGAACCAAACTTTGGTCTGTAAAATTAGCAAACTGGCATTTCTGGCTGGGAACTTTAGGAATTATTTTCTACGCAGTTCCTTTATACATCGCCGGATTTACTCAAGGTTTGATGTGGAAACAATTTAATCCGGACGGCACCTTAGTTTACAAAAACTGGTTGGATACGGTAACAGCAATCATCCCGTATTACCAAATGCGATTTGTGGGTGGATTCCTATACATTTCCGGAGCGATTTTGATGTGTGTGAACCTTGTTGCTACAGTTAGAAGCGGTTCTTTCCAAAAAGAAGTTCCTGCAGAAGCACCGGCATTAGCAAAAATCAGCAACAAAAGAAAAGAAGGCGAAGGGCTTCACCTTTGGATCGAAAGAATGCCGACTTTGCTTACCGTACTTTCGTTTATCGCAGTAGCTATTGGTGGTTTCTTGGAAATTGTACCAACGCTTACTATTAAAGAGAACGTACCTACGATTGCCGCAGTGAAACCATATTCGCCGCTGGAACTGGAAGGTAGAGATTTATACATCCGTGAAGGATGTAACTCCTGTCACTCGCAGATGATCAGACCATTCCGTGATGAAGTTGTGAGATTCAACGGTAAAAACGGCCAATATTCCAAAGCTGGTGAGTTTGTTTATGACAGACCTTTCCTTTGGGGATCGAAACGTACCGGACCGGATTTGCACCGTGAAGGTGGTAAAAACCCAAGCTCATGGCACTATAAGCACATGCTGAACCCAAGGGTAACTTCCGCAGGTTCTATTATGCCAAGATATCCATGGTTGATTTCACGTGACCTTGACCGTAGCCAAATGGTGGCAAAAGTTGAGTTGATGAAAAACACGTTCGATGTTCCGTATACTCAGGCACAAATTGATTCAGCAGACTCTTGGGCAGATAACCAGGCAAGCGCAATTGTAAAAGAAATCTATTCTGAAGCAGCTGACGTTAAAAAAGCTTACGAAGATAAAAAAGCCGCTGAAGGGGCAAATTTTACTCCTTTGGAGAAAAAAGAAATCGTAGCCTTGATTGCTTACCTGCAAAGACTTGGGACAGATATTAAAACAACTGAGATTAAAACGGCCAGCACCAATTAATATTGATTAAAGGCATTTATCATGATACCACAAAGTGTAAAAGATATATTAGCAAATGGCAGTAATGTTGGTCTGTACCAGACCATCGCCATGATCCTGTTTATTCTTTTTTTCCTGGGTATTGTGTTCTATGTATTTAGCAGACCGAAAAAGTACTACGAAGAAGAAGAAAATGCCCCTTTAAACGATGATATTGAAGATAAAGATCTTTAAAAACTAAACTATTATGAAACAAAGAACACCCGTATACATTACCATACTTGTAATTCTTGTGATTTTATTCATCATTTATTACATGTTTGTGCAGGATACCTCTTTCCTTTCGTCGCCTTATTATTGGGGAACGGTGGTCATTGCAATTATCTTGTCCATGATTCACAATACCATCGGTGATCTGATTGAAAACGACATGTTCAAAAAGCTGACGCCCGATCAAAAGACGGAATATCTTTCAGTAAAAAAACAGCCTTATTTTAAGACTTTATATGAAAGTGCTTTTAAAAAGCAAACTGCTACTCAGGAGCAGGATATCTTGATTGACCATGGATTTGACGGAATTATGGAGCTGGATAATCAGCTTCCGAAATGGTGGTTAGGATTATTTTATGCCGGGCTGGTTTACTGCGCAATTTACATGGTTTCTTATTGGACTACAGATTTTGCACATCAGGTTCCCGAATATGACCGCGAGTATATTGCACAGACAGCAAGTATTGATGAATACATGAAAAACACGCCGCCTCCAACTATAGAAAACGCAGCTTTCTCACCAGATAATATCGCTTCTGGGGAAGAAGTTTTTAAAACAAACTGTGTATCTTGCCACGGGGATGGTGGTAAAGGTGGTATTGGTCCAAACTTAACTGATGACCACTGGATTAACCAACCGGAAAAAACATTATTCAAAAACGTATTCCACATGGTGGAAAACGGAAGTCCTAATAACCCAGCAATGCAGGCTTTCGGGAAAAACGGTGTACTTACAGGATTTGATATCCAGAACGTAGCCGCTTATATCTACCATATTAATCAGGAGCAATCACCAATTACACCTGCACAAGGCGGCGCAGCTCCTCAGGGAACTGTTGCGAACTGGGAGAAATAAAAATAAAAAAAACAACACTACTATGAAAACATAATTTGTTATCTTATAAAACGGGATAACAGATTATGTTTTTTTTAATTTGAGAAAAAAAATGTCTGAAGAAAAACAATATAGAGGTGGCCAGGGGCAAGTTGTAGAAGCTGAAACTTTTAGAGATTCAGTAGGTACAATGGAGCAGTCTGGCAAACGGAAATGGGTTTTTCCGCGAAAACCTAAAGGCCGCTATACCGATTACCGAACTATAGTTGCCGTTATTTTGCTCGCTATATTTTTTGCCATTCCTTTCATAAAAATTAATGGCAATCCCTTTTTATTATTGAATATTTTAGACCGGCAATTCTTTATTTTAGGTCAGCCTTTCTACCCGCAAGATTTCTTTATCCTTGCGATGGGTGCTATTACTTCAATCGTCTTCATCATTCTTTTTACGGTGGTATTCGGGCGTATTTTTTGTGGATGGATTTGTCCGCAAACAATATTTCTGGAAATGATTTTCCGTAAAATTGATTATCTGATCGAAGGCGACCGTAACAAGCAAATGAAACTGGACCGTCAGGAATGGAATGCCGAAAAAATTACCAAAAGAGGTCTGAAATATTTCATTTTCGTGGTAATCTCGCTCATCATTACCCACTGGATGTTTATGTACATCGTAGGACACCAGGAAGTTTTGAATATTATGCAGCAAGGTCCTTTCGCGAACTTTTCCAATTTCCTGGTAATGATTATATTCACTGCCGCGTTCTATTTTACTTTTGCGTGGTTCCGGGAGCAGGTTTGTACTTTGGTTTGTCCCTACGGAAGACTTCAGGGCGTTTTGATCGACAAGCAGACCATCAATGTTTACTACGATTTTAAAAGAGGTGAAAACCGTTCAAAATGGCGAAAAGGCGAGGACCGCGCTGCAGAAGGTAAAGGTGATTGTATCGACTGTAACCAATGTGTTGTAGTTTGTCCGACCGGAATTGATATCCGTGACGGCCAGCAGCTGGAATGTGTAAACTGTACCGCCTGTATCGATGCCTGTGATGAAGTGATGGTAAAAGTTGGTTTGCCAAAAGGCCTCATCAGATATGCCACTGAAGATGAAATTGAAAAGGAACTGCCTTTCAAATTTACCAACAGAATGAAAGCCTATTCTGCCGTTTTATTATTAATGGTCGGATTTTTAGGTTTCCTTTTAAGCAACCGTGGAACCATGGAAGCGAAATTTATCAAACCCGCAGGTTCCAGCTATTTCGTGCGCGATGGAAATATCACCAATATTTACAATTATACTTTCCTCAACAAATCCACAAAAAACCAGGTTGTAACCGTCAAAATTATTGAACCGGAGCACGGGAAAGTGACCCTAAGTGGCGAGGACAAAATCATGCTTAAAAAAGACCAGATTACCAAGGGAACGGTTAACATCAGTTTCCCGGAAAAAGAAGTGACGGTCTCAAAACAAAAAGTAAAAATTGGCGTTTATGATACGTCAGGCAAATTATTGGATTCTTTCGACACTTATTTTGAAGGACCATTTAAAATTCAATTTTAATAAAAAATGTTTAAAAAATTCAGCTGGGGCCACGGTATCGTGCTGGCTTTAGGCTCTTTCATAGCTTTCATTTTATTCATGATCTTAATCTTTCCGAACGGACAGAAAAATTCTGAGTTGGTTTCCGACGATTATTATCATGACGAACTCACCTACCAGACAGTAATCGATTCGAAAAAAAATGCCGATTTACTGGCGGAAAAACCCACTTTCCAGCAGATGCCTTCCGGAATTAAAATTTTATTTCCCGAAAAAGACCTGCCGGAAAACGGAAAAGTAAATTTCGAACTTTACCGGACAGATGACTCAAATCTGGACGTGAAGAAAGAACTTTCTCTGGACGCCGCACATGCGATATTAATTCCAGCGAAAGTAATTTCGAAAGGTTCTTACACTTTAAAAATAAAATGGCAGCAAAATAAAATACCCTACCAGGTAGATTACGACGTTTTATGGAAATAGCACTCATACTTTCAGCGTTGGGACTGGGCTTCGCCTCGGGTTTTCACTGCATTGGAATGTGTGGTCCGATCGCCTTGTCGATGGGATTGACTAAAAAACAGTCAACCAATTTCTACCTGCAAAATCTTACCTACCAATTTGGCAGAATTACCACCTATTCCATTTTAGGCGGAATTTTAGGCATTATCGGTGAAGGTTTTGAAATGGTTGGTTTCCAGCAATATCTCACCATCGCTGTAGGAATTCTTCTTATTTTAATGGCTGTTTTTTCCTTCGGCGGAAAAGATTTTGCTTCAAAATTGCCGTTTCTTTCCTCATTTTTATTCAAAGTAAAGATGAAGCTTTCCAAACTGCTTCAAAAAGCAGATTACCGTTCGCGCTATGCGACAGGTTTGCTAAATGGACTCTTACCTTGCGGAATGGTTTACATGGCGCTTACAGCAAGTTTAGCTGCCGGCGGAATTGTACAGAGTGCGGGTTTTATGGCACTTTTCGGCCTCGGCACTTTACCTTTTATGTTTCTGGTCGTTTTAGTCGGTAATTTAATGACTTCTGCCCTACGACTGAAAATTTTAAAAATCGTTCCAGTGATGATGATTATTTTGGGCGGTTTATTCATCCTTCGTGGAATGGAACTTGGCATACCTTACGTTTCTCCGCAAAAAGCTTCAATGCAGGTAATTCACAATAATTCATTGGAACATCAGCACGGCAATCACGAAAGCTGCCATTAAGCAACTGCTTGACTTTTAACTAAATCCGGATTTTGGTATCTATTTTGAAGCTCAACCAAATAGATTTAAAATCATGATGATGAAAAAAATAGGGCTTTGGGTTTCCGCGGTGCTTCTGATCGCGCTTCAATCCTGCTCCGTTAACACAGAAACTACGTACTACAAAGATTCGGCATCCAGCATGGAGTCGAATATTCTTATTGATAAAGGCATGCTTTCCATGATGAATATGATGGGCGGCGACCAGTCGAAACCAACTTCCCTTACCAAACTTTCCACCGACTGGAAAAGCTTATACGATATTCAAAAAGATAACCTTATAACCCTGAATAAAGATTCCACCAAAGTTTTACAAAAAATGTTTGTAAAGCTGAATAAAGACAAAGGTGAAATCTACGGTATCTCTTTAAAATACGATAAACTACTGCCCGGTGAAGTCGCTTCACTTTTGAGCCAAAGCAAGGAATTGAAAAGACTTCCGCTACAAAATATCGGAAAATGGAATGGCAATACTTTAACCATCGACACGGATAAATTTAATTCAGTTTCCTTTTTAGATGCTATTGAAGACAGCGCAGAAAAGAAAGAAATCAAAAATCCACAGACGAAAAGCGATTCCATCGAAGCTTACGGCAGACAAATGGCGCAAAGCGTGATGGGAATGATGAAAATGTTTCCTGTGAACTTCTCAAACACCATTAAGTTCCAGAAACCGATAAAATCAATTGTCGGCAAGCACGATTTCGTAAAACAGATTGATAAGAAAACGATTCAGATCAATGTCCGCAGCGATGAACTTCTGGATGACAAAAAGAAACTCACTGATAAAGACCAAAAAATCATTATCACCACAGAATAAAAAAAAAACTGCCTTTTAAGGCGGTTTTTTTCGTTTTTATAAAATTAATCGATGAGGTCAAAACGCGTATATTCCGCGATTTTCGCCGGAATTTTTATTCCGTTTTCCACCTGATTATTTTCCAGTAAAGCCGCCATAATTCGTGGCAACGCCAGTGCGGAACCATTTAATGTGTGAACGAGCTGCGTTTTTCCCTCGCTTTTAAATCTGCATTTCAAGCGGTTAGCCTGGAAGTTTTCGAAATTCGAAACTGAAGAAACTTCCAGCCATTTTTCCTGCGCCGCGCTCCATACTTCAAAATCGTAAGTCATCGCCGAAGTGAACCCCATATCACCACCACATAATCTTAAAATGCGGTACGGAAGTTCTAAATCTTCCAAAAGCGACTGCACGTGTTTCACCATTTCCTCTAGAGCAGCGTAGGAATTTTCTGGCTTTTCCAAACGCACTATTTCTACTTTTTCAAATTGATGCAAGCGGTTCAAACCACGTACATGCGCGCCATAACTTCCTGCTTCACGACGGTAACACTGTGAAAAAGCTGTATTTTTTTTCGGAAGATCTTTTTCTTCCAGAATTACGTCACGGTAAATATTCGTCACCGGAACTTCTGCGGTCGGAATCAGATATAAATTATCTTCAGCAGCAAAATACATCTGCCCTTCTTTATCAGGCAACTGTCCGGTTCCATAAGCTGAAGCTTCATTCACCACATGCGGCGGGTTTACTTCCATATAACCGGCTTCTACGTTTTTATCTAAAAAATACTGAACCAAAGCTCTCTGCAAACGCGCACCTTTCCCCAAATAAACAGGAAAACCCGCGCCCGCGATTTTCACCCCAAGTTCAAAATCGATTAAATTATATTTTTTCGCCAGTTCCCAATGCGGAATCGCGCCTTCGCCCAAACCTTCCACATCATGCGACTGGTAAATGCCCTCGTTGTCTTCCGCGGTAGTTCCGGCCTTCACTTTTTCGCTGGGAATATTCGGAAGCAAATAAAGAATTTCCAGCACCTGATTTTCTGCGTCTTTCAGCTGTTGCTGTAAATTTTGGGAATTTTCTTTGTACGCCGCGGTTTTTACTTTCGCGTTTTCAGCTTCCTCTTTTTTACCTTCCTTCATCAAAATTCCGATTTCCTTCGAAATACGGTTCATTTCCGCTAAATTTTCATCGAGTTCAAACTGCAGTTTTTTTCGGTAATCGTCTGCAGAAATGGCGTCATCCACCAATTCAATTTGTTTGAAATTTCGTTTTTCTAAACCGGCAATAACGCGGTCTTTATTTTCGCGCAAAAAATTTACTTGTAACATAGGATAAAAAAGATTGAATTTTAAAACGGAAAAAACCGTCTTTAAAGGGCAAATTTACGGATTATTTGGAGATTTTTACCACATTCAGCAGCTGATCGGTTTTCGTAAATTTCAGCTCGTTATTGTACCAAATTTTCGAAACCTGGAAAATTTCCGGCGTTGACTGGTATTGAATTTTCATCGTGTCGTTTGTCACCAAATTCGTAGAATCATTGACTTTCTTGGTCAGTTGAAGTGCAAGTTTCGATTCATAAGTTTGAAAAGTGGCGGTGGAATCGATGGTGATTCTTTTTGCGGCGGCAACGTATTCCAAATAACTCACAGTATCCGCATTCTTTTTTAAAGAAAAAGCCACAGGCGCCGTGTCCGTTAAACCGTAAACATCATTAATACTAATATCTGTATATGAACCGGGAATTTTGAAATTCAGCATATCCTGACCTGCTGAATCGATATAAAGCTGAATAATCTGGTCAATCCGCTGAATATTTTCGTCCTCATTGCGGCACGACAAAACAGCGAAAGCGCCAATCATCAGAATAAAAAATAGATTTTTCATTAACACAAAGATAATTTATTTTAAATCCTTCCAGTAAAGATAAAAGCTAAAAGTGAGCAGAAAGCCACCAATCAGCATGCTTAAAGTGAGGCTGGCAGCCATTCCCATCACACCATATTTCCCGACCAGCAAGAACGAAAAAATTACAAGCAAAATCAGCGTAAAAAGTGAAATTACGGTATTGGTTTTCATTAAACCAACCGCAGAAAGCAGGTTTCCGTAAAGGTTCCGGAAAAGCATATTCAGGCAGAAGCCGGTAAGCAAAATGAAAAAAATTGCCGAATTATCGCCGTATTTTTCGCTGAAGAACAAATGTAAAATTTCACGCCGGAAAATAAAACCCACTATTAAAATGGCCGCGGACAACGGAATAAAAATTTTGTAATAATTCGCGATATAATTTTGGAGAAAGCTTTTGTTCCGGTAATTTTTCGCGAGAACACGAAAATCGCTTTGCATAAAAGTGAGCGCCAGAAAGGTGATATTCGCCGGAATTAAAATCGCAACTTTATAATTGGCCACCGCCACGGCATTCATCAAAAAACTTAAAAGCAAAACATCGGCAGAAAAAAGCGTGTCCGAAAGCAGCGCCGTACCCGCAGAAAACAGACCGTATCTGCTCATTTCTTTATTTTTGAATTTTGCCGCAGACACGTTTAATGACTGAAAATTCTCACGCCTGAAAAAGAAAAGTGCCACAAATGGCGTAAAAGCGATGGCAAAAAGATAACCACGAAATCCAAAAAAATAGGTCAGAAGCAGCAAAAAAATCAAACCGGCGACGTTTACGGTATTCGTAAGCTGCGCGAAACGGATATTATTTCCTAAAATCCGCGCCTCCGACTGCAAATGATTTAAAAAGTAAAAGCCGATAAACCGTAGCGCAAAAAATGAAAAAAATACCAATATATCGGCGTATTTTTCAATATAGATAAAACCAACGGCAAGAAAAATGACTGTCAGAGAAAGCTGCTTATAAAAACCTTCTTTCAGCAAAAACGCAGAAAGCTGCTTTTTGTCCACGTCGTTTTCCTGCAAAGCGCCGTAACGCAAAAGGCTTTGCTGGCTGCCGAAACCGCTGAATGGCAAAAAAATCGCAAAAACCGAAGCCACAATGCTCACAATTCCGAACTCGTTTTCCGGTAATAATTTGATGATGAAAAGTGAGCCCGCAAAAGCACAAATTTTTGCAACCAAAAGCGATAAAAAAACGTGCTGTCCTTTATTTTTAAAAAAATCGCTGATAAATAGCTGCAGACTTTCCACTTAAAAAAAGAGTTTGAAAATGGCCAGAATATTTACAGCCTGTGATTTTGAAAAAAAATCGCCCTGCGCAAAAAGTTCGTTAATATCTTTTTCCAGTTCCGGAAAACCTCTCAAACGGTAAATGTTATTTTGAAAATATTCCTCAAAAAACCGCTGAATTTCCGGCTGCGAGTCGAAATAAAACTGATACGGATACATGCTGGATTTTTCAGGTGTTTTAAGCACTTTTTCATTCAACATTTTAAAGCCGCCCTTTACAAAATGGTCACCAAATTTTGTCTTCCATTGCGCGTCAGGTTTCAGCAAAGTTCTTTCCCAGCGGTATTTTGCGGCTTCAGGACAATATTTATTCAACCACTCAAGATAAAAGTTCTGGTTATATTTCCATTTTTCCGGCAGCGAAATAGCGGTCTCCAGAAAATCTCTGGTCATAAAGGGCGAAGTTTGATAGGCTTTCTGCTGCAAAACATGCGCGCCAAAAACCGTCCGGTTAAAAGCTACGTTCCGAATTAGAAAAAGTTCTTCAGTTTCGTGTTTTTTCAGCGTTTCAGCCAGCGAATTTTTAATTTTCGGAAGAAATTTCCGATTTTCCACCAGTTTATAATTGGTCGGTTTTTTTCTAAACGGCGCGGAATTAAATCCGCCCAGAATGCCATCGCCTATCTGTCCGCTGTGAAACAAACCAAAATTTTCAAACTTTAAGTTTTCCATCGCGTGCTGAACGTGGCTGGCGCCGGTGTACAATACCATTCCTTCCGACAGCGCCGTCAGCTCATCGATTATTTTTAAAAAACTTCCGCCATCTAGAGGAACAAATTCATAATTTATTTGCTGCTCCTGGGCTATTTTTTTCGAAATCGTATGATCAAAATATTCTGATTGTGAAAAGCAAAGTGCGACTTCAGGTTTCTGGTGATTTTTCAAGGCATAAAACATGGCGATGCGGCTGTCCAAACCGCCACTTAAAAGACAGAGGTGCTTTTTACCAAGCTCGCAATCTTTTTCATATTCCAACCGAACGGATTCTGAAAAAACCTCATGAATCCTTTCCAGCGCCTGTTCTTTGCTGCCGCTGAAAGCCGGAATTTTGGCTAAACCGAAAAACTCCCGATCCACAAGCGAAATATCGGAAATATCGATCGTCAGAAAATGGCCGTCCAATAGTTTTTTTACCTGTTTTACGGGCGTTTTTTCTTCAATTAAATTGGTGAAACACAGCAGCTGATACAGCGACTCAACATCAGGTTCGACATTAAAATGGGAATTTTTTAATGATAATGTCAGCCGCTTTAAATCGGTATCGATGAAGATCTGATTGTTTAAAAAAATGTAGAAAACACGCTGCGTAGAAGTGATATTGGTAAAAACCAAAAGTTTTTTCCTTTTTTTATCAAAAAGAAAACCACGAAACTCACCTTCAAAAACTGAAAAAAAATGCTCTTTTTGCCCGGAATAAAGGTTGTGGATGAGCGCCTCAAAATCTTTTGCGGCAAATTGCTGAAAAAGCTTTTTCCTATTCAGCAGAACACCTTCAAAAAGAAAATCAAAAGCCTCGGCTTGAAAGTAAAAATCGTCATAATTACCCCCTAAAAAAGAGCTGATTTCGATATTTTGCGGAGCAACAGAAATGGAAAAACCTTTCGCCATGAAACTTTTTGAAAGCTAAATTTAACGCAATTTTTCAATGTTTCAGCGGCTCTGCAGAATTTTCCGGTAAATTTCATCAAATTTTCGCGAAATGGTTTCCATTGAAAAACAATGCTCAATGTATTGGTGTAGAATTTCCGGCGAATCAAAATCAATTTGGTTCAACAGTACTGTTTTCATTGCCTCGGAGAGTTCGTCTTCCGACTTGGAAATGAGTATGCCGTTTCTGGGATTTACAATCTCTTTAATTCCGCCGACATTTGTAGCAATGACGGGTGTTCCGGAGGACAAAGCTTCCAACAGCACACACGGAAAATTTTCATAGTCGCTGAAAAGTACAAAACAGTTGCTTTCACGCATTTTCTCGGCAACTTCTTCGATTTTTAAAGTAGAAAAAGTTTTTACAAAATCGCCCGCTTTGTGACGGGAAATAATTTTGTTTAAGTTTTCCACCTTCCCGTCGCCACCGATGTGCATTTCAAAATTGGTAAATTCTTTGCGCAGCCTTAAAGCTGCCGCTAAAATTTTTTCGGGGTTTTTCAGCGGGATTAAATTGGAAATATGAAGAAAGGTAAATTTTTGCGGCTGATGCCTTTTCGGCGGAAATACATTCATATTTACCACATTTTCCACGACATGAAAAGACCCTTTAAATTCCAATATCTTGAGATCGTTTAGCAGACTTTTGCTCACAGGCAAGATTGCGGAGGCACTTTTTGAAATTTGTTGCGCCAGAAAAACTTTAAATTTTGTTCTTTTAGCACGGTTAATTTGTAAAAATCCTGACCAATGCTCGCTGATAACAAAGGGAATACTGTACGTCCGTTTAAGATATACCGCAAAAAGCATGGAATTAAACAGTACATTCGCATGTACCAGATCCGGTTTTTGCATGAGTGAAAAGCCTTTTTTGTAAGCTTTCATGCGCCGCATAAAATTCCGGGCAGGATTGATTGATTTTTTGTAGTAAATAATCAGTGTGCGGATGCCGTTTATGTGCTGATCATCAATAATGTAGAGTTCTATTTGCGCAGGATCCCCTACGGCGTGTAAAATTTCTACGTCGTGCCGAAGCGCAACAGCTTCTGCATGTCTTTGCACAAAATTTCCATTTGTAGGTTCCAGTTTATTGGGAAACCAAGAGGAAATAAATAGAATTTTATAGCGCATAGCAGAACATCTAACGTAAATTTAAGCAATTAATTGAATAAAAAAAACCCTTAGAGAACTTAATGTCAAAGGGTTTCAGTGTATTGTCAGAAAAGTTTAATCTACATAAATGCCGGCCCAGCTTCTTTTCAGCGGCAAAAGGAAATCGCTTAAAAAGGAGACGTAGGTGTTTTTTGAAAAATCAAAGACCTGAATGTCTTTAGATAACTCACCGTTTTTCAAAGCTGTTCGGAAGTCCTGCAATTTCATGGTTTTGATTTCACCGTTTTCCACAAAACTTGCTTTCATGCGGTCGAATAAACCGAGGTTGAATTCTGCATCAATTTCGCGCATAATTCCTCCTAATTCATCGATAGAACAGCCTGAAGCAGCTTCTTTTTCTTCATCGACAGAAACAACGATAAACTGGTTTTTTTCGATTTTAAACGACGCGGACAAAGGTTTGCCGTGCGCCGCCCAAGTCGAAAGAAAATCAAAGAGTTTTTCTGTGATTAATTTACTTTCTTTTGCGGTCAACTGTCGTGACGCGGGATAAATTATAATTCGGTAATCGTTGGTTTCAACGATATTGGATTCTTCTATTTTCATTTCTTTAGATTTAAAAAATTAGCCGTTATAACGCCGGATTTTTATAAATCTTCAGCTTCAGCTAAAAGTTCGGCGATATCTTTCACCTGTACTTCGGTGTTGTTAAAGTGCTTCACCCCATCGGTAATCATGGTATTGCAGAATGGGCACCCTGTGGCGATGATGTTGGGTTTTTCAGCCAAAGCCTCTTCTGTTCGTTCAACATTGATGTCTTTATTACCTTTTTCCGGCTCTTTAAACATTTGGGCGCCACCGGCGCCACAGCACAAACCGTTGGATTTGCATCTTTTCATTTCCACCAACTCAGAATCGAGTTTTTGCAGCAACTGACGCGGCGCTTCGTATTCACCGTTTCCGCGGCCAAGATAACACGGATCGTGGAAAGTGATTTTTTTACCAGAGAAAGTTCCACCTTCGATTTTCAAACGGCCTTCTTCCATTAACTTTCGAAGAAACTGCGTGTGGTGCATCACTTCATAATTTCCGCCTAATCCAGGATATTCGTTTTTAATGATATTAAAACAATGCGGGCAGGCAGTAACAATTTTTTTAACGCCGTAACCATTCATGATTTCAATGTTGGTTAAAGCCATCATCTGGAAAATAAACTCGTTTCCGGCACGTTTTGCAGGATCACCGTTGCAGGACTCCTCCTGACCGAGAACCGCAAATTCTACCCCTACTTTGTGCAAAATTTTGCATAATGCCTTGGTGACTTTTTTGGCGCGGTCATCAAAACTGCCCATGCAGCCTACGAAAAATAAGACTTCCGGAACTTTCCCTTCGGCAGCATATTCTGCCATTGTTTTTATTGTGAAATCCATGTTTAAAATTACCAGTTTTTAGAAAGAAAAAGCAACGATTTATTCGCCGCTTTTTCGGGATATTTATTAATTATCGTTTGCCCAGTTCAGGCGGTCGGCTTGGTTATACTGCCACGGTGCGGCATTATTTTCAACGTTGGTCATCATCAGATTTAATTCCTGCGGCGCGGCAGACTGCTCCATGACCAAAAAACGTCGCAATTCCACAATAATTGACAAAGGATCGATGAGAACCGGACAGGCTTCCACACATGCGTTGCAAGTGGTACATGCCCAGATTTCTTCGCGCTGAATATGATCGCCTAACAATTTCTTGCCATCGTCTACAAATTTGCCGTTTTTATTGATGTTTTTTCCGACTTCTTCGATGCGGTCTCTCGTATCCATCATAATTTTTCGCGGAGACAATTTCTTACCGGTTAGATTTGCCGGACAAACCGCGGTACATCTACCACATTCCGTGCAGGAATAAGCGTTGAGAAGCTGTACTTTATGCAAATCGAAAATATCGCTTGCACCGAATTTTTCCGGAACCGCATTCGCATCTTCTTCTGCAGGTGCGGCGTAAGGATCCGCATTTGGATCCATCATTAATTTAATTTCCTTGGTTACGGAATCTAAATTATTGAATCGTCCAAGCGGTCCCAATTTCGCATACCAGGTATTGGGAAAAGCCAAAAGGATATGTAAATGCTTGGAATAATACAGATAATTCATAAAGAAAAGAATCCCGATGAAGTGAAACCACCAGGCGCCTCTTTCTAAGAACATCAGAGCTGAATCGCTAAAATTTGCCAAAATAGGGGCGAAAATCGAGGAAGAAATGGGGAAATTGCCGTGAGCCGCATAAGCGTTGCGCTGCTGTAAAAGCCAATCGGAGGAATTCATGGTGAAGAAAGCAACCATCAAAGCAAATTCGATAATTAGAATCCAGTTGGCGTCATGTTTCGGCCAGCCGAAAAGTTCTTTCATTGTTAACCTTCGTACACCGTAGAAATTTCTTCGGATGAAAAATATCACTACCGCAATAATCACCAAAAGCGCTAAAATTTCTAAAGTTGCCGTAAAAGCAGAATAGAAAGAATTGCCCATTATACCGGCTAAAAAACGGTGCGTACCGAAAATACCGTCGATAATGATTTCGAGAAGTTCAATATTAATAATGACAAAACCTACATATACGATGACATGAAGGATTCCCGCGATAGGGCGTTTGGTCATTTTGCTTTGTCCGAGCGCAACGCGAGCCATGGTTTCCCACCGTTTCGCTTTTTGGTCGCTGCGGTCTACTTCCCTGCCTAACTGAATATTCCGATAAATTTCTTTTGAACTTTTAAAGAAAAGTCCGAAGCCCACAACAAGGGCAACAAAAAAAAGAATATTGTCAATATATTCCATAGGAAAGGGTTTTAGTCTTTTGTATTCTTACCAAACACTGAGAAGTTCAAATATCTTTTAGGATTTGCTTTTAAGTCTTCCACCAAAAGATTAAGGTTTTCAGCAGTTTTATTTAAGTTCTGGTAAAGTTGCTCATCTTTTGCCAATTTACCAAGACTTCCTTCACCATTTTGTATGCCGCTAATAACACCGTTTAATTTATCCGCCGTTGTGCTGAGTTTATCGATGGTGTTGTTTAGTTTTTGCACGTCCACCGCTTCCGCCACGTCACCGTATTTATCAATGGTAGTTCTTGCGCTGATGGTGGCAAGATTTGCATTGTCCAACATTTTTTGGATGCGCGGATCATTATTCGCTAAAAGTGCATTTGTTTGTCTTGAAGTGTTTTCGAAGGCCGCAACCGTTCTGTTTAAATTAACCAATAAAGCACGAATTTCGGCCTTATTTTCATCATTTAAAAGTTGGTTGGCGTTGTTGGTTAATGAATCTACTCTTTTAAGCACTACCTGCAGCTGATCTTTCACGGGACCGACTTGCGATGAAATATTGTTCATCATCGAAAGTTTAAAAGCACCTTCTAAGGTATCGCCATCTTTAGCCATAGGCTCGCCGTACGCCAGATTTACACGCATCTGTTTGCCAGACATCAGACCGGGTTCAAATATTTCTAAAGTGGATTTCTTTGAAAATTCGAAATTATCGTCAACGGTTACTTTTACCACAAAATGAATTTTACCGTCGGGAAGCGTAACGGGAATAATCTGGTCAACCTGGCCCACCTTCAGTCCATTGATGGAAACCGGGTTGGAAGCCTCCAAACCTTCCACATTATCAAATTTTGCGTAAAAAATATTATCGGTGGTAAAAAGGCTTTTACCCTTCATGAACTGGAAGAGAATTACGAAGCCAATGATGGCTAAAAGTGCGATAAGTCCAGCTTTTATTTCTTTTGTGAATTTCACTTTTGTGTATTTTTTATGCGACAAATATAGCATATTTTAAATAAAGTGCCGTGAAAACCTTAGGTTCTAAAAACACAAAAAGCGACCGTAAAGTCGCTTCCTATGTATGTTACCGGATTTTACTGTTGAGCTGAACGGTTGTACAATTCAATTCTGTAATCCTTAATTTTAGCATTGTCCTGTAAGCTTTTCAGGAAAAACTGGCCGAACTGCTGGGAATTTTGTCCTGCAATAGCGTCCACCATTTGCTTAACATCACCAGGTTGTTTGTTGATGGTTTCTCCTTTTTTCCAAACTACATATACGCCTGTTAAACCTTCTACTGGTTTTGATAATTTATTTTTAGCTACCCCAAATGCAGCGCCTGCAACTTTTGGTTCCATTGCCCCATTCACCTGTGGATTCAGCATATTTACCTGTGCAGACTGTTTGCTGGTTGCAAAAAGTTTAGCGATTTGATCTAAATTGGAAGCGTTAACACCGTTGATTTTCTCTGTAATTTTCTTAGCTAACATCTGATTTCTGATAATCGGTTCTACCTGTTCGCGAACCGCTTCCGGATCTGCTAAACCTGCCTCCTGAATTCCGTTTACATAAGCTACGATACGGTCACCGGTACCTTCTACGGTGAAAATATCAGTATCTCCTTTTTTGGTGTTTTTGTTAAATGCCCAGGCGATGATATCTTCATCCTTGTCAGTTCCAACACCAGGCAGTTGCCCCTGGAATCTTCCCACTTCTTTTGGATTGGTGAAAATGTAGTTGTTTTTCTTTGCTAAGTTTGCAAATTCATTAAAGCTTTTACCCTGAACCTGCTGAATGAATTTAGTCGCTTTCGTGTAGACTTCATTTTCAGTTTTGTCGGATGGTTTGATGGCTTTTACAAGATTCGCCACTTTATAACCCATTGCACCACTCTTCTTATCTTCAATATTAATAATGTGGTAACCGTACTGAGTTTCTACAACGCCGGTTGCACCTTTACCGTTGGTTGCTAAAAAGTTCAGATATTCCGGAACGAAAGGAGTTTCCGGAGTCGTCCAGCCTACGCTTCCACCTTGGGCGGCAGAACCTGGATCAGCTGAAAATTTCAGGAATTCTGCAAATTTCGACGGATCCGCTTTTACGGCATTCCCGATAGAATCTGCTAATTTTTTCGCTTCTTCTTTAGAGCGGGTTTCAGCACCGCCGGCCTGGTTTCCTTTGTAAGTCACCAAAATATGTCGTGAAAGTGTAGAATCGGATGGTTTCTTATCCAAAAGTTTCGAAACTACATAAAAGTTCTGCTCTTTATAAGGACCAAATGTAGTACCGATAGCTGCAGTTGCCACTTTATCTTTAATGGCTGCAGGTAATTGCTGCGCTGGGAAATATGATGGGTTAAAAGGCAAATCGGAGTTCAAAGCAACGAACATGGAATCATTTTTCGTGTTCACGAAATTTTCATTTCCTTCGCTTGTTGGGCTTCCAACGGTCATCAATTTGTTTATTTCCGCCTGCATCGCTGCGTCATCTGCTGCACTTGGTGCTGCCGGGAAGTAAACCACACCAATATTTCTGCTGGCGTCTCTTTTAAATATAGTCGGGTGCTTTTTAATATAATCCGAAATATCGTTAGAAGTTACTTTAACAGGATTTTTCTGTGCGTAAGCATCGTAATCTATTTTCACAAAATCGATATCAGCAAGCTGGTCTCTTTCTTTCATGATCTGCTCAGCCTCTTTTTTGCTTACGGTAATCCCGCTGCTCACATTAGCAAAAAGCTGGCGCGCCATCATTCTGTATTCAATGGATTTTCTGGTTTTCAACCAGTTATTATACAATTCTACGTTCGTAGATTTCAATTGCGTAACCTGGTTTTTAATTTCCTGAATTTTAAAGTTGCCTTTTTCGTCGAAATTTTCTTTATTCTGTGCAAACAAAGGATCAAACTGAAGCTGGTTCCAGAACATATCTTCAGTTAAAGTAAGACCCATTTTCTTGAACTGCTGCTCGATCAGTTTAGACTGCACCAGCATTTGCCACGCTTGCTCTTCCAAACCTTTTGTTGGCTGGCCTTGCTGTTGCGCCTGCTGCTGAAGCATGAAAAGCTGATCATCAAAATCTTCTTTAGAAATCTCCTGGCCATTTACTTTACCATAAACTCCGGGTTGAGCACCGAATAATTTTTCCAGACTATCGGGGTTCACCACGAAAGCCAACATCGCTACCGCTATAATCCCCATTAAAAGCCAAGGTCTATTTCTAATTTCTCCTAAAATTGCCATCTTTTTTCGTATAATTTTATCAGTGTGCGAAAATACACATTTTTAGCAGATTAGAAAAAAAATAAACTATTTATTTAAAAGCCCAAATCTTCCTGTGCCAAATATGTCCGCGTTTTTACGTGGCACAAACCTTGTCAAAATAAGGAAACCTTTTCCAGGGCCGTATTTATTACAGTCACGGTAGAAGAAGGCCCTAATAATCCAGTAAAAATGACAATTTGTCATTCTAATTTATGACAGACTTTGAAGAAATGAAATTTGATGAAATTTTAGAAGACGGCTTCAGCATCGTAACTGAAGAAATTAATATAGCAGACATCGGTACCACCGCAGAAGAAGAAAACCAGCAGGTTTTTCCCATTTTGCCGGTGCGCAATATGGTGATGTTTCCGAAGGTGATAATTCCCATAACCGCAGGACGCGAAATGTCGATAAAGCTTTTAGAAGAAGCCCAGAAAAATAATCAGCTGATTGGGATTCTAAGCCAGAATAATTCCGGCATCGAAAATCCGGAAACTTCGGATTTATATGAAATCGGGACTTTAGCAAAAATCATTAAAATTATTAAACTTCCGGAAGGAAATATTACCGCTATTACACGCGGTTTTCAGCGTTTTAAAGTAAAAAAATTCACTGCTAAAAAGCCATATTTTTTAGCGGAAATAGAAAAGCTGAAAGACGTTCCAACCAAAAAGAAAGAAGAGTACGAAGCTTTGCTTGAAAATATTAAAGCGCTTGCGCTGAAAATTATTGAGCTTGATCCTAACATACCAAATGCCGCGAATTTTGCCATAAGCAACATCACGGACAATGAAGATCTGTTAAATTTTATCTGCTGTAACGCCAATTTTTTGGCAAATCAAAAACAGAAACTTTTAGAAGAAAAAAGCCTGCTGATTCGCGCCGAAAAATGCTACACGCTGATGCACGACGAATTCCGCAAGCTGGAACTGCGCAGCCAGATTCATCAAAAAACCTCGAAAGATCTCGATAAACAGCAGCGCGAATATTTTTTGAATCAGCAAATTCGCACCATACAGGAAGAACTGGGTGGCGGACCGGAATCTGATGTTGAAGAATTGCTGGACAAGGCAAAAAAAATAAAATGGAACGAGGAAGTTGAAGATCACTTCAAAAAAGAAATTAACCGTTTGCAGCGTCAAAATCCCAATTCTCCCGATTATAACGTTCAGCGAAATTATCTTGATTTTTTCACCGATTTACCCTGGAATAATTATTCGAAAGACATTTTTGATATTGCTAAAGCCGAAAAAGTGCTTGACAAAGCGCATTACGGTTTAGAGGATATTAAAAAAAGAATTTTGGAACACATGGCTGTTTTGAAATTAAAAAACAATATGAAATCGCCGATTTTATGTTTGATAGGTCCTCCTGGTGTCGGAAAAACTTCACTCGGAAAATCCGTGGCGGATGCTTTAGGGCGAAAATATGTGCGTCTTTCGCTCGGTGGTCTTCATGATGAATCTGAGATCCGCGGTCACCGAAAAACCTACATCGGAGCGATGGCGGGCCGGATTTTACAGTCTATAAAAAAAGCCGGAACCTCCAACCCTGTAATCGTGCTGGATGAGATTGATAAAATCGGTACAGGAACGCACGGCGATCCAAGTTCGGCCTTGCTCGAAGTTTTGGATCCGGAACAAAACAATTCCTTCTACGATAACTTTTTGGAACTCGGTTATGATTTGTCCAAAGTCATGTTCATTGCCACAGCGAACTCTTTATCAACGGTGCAGCGGCCTCTTTTGGACCGAATGGAAATCATCCAGATTGCAGGTTATACTTTAGAAGAGAAAGTGGAAATTGCAAAACGCCATTTAATTAAGAAACAGCAGGAAGAAAATGGTTTGGACAGCAAATCATTCAAACTGGGAAATGCGGAATTAAAGCATATCATCGATGCGCACACGTCTGAAAGCGGCGTACGCCGTTTGGAAAAACAAATTGCCTCCATCGCGCGTTGGGTTGCCTTGCAAACTGCCATGGAAAAAGAATATAATCCGAAAATTTCCGTGGAAAAAGTGGATGAAATTCTTGGAGTTCCGCGACCTCGAAGCTTGGCAGAAATCTCCGATGTTCCGGGCGTTGTTACAGGTTTGGCCTGGACTGAAGTTGGTGGTGACATTCTTTTCATCGAAAGTATTTTAAGCGAAGGCAAAGGAAATCTCACCATGACCGGAAATCTCGGAAATGTGATGAAAGAGTCTGCAACCATTGCGCTGGAATATATCAAAGCAAAACACGACAAACTCGGCATTTCTGCGGAAGATATCCAGAAAAATAATATCCACGTTCACGTTCCCGAAGGCGCGACACCAAAAGACGGTCCGTCTGCGGGAATTGCGATGTTAACTTCGATCGTTTCAAGTTTTAAAAATCAAAAGGTAAAACCTCACCTTGCGATGACCGGTGAAATTACCTTGCGTGGAAAAGTTCTCCCTGTGGGCGGAATTAAAGAAAAACTTTTAGCCGCAGCCCGCGCGGGAATTAAGGAAATTATCCTGTGTGAAGCGAACCGCAAAGATGTGGAGGAAATTAAAAAAGATTATCTGAAAGATTTAAAAATAAATTACGTGAAAACCATGAGCGAAGTCGTGGATTTAGCTTTAACGTAAAACCAAAAAAAATGCCCTTTAAAGGGCGTTTTTTTTATTTAAAGTAATACCGTTTCTGCAACGAAAAACGGCAAACTGCTAAATTGAAAAAATCTACCGTTTTAGCGGCGAATATTTAGTTTGGAATTCTTAGCAAGATTTAATGCTTAAAAACGCATATCGTATTTTCCCCGAGGTTTAATTTTTCCGTAAATTTGCACACGTTATCATTCACCGGGCTTACTCACCATTAAAATTTTAAAAAATGTTGCCTAAAATAAATCCAACGCACACCAATGCCTGGAAAAATCTTACCAAACACTTTGCTGAAACCGATTTCGACCTAAGAACTCTGTTCCGGGACAATCCCGAAAGGTTTATAGATTTTTCTGTTCAGAGAGAAAATTACCTTTTCGATTATTCCAAAAATTTAATCAGCAAAGAAACTTTTGATTTTTTGCAGGATTTAGCTGAAGAATGCGATTTGAAATCTGCAATAAAAGCCATGTTTAGCGGCGAAAAAATTAACGAAACGGAAGGCCGCGCAGTTTTGCACACGGCGCTTCGGGATTTTTCAGCTGACGAAATTCTGGTTGATGGTGAAAACATCAAACCAGCAATCAGAAAGGTTTTGGGTCAGATGAAAACGTTTTCGGAAAAAATTATTTCGGGTGAACATACCGGATTTTCGGGAAAAGAAATCACCGACGTTGTCAACATCGGAATTGGCGGATCAGATTTAGGTCCGGTGATGGTTTGTTCGGCTTTAAAACATTATAAAACGCGCCTAAACGCGCATTTTGTATCTAATGTTGACGGCAATCACATCGCTGAAGTACTTAAAAATCTGAATCCGGAAACGACGCTTTTCATCATCGCATCGAAAACTTTCACGACGCAGGAAACCATGACCAATGCAGAATCTGCAAAAACCTGGTTTTTAAAAAGCGGAAAAGAAGCCGATGTTGCAAAACATTTTGTGGCACTTTCCACCAATGTTGAAGCGGTGAAAAAATTCGGCATTGCAGAGGAAAATATTTTCGAATTCTGGGATTGGGTTGGCGGTAGATATTCGCTGTGGAGCGCGATTGGCTTAAGCATCGTTCTTTTTGTGGGATACGAAAATTTCGAACAACTGCTAAAAGGTGCGCATGAAACGGATACGCATTTCCGCACCGCAGATTTTAAAGAAAATGTGCCCGTTTTAATGGCGCTTTGCGGTATTTGGTACCGAAACTTTTTTGATGCCAGTACGTACGCAATTTTACCGTATTCCCAGTATTTAGACCGTTTTCCGGCATATCTTCAGCAAGGCGATATGGAAAGCAACGGAAAATGTGTAGACCGAAACGGTGATTTTGTAGATTACGAAACCGGACCGGTGATTTGGGGCGAACCCGGAACCAACGGTCAGCACGCCTTTTATCAGTTGATTCATCAGGGAACGCAGCTGATTCCGGCAGATTTTATCGCGTATGCAAAATCGTGCAACGTGGTTTCGGACCATCAGGAAAAATTATTGGCGAACTTTTTTGCACAAACTGAAGCTTTAGCTTTCGGAAAAACGCCGGATGAAGTTCGTGCAGAATTGGAAAAAACAGGCATTTCAGGGGAAGAAATTGAGGAGCTGGTGAATTACAAAGTTTTTCAGGGAAATACCCCGACAAATTCCTTTATTTTCGAAGAACTGACGCCTTTCTCTTTGGGACAACTCATCGCGCTCTATGAACATAAAATCTTCGTGCAGGGCGTCATCTGGAATATTTTCAGTTTCGATCAGTTCGGTGTTGAATTAGGAAAAGTGCTTGCCGGAAAAATTTTAGCGGAATTAAAAAGTGCCGAACCGGTAAATTCTCATGATTCCTCAACCAACGGGCTCATCAAATACTTTAAAGCGAAAAAGTAAATTCTTTCCAATAAATCTAAAAGTTAAAAAAATGGCTGAAATTCTCGACGGACTGAAAGTTTCCAAAGAAATTAAAGAAGAAATCCGCGCTGAGGTTGAAAAAATTATTGAAAACCACAGACGTCCGCCGCATCTGGTTGCGATATTGGTGGGAAAAAACGGCGCCAGCATGACGTATGTAAATAACAAGATTAAGGATTGTCACGACGTGGGCTTCCGCTCATCTTTGGTGGAATTTCCGAGCACGGTTTCCGAAGCGGAACTTTTAGAAAAAATCGATGAGCTGAATAAGTCAAAAGAAGTGGACGGTTTCATCGTTCAGTTGCCTTTGCCACAGCAAATCGATCAGGAAAAAATCATCATGGCAATAGATCCGAGAAAAGATGTGGATGGTTTTCACCCCGAAAATTTCGGAAAAATGGCTCTTGAAATGGATACTTTTTTACCCGCCACGCCGTTTGGAATTTTGACTTTACTTGAAAGATATCAAATCGATACCAAAGGAAAACACTGCGTAATTATCGGCAGAAGCAGAATTGTGGGAAAACCGATGAGCATTTTGATGGGAAGAAAAGATTTCCCGGGAAATTCCACCGTAACTTTAACGCATTCTTACACGCCGCACATTGAACAGTACACCCTAAAAGCTGATATTGTTATTACGGCGCTTGGCGACCCGAACTTCCTGAAAGCAAATATGATTAAGGACGGCGCCGTTATCGTAGACGTAGGAATTACGCGCGTGGAAGATGACTCCAAAAAAGGTTACAGACTTGTAGGCGACGTAGATTTCGAGAGCTGTAACGACAAAGCCAGCTGGATTACTCCGGTGCCGGGCGGTGTAGGCCCGATGACCAGAGCGATGTTGATGAAAAACACGCTGCTGGCTTACAAAACATCTGTTTATAATGACTAAAGAAGAAGAAAATATTTTATTGAAAGAAGGTAAAATGCTCCCCGTAATGGAGCATTTTTACACCATTCAAGGTGAAGGCGCCCACACCGGAAAAGCGGCGTATTTCATCCGCCTTGGCGGCTGCGACGTTGGTTGCCACTGGTGCGATGTGAAAGAAAGTTGGAACCCGGATTTGCATCCGCTTTTAAATACTGAAGAAATTGCCCAAACAGCGGCGAAAAACTGTAAAACCATCGTGCTGACCGGTGGCGAACCACTGATGTGGAATCTGCAGTTTCTGACTGCAAGGCTAAAAGAGCTCGGCTGTACCATACACATTGAAACTTCCGGCGCTTATGAAATGAGCGGACATCTGGATTGGATTACCCTTTCGCCTAAGAAAACCGGCTTGCCAAAACCCGCTATTTACGAAAGAGCCAGCGAGCTGAAAATGATTATTTTCAACAATAACGATTTTAAATTTGCCGAAGAGCAAGCTGCAAAAGTTTCGGAAAACTGTGTGCTTTATCTGCAAAGTGAATGGAGCAAACGCAATGAAATGTATCCGAAAATCACCGACTATATTTTAGCAAACCCGAAGTGGCAGGCTTCTGTACAAACGCATAAATATTTGAATATTCCGTAAATTATAGTAGATTTACGAGTAGCTTTCCTTTGCAATGCAGAAAATTCGGTATTCGCGATATTTCCGACTTGTCTTTATACTGCTCGATATCCTGGTGATTTCGGCGGTTTTTATTTACTTTTATTTAAGGAATGAGCCGGAACTTTTCGCAGACGTCAATACCGAACAAAATATCTTGTCCATTACGGTACTTGTTTTCTTCTGGATTTTACTCAGCGGGCGCACCAGGCTGTATTCTGTACCGCGAACACTAACCTACACCCTTTATTTAGAAAGGCTTGTTACCCACATTTTGCTCTTTATTTTTGGTGTGGTTTTGCTGGCCAAAGTAAGCAATAACGATTTTCTGAAACAGGACCGCGCCTGGATGGGCCTGAGTTTGTTTTTCATTCTTTTCTTCCTGAAATCGACCATTTTTTTTGCTTTAAAATACATCCGAACATTAGGCTGGAACTACAGGAACATCATGTTTCTGGTTGATGATACTTCGGCTAAAATGCTCAGAACCATTTTAAATGAAAGGAAAGACTACGGCTTTAAAATTTGGGAATATCCACAAGGTGAAAATATAAATCTGGAAAATCTGGTCAAATACTGGCGAAAAAACGGAATTCACACTTTGTATCTGTCGGCAGAGTCCGCGGAATTTTACAGGGAGAAAGAGGAAAAAATTTATGAACTGGCGGAAAAACATCAGGTTAAAATCAGCTTAATTCCGAATGTCATAAATAATAATTTCTTTGAATTTGATCTCAGCTATATAGAAACGCAACCGGTTTTAGTGAGGGTACAATTTCCGTTGGATAATTTGGTAAACAGCCTTTTAAAAAGAACGTTCGACCTTTTGTTTTCGGCATTGGTTTTAGTATTCATTTGCAGTTGGCTTTTTCCTGTGATTGCTATTTTGATAAAATTAGGCGATAAAGGGCCCATTTTTTTTGTTCAGAAAAGGTATGGCTTTCATGACCAGATTTTTAACTGTATTAAATTTCGCACCATGCGCGTCAACGGCGAATGTACCACGAAAACCACTGCGCCGGATGACGAGCGGATAACGAAAATCGGCAGATTTTTACGGAAAACCAGTCTCGATGAAATGCCGCAGTTTTTAAATGTTTTGAAAGGCGAAATGTCGGTGGTGGGACCGCGCCCGCACATGCTTTTAATCGATGATTTTTACAAACCGAAAATCGGGCGGTATTCTGTTCGAAGTTTGGTAAAACCCGGACTTTCCGGCCTTGCACAGGTAAACGGTTTGCGCGGCGATAACGGTGATATGGAAATTGCGATGCAAAAACGCATTCTGGCAGATACTTTCTATGTAAAAAAATGGACGATGAGTCTGGACATGGTAATCATCATCAAAACCATTATTTTGCTCATCACAGGCGACAGAAACGCCCGGTAGAAATGATGTAATAAAAAAAATAAAAAACACTAATTTAGCCAAATGTTAAAAAATCTGCTCGGCCAAGTTGGCGCGTACTTTTTGCTTTTATCAAAAACGATAAAAAAACCCCAAAAAGCCTCGGTATTTTTCAAGCTTTTCATGCGTGAGATCCACGATTTGGGTGTAAATTCTTTTGGGTTGACGCTGTTTACCTCCATCTTTGTTGGTGCGGTGGTCGCCATTCAGATGTATAATAATTTCTCGGCATCCACTTTTCCTATTCCCAATTCATTTATTGGTTATGCCACAAAAGTGGTATTGATTCTGGAGTTTGCGCCCACCATCATTTCGGTAATTCTTGCCGGAAAAGTAGGTTCTTATATCGCTTCAAGTATCGGCACCATGCGGGTTACCGAGCAAATTGACGCTTTAGATATTATGGGCGTTAATTCACCTAATTTTTTGATTTTACCTAAAATCTTAGCAAGCGTCATATTCAATCCGTTACTTATTGCCATCAGTATTGTTTTCGGAATTTGGGGCGGATATCTTGCCGGCCAGGCCACCGGAAGCTGGAGCAAAGCTGATTATATCACGGGAATCCAAATGTATATGCCTTCTCATTTTATTTGGTATGCATTTTTAAAGACTGCAGTTTTTGCCTTTCTTATCGCAACAATTCCGGCATATTTCGGCTATAATGTAAAAGGCGGCTCGCTGGAAGTTGGACGTGCAAGTACGCAGGCGGTGGTTTGGACCATTGTGGCCATCATCGTAATGAATTTAATTTTAACCCAAATGTTCCTCAGCTAATGATTGAAGTAAAAGACCTAAAAAAGCAGTTTGATGAGGTAGAAGTTTTAAAAGGTATAACTACAACTTTCGAAACGGGTAAGGTAAACCTCATCATCGGGCAAAGTGGTTCGGGTAAAACGGTTTTCCTGAAAAGTTTGCTGAATGTTTATCAGCCAACCTCTGGAGGAATTTTGTTTGATGGTCGTGATATTAATAAAATGTCGCGCGATGAAAAACAGTTGCTCCGCGCAGAAATCGGGACGGTTTTCCAGGGAAGTGCACTTTTCGATTCCATGACGGTGGAAGAAAATATCACTTTTCCGCTGGATATGTTTACCAATCTTTCCTTTCGCGAGAAAAAACGCCGCGCTTTTGAGGTAATAGGCCGCGTGCATCTGGAAAAAGCCAACCGTAAATATCCGTCTGAAATTTCGGGTGGGATGCAGAAACGCGTTGCCATCGCGCGGGCGATTGTAAATAACCCAAAATATCTGTTCTGTGATGAACCGAATTCCGGCCTGGATCCTTACACTTCCAATATTATTGATGATTTGTTGCTGGAAATTACCAAAGAATATAAAACCACGACCATCATCAATTCACACGATATGAACTCGGTAATGACGATTGGCGAGAAAATTGTATATCTGCGAAATGGCCTGAAAGAATGGGAAGGAGATAAAGATGTCCTTATCAACGCAGGCAATAAAAATCTGATTGATTTCGTTTACTCTTCAGAATTGTTCAAAGAGCTGCGGGAATATTTCCTGGAAACCAACAAAACCTCTATTGACAACGTTATAACAAAACCTCAAACAAATGAAAAAAATTCTTAGTACTGTTCTAGTTGGCGCCAGCCTTCTGAGCGCTGCACAGGTAACATTCGCGGGAAAAGCAAACCTGCTTTTTAAAACGGACTCGCCAAGCTGGCAAAATATAAAAAACAGCGCGGTATCTGCATACGACCAATCCGGTAAAAACAATGTGGGCTTCAATGTAGGACTTTCTGCAAAAATCGATTTGCCAGCATCGCTTTTCGTGATGCCGGAAATTTATTATACCACTTTTAAAAATGAATTCCAGGTACCGGAAACTTCAACCACCATCGAAGCGAAAAGCAACAGAGTTGACGTTCCCGTGCTATTAGGTTACCGACTTTTAGGTGACAATTTAGGCGTGTTTATCGGTCCGGTGGCTTCTTATAATCTTTCTTCTGACAACCAGTATAAAGATTTTAAAGAAAACGCGCTGAAAGATTTCACTTTAGGTTACCAATTCGGGGCACAGGTTCAAATTCAAAAATTGATTTTGAATGCAAAATATGAAGGTGCTTTCACGGAAGATCAAAGAGAATTTATCAACAGCACGAACAACGAAGTAATTCGTTATGACAGCCGCCCAAGTTTATTTATGGTGGGTATTGGTTACCAATTATAAAGAATATCTGCTTTTAAGCGGTAAAAAATAATCCTCTGAATTAGTAATTCGGAGGATTTTTATTGTCATCAGTAACGTAGGTAACATTTTGATTTTTTGCCTGTTCTGCGGCTAATTTTTCCAGTTCTTCTTTTTCTTTACGAAGCTGTTTCAGTTCACGGCGTTTTTCTTCAGCTCTCAGCGCAGCGCCTTTGCTTGCATAACCTACAATGCCGCCGATGATTAAGCCAATACCAATTCCCGCGAGAATTCCCATTAAACTCATCGGTTCAAAAAGTTTTACTGCAGAAAATTCCGGCAACATATAGTAAAGCAAAAAGGCCAAACCTAAAAGCAAAAGACCAATAAAAGATAAATTTTTCATAGCTGGATTTTAAAAGACCTTCCCAAATTTAATAAAATTATGGGAAGGTCGGTTTATAATGGATCTGTGTTTTTTTTAAATTTTTCCGCCCGCAGCTTTATAATATTGTAAAGCTTTCGGCATGTGTTTTTCTAAATCGGCTCTACGCGTATCCGGGTTCGGGTGAGTAGAAAGGAATTCCGGCGGTCTGCTGCCACCATTGGAAGCGCTTTCCATACGTTGCCAGAACGGCTGTGCTTCACGCGGATCGTAACCCGCCATCGCCATCAGGTAAAGTCCCATTTCATCCGCTTCAAGCTCTTGGCTTCGTCCATATTTCAAAAGTGCAACCTGTGCACCGATTGGGTAAGCCTGCTGGAAAATCGCAGCTAATTGCCCGTTAGAAATAGTACTGCCTAAAATGGCGCCACCATACTGTGCAACCATGGCCTGGGAAATTCTTTCGTTACCGTGTCCCGCCAATGCATGGGAAATTTCGTGGCCCAATACCACCGCTAAACCGGTGTCTGTTTTTGTTACCGGGAAAATTCCGGTGTAAACCGCTACTTTTCCGCCCGGCATCGCCCAGGCGTTAATTGCTTTATCATCGATGAGGTTAAATTCCCACTGATAATTTGCAATATCTGCTTCACGACCGATACCTCGGTAGTAGTTGGTCGCGGCATTTTTAATTCTTAGTCCTACGTTGTTTACGCTTTTTGCCTGACTGGTGCCCGACACAACCTTAGCTTTAGCAAGCGTTTCGCGATATTGTTGTAAGGCCATCGCCTGGATTTCCTGGTCGTTGGCTAACTGAAGCGTTTTTCGGCCGGTAATCGGGTTCGTGGTACACGCAAACATCATCACTGATACAATGCTGAGCCCGACGAATTTATTTAATTTTTTCATAGTGGTAATTGTTAATTTGTTTCGGTTAAACAATTTTTATTCCAAATGACATCCGACGCGGATTATTGCATAATTTTTGCTCACAGCTAATCTACATGGCAAATATTAACAAAAGCCGTAAAATATTGGAAAAACCAATATCCTTAAAACAAAAATTTTCTCCTATGAAAAATTTAACCACACTTCTCAGCTCCCTGTTCATATTTCTTTCTCTAAGTTCATGCGGTACACAGAGTACTATCTCTTCAGAAAAAGTTCAAAGTTTAGTGGACGGCGGCGAATTCACCTTTATGGCGGAACGCGCAAATCCCACGAATTACGATGTAATTAATATTATGAATTCTTTCCCCACCGGCAATTCTGCCCAAATGCTGTCATTAGATCCCGGCTACACGATTGAACTGAAAAAAGATGAATTGGATGTGGTGATGCCGTATTTCGGCAGAATGTACACCTCATCGATGAAAAGCGATAATTCCTTTAGATTTACCTCAAAAGAATTTACCGTAAACCGTTCAACAGGCTCGAAAGGAAGTTCGGTTTTCGTCATCATGCCGACCGACCAGCAGATTGTTACCAAAATTGTAATGGAAGTTTATAAAAACGGAAAAACTTATGTGGCGATACAATCCACCGACAGACAACCGATTACTTACGACGGCTACATCACTGCCAACACGGCTTCAACTAAAAATTAATTTTTAAGCAGCTGATCGACAAATAATTTAGCTTCCGAACTTGGGTTCACTTCCAGTTCGGAAGCCTTTTTTTTGTGCAGATCATAAACAGTTTCGCCGTCTTTGCCGGATTTCGTTTTCTGTAAGATCAATTCTTTAACCCAATATTCAAAACGTTTTTCAGCCTGTTTTTTCCTTGTTGCTAAAAACGAAAAATTTGCCGTTTTAAGGGCGATAAATTCCTGAATCTTTTCGTAAACTTCTTCTAAACCTACATTTTCCAGCGCGGAGCCGAGCAGCACCGGCACTTTCCAGTTTTTTTCTTTTTCGGGCATAAAATGTAAAGCACGCAGCAATTCTACTTTTGTATTTTTTGCCTGCTGAAGGTTGCTTTTTTCCACTTTATTAATGAAAATCAAATCGACCATTTCCATGACGCCACGCTTAATGCCCTGCAGTTCATCGCCGCCGCCGATGATTTTTAAAAACAGAAAAACGTCGGTAATGTCGGAAACCAAAACTTCACTTTGCCCTACACCGACAGTTTCAATCAAAATATAATCGTAGCCCGCCGCTTCACATAAAAGCATACTTTCAAAAGTCGCGTTGGCAATTCCACCTAAAAATCCCGAAGTTGGGCTCGGACGGATAAAAGCGTTTTTTTCGCGTGCGAGTTCTTCCATCCGCGTTTTATCGCCGAGAATGGAACCTTTGTTCAGAGAAGAACTCGGGTCGATGGCCAGCACCGCAACTTTTTTACCTGCTTTAATGGCAAATCTTCCGAAATTTTCGATGAAGGTAGATTTTCCCGCGCCAGGCACGCCCGTAATTCCGATGCGAATGGAATTTCCGGTGAAAGGCATAATCGCTTTCAAAATTTCTTCCGCTTGGTCGCGGTGTTCCGGCTTTTTACTTTCAACCAAAGTGATGGCTTTGGCGAGCATTCTTTTGTCGCCGGAGCGCAAACCATCAATTAACTCAGAGGTAGAAAAAGTTTTCATCTTCTTCAAAAATACAAATTCTTTGCAGAAAATGCCGGGATGCTGCTCGTAAAACATATTTTAAAGCTTCGCTACTGAACTTAGGATTAAAGTTTAAAATGAAAATTGCTATTTTTGGAAGACTGATCACCTAAATTTAAAAAATGACCAACTTTAGAAATTTGAAAAAAAACACGTTTAAACCGGCAATTTTTTTAGCTTTTGCTTTTGCTGTAACCTTGGCGACCATTTCCTGCACGCCAAAAGTTCAGGCAGAAGCAGAGAATAAATTTTCAGCAGAATATTTAGCACAGGGAAAAACCGTTTTCGAAAATTCCTGCGCAAGATGCCACGATTTACCAAGTCCATCCGAACATTCAGCTGAAGCCTGGACGGGAATTTTAGCGGAAATGGCGCCAAAAGCAAAACTGAACGCAACGCAACACGAGATGGTGTATAATTATATTATTTCCGCAAAAAATTAACTATGAAACCTGAAATCAGCTGGGTAGATTTTGAAAAACTCGACATCAGAACGGGCACCATCATTGCGGTCGCAGATTTTCCTTTGGCGAAAAATCCCGCTTTTCAGCTTGAAATTGATTTCGGCGAACTGGGAATTAAAAAATCTTCGGCGCAGATTACGGAACTTTATACCAAAGAAAATCTCATCGGAACACAAATTCTTGCCGTGGTGAACTTCCCGAAAAAGCAAATTGCCAATTTTATGAGCGAATGTCTGGTACTGGGGATTTATGGCAAAAACAAAGAAGTAACGCTGATCTCACCACTTCAAAAAGTGGAAAACGGCTTGTGCCTGGGTTAAAATTTTAAAAAGCAGATTATGATTCAACATATTCCTTTAGAAAAAGTTCTCTTTTTGGATATTGAAACTGTGCCGCAGGTTGGCCACTGGGACGAGCTGCACGAAACCGACCAATATCTTTGGGATAAAAAAACGCGTTTTCAGCGGAAAGATGAATTTTCACCGGCAGAATTTTACCACGAACGCGGCGGAATTATGGCGGAATTTGGAAAAATTATCTGCATTTCGGTCGGAATTTTAGAAAAGAGCGAAAGACTTCTCATCAAAAGTTTTTATGGTGATGATGAAAGAAAACTGCTGGAAGAATTTGGTGAAATTTTCAACCGCCCAAAACTTCGCGATGTAGTTCTTTGCGCCCACAACGGTAAAGAATTTGATTTTCCCTGGATTGCGCGGCGATTTTTAATTAATGGAATGCAGCCTCCCACACCATTTCAGCTGTACGGCAAGAAACCCTGGGAAATTCCGCACATCGACACCATGGAATTATGGAAGTTCGGTGATTACAAATCTTTTGTGTCGCTGGAACTTTTAGCACATGTTTTCGGAATCCCTACACCGAAAGACGATATCGACGGTTCACAGGTTTCTTCAATTTACCACATAGAAAAAGACTTATTTAGAATCGTTCAATATTGTGAAAAAGATGTCTTAACTTTGGCAAATGTTTTCCGCCGCATGCGTCAGGAAGATTTATTAGACAAAAGTTAAACTTGAAATTGGAAATGAAATATACAGATGACCAGATAGCCGAAATCGGCGAAAATATTATTATTGCTTTAAAAACCGTTTACGACCCGGAAATTCCGGTGGATATTTACGAATTGGGACTTATTTACGACGTTCAGATTTCCGATGAAGGCGCGGTAAAAGTCATCATGACTTTAACAACACCCAACTGCCCGGTTGCAGAAAGTTTGCCGGCAGAAGTGCGCGAAAAAGTAACCGAAGTGGAAGGCGTAAATGAAGTGGACCTCGACCTTACCTTTGAACCTGCCTGGAACAAAGATATGATGAGCGAAGAAGCCCGCTTCGAACTGGGAATGATTTAAAACAGAAAAAAGCCGCATTTAGCGGCTTTTTTTTATTAATGTCCGTATTCAAATAAAACGGTACGCTGCACATTTGGATGGATTGAAAGCGCCACCGGACAATTTAAGGCCGTTTCTTCGATGAATTTCTTTTCGTTCTCCGTATAATTTCCCGGAAAGCGCACGATGCAGAAAATGGTGCCGATTCTTTTCGGTTGCGGGTGCGTAGATTTTTTCAAATCGCATTTCGCGCCGGTGATATCAATGCCGCGTTCTTTTCCCAAAACAGCCACCGCCATCAGCATGGACTGTCCCAGCGAAATACCAAACAGATCCGAAGGTGAGAACATTTCAGAAGTTCCGCCTTCGCGCACGGGCGCACAGGTAATGATTTCGGCGCCGGATTTTTCATGTTTCGAAACGATTTTTTTATCGCCCAAATAAGTAATTGTTGATGTCATAGCAGTGTTTTTTGTTCTTATAAAGATAGCAAAATAAAACACGCTTTGTTCTAAGAATCACCTAATTAAAATCATAAAACCGAAAAATTAGCCGTTTTAAGGCCAAATTTTTTAATTTTAAAAATCTCAGCTTTCGTAGGTGAAATTGATGGTTTTCTTTAGATCCGAACTCAACGACAAAGCCACCGGGCAGTTGTACGCCGTTTCTTCGATAAAATTTTTCTGGTCCTCGCTAAAATTTCCTTTCATGTGAACATCACAAACGATTTCTGCAATTTTTCGCGGCTTCGGGTTCATATTTTTCTGAACTTCCACATAAGAACCATCAATGGAAATCCCGCGGTCTTTACCCAAAATCGCGATGGTTGTCAGCATGCATTGCGCTAAAGAAGTCGCACAAAGATCGGTTGGTGAAAAAGCTTCACCTTTGCCGTGGTTATCGGTGGGCGCATCGGTATAAATGATCGTTCCGGACTGTAAATGCTCGGATTCGCAGCGTAAATCGCCGGAATAAATAACTTTTGAAGTTGCCATGATTTTTAAAAAATTTGGTTAAAAATGGAAGATATTTTTGGCTCTGTTGTAAGCGCTTTCAAAATTGAGCAAATTCAGCGAATGCTCAATTTTTTCCATTGCCATAAAATTAATGATTTGCTCGGTAGGCATATTTCCAACAAGCTCGTCATTTGCCATCGGACATCCGCCGATTCCTTTAATTGCAGAATCAAAACGGCGGCAGCCATTATCGTAAGCGGCTTTTAATTTTGAGTAAGAATCCTGATATCGGTTATGGAAATGCGCACCGAAATCGATATGCGGATATTTTTTTGGAATGAATGAAAAAAGCTCTGCAATTTGCTCGGCAGTTCCGGTTCCGGTGGTGTCGGAAAGCAAAATATTTTTAATGCCAAGGTCGCTGAAGCGCTGCGCCCATTTATCAATCTCCTCAACAGTCCACAAATCACCGTACGGATTTCCGAAAGCCATCGAAAAATAGACATTTAAAATGCGGCCGTCTTTTTCCAGAACTTTACTGATTTTTTTAATGTCAGTAAAAGCTTCTTCGCGGCTTTTATTCGTATTTCTATGCTGAAAAGTTTCAGAAATGGAAAAAGGAAAACCTAAAATATCTACGGACTGATGTTTCAAAGCTTTTTCGGCACCGCGAAAATTGGCGACAATAACCGAAAGTTTGGTGTTGGAAATGCTTTTATCGATTCTGTCCAGAACCACACCGGAATCTGCCATCTGTGGAATGCTTTTCGGTGAAACGAAACTGCCGCAGTCCAGCACATCAAAACCAACCGCCATCAGCGCATTGATATAGTCGATCTTGGTTTCGGTTGGTATAAAATCTGGCCAACCTTGCATGGCGTCGCGCGGACATTCGGTTAAAAACATTTTTCTTTTTGGTTTTCTCAAATATACCAAAACTTTAAAAAACCGCTAAAAAGCGGCGAAAAAATTTTAATAAGCTGAGGATGTACATTTTAGGAAAGCAATACGCTGAAGGGCAGCAAAAATAATTCCTAAATCTTGGTTAAGGCTCAGGCTAAAATTTTAACTTTGTTAAAAATACCTTTATAATGACAAGCATCGATTTTAATCTTGACTGGAAACTGAAGCTGCAAAACCGCTTTATCACTTACGCGAAAATCTATTCAACCAGCGATCCGGAAAGCGAGTCTACTCCTTCCACTCCACAACAGTGGGACATTGCGAATTATATTTTTGAAGAACTGAAAACCCTTGGTTTAAGTGATGTTTCGATTGATGAACACGGTTATATTTATGCCTATGTCCCTTCAAACCTTGAAAATGATGACGAACCTGTGGTGGGATTTATTTCGCATTATGACACGTCGCCGGATTTTAACGGAAGAGATGTAAAACCGCAAATTTGGGATGATTACGACGGAAAAGATCTGCTTTTAAATAAAGAAACCGGTTTCACGCTGTCACCATCAAAATTTGAAACTTTAAAAGATTATATCGGAAAAACGCTGATCACGACAGACGGAACGTCTTTGCTTGGCGCTGATGATAAAGCTGGTGTTGCTGAAATAGTAACCGCTGCGGAATTTTTACTTGCGCATCCGGAAATTAAGCACGGAAAAATCGCTATCGGTTTCACACCTGACGAGGAAATCGGGCGTGGCGCGCATAAATTTGATGTTGAAAAATTTGGTGCTGAATGGGCGTACACCATGGACGGTTCTGAAGTTGGTGAGCTGGAATATGAAAACTTTAATGCTGCCGGCGCGGTGGTGAAAATTCACGGACTGAGCGTTCATCCGGGATACGCTTATGGTAAAATGGTAAATTCCGCCCTTTTAGCGGCGGATTTTATTAAAATGTTACCGGAAAATGAAACACCGGGAACTACGAGAGAATTTGAAGGTTTCTACCATTTAATGGAAGTGAAAGCGGACATTTCTGAAGCGAAACTTCAGTACATCATCCGCGATCATGACAGCGAAAAGTTTGAAGCACGAAAAAAATTCATCACCGATCAGGTAGCAGAATTTAATAAAAAATTCGGTGAAGGAACGGCAGAAATTGAGATTAAAGAGCAATACCGAAATATGAAGCAGCAGTTTGAAGGAAAAATGCACATCATTGATATTGCAGAACAGGCTTTGAAAGACGCGAACATCGAACCTAAGATCAAAGCTATTCGCGGCGGTACAGACGGCGCACAGCTATCTTATATGGGTTTACCTTGCCCGAATATTTTCGCGGGTGGCATGAACTTCCATGGACCTTATGAATATGTGGCGCTGGAATCCATGGAAAAGGCGGTGAAAGTGATCATCAACATCGCGAAAGCGGTAAAGAAGAAATAAATTTAGTTATTGTTAAGGAAACCTTCATCTTAATTGGTGAAGGTTTTTTTGCTGTTAAACGAGGTAGTTTTTTGATTTTTTAACCACAAAAGTGATAAAGAAGTGCTTGTGAGATTTAGGAAGATCAAATAAGGTGTGTGCGGTTAATATGAAGATAGTTTTACCGAAATCACAAAAGTGACAAAGAAGTTCCTGTAAGCTTTAAAAAAAGGAAATAAGCGCGTGTTAAATTGGAGCTAAAGTTTGTAATTTGCACATTTACAAGGTGTGTAAAAACAAAAAACCATCACATTTCTGTGATGGTTTTGCTCCTCTTGCTGGGCTCGAACCAGCGACCCTCTGATTAACAGTCAGATGCTCTAACCAACTGAGCTAAAGAGGAGTGTTTCTCTTTGCTGTAAGCGTTTGCAAATATAAAAACTTTTTTAATTCTGCCAAAATTATTTCCGAATATTTTTTAGAATTTTCCGGTAATCCATTTCAAAATGTCATTTCCGAAAATAAGCACCATTAAGCCGAGTAAAAATATCACACCGATCATCTGTGCATTTTCCAAAACTTTCTGCGGTACAGGCTTGCCAGTGATCATTTCCCAAAGCGTAAACATCACATGACCGCCATCTAATCCCGGAATCGGAATTAAATTAAGGAAAGCCAACCACACCGAAAACATGGCCGTAAAACTCCAGAAAAACTCCCAATTGATGCTTTCCGGCATCTGTTTGATGATTCCAATCGGTCCCGAAACCTTCTTGTAGCCTTCGGTTTTGGTGTTGAAGACGATTTTAAACTGCTTGATCTGCATTGTGAGCACATCAATTGTTCTCGTCAAACCACGCGGAATTGCTTCCGCCCAGGTATAGTCTTTTTTAACGCGTGTTTTCTCGAATTCCTGCTGAATAATAGAACTGTCTGCACCAAAACCTAATTCACCTTTTGCATCAACTTTAACATCGATATTCTGTTTCGCGTTATTTCGCTCCACATTCAAAACGATATTTTGATTTTTATTTTGCGAAAGCTCAGAAACCAGCTGATCGAAATACTGAATAGGCTTTCCATTCACTCCCACAATTTTATCGCCTTTCATCAAGCCGGAATTAATTGCCGGACCGTTCGGGCGCAAACTGTCTACAACAACAGGAAATCTTGGTCCGAAATACGCTTTCGCTTCATTATCAGCCAAAATTTCAGCAACTCCGTCTTCGTTCACTGGAAAAGTAACTTCTTTGCCATCACGCAAAACCGTAACCTCATTGGCAAAAAGCATGTTGATGGTAGAAGTTTCCATACGGTCCGCTTCTTTCCCATCGATTTTTAAAATTTTATCGCCGGTTTGCAAGCCCATTTTTTTGGCTGCCGGAGAGACCGAAATTCCATTTTCAAATTTGGAATTCTCATGGAAGGTTTCTCCTTTGAAATAACTTAAACAAGAGTAAATAGTCCAGGCTAAAAAGAAGTTTACCGTTACGCCACCCATCATGATGATCAGTCTCTGCCATGCCGGTTTGCTACGGAATTCCCAAGGTTCAGCCGGTTTTTTCAGTTGCTCGGTGTCCATACTTTCATCCACCATTCCGGCAATTTTCACATAACCGCCAAAAGGAAGCCAGCCGATACCGTATTCGGTACCACGGATTTTAGTTTTTACAAGCGAAAACCAGGGATCGAAAAACAGATAAAATTTTTCCACCTTGGTTTTAAAGAGTTTTGCCGGAATAAAATGCCCTAATTCATGAAGAACAACCAGAATTGAAATACTGAGTATAAATTGAAATAACTGAATTAATGTCATCGAAAAATTTTAATAATATTTTAAAGATTGCGAAGGTACGAATTATCAAAAGCATGCCAAAAGAAAAAGGTCCTCAAAATGAGAACCTTTTGTCTGAATTATCGTGCTTTTTGCTACAAATTGAAAGAAACCCCAATGCTTCCGTTATTTCCAGCTTCAAGATAAAGTCCAACATTATTATTGAAGAAGTATCTTACACCAACGTGTGCCCCGAAATAAGTTCCGCTTTTACCCAAAAGACCTAGATCTACACCTGGATAAATGTCCCAGTTTTCCGGCAAACCTAAAGGCTCCTGAAGGTGAAAGTTTAAACGACCGAATACACCAAAATCATCATCAGCATATTTATCGTTGTTGTGATCAAAAAAGAAATTCGCACCAGCTCCTAAGGAAATGATGTTGGATAAACCATAATCATAAGTTCCCGTGATACCAGTACCATAACCCCAACCGTTAAAACCTACCTGGATTTTTTGGTCGCCTCTACCGTTCCATGCCTGAGCGAAAGCCATTTGTCCCAAAAAGAACAAAGCGCATGTTAAAATTAGCTTTTTCATAATTATTAAATTTTTAATGTTATTAATGATGGTTTGCCTTATTCAAAAATAAGACCATTTTATGATTTTCTTAACTTTTTAACTTAAAAATCGTACATTTATTCTAAATTTAATGTCGTGGAAAATCTAAAAATAGCCGCTCCAAACCTTGATGTAGTTTGGAAAAACAAACAACAAAACTTTCGAAACATCGAGGAAAAATTCGCTGCTGTTCAGGCAGATATTTTAATTTTACCTGAAATGTTTTCGACTGGATTTTATATGCAGGCTGAAGAAATTGCGGATCAAAAAGAAGAGACACTCACGTGGATGCGCAGCTTTGCTAAAGAAAAAAATATTGCCGTATGTGGCAGCGCTTCTGTGAAAGAAAACAGGCGTTTTGTGAACCGTTTTTATTTTGTGGAACCTTCGGGCGAATACCAGTATTACGACAAACGCCATCTTTTTTCCTATTCCGGCGAAGAGAAAACGTATTCTCCCGGAAAAGAACGGGTGATTGTAAATTATAAAGGTTGGCGTATTCTCTTACAGGTGTGTTATGATTTGCGTTTTTCGGTTTTTTCCAGAAATAATGGCGATTATGACGCGATTTTTTACGTCGCGAATTGGCCTTCAACACGCATTGATGCCTGGAAAACTTTACTGAAAGCGCGGGCCATCGAAAATCAGGCGTATGTAATCGGTATAAACCGAATCGGAACTGATGGAAATAATCTGGAATATCCGGAAAGCAGCTTTGGCTTTTTCGCGCATGGCGAAGAAATTTCTACCGCTCAAAATGGCATTTTTTTCGCGAACTTAAATTTGGAAAATTTGGCCAAAACACGGGCGAAATTTCCGTTTCTTTCCGACCGCGACCAGTTTGAAATCCTTTAAAAATCAGGAATATTGCTTCAGCAAATTGGTGAGTGTATTCACATCGTGCACGCCACTTTCTTTCCAAAGCAGCTGACCATTTTTGAAAACCGCTAAAGTCGGCACACCGCGTACACCGTATTGCGAGGCGATTGCCGGAAACTGGTCCACATCAATTTTAACGATCCTGGCGTCGTTGCCAATATTTTCTTTCACCGTCGTAAGCACCGAAGACTGCACTTTACACGGTCCGCACCAGGTCGCGAAAAAATCAATAAGCACCGGGCGTTCAGAATTGATGAGTTCTTGAAATTTCTGTGACATAATTTTAAAGTTTTTTAGGTTAAAAAGAAGCAAAAAATTTCCCCTTATTTTACCTCTTTTTTTGAAGGAATCTCGCATGCACCGCCAGCGCATCCGAATTTAAATATGGCCATTACAGCAAAATACACTCCAAAAGGAATCATCCACCAAACGCGGTCATTTACTGCAATCAGGACAAAAAACACTCCCGCGCAGAAATAAAGCACCCTGCTCAGTGACCAGTTTTTGAAAATTTGTTGTTCATTTTAAAATTGAAATTTCATTTTTTGAACTTTGAAAAATTTGAAAAATTTGCCCGAAAAGCAGCTAAAAAATTTTGGTAAAATATCACGCTGTAAGGTCCTTTTTTTTCGATTTTTCAAATGTTGAAAACATCAGATAACCCATCAGCATTCCGTAGGCTGTGGAATTGAAGGGTTTCGAAGTGATTGCGCACGTGCCCGTATTGCAGCCGATAAAGTGGTAATACGCGAAACCTAAAATCCCGCCCACGATCACTCCGACGATGCTCAGCTTATATTTTAAGAAAAAACTTTTCATTTATAATTCCTGTGCAACGGTAAATAAATTTTCGTCAGAAATTCCCGTGACTTCGTGTTCTACGCCGACCGGAATTTCATACACATCAAACTGGCGGAAATGAAACTGCTCATTTTCCATAACGAAATGAATTTCGCCTTTCAGCACCACCAAAGTTGAAGGAACCGGCGCGGTATGTTTTTTCAAAACTCCGTTTTTTCCTAAAGCAACGGCGAAATATTTCAGTTTATCGCTTTTTTTAAGCTGGAAAACATTGGCTTTCTCGCTGTTGTAAGTGATATTTTCGGCTATATTTTTCATTTTTTTTCGTTTTTAATGGCTTCCACATTTTGTAAAGTTTTAGCATTGTACACTTTTACATCATTCTTTTTTAAAAATGCTGCGGCTTCACCGGCCTGTCTTCCGCTATTACAGAAAACCACCACATTTTTACCTTTCAGCATATCCAAATTATTTTGAAGTTCTGCTAAAGGAATATTAATGGCGCCTGGCGCAGTTTTTGCCGCGAACTGCTCCGGAATTCTAACATCAACCAAAACCGTTTCCGGATCTAAAACCAAAGGTTTAATTTCCGTTCGATCTGAATTTACAGCTGTAGTTTTTTGTGTTTGACATGACATCACGAAAACGGATATCAACATCAAAAAAAATAATTTTTTCATCAGTTTAAAGTTTTGCTTTGGCAAACGAAATTGCTTTTGGGCACTTCGGTTTCTTTGATTTTCGAAAAGCCACCTTCAATTTCCGTAAAGTTCCGGATGCCGCGTGAATTAAGAATACTTGCGACAATCATGCTGCGGTAACCGCCGGCACAATGCACGTAAAAATGTTCGTCAGGATTGATGTTTTTTGACCATTCATTAATTTCCGCTAATGGCCGACTAAAAGCTTCGTTCACATGTTCAGCTTCATATTCTGAGGGTTTTCTGACATCTAAAACGACTGATTTTTCGGAAAATTCTTTAGCGAAGGTTTCGGGAGAAATTCTTTTCACCTGATCGGTTTCTTTGCCCGCTTCTTTCCAGGCTTCAAAACCACCTTTTAAATATCCCATGACATGATCAAAACCAACGCGCGCTAATCTGGTAATCGCTTCTTCTTCCGAACCTTCATCAGTAACCAAAAGCAAAGGCTGCGCAACATCGACAATCATCGCACCGACCCACGGCGCAAAATCGCCTTTCAAACCAATATTAATGGAGTTCGGCACATAACCCTGGTAAAAATCTGCGGCACTTCTCGTATCTAAAATCAGCGCGCCGGAATCTTCAGCCACTTTTTCAAATTCCTCCGGTGAAAAGGGATGATTTCCTTTTGCCAAAACCGCATCAAAATCATCGTAACCGCCTTTGTTCATGGCGACATTCATTCCGAAATATTTAGGAGGAGCTGTCAAACCGTCTAAAACTTCGTTGATAAAAGCTTCCTTGCTCGGTTGGTTTAAAGCGTAATTTGTTTTTTTCTGATTTCCAAGCGTATCCACAGTTTCTTTCTGCATATTTTTTCCACAAGCAGAACCTGCCCCATGCGCGGGATACACTAGAATGTCGTCCGCAAGCGGCATAATTTTCTGCTGCAGACTTTCGTATAAGATTCCCGCCAAATCTTCCTGAGTGATGCTGCCGGCTTTTTGAGCCAGATCAGGTCTGCCGACGTCGCCTAAAAATAAGGTATCACCACTGAAAATTGCGGTTTCTTTTCCCTCTTCATCGATGAGGAGAAAAGTGGAACTTTCCATGGTGTGACCCGGCGTGTGTAAAACTTTAATTTTTACTTTTCCGACTTCGAAGATTTGTCCGTCGGTTGCGATTATCGCGTCAAAATCAGGTGTTGCTGTTGGTCCGTAAATAATTGGTGCGCCAGTTTTCCGTGAAAGATCCACGTGCCCGGAGACAAAATCTGCATGAAAATGCGTCTCAAAAATATATTTCAATTTTACCCCATCTTTTTCCAAACGGTCCAGATAAGGTTTCGTTTCGCGCAACGGATCGATAATCACCGCTTCCTTTTCAGAAACGATGTAATACGCGCCCTGCGCCAGACATCCTGTATAAATTTGTTCTACTTTCATCATTTAAATTTTTAAGGTTAATTCTGAAATTTTACCCCAAATAGCTCGATATTTTTAATCGGCCTTGGGAATTTCCAGGTATTGCATGCTGTTTCCTTCGGCATCCGAAAGTTTTCCACCTTCGCCGATGCTTCCTTCCCACATCCACTTTTCATTGGTAAAAACGGGTTCGCCTTTGCTGGATATTTTTTTCGCAACCAAAATTTGCTTGGGTTCACCTTCTTTTTCCATTTTCATGGCAACGTCGTTTCCTTGCGCAAAATACGTTACTTTCAATGTTTCGCCTTTGGAATTTTTCAACTCTACCGCGTCCTGCATAAGACTTTCCTCTTTCGGATCATTTGAGGAAACGCTGGAACTGGTTGTTTCCGCAATCTTATCGTTTTTTTGGCAGGCTGTTACAAGTGTAAGCGCAAAGGCGATGATTAATAACTTTTTCATACTGTTATTTCTTTAAAAAAAATTTCTTTTATAATGATAAAAATACCCATTAATAATACGAACCACCCAAAAGCAGGTTTTAATTTCCGGCCATCAATCTTTTTTGCGACCGCGATACCGATAAAAATCCCGAGTACTGAAAGTGCGGTAAAAACCAGCATAAACGTGTATTCGTTCTTTACCATTTCCATGGAACTTAAAAATCCCAAAACGGAGTTTAATCCAATAATAAAAAGCGAGGTTCCAACGGCTTTTTTCATCGGCAAACCAATCAACATCACCAAGGCGGGAATAATTAAAAATCCGCCGCCAGCACCAATTAATCCGGTAACGATTCCCACCAACAAGCCCTGTGAAACTAAAATGGTGTAATTATTACCACTTTGTTTTACGCCGGAAGGTCTTTCCGTTTTTCGAATCATTTTAATGCTGGCAACCAACATCAAAACCGAAAAAAGCACGAGCAGAAACAGGTCTTTGCTCACCACCATTCCCCATCTGTGAATAATATACTCCGGCAGATTGGGCAAAATGAGTCTGCGCGAAAATAAAACCCCTAAAATAGAGGGAATTCCAAAAATCCAGGCGGTTTGAAAATCGATCAACTTTTGTTTTACAAATCCTGCAGCTCCCACGAAACTCGTGATTCCCACCACAAAAAGTGAAAGTGTAGTTGCGGTAACCGGATCAAAACCAAAGAGGTAAACAAAAATTGGCACACTTAAAATACTTCCGCCGCCGCCTACAAGTCCCATGACCAGTCCGACAAAAAGTGCTGAAATATATCCGATGACCTCCATAAATTGTTTTTACAAAAATACTTCGTAAAATTCGCGCGCACCGTAACCTTTGTTACACAAGCTTTCTTTCAGATAAAACTTTGAAACTGCATGGTTTGCTCATTCAAATTCGGGAATTAAACAAAACCGTTTTTCAATAATTTCTATGCTTTTTTAATAATTTTTTTTGATTAATACTTTTCTTTCTTAAAGTTTGGTCTTTGTTCTGAACAAATTTACGTAAAATTTACGGCACCTTCAGATGACCTTTAGCAGTTGAAACCGTTAAAGACTGAAGTTCAAATTCAGAAAAAAGTTGCGGCCCGGGCGCGGAATTTGGTTCCAATCGGCGTAAGTTGTGTAGGACTTATCGAACGCATTTTCTACGCCTGCTTTAGCCAATAATTTTGTTTTTCCAAAATTGAATTTGTAACCCGCATTTAAATTCAGAATAAAATACGCGGGCGTTTCATTTTCACCATATTTTGCAGCAAAATTTTCGTGTTTTGAATTTCCGAAAACGGAAACTTCCGAAGAGAATTTGCTTCGGTCAAACCGCAGCGAACTTTGATAATTAATTGGGCTCATAAAGGGCAAATTTTCATTTTCGCAGCCTTTTCCGCGCGTGTACACCATTTGCGAATTCCATTTTAAATTTTCACCAATCTGGAAATCCGCGTTAAAACTGATATTAAAAACTGAAGCACTTTCCAAAGCACCGTACCTTTTTACACCGTTCGCGCCAATCGTCATTGGAACCAAACCCTCGACAATATTTCCTACGATATAATTTGAAATATGGAAATAGGAAGACGCCAGTTTCAGGTTATAATTTTTCTGTTTGAAACGTAAAAATGCATTGGCTTCAAGTGAAGATTCATTTTTCAGATTTGGATTACCGATATAATCATATTTCTCGAAACTGTTAAAAAGATAAAAACCATAACCTTCGGAAACCGAGGGCGCGCGGTCGCCGTAACCAAGACCAAAACCAGCTTGGAAGGCATTTTTTTCAAAGTCGTAATTCGCGGCAAAACTTTTCAAAATGCGCGTTTTTTCCGCTTTCATTTCGGGATAAAAAATCTGCAGACTGCTCAGCCCGAATTCGCTTTCCACTTTGTTTTGATGTAATGTCGCGGACCCCGAAATTTTTAGGTTTGAATTTTCACTGACTTTAATTTTATCTTCCAGAAAAACCGCCTGCGAAAGAGTTCTTACCTCCGGCCAGGTCAGCATAAACATGAGTTTTTCGCTTTTGTCATTCGGATACATCGTCATTTCCGCCCGTGATTTGTTGTAAAATCCGGTAACGTTTACCAAAAAACTGTGCTGTTTAGCAGCGAATTTTAGTTGCGAATAATAACCAAAAGTGGTGCTCCAGCCCGGCATATCCATATGAATTGGCGTGTCGGGTCTCTTCGTGTCGTCCATACGGTGCGTGATGGTGTTGAAATAAACTTTGCTTTCCCAACTTTTCCAAAAATCATTTTCCGGCAAAACCTGAAATTTTAAAGAAGTAATCAAAGCTTCGGCAAGCGAAACATCCATCGGCAGCGCCGGATAACCAACGTCGGTGGCCTTGTCGTAAATTATTGATGCTTCCAGAAGTTTATTTTCTGCAATTCTTGCTCCTGAAATGGCAGAAATATTCATTTTTTGAAACTGCGAATAAGGAATTTCGACATTATTTCCGGCTTTGTAATTTTCAGCGTCGCGCAACATAAAGTTGACGTCACTGTAAAATTTCCCGGTTTTATATTTCGCGCCGGCACCAAAAATCTTCTGGGAATTGACGGTTTCAAAAGCTGTATTTACGTTGAAATTCCACTGCTCTTTTCCGAAAACCGATTTATTTCGTTTCAAATCGATAGCGCCACCGATGGTGTTTCCATGGCAGGAACCTTCCTGACCCGATGTAATTTCGGCTTCCTGCAGATTTGAAACTTCCACGTAGGACGTGATTGGATCCATTTTATCCGTACACGCACCGAAAATCCGCATTCCATCGATGGTAACCAAAGTTCTTTCTGTCGGCAAACCATTAATTAAAGGTTCCCACGCGTAGGCGCCGCGTTTCACCATATCGACTTTTGCAGATTTCTGCAGATATTCATCCACCGAGCCTAACGGTTTATTTTCCTTGTTCGCAATTTTGGTCGTGCCGATGACGATAACTTCCTGAATCTGATGATTGGTGGAATCTGCGTGTATCTGCGCTGTTATGTTAGAAGAAATCAGGAGCAAAACAGGCAAAAAAATGAAATTTTTCATAGGGAAAAACTGGTATTGATTTTCGCTTACATTTTGAAAAAAATGCCTCTAAAGCAGGTAAAAATTTCCTGCAATTAGTTCAACGAAAATTTTAGTTTTAAAAATTACTGCTTAGAAATCCAGTTCAAAAAATAGAGAACTCGCCGGATTGGTGTCCGAAACTTCTTCGCCTTTCAGCACTGTCCCCTGCTGGTTTAGCAGTTGCAGATTAATTTTCCAGTAACCGGTCATAGTCAGCGACATTTTTCCTTTATAAAACCCGCTCGCAGCAGTTTGAGTTGCAGCGACATTGTTCGGTGAACTGTGATTTCCCATGGCCGGCATTCGCGGATCAACTTTTATGCTGAAACCGTCCACCACAGGAAAGTTCATCATGTCCTGCATTTTCCAGACGCCTAAAGTCAGGTCGTTGGTGGCAACTTTTGGTGAAGTTGGTTCCACATAAGCCACGACATATTTCACATTATCACTTCCAAGAAAAACATTTACATTTTTTTTCGCGGAAGCCGGGACTTTTAAATTCCCTGTGGCGGAATAATCTGTTGCTCCAATGGAATAATCAACTTTCAAAGTCCAGCCTTCCATTTCATTTTCCGGCATTTGGAAAACGATATAACCAACGTAGACCACAGAATTGTTAGAAACTTTTTCCAAGACAGATTTAGGGCAGGAATGCGACATCGTTGCCATATTCATCAGCGGCGTCCATTTAACATTTGCGGCATTTTCGTATTGATTGGTGGATTTATTTTTAATGCGAAGCTTTAAATCATTATAGCCGAGCTGTGTGTTTCCGGTTTTCGAATAAAGTTCGATGATGTGCGTATCGTTGGTGATTTCTTTGATTTTCAGAAAACCGTCGAGTTCGGTGTTTGTAGTTGGAATTATTTCGTCGGAATCTGTAGTTCGACAAGAAACGACAAAGAAAACCAGTGCCAGAAAGGCAAAAATATTTTTGAGTGAAAATTTCATTTTGAAAGTTTTAAATATAACATTACGGGAAGCCGTTTTCTTTAACAAAAAGAAAATGAGCGCTTAAAAAATTAAGCTGTAAGAAAGTCGAAATGAATGTTATATTTGCGGCGGATGAGGCAGAATTCCGGGAATGTATTCGGCGAAAAATTGGTCGTGATACGAAAACGTGGGATTTTCAGCGCTAAAGCCAGCCTCCTTAATTATTATAAAATCTGCCGTTTTAGCAGGTAAAATATTGAACTCAAAAGAGTATTTCACCAAACTGAAAAAATTGGCTGCTTTATCGGCATTTTTTTTCAGTTGACATTTCCCGTGGCAGTCCATTTCGGGCTTAGCGGTGTTGATGCAATGAATTTCGTAGAAATCCTGATTAATTTTATAATCCAGCATAAACAAACCATCTTGTAGACTTGCGCCCAAAATGATGATTGAAAATACCAAACTTATCAATGATTTCATGGGACAAATTTAAGACTAATTTATCCTATTTAAAAAATGACTTTCATCAGCACCGCATGCAATTGTTTTGCATTCATTCAATTTAAACTCTGTAATATTTTTTATCTTTAACTTCTAAAAAAATAAAAATGGCAGATAAAGCGAAATTTATAGCTGAACTTTCCGCACGTTATACGCCGAAAGGCGAGTTTATCACCTTGGGAAAAGGCATGCTGGACGGCGAAGTAATCCCCGAGGTAAATGTGACGCTGCCATTGAAAACCATCAACCGCCACGGTCTCATCGCCGGCGCCACCGGGACCGGAAAAACCAAAACCGTTCAGGTTTTTGCAGAGCAACTGTCGCACGCCGGAATTCCCTCCCTTGTATTAGATATTAAAGGAGATTTTTCCGGAATCGCAGAAAAAGGAACTGAAAACGATATCATTAAAGAGCGTTACGCAAAAACGCAGCTTCCGTACGAGCCGCAAGCTTTTCCGGTGGAACTGATGACCATTTCCGGGGCGCCGGGCGTAAAACTTCGCGCGACGGTAACAGAGTTCGGGCCGATTTTGCTTTCAAAAATTTTAGAATTAAATGAAACGCAGCAAAGCATTATTTCCATTGTTTTTAAATATTGCGACGATAAAGGTTTGCCGCTTATCGATTTGGATGATCTGAAAAAAGTGCTGCAATACGTAACCGATAATCCGCAGGGAAAAGCAGACTTAATCAATAATTACGGTTCAATTTCTCCCGCCTCTTTGGGTGCAATTTTGCGTTCTATCGTCGCGATGGAACAACAGGGTGCAACGGAATTTTTCGGTGAACCGAGCTTTGACATTCACGATCTTATTCAGCAAAAAAATGGCAAAGGAGTGGTGAATATTTTACGCGTGGACAATATTCAGAGTAAACCGCAGTTATTTTCAACTTTCATGCTTTCGCTTTTTGCGGAAATATATATGACTTTGCCGGAAGAAGGCGATAGTGGGAAACCGAAACTGGTTTTATTCATCGATGAAGCGCATTTGATTTTTAAAGAAGCTTCGAAAACGCTTTTAAGCCAGATTGAAACGATGGTGAAATTAATCCGTTCCAAAGGAGTAGGAATTTATTTCATCACGCAAATTCCGGGCGACGTTCCGGAAAACGTACTTTCGCAGTTGGGTTTAAAAATTCAACACGCGCTGCGCGGTTTTACAGCGAAAGACCGGAAAGAAATTTCAAAAGCGGTAGAAAATTATCCGATTACGGAGTTTTACGAATCGAAAGAACTCATTCAAAACCTCGGAATTGGTGAGGCTTTTATCACCGCTTTGGATGAAAAAGGAATTCCGACGCCGTTGGTTCACACTTTTCTGATTTCTCCGGAATCAAGGATGGACATTTTAAATGACGCTGAAATCGCGGATCTTACGAGTCGTTCGGCTTTGGTAGCGAAATATGAAAATGATCTGAACAAAGATTCGGCCTACGAAATGCTGACGAGCAGAATGGAACAGGCCGTAAAAGATGCGCCGGCTACGGTAAAAACAAAACCGGTGAAAGAAGAACCGGGCGTTTTCGAAAGTGTGATGAAATCTCGTGCTGGACGTACCTTCACCACCACGCTGGCGCGCGAAGGCGCAAAATTTGTTCTCGGAATGTTCGGCCTTGGCGGACGAAAAAGATAATTTAAGACAAAAACTATTGTATTCAGTAATCGATATAGAAAGTAACGGCGCAGGTTTCAGGCAGGAGAGCATTATTGAAATTGCGGTCTATAAATATGACGGTCACCAAATTGTTGACCAGTTTATTTCTTTGGTAAATCCTGACGGTCCCATTACACCTTTCGTACAGAAACTTACCAACATCACCCCGAAAATGGTGCTTACCGCGCCAAAATTTCATGAAATCGCCAGGCGCGTGGTAGAAATTACGCATAACACAACATTGGTCGGGCACAATATCGAATTTGATTACAGAATGCTGCGCCAGGAATTCCGAAGATTGGGCTATGAATTCAAAATCAATACTTTAGATACGATTCCGCTCGCCAAAAAACTCATCCCGACAGCGGAAAGTTATTCCCTCGGAAAACTGGTAAAATCTTTGGGCATTCCATTGGTGGACCAGCACCGCGCTTCGGGCGACGCACGTGCGACTTTGGAACTTTTCAAACTTTTGATGATTAAGGACAAAAATTCAGAAATCATACAACAACACCACGACGAGCTCAACGCGAAAACCTATCCGAATAAAATCCGCGACCTGACACAGGATTTGCCCGGCGAAAAAGGAATTCTATATTTTCAGGACGGAAAAGGCAAAATTATTTTCAGCGACTTCGTCACCGATTTAAATAAGTCTGCCAAAAGCATTTTTAATGCAAATGCAAAAAAATGGCGCTCGGTGCAGGAAAAAACCGAAAGAATTCATTACGAGTTCACCGGCAACGATATGTTGGCTAAACTGATGATGCGCACCAAAGGTCTTAAAAAAAGCGACGCGCTGCCTTTTGGGCTTTATCATAAAATCGACCGCTATTTTGCCGATAAAATTAGCAACCAGCTAAATGCTGAACCATTTTTACAGTTTAAATCTTTTACCCAAGGCAGCAAAGCCGTAAGTTTCCTTAAAACAAAACCTGAATTTGCAGATCCTGAAGAATTGAAAAATCTGCTCGAAATAGGGCGAAAAAATCCACTTTGGATTTCCGCGGGTCGCGTTTTGGGTGAAAAATCTTTTTTAATTTTCGAAGAAGGAAAACTGGCAGCTTACGGTTTTTTCGAACTTTTCACGCAGATTGATTCTTTAGCCAAACTTTCGAGCAACAAAATCATGATTGATTTCCACGTGGAAGATTTGGAAAATGATTTAAAATTGGGCCTTTTACGGGGAGATTTTGAAATAATTCCGCTTCCGGAAAAATAAATCGTTCAGAATTAAATTAAAAAATATATTTTTGTCAAAAATTTAGCAAAAATAAAAATGTTGATTCTAAAATCTTCCAAACAGGTTAGCGCAAAGGGAAAGAAGTTTTTCTCTAAGCAAATTTTGGTGGATTAAGAGCTCATGTTTTAAACAATATTGTAAAGCAGACTCTTTTCGGGGTCTGCTTTTTTAATTCAAACTCTAATTTATGACTGATAAAACCTTACTGAAAATCGCAGAAGAATTTGGCACGCCGGTGTATGTGTATGACGCGGAAAGTATTAAAACGCAATACGAGAAGCTCACCTCGTCTTTTCACAAAAGCACCCGCTTTTTTTATGCGGCAAAAGCGCTGACGAACATTAATATTTTAAAATACATTAAAAACCTCGGCGCCAATTTAGACTGCGTTTCTATCAACGAGGTGAAATTGGGCTTAAAGGCCGGTTTTTCCAGCGACAAAATCCTCTTCACGCCGAACTGTGTTGATTTGAAGGAAATTGAAGAAGCCATGGCGCTGAAAGTTCACATCAACATCGATAATATTTCAATTTTGGAACAGTTTGGTAATAAATTCGGTAACGCCTACCCGATTTTTGTGCGCATCAATCCGCATATTTATGCGGGCGGAAACCACAAGATTTCTACAGGGCATATCGACTCAAAATTCGGAATTTCCATTCACCAACTTCGTCACATCGAACGCGTAATGAAATCCACCAACCTTTTGGTAGAAGGACTTCACATGCACACTGGGAGCGAAATTAAAGATGCTGATGTTTTCCTGCAAGGATTGGAAATTATGTTTGAATTGGCGGAACATTTCCCGGATTTGAAATATATCGACATGGGAAGCGGTTTCAAAGTTCCTTATCAGGAAGGCGATTTGGAAACTGATGTAAAAGCTTTGGGCCGAAAAGTGGAAAAAGCGCTGGCGGATTATCACAAAGAAACCGGCAGAAAATTTCAGCTTTGGTTTGAGCCCGGAAAATATTTGGTGAGCACGAGTGGACATTTTGTGGTGAAATCCAACGTTATTAAGCAAACCACTGCTACTGTTTTTGTGGGAATTAATTCCGGTTTTAATCATTTAATTCGTCCGATGTTTTACGATTCTTACCACATCATCGAAAATCTTTCGAACCCGAAAGGCGCGGAAAGAATCTACACCGTTGTGGGAAACATCTGCGAAACCGATACTTTTGCGTGGGACAGAAAACTACACGAAGTTCGCGAAGGCGATATTTTGGTGTTCCGAAATGCGGGCGCGTATGGTTTTGAAATGAGTTCGAACTTCAATTCGCGTTTAAAGCCGGCGGAAGTGCTTTATTTAGATGGAAAAGCACACCTCATCCGAAAAAGAGAAGAATTTGATGACTTGCTGAAAAACCAGATTGAAGTTATTTAAAAAAAATTCGGTGCAAAAACATGCTTTTTTTAAATTTTAATTAAAGTGAAGCTCCGAATTGAAAATAAAAACTTTGCACTTGCTGCAAAGTTTTTTTATATTTAAACCCAAAGCTAATTCATAAAAATTTGCCGTTAAAAGGCGGAATTTTTTGAATTTAAATTTAACAGCAAATACATTTTTCCTGATCACTAAATATATCGTCAATGAAAATAAAATTTCTACTTCTTTTTTCGCTTTTCATTTTTTCAAATGCTTATTCGCAGGACATTTACGAAAGTTATCCGGAAGGTCAGCAAAGTTACGTTGGTGGCGATGTGCAGTTTTATAAAGACTTCCACCAGGTTTTAGTTGATAAAAAACTGGAGCCGTGTGCAAATAAAGATGAAGCGTTCTTCTTTCGCTTCGTGGTTTATCCGGACAGCACGGTGAAATATTTAAAAACCGATGATTTGGAAATGCAGGAGAAAAACAAATGTACTTTTGAATTAACAAAAACGGTAGCAAAACACCTGACCGGCTGGAATGCGCCCGTGGTTGACGGAAAAAAAGTGGGCGCAATATATGGTTTTTGGATTGTGCCGTCTCAGCTTTTTCAAAATTTACGACCCGGCTACGATCCGTTTTTTGATATGCAAGACGCAAGCTATCAGGGCGGTATTAATAATTTCAGAAAGAAAGTTTTCCAAAGTATTAATTTAAATGGTTTTAATGTTGAGAGAACGTTCAGACTCGTGGTGAGTTTCAACATAGAAAGCGACGGAAAAATGAGTAATGTGGAACTGACTGAATCCTCAGGCCTGAAAACTTTTGACGATATGGTAATTAAAAGCATTTCAACCATCAGAAGCAAATGGACACCTGCAAATATCAACGGTGTTCCCATCAGATCGAAATTCAAATTGCCTTTAGCCTTCGCAATACAATAAATTCGCTGCCATTCTGTCATAGAAATTCTTATCTTTGCACTTACATTTTGAATTTTAAATCCAAAATTCAAAACCAAAAATTTATACAAAAGTGCAGGAAAAATATATAGACGAAACCAAGCAGGGCGAAGCTTTCGCAATTGCCGATAAACCGCAAAATACCAAGAAATTATTTCTGGAAAGTTACGGCTGCCAGATGAATTTCTCGGATTCAGAAATCGTTGCTTCAATTTTAAATGAGCAAGGTTACAATACTACTTTACAGGTGGAAGAAGCAGATTTAATTTTATTAAATACCTGCTCCATCCGCGAAAAAGCGGAACAAACCGTGCGCATGCGCCTTTCCCAGTTTAAAAACCTGAAAAAAGAAAAACCGAATTTAACGGTCGGAGTTTTAGGCTGCATGGCTGAACGTTTAAAAACCAAATTTCTGGAAGAAGAACATTTGGTTGATTTGGTGGTTGGTCCCGATGCGTACCGCGATCTCCCGAATTTGTTAAAAGAAACCGAAGGCGGCCGCGATGCCATCAACGTGATTTTATCCAAAGAAGAAACGTACGCGGATATCAGCCCGGTTCGCTTGGGCGGAAATGGCGTGACGGCTTTTGTCACCATTACACGTGGGTGCGATAATATGTGTACGTTCTGCGTGGTGCCGTTTACGCGCGGTCGCGAGCGCAGCCGTGATCCACATTCGATAATTGAAGAATGCAAAGATCTGTGGAACAATGGCTATAAAGAAGTTACGCTGCTCGGCCAAAACGTAGATTCTTATCTCTGGTTTGGTGGCGGCGCTAAAAAAGACTTTAAAAAAGCCAGTGAAATTCAGCAGCTAACGGCGATTAATTTTGCAAAACTGATGGAAATGGTGGCGCTTGCCGTGCCGCAAATGCGAATCCGCTTTTCAACTTCCAACCCGCATGACATGAGCACCGACGTTTTCCAAGTCATGGCGAAATACGACAATATCTGTAAATATGTGCACCTACCGGTTCAAAGCGGCAGCGACAGCATGCTGGAAAAAATGAACCGCCAGCATACGCGCGCCGAATATTTATCTTTAATAAAAACCGCAAAAGAACTCATTCCCGATGTGGCTTTTTCACAGGACATGATTATCGGTTTCTGTGGTGAGACTGAGGAAGATCACCAGCTTACTTTGAGTCTGATGCGTGAAGTGGAATACGATTACGGTTATATGTTCGCTTATTCTGAAAGACCGGGAACACCGGCTGAAAAGAAAATGGAAGATGACGTTCCGGCGGATGTTAAACAAAGAAGACTTGCGGAAGTTATTGCTTTGCAAGGTGAACTTTCCCGAAAAAGAATGCAGGGATACGTGGGCAAAACCCACGAAGTTTTGATCGAAGGAACTTCCCGAAAAAACGAAAACCAATGGAAAGGCCGAAATTCGCAAAACGCCGTTTGCGTATTCGATAAACTGGAAGGTCAGAAATTAGGAGACTTTGTGACCGTTTTTGTGCACGGCAATACGCAGGGAACACTTTTGGGGACAACGGTAGTGGAATAATTTGGGCAGCATTTTGACTTCGTCGAACGTTAAATTTAAATTTTTTATAGAAAGCGTTTCCGCCTTCCACTCCCTCCCGATTTTACATCGGGATCCGTTCAAGTCGGGTTGCGGAGGGAATTTTAGAAATAAAAATTTTGCCCCTAAAGCAGCAAATTTTTAATTTTTAGCCGCTATTAGGCAGATTTTTCTTAAAACTCAACACAAGAAAAAAAATGACAGAACTACAATCCATAAAAACGCGTTTCGGTATTATCGGAAATTATCCGGTTTTAAACCGTGCGTTGCAAAAAGCCATTCAGGTTGCGCCTACCGATATTTCTGTTTTAGTGATGGGCGAAAGTGGCGTTGGGAAAGAATTTATCCCGAAAATCATCCATGCAGAATCCCGCCGGAAACATCAGCCTTATATTGTGGTAAACTGTGGTGCAATTCCGGAAGGAACCATTGATTCTGAACTTTTCGGCCATGAAAAAGGGGCTTTTACGGGTGCAACTTCCACGCGGAAAGGATATTTCGAAGTCGCAGACGGCGGCACCATTTTCCTTGATGAAGTGGGCGAATTGCCAGTTCAGACACAGGTTCGCTTGCTTCGTGTTTTGGAGAGCGGCGAATTTATGAAAGTCGGTTCATCCCAAATTCAGAAAACCAATGTTAGAATTGTTGCAGCAACGAACGTGAATATGCTGAAAGCAATTAATGACGGCAGATTTCGTGAAGATTTATATTACCGTCTTAACACGGTTCAAATTGATATGCCGGCTTTGCGTGAAAGAAAAGGCGACATTCACCTGCTTTTCCGCAAATTTGCCATCGATTTTGCCGAAAAATACCGCATGCCGGAACTCGTGCTCACCGACAGCGCCATCAATTATTTGGAAAATTACGCCTTTCCCGGAAATGTGCGCCAACTACGGAATTTGGTGGAGCAAATGACCGTCGTGGAAAAAGAAAGAACGGTTGATGCAAAGAAATTAGAAGAATATATTCCTTTTCAATCGCAACTTCCTGCGGTAATTCAAAAAGATGGCGGCGTGTCGCCAAATGAATTTCATTCGGAGCGTGAAATCATGTACAAAATTCTTTTTGACATGCGGAATGACCTTAATGATTTAAAATCCTTAACTTCAGAACTTATTAAAAATCGTGGAAACGGAGATTTAAGCCATCAGGAAAAAAATCTCATCAACCGCGTTTTCACGCCGGATAATTCATCGCAAAATCCGAATTCGCTGCTTTATTTTGAAAATAAAAATGCAAATCCTTACCAAAAGTCATCGATGATTTCAGATTCTGACGAAAATTATGATGTAGAGGATATTGAAATCGAAGAAACAAAAGCAGATTCACTTTCACTTCAAAATAATGAAAGGGAACTGATTGTAAAAGCGCTGGAAAAGCACAAAGGCAGAAGGAATAAAGCCGCGGAAGAACTCGGAATTTCCCAGCGGACGCTGTACCGAAAAATTAAACAATATAATTTAGAAGACTGATGAATAACTTTCAAATCGAAAAATTTACTTCAAGCAGTGGCCTAAAAATATTGTATTTTCTGTCACTTTTTTTGCTGGCGAGTTGTTACACTTTTACCGGCTCGTCTTTAAGCGCCGACACCAAAACGATTGAAATCCGGAATTTTCCGAACAATGCGCCGCTGATGAACGCTTCGCTGTCGCAGGAATTTTCTACCGCGATACAAAACCGTTTTTTGCAGCGCACGACTTTAAAAGGAACAACAGACCGGCCGGATATTTTAATTGAAGGAGAAATCACAGATTATTCCATCACGCCAACCACCATTTCCAGCTCCGTAAATGCACCGGGCGGAAATATTCAGGCAGCGCAAAATAAGCTGACCATCGTGGTTAAAGTGCATTATGAGAACAAAATCGAGCCTGAAAAAAGTTTCGACAGAACCTATTCCGACGAAGCGGTTTTCAGCAGCGATTTGGATATCAATGCGATTGAAGCGTCGCAGGTAAAATTGGTGAACGAAAGAATCATCAACAAAATTTTTAACGACATTGTAGCGAACTGGTAAAATGAACGGACGAATATTAGAAATAGCGAGAAACCCGGAATTAATGCAGCGTACCGATTTGGATTTGCTGAAAAAGGAGATTTCGGCGCATCCGTATTTACAGAGTTTGCGGGCTTTACATTTGCTCGGCACGCACCGCCTGGATCCGGAAAATTACACCAACGAACTTTCGGTAACCGCCGCGTACACCACGGATAAAAAGATTCTGTATCAGCTTATCAATTCAAAAGGTGAGGAGAAAAGCGAAAAATCAGATTCGGTTGTCGAGAAAACTACTGAAACAGAACTAGATACCGCTCCTGACGACGATGAAACTTCGGCGGAAGAAACCTATGAAAAATACACCGCAGTTACCTCGAAAGAAGTTGAGCCGCTGGCAAAAGTGTACGTTAACGGGGAATTGAACCGCATTTTATTTCCTGGTGAAGAAGATTTCATGACGCGCAAAAATCCGCACATCGATTTGGACGCTACATTAGAAGCAGGGAAAATTGTAATGTTTGAGGAGGAAGAAAAAACTGCTGAGCCGGTTTCAAACATAGAAAATGAGGAAGCTACAGAAGAAACTGAAACTGAAAAAATACCCGATTTAAAGGCTGAAAATTTTGAATCTTCGGATTTAGCTGTAAATCCAGAACCAGAAACTTTTTCAGAAAATTCGGAAAAAACAGCCGAAAAGCAGGAAATTTTTGAGGCAGAACCGAAATTTAAAAGCTTAGATGCTGAAAATTTCAGCAAAGAAAAAATCATTCATGAAGATGAAATTTCGGCACAGGCAGAAGTTATTAAGGATGCTGAAAAACTGAGTTTTCATGGTGTAGACGATTTTTTACCTGAGGTTAAAATTGAAAATCCGGAAACGGAAAATGCAGCGAAAAAAGAGACGGAAGATTCTAACTTTTCCGAAGAGAAACTTTCCTCCGAAACGGATTTAAATAAAAATGAAATTCCAGAAAAGACAGCCGGAAAGCAGGGAATTTTTGAAGACCAAATTAAGTTTACAAGTTTAGATGCAGAAAACTTCAGCAAGGAAAAAATCATTCACGAAGAGGAAATTTCGGCACAGACAGAAGTTGTTAAAAATTCGGAAAAGCTAAGTTTTCATGGTTTAGACGATTTTTTACCTGAGGTGAAAATTGAAGCGCCGAAGCCAGAGAAATTGCTGACGCAAGCGCCAAAACCTGTGCAGAATAAGCATGAGGAAGAAATGCAGAGGCTGATTGCAGAAGTTGAGGCAAAAATAAAAGCTTCGAAAAAACAGAAAACGCAGGAACCGGAAGAAATCTCTCAAAATACCGACCTGAATTTTTCGGAAACGCAGTCTTTCGAAGTTTCATCTGAAAAAAATTCTGATGAAGAAACAGAAAAAACTGAAAAAAACACCGATGTTGCGCCGAAAAAAAATTCTGAAGAAAACTCGGAAACTCCACCAGACTGGAAACCCATGTCGTTTTCGGACAGCACAGCAAATACTTTAGTTAAGAAAAGATTTGCGCAAAATACTGAGTTTGCTGAATTAAAACCAGAAATCCAGACAGAAACCGTTCAAGCTGAACTTGAAGAAAACATCGAAACAGAAGCGAAAAAACCTGAAGCTGAAGTTGAAACTGAGGAACCTAAAGCGGAAATAGAAACTGAAAAAACCGCTGAAAGACCGGTAGAAAGTAACGTGCCGAGTTTTATCAATACCTGGCAAAGCTGGCTGAAAATCGACCGAAGCGAAGCGCAACCAAAAGCTGATGAGATTTCAATTACCGAAATCAAAAATAAAGTTATTGAAAATTTCATCGAAAAAGAGCCGAAAATTTCAAAACTGAAAGAAGAATCGGATTTTGTGATCAAAGAACGCACGGACGACATTTCGCATCTGATGACCGAAACGCTAGCTAATCTCTACGTTGAGCAGAAATTATATGCGAAAGCCATTAAAGCGTATTACGTTCTCACCGAAAAACATCCTGATAAAACAGCCTATTTTGAGGAAAAAATAAACGAGATAAAAACTCTGAGACAGAAGTAAAAACAAAAAAAACCTGCAAATAGCAGGTTTTTTTTATTCTAAATGTTTCCGGTCAATCGCTTCAACATCGATGGTTGTTGCAGGTTTCTTTTGTCTAAAACCCTGAACTTTCCGCCATAGTTTTCTGCCCAAAACAATCACGGCGATAATCAGCAAAATGGTGACGATAAAGGCAATGACCGGTGCGGCCATCGCAAGAAAAGACATTACACCGGCGCCAGCAGTTTCTGTAGTTGCAACGACTGAATTTCCGAAACCGCCCGTAGTTGCTGTAGAAGCCGCGCGCGTCCCAGCAAAACCGGAGCTGATTGCAGCCGCCGTTCCGCCACCGGCGATAAGCGCCAGAGCCCATTGCGGAAAAGTGCCGACATCGGCAAACTGACTGGCAAACATGATGGAGCCAGCGATGGTGGCCATCGGGACGGACATCGTATCTAAAATATGGTCGACAAACGGAATGTAGTACGCCAGAATTTCCACAACGGTTGCAATTGCGGTGGTAATTAAAACCGGCAGACCGCTGAGCCAGGCAAAGTTTTCATTGACGGGAATCCAGCCCATAAATGAAGCTAAACTTACGGCGAACATTGGTAAAAAGACGCGAAAACCTGTGGCAGCCGCTAAGCCAATTCCCATAAAAGCACTGAGAATATAGGGTAAATACGGAATATTGTCTAACATGTCGGGCGATTTTTGAAGTTAGTGAAACTCAAATTTACAAAAATCGCGTGGTGAAAACGTTTATTATTTTGTGGAGATGCACAACTTCAAAAAGTTGGCTTCGAGCGTTTCAAAATCCTGAGGTTTCTTGGGTGAAATCCAGAAAATCATCGAAATAGAATTTTTGCCGAATTTAGTTACAAATGCTTCCTTATTTAAACGGTAAGCTTCACGCAGCAATCTTTTAACACGGTTGCGGTCCACCGCTTTTTTGAAATACCTTTTTGAAACCGAAACACCTACTTTTTGCGTGGTGTAAGCAAAACCTTCCTGTGGTTTTTGGTCAAAATTCAGCGTGATAATGCGTAAATTTTCGCAGGTCGTCCACTTCCCTTTTTGAAAAAGAAGATCGATTTCTTTTTTCTGTTTTAATTTTTCGGCTTTCGGATAGCTAAACTCACTCATCTTTTTTAATCAGATATTTAATGACTTCAGCTGCGGCGTAAAGTCCGAAAAGTGCGGGAATATAAGAGATTGTTCCATAAAAAGAACGTTTGTAATTGGTGCCGTCGGTCAATTTCAAGCTGTTTTCATCCTGAATTTCAGTTGAAAAAACGCAGCGCACACCTTTGTCGATATTTTCTTTTTTCAGGCGTTTCCGGACTTGCTTTGCCAAAAAGCAACTTTGCGTTTTGTGAATGTCGCGAACCAAAACTTTTGAAGGATCTAATTTTCCGCCTGCGCCCATGCAGCTTACGATTTTTACTTTTCTGCGCCGCGCACTTTTAATTAAATTGATTTTCGGTGAAACACTGTCGATGCAATCCAAAACATAATCAAAATCCTGATCATTGAAAATATTTTCCATGTCTTCGGGATTCAGAAACTGGTTTTTTCTGGTGAGTTTCAGTTCCGGATTGATGTCCAAAAGCCGGTCGCCCACCAGTTCAACCTTTGATTTTCCAACCGTGGACTGCAAAGCAGGAAGTTGGCGGTTGATATTGGTGAGATCCACAATATCGCCGTCAACAATCGTCATTTTCCCGACACCGGCGCGCGCTAAAAATTCAGCAGCAAAGGAACCGACACCGCCCAAACCAACGACCAAACAATTGGCTTTTTTCAGCTTCGTTATGCCGTCTTCGGTAATCAAGAGCTCGGTGCGCTCCAGCCAGTCTTTTTTCATAAAATCTCAGGAATATTAAAAATTTTTAGATTTTGGTAAATCTGATTTTTTAGGTCTTTTAAGGGCAGATTTTTCAGTTCAGCAACTTTTAGATAAAGCAATTCGAGATCGAAATCGGCTGAATCTGTTTCCAGGAAAGTTTTTTCCAGCGGAAAATCTTTTACAAACTGCTGCAAATTTACATCATGCAAAACCGATTTACCAAAACTTAGATAAAAATCGTGTTTCAAAAGCGCTTCGCCAATGCTTTTTTTCCTATTAAATCCGTGAAAAATTACGGGAACTTTAGCATTTTTCAGCAGCGAAACCACTTGCGAATACCTACGGACACAATGTATAATTAATGGTTTCCGAATTTTATTGGCGAGCTGAATTTGAAATTTAAATATTTTTTCCTGGTTTTCACGAGAAACATCAATTAAACCGTCTAAACCACATTCACCAATTCCAACACATTTTTCGTTTAGTGCTATTTGTTCTAACCATAGAAGATTTTCCTCCGAAACATTTTCGCTTCGGTTGGGGTGAATTCCGGCGGAAAAATAGCTTTCCGGCAAAGCTTCGCTAAAATTCAGGTTATAAATGCCCGGTTTTTTGGAGCGCTGGTGATGGTGAAAATCAAAAAAACCCATATTTAAAAGGATAAATTTAGCTTAATTGTATTAAACGTTTGTTTTAAAATTTCCTAACTTTACTAAAAACTACACCTGATGAAAAAGAAATTTACTGATAAACAGATTCATATTCTGAACGTTGCGGAAAAACTCATCGCAAAAAAGGGATTTGAAGGAACCTCCGTTCGGGATATTTCCACGAGCGCGAACATTAATGTGGCGATGATTTCGTACTATTTTGGTTCAAAAGAAAAGATGATGTCGTACCTCTACCGGTACCGAGTTCAGAAAACCAGAGAGAGTTTTGCGGAATTTGCGGAAATCATCCGTGATGGCAAACCGGAAATGCAGATGAAGGAACTCATAAAATATGTGGTGAATCAGCTCTTTAAATTCAATTATTTTCATGGCTTTGTTACTCAGGAATTGCGACACACAGAGCATTTGAAAGATGATTTGCTTGAATTTTACAACACTTTTACAGCAAAAATTGATGGTGTAATAAAAAAAGGCGTTGCAAGCGGCGTATTTCATAACGCACCAAAACCGGAAGATATTTTAACCTTGATTGTAGGCTCCTCGCTTTTTGTCATCCGCAACAAAAATTTCTACGAAATATATGTTACCGGCGAGGAAGAAAATTACCTGGAAGACGCCGAGAAAAAAGTGCTGGCAAATCTGCTGGTCACTGTATTTTCGCTTCTGGGCTATCAAACTACCAATTAATTAGTTAAATTATCATAAAAAAAAGTCTATTGACAAAAAAGTTATATTTTTGCACACTGAACCGCGGAAATTAGAATAGTTTCTGCCATATTTTATTTATGAAAAAATACCTGATCCTGTTTCTTGCCCTTATTGCCGTAGCTGCCTGTAATAAACAGCAGGAACTGGCGCTGAAAAGTGCAGACAAAGATTATATACTGAAAGTAGCGAACGAAAATTTCGCTAATAAAAAGTGGGCGAATGCGCTGGCTTTATACGAAAGACTTTCGAATCTGGTAGCGGGCACGGACGACGCGCCGAACGTGGTTTACAATTCTGCTTACGCAAATTACTACGATAAAAACTACAAAT
>Ga0308157_10000360_pt1 | contig 160239 bp, 147 predicted proteins | sample PhyBR1_FD_201035 | JGI IMG/M metagenome (GOLD analysis project Ga0308157, IMG submission 201035) | Phyllosphere microbial communities from UC Gill Tract Community Farm, Albany, California, United States - DLSLB.R1 | ecosystem: Host-associated > Plants > Phyllosphere > Unclassified | place... | reverse complement strand
AGCCGATTGGAATATCATAGAAAATGGAGTATTTTCTTTCCCTCCTATTTCAGAACAACAAAAAGTACATTCTTTTCTATCGCTAATCGATGAAAGAATAAACACCCAAAAGAAAATAATTGAGGGGTTAGAAACCTCAATGGAAAGTCTTACTGAAAAAATATTTTCTCAAAAATTAAGATTTAAAGATGAGAATAGAAATGAGTTTTCTAATTGGGAAACTAAAAAACTTGGGGATGTCTTGGTAAAATATGAGAAAAAAACAATTTTTAACAATCAATATCCGGTTTTAACTTCTGCTCGAACAGGTATTCATTTTCAAAAAGATTATTTTGACGGTAATGAAGTTGCTAGCAAAAATAATACGGGTTATAATATTGTTCCTAAAGGATATTTTACATATCGCCACATGAGCGATGATATTGTCTTCAAATTCAACATCAACACTATTTGTGAAAATGGTATTGTGAGTACTCTTTATCCTGTATTCACTACGATTGGATTAAATGATTATTTTTTAAAAACATATTTAAATACAGGACAAGAGTTCAAAAATTATGCATTAATGCAAAAACAAGGTGGCTCAAGGACATATATGTACTTTACAAAATTAACACAGCTAGTATTACCATTCCCTTATATAAAAGAACAAAACAAAATTGCAAACTTCCTCTCTTTCATTGATACAAAAATTGATATAGAAAAACAGATTTTGGAAAAAATGGAAGAGCAGAAAAAATATCTTTTGCAAAATCTATTTATCTAGTTTTTTGCCGTTATCGGCAAGGATTATAAAAAATATTCATATTTTGGGACATTTTTGTCGATAACGGCAAAAAAAAAGAGGTTGCATTTAATTTTTATACAAACAAATTTGCCAGTAAATATTTTTTTTGACTTTCATATTGTTGTAGTAAACTCTTCTCAACTTTAATTTTTTCATCTATTGAAGAGAGAAAATTGGCAATTTTGGTTTGTTCTGTAAAACTTGGGATTTTTATTAAACAATCTCCAATTTCTCCTAAATTAATTTTTTGAGGAAAGGCAACGTGTATTGTTCTTTTCCATAATTCTGACTGAAAAAAAGAACTATTCATAAAATGGCACAAATATTCATTATTAATTTTTCTTGATTTTTTTATCAATGCTAAACTAACATAGAAAGATGCATTTACATCCCAATTAATATATTTGGCTACACCAATACTTCCAATTCTGGTCATCAAAATATCTCCTCTTTCTAATATTACCCTTTTATTCTCTTTTTCAAAAACTTCCTCGGAAATAAATTTTGTCTTATCAAATTGGTTTGCCGTTAAATGTTCAACACTATAAAAGGGAATGCCGTCATCAACATAATTAGGTGTTTGATGTGTGCCATCATATACCTTACAAATCTCTCTTAATTTTTTAACTTCCCAATCAATCAAATCTTTTTTAAATCTTGTTTTTTGAGTAAATAATTCTTCACTCATTTTTTTAATTAAGGTTTCTAAATTTTCAATTATTTTCTTTTGGGTGTTTATTCTTTCATCGATTAGCGATAGAAAAGAATGTACTTTTTGTTGTTCTGAAATAGGAGGGAAAGAAAATACTCCATTTTCTATGATATTCCAATCGGCTCTTGGCATTTTGGAACCACTTGATTGGTTTGCTAAATCAATAAACATATTTGTTTGAATCAGGTAATATAAAAAAGCGTTTGAAATTTTTTTACCATTTAGAACCCATATTTCGGAAGAGCAAACACCATCAAAAGTTGGCTGATGATATTTTCTCAAATATGGTCTTAACTTTCCAAACAATACATCATCTTTTAAAAATATATTTTTAATACTTTCCGATTTACTTCCGTCAACAAAACCTAATAATTGTCCTGTCCCGCTTCCTAAATGTTCTAATTCTATACATTTGATAAAATTATTTTCATTTTTAGGATTATATTTTTTTGATTTGTTCGTTGCGAGCTCTCCCCAACTTCTTCTCTTCCCACTCTCCTTCAAAGTCAGGAAATCTCAAATTAGGAACGTTACCTACTTTTAATTTTTTATTCGCTATCTCGGTCATATAATTATCTTTTTTGTCAACATTAAGGATATAGTAAAAAGCGTTTTATTCTTTTACGCTTAGCTTATAGCTATTCAAACCAGCCTGACTTTTAATTATGGCAAATTCGCCATAATTAAAATCTGGATTATAAATGCTTTCCCAAACTCCTAAAAACTCAACTGTATTTCTATTTCTTAACCAATCGGAAATAAAAAAGTCTCCATCTTTCGCTTTAAGCATATCTGTAATTGAAATATAATCTTCATCATGAAATTGAAGAATTGTTATTTCAGTACCTTTTACATTTATGTTCTTACTCTTTTTCATCCTTTTTGCTTTTCAATTAATTAAGAATTTCATCCTGATTGTTATCACTATGACTAATTCGTGACTATGCAAACACCAATCCCAATTCCTTAAAATAAACATCTATTTCTTTATCGAGAGTAGCTCGTTTGGCTTCCAATGTTTTAATTTCCGCCATTACCGCCTGAATATCGATCTCTTCCTGTTCTTCAAACGTATCGACATAACGGGGAATGTTTAGGTTATAATCGTTAGCAGCAACTTCTTTTAAAGTTGCCAAATGGCTGTATTTTTCAATTGCCGTTCTGTTGCGATAGGTTTCCACAATCTTTGTGATGTGTTCTTCTCGCAACATATTTTGGTTTTTGACCTTTTCAAATTCCTTGCTTGCATCAATGAATAAAATATCATCAGGAGTTTCCCTGCATTTTTTGAAAACCAAAATACAAGTCGGAATACTGGTACCGTAGAAAATATTAGCAGGTAGTCCAATTACGGCATCCAGATAATTCTTTTGCTCTATAAGGTATTTACGGATATGCAATTCTGCGGCGCCACGGAACAAAACGCCGTGTGGCAATACAATAGCCATGGTGCCGTTTTCTGCCAAATGATAAATCATGTGTTGCACAAAGGCAAAATCGGCTTTACTTGCTGGCGCTAACTTTCCATATTGACTGAAACGTTCATCGGTAAGAAAGAGAGGATTCGCGCTCCAATTGGCTGAAAAAGGAGGATTTGCCACGATTGCTTCAAATGGCATATCGTTTATATGCTGAGGATGTTCTAAAGTATCCTCTTGCTTAATGTCGAATTTTAAATAATGTACTCCATGAAGGATCATATTCATTCGGGCAAGATTGTACGTAGTACGGTTCATCTCTTGTCCATAAAAATTATTGACGTCTTTTACTTCACGAGCCACGCGCAAAAGTAAAGACCCCGAACCACAGGTTGGGTCATAAACAGATCTCAATCGGTTTTTTCCAGTAGTTACAATCTTTGCCAGAATTTTAGAAACCTCTTGTGGCGTATAAAATTCTCCCGCTTTTTTACCTGCACCGCTGGCAAATTGGCCAATTAAATATTCATAAGCATCTCCCAGTACATCAAGCTCAGTATGCTCTAGTTTGAAATCAATTTCATCAAGATGTATTAATACTTTTACGATAATAGTATTTCGGGCTTCGGCAGTCTTCCCTAATTTGGTGCTGTTGAGGTCCATATCCTCAAACAGGTTGTCAAAGTCTTCCTCGCTTTGAGTTCCCATTGTACTCAGTTGAATATTGGTTAGGATTTTCTGCAAATCTTCCAAAATGAAGGTATTGGTATCGCTGTTTCCTCTTTTTGCAATTTCACCAAAAAGCTCCGAAGGTTTCAAAAAGTAGCCTAAAGTTTCAAGTGCTTCCTCTTTGATTGCCTCAATATATTCCTGACCTTCTTTTGTGTCTTCTTTAATACTTCTAAATTGGATATTATCCTGTTCTAAAATTGAGTTGGCAAAAATTTCCATTTTCTCAGCCAGATATTTATAGAATATAAAACCCAGTATATAATCTCTGAATTCGTCCGCATTCATCTTACCTCGCAACGTATTGGCGATATTCCAAAGCTGTTGCTCTAATATTTTCTTTTGTTCTTCTGACATTTTAAATAATCGTTATTTAGATTAGGGATTGACAATCCTTAAAGATGTGCCAAAGTAGTAAACTTTTGGGTTGTGAGCCTAATATTTGCATCTAAAAAAATATTAATCTTTTCTTGCGAATAGGGTTCGTGCGGTAGCGAGGTGAGTTTTTTTACTAAAAGTTTTCTTTACAATTTTTTCAGTTGCTTTATTTAAAATTAGTTTCATTTTTTAAACGTACGGGTTTTTTACGTACATTTGCAAAAGCTAATACGACTTCTAGTAGTCAAATGAAAAAATGATTTAAAATACAAAGGGAAAAGAACGAAGCGAAATTTTAATTTTAATTAAAAAATAAATTAAAAATGTTAATTCAAATAAAAGATAATTAAAATGAGAAAAGATAACTTAAATAGGAAAACAGAGAAAAAGCAGTAATAAAAACTAAAAAACTTATAAAAAATAGTAGAAAAACTTTAATGAAATTAATATATGGCAACATTAATTAATGACCGTATAGATGTTCGTATTAGCAAAGAACAAAAAGAGTTAATTAAGTATGCATCAGCATTGCGTGGTTTTAAAAACGTCAGTGAGTTTATTGTTACTTTTATAACAAATGAAGCAAATAAAATTGTCAGTGAAAACAATACTATTTTAAATACTTTAGAAGATAAAAAAATATTTATTGAAACAATTCTGAATCCACCTTTAGCAAACGACAAACTTAAGAATGCTCAAATTAATCATTCAAAACTAGTCGGAACCGATGAACCTAAAATTAGAATTATTAAATAAACTGCACATAAAAAAAGAATTTAGTTGTGGTAAAGAATTGTTGGATGGTTATATAAGAAACCAGGCAAAACAAGATGATAATAGAGATTTATCGGTTTGTTATGTTCTGAATGAAGAAGAAAGTAATAGAGTAATTGGTTATTACACTTTGTCCAGTAACACAATTAACAGATCAGATTTACCAGATGATTTAGCTAAAAAACTCCCTCCTGCTTACATTAATCTGCCTACTATATTATTAGGCAGATTAGCTGTTGATGTAAGGTATAAAGGAAATGGATATGGTGCGTTTTTATTAACTAATGCATTGAATGAAGCAGTAGAGTTGTCAGATCGGTTAGGGATTTTAGCTGTAGTAGTAGAGCCAATTGACGATGAAGCTGTAAGTTTTTATGAAGCTTACGGATTTACATTAATACCGAGTAATCGTAAAATGTTTATCACTATAAAAACAATCAAGTCATCCAAATAATTTGATAGTGAGTTATCCTAAAAAGGGTTGACACTTGTTTGGCGCGTGAAACTGTTTAGGCAGGTGGCGTGTAACTCTTAAAAAGCTATCCGCATTCTCCACCAAATTGGCGTGTGAATGGTCCTTTAATGAATACGACTCCTTTTTACAACGCCTTTAATGTAAAACCTGGCGATAAAATGTTTTTGCCAAAGAAAGACAGAATAACAATTTGGTAAAACTCTTGCGCTCTGAATTAGGGTAGTGGAATGTAACGTAAAATAAAAAATGATGGAAAATTTAAAAAAAGCATATATAGCAGGAGGGTGCTTCTGGGGAATGGAAGATCTTTTCCGAGTGCAGCCAGGTGTTGTGGATACAGTTGTTGGATACATTGGTGGAGATAATGAAAACCCTACTTATGAAAATCATCCAGGGCATGCTGAAGGTATAGAAATTACTTATGATGACAGAGCGACTTCATACAAAGCGATATTGGACTATTTCTTTAGGATACATGATCCATCAACGATAGATCGGCAGGGTAATGATAGGGGTAGTAGTTATCGATCGGCTCTTTTTATTAAAAATGATCAAGAGAAGAGCGATGCTGATGAAATAATAAAAATAGTGGATGACTCAAAACGTTGGCCAGATCCTGTAGTAACTACACTGGAACCTTTTAAGAAGTTTTGGCCGGCCGAGGAGTATCATCAGGATTACCTTGTAAAACATCCCAATGGTTATACTTGCCATTTTGAACGATTTGGTACTTTCTTGTAAAGCTTTCGATTTAATTTTTATGTTCAAGATAGAGGAGATTTGAAATCTGTGCCGCAAAGAGAATCAATTCAAAAGTAAATAAAAACAAAAAAGCTTCAGGTTTCTCTGAAGCTTTTCTAGTTGAACTAATAGGATAATTTTAGAGCTATTTTATTGATGATTTGCTCAGTCTAATTTTAGATAAAATTTAATAATTCAATCTTTCTTTAATTGTATGGTTTTTAACTCATCTAAATATTCTTTATAATTATCTCCAAAGTAATTTTTCTTAAGAAAATAGAAACCTTCGTTTTTTCGTTCCTCGATGTTGTGAATGAAAAAGGATAATAAATCATCAACTGAAATTGTGTTTGATAATTTCTTATGAAGTGAGATTTCCGCATTTAATCTAGTTATAGATGTATTATAAACTGATTTGGTAGAAAATCTTTTGTTGAGTTTCATTAAGTCAATGTAATTATCTATTGCAATATTTCCATTTTTAGGGGAAATAACGATTTTGTTTGGCTTTATATTAAATTTTACACTGTCTCCTATTTGCCTGCTAAAAGGTGACCATATGGGATTTATTGAACCAGTGCCTTTTCCTTCTTCTCCTAAATTGCAAGCATTACAGCATGTAGTAAGATTATTTGCATTCATTGAAAGATAGGGGAACTTATTTCTTGGTAAAAAATGCTCGACTATACCATTACTTTTTGAAATTACTGAATCGACATCGCATAAACTGCAAATTGTCCTGTCTTCATTCTCGCTTTTAAAATTACTATGAAACGCTTTCCTTTTATATTTCAACCCAGTTTGAATGAAGTTCCAACAATCATCGTTATCAAAACATTGAGCGTATAGGATATTTGAGAAAATTCTGTATAATTCATCGGGTGTATTTTCAGGTGTTAGAGAATAATTTCCAGAATTAATACTGTTGTTTTGAGTTTTAAATATTGCTTTTTGTTCCTTTAATTCCTTTAGTGTATTTGTATTTATGAGGGCAAGAATTAATTCGTAGCATTTTTTTTGTTTATATTTTTTTTTAAAAACAACAATGGGAAAATTGGGGTCTAAAAATTTAAAAATTTCCTTTTCAAAATCTTTAAAGCTAACTTCTTTATATGAATTTCCCTTAAGTTTTATTATGAAATCAAAAAGAGGTACTATAATTTTTGATTGAAAATTATCTAAAAAATCCTTATTTGTCTTATTATTTACCTTCCACATCTTCCTTAAGTTTTTTAATTTTTTGAAATGCATAGTATTTATATATTGAATTTCCTAAGCTATTGTATATTTTTTGAACATCATCCAAACTATTAGTCTCATTAATTTCCTCTAATACATTTTGTTCACTTATATTTATTGTGAATTTTTCATCGAACATTTCTATAAAAAGTTCATCAATACCTAATTGAAATGTATTTGCTTGGATTTGTTGTTGAGTTCCATTTTTTAAAAATAAAACTTGCTCTTTTTTCAAAGAGTTTATTAAGTAGGGGTTGTGTGTTATAAAAAGAAAATGTGCGTTATAAGATTTAAATGCAGAGTCAAATAAAGAAATCAATTGTCTATTCCAAGAAAAATCTAAGTGCATTTCGGGTTCCTCGATAATAACGAAAGAATCATCTTCAATTTCAGAAAGAATTGATAGAATCCTAAAAATAAGCATTTTTTCACCAGTGCTCATGTTTGAAAAATTAATAGATTTTTTATTTCTAATAAATTCTATATCGTTTAAATATGCTTTTCCAGTTTCGCTAAAATTAATTAGTTTTTTGAAATTTAATTTGCTTACAGAGCGCCAATTAGTATCTACCAAAATCTTATTATTGTATTTAAAGCCTAATGATTTTAGAGTTTCATAAAATTCTGAATTTTCTTCATTGTGCATTAATTCTAAAAATCTTGATATACCACGGCTTATCGATGGTAAGCCATAATGATTTGTTCCATACAAATTTGAAATATCATATACTCTGACAAATTTTTCCCCTATATAATTTATTGGTCTATTCTTGGGGTATTCATCATGAATTGAAAACGTGGATAATACAATTGATTTTGGCAGGTAGGATCTTATATGAATAAAAAGGGTTTGATTATCATCATCAATTAGACTACCATCTTTTGGTTTGAATTTATATTGTTTTTGAGGTTCATTTGGTAGAATCTTCGTGTTGTTAAATTCACCGTCTACTGAAATAAAATAAAATCCTTCTTTTGAATATAAAATTATTTTTTTAATTGATTTGTGATATTTTATTTCATATGAAATTTCAATATTATAATTTGTTCTCTTGTGAAATCTATCTATATTATGAAAAAAATTACTAAATAAACTCATTAATAATGTTTTTCCAGATCCATTGCTTCCCGCAATTACATTGAATTTTTGTTCTAGACTGTTATCAATTGAATTTTTATTCAAATTGAAGTTGAATACTTCACCTTTCTTGAAAATTAAGTAGTCACTTTTTATTTTAATATACTTTAACCTCATCTATTAATATTTATCATCAATTACAAAACATATCATTTATAACAGTTTTTACAAAAGTAAATATAAACAAAAAAGCTTCAGATTTCTCTGAAGCTTTTCTAGTAGCGGGAACAGGACTCGAACCTGTGACCTTCGGGTTATGAGCCCGACGAGCTGCCTACTGCTCTATCCCGCGATGTGCGTTTTGTAATCTCAATAAAAGGCTACCTTAGTAGCGGGAACAGGACTCGAACCTGTGACCTTCGGGTTATGAGCCCGACGAGCTGCCTACTGCTCTATCCCGCGATGTTTCGGGTGCAAAGATACGCCGAATTTAGAGAAAAGCAAGGAAAACTTAAAAAAATGTTTTTATTTCCTGTATTGACTTGATATAACAACCTTTGCAAGCGGGAACAGGACTCGAACCTGTGTCCGCTGTGGTGGATATGAGCCCGACGAGCTGCCTACTGTTCTATTCTGCGATATTTTTGGTTCAAAATACGTCGAGTTTAGAGAGAGAAGCAAGGAAAAACTTGAAAAAATGTTTTATTTCCTGTATTGACTTGATATGACAACCTTTGCAAGCGGGAACAGGACTCGAACCTGTGTCCGCTGTGGCGGATATGAGCCCGACGAGCTGCCTACTGCTCTATGTTGCGATGTTTTTGGTTCAAAGTACGCCGAATTTAGAGAAAAACAAGGAAAACTTAAAAAAATGTTTTATTTCCTGTATTGACTTGATATAACTACCTTTGCAGCATAAATTTTATTCAAATGTCACATAAAGCAGGTTTTGTAAACATCATCGGGAATCCAAACGTCGGTAAATCAACGCTAATGAACGCCTTTGTTGGTGAAAGATTATCAATTATTACGTCGAAAGCGCAGACAACCCGTCATAGAATCCTTGGAATTGTAAATGGAGAAGATTTTCAGTTAATATTATCTGACACTCCTGGAATCATCAAACCAGCTTACGAAATGCAGGAGTCAATGATGAACTTCGTAAAATCTGCCTTTGAAGATGCCGACGTTCTAATTTATATGGTCGAAATAGGAGAGCAGGAGTTGAAAGACGAAGCTTTTTTCAATAAAATCATTCATTCTAAAATTCCGGTTTTGCTATTGCTGAATAAAATTGACAATTCAAATCAGGAACAATTAGAGCAACAAGTAGCTTTTTGGACAGAAAAAGTGCCAAATGCAGAAATCTATCCAATATCAGCTTTGCAGAATTTTAATGTTCCAGAAGTTTTTCAAAGGATTATTTCGTTGTTGCCAGAATCACCAGCCTATTATCCAAAAGATCAATTGACTGACAAACCGGAGCGTTTCTTCGTTAACGAAACGATTCGTGAAAAAATATTATTGAATTACAGCAAAGAAATTCCATACGCAGTAGAAATCGTTACTGAAGAATTCTTGGAAGATGACAATATCATTCGAATCCGTTCTTTGATCATGGTGGAACGCGATACTCAAAAAGGAATCATCATTGGCCACAAAGGCGCTGCTTTGAAAAAAGTCGGAATGGATGCCCGTGTGGATTTAGAGAAATTCTTTGGAAAACAAATTCACATCGAATTGTATGTAAAAGTGAATAAAAATTGGAGAAGCAACGCGAATCAGTTGAAGCGATTTGGGTATAATTCCTAGCGGTAGAGACAGGTCTCAGACCTGTCTGTACACGCATTGTTTTTTTAAAAATATTAATTTAAATCAGTATTGGAGTTTTTCTCTAACACTGATTTTTTTAATCTGCTAAATCTGCCAAATCTGCGTGCTATTTTATTTTGATAAGCCTGAACTTAATTAGAAAAGATCAATTGTTATTATTTGATTATTTCCAAGAACATTTTTTCAATATCGTTCATTTGTTTTTCGCCATTACTTCGAATTTGTTTAGCAATTACATACAATAAAAACCACGCAAAAACCATCAGAGACATTACAACAAAATCTTCCGAGGTTGATTTTTTCAGAACATAATCAGAATAAGCGATCCCGCAAAAAATGATGAAAGTTCCCGCTATCATAAAATGCAGAAACATAAAAAACGTCCACAAATTAGGATCAGGTCCAAACAGACCGCGAATGTGAGTTTGATTTTCACCTTTCGATTCCATTTCTAAGTGAAGATGAGGTGACCAATACCTTTTTTTAACGCCTTTGATGTTAATCCAAATGTGATACTCCTTTATTTTTAAAATAAAATCGGGAGATTTTGTAGTCGTAAAATGGATGAATTTTTGCCGCAGAGAATCTATATTCTGATCTACTTCTTTGTAGAAGCGTAAACGTAAACGAATCTCATTATCGGCATCCATAATTTTAGAAATGAATTGGTTAAGGCAGTAAGCTGTGGCGAATATACCAAAAAAATTGATAATCATGGTTTTAAACACTACCTTTGCACGCCGAAACTGGAAATCAGTATTCGGAATAAATAAATATTTGAATTTATATTATGAATAACATTGTTGCGATAGTAGGAAGACCTAATGTAGGGAAATCAACCCTTTTTAACAGGCTGATACAAAGAAGAGAAGCTATTGTAGATTCAGTGTCTGGGGTGACCCGCGACAGAAACTATGGTAAAAGCGAGTGGAACGGAAAAGAGTTTTCTGTGATTGATACCGGTGGATATATCCGTGGATCCGATGACGTTTTTGAAGGTGAAATCCGCAAACAGGTAGAATTAGCCATCGATGAGGCTGATGTAATTGTTTTTGTGGTTGATGTTGAAGAAGGAATTACTCCGATGGATGAAACAGTTGCCAAATTATTACGTAAAGTTACCAAACCCGTTTTATTAGCTGTAAATAAGGTTGATAATGCCATGCGTGAGAAAGATGCGGTGGAATTTTACAACTTGGGATTGGGTGAATATTTTACATTTGCCAGTATTTCAGGAAGTGGAACAGGGGATTTATTAGACGCTTTGATTGATGCTTTTCCTGTAAAACCAGAGCCTGTTCAGGAAGAAGTGGTTTTGCCACGTTTTGCAGTGGTTGGTCGTCCTAATGCTGGAAAATCCAGTTTTATAAACGCACTTATTGGTAAAGACCGTTTTATGGTTACTGATATTGCGGGGACAACCCGTGATGCCATTGATACCAAATTCGACCGTTTTGGTTTTGAATTCAACTTGGTAGATACGGCCGGTATTCGTCGTAAAGCGAAAGTAAAAGAAGATTTGGAATTTTACTCCGTTATGCGTTCGGTACGTGCGATTGAGCATGCCGATATTTGTATATTGGTGATTGATGCAACCCGCGGATTTGAAGGGCAGGATCAAAGTATTTTTTGGCTGGCTGAGAAAAACCGTAAAGGTGTTGTGATCTTGGTAAACAAATGGGATTTGGTTGAAAAAGATACCATGTCAACCCGTGATTACGAAGAGAAAATCAAAAAAGAATTAATGCCGTTTACGGATGTGCCGATTCTTTTTGTTTCGGCATTAACGAAACAGCGTTTGTTGAAAGCTTTGGAAGCGACTGTTCAGGTTTATGAAAACAGACAGCAGCGCATACCGACTTCAAAATTCAACGAATTCATGCTGAAAGTGATAGAAGCGTATCCACCACCGGCAACAAAAGGGAAATATGTAAAAATTAAATATTGCATGCAGCTGCCAACTCAAACACCTCAGTTTGTGTTTTTTGCCAATATGCCACAATATGTAAAAGAACCTTACAAGCGCTACCTTGAAAATAAAATTAGGGAAAACTGGGACTTCGCAGGAGTACCAATAGATATCTATATCAGAGAGAAATAAAAATTTGAAATCCCGAGCAATCGGGATTTTTTTATGACTTTTTTTAAGAATTATATTTTAGGATCATGTTGAAAATGAATATTCTGTAATTTAGTTGGAACAAATGTGAAAATTAAGTTAAACCTTTTGTAGAAATCGTTGTCATAATATTCGACAATCTTTCGGACTCATTCGTTTGGGGATTTTTGATTTTTATTTACACCGAAATACAATTGGATTAAAACATACATTCGTTTCATTATAGCCTATGACTAAAAATTATTTTTCTTTACTACTTTTTCTTTTCTTTTTTGTTACCAATGCCCAAAATAATATTGTTATTAAGGGAACTGTACAGGATGGTAATACTCTAAAACCGCTGGAATCAGCTATGGTTTATCTCTCCAATGTCAAGGATTCCACTGTCATCGAATACACAACTACCAATAAAAACGGGGATTTTAAAATTGCAACAAAAAAAAGTGACAAACCTGTTTTCCTGAAGATAAATTATATGGGCTATCAGACGCATTCTGAGGGGCAAAACAAACTCTTGGAAAACAAGGATTTTGGAAAATTATTTTTATTGGGAAATGAAACCATGTTAAATGAGGTCGTTATAAAAAATGAAGTTTCTCCAATTGTAATAAAAAAAGATACTCTGGAGTTTAATGCGGCTTCCTATAAAGTGCGTCCCGATGCCAATTTGGAAGCCTTATTGAGACAATTGCCAGGAATCGAGGTGGACAGTGACGGAAAAATAACCGCTAACGGAAAAGAAGTAACGCAGTTCTTGGTTAACGGAAAATCCTTTTTTGGCAAAGATGGAGCAGTTGCCTTAAAAAACTTACCAGCCGATATCATTAGCAAGATTCAGTTATCTGATTTCAAGACAAAAAAGGAAGAATTGTCCAAGGAACAATCCACCTCTGACTATTCCAGTATTAATGTAACAATTGATGAAAAGAAGAACAGGGGGTATTTTGGAAAATTAATTGGAGGATATGGAACGGATGATCTGTATGAGAATAGTTTGATACTGAATTACTTTAGTAACAAACAAAAAATAAGTTTGCTGGCATTGGCTAATAATATCAATTCGACCGGTTTTGCAATGGATGAAGTATTTGATAATATGGCCGGAGGAAGAAATGTAAAATTAGGTGCCAGATCTACTGGAAGAGGGATTACAACATCAAATTTGGTTGGACTTAATTATGCTGATGAATGGACAAAAAACAGTAATGCAACGGCAAGTTACGACTTTTCGAATACAATCAATGAAAATAAAATGACCTTCAGTCAAGAGGACTTTAAGCCTGCCGGAGCTATTTTGACCGAAGGGAATTCATCGACAAGGATCGAAAATACTGGAAACAAGGCAGATTTGGAGTTCGATTATAAAATAGATCCCAAGAACAGGTTTGTGGTTACTTCGGCAGTCAATCAATATCATAACAATAGTGACTCGAAATCGTTTAGTTTTTCCAAGGATGAAAAAAAGGCAGACTTAAATGAGAGAATTTCAGGTTCCTATAGAGAAACCAATGGCGGGAATTTTGAAAATACCATAAACTTTAACAAGGCTTTCGAAAGAAAATCTCGCAACTTGAGTTTTGTTGCCAGTAATGTTAATTCAGATAGTGATTCGGATGCATTAAGTATGTCTAAAACTATTTTTTATCAAGGTAATAAACCCAACGACAAACGGGATCAAAATGTGAAAAGTGGCAATTTCGCTGCTTCTTATTCGACCGAAATTGAATATACGGAACCAATAACGGATTCGTTGCGAATTCGATTGGGTTCCGAATTTGGATGGAAGAAAGATGTAAATGATTTGAAAACATATGATCTTGATTCGATTTCCAATACCTATACTATTCTGAATGATTTACAATCCAATTATATCACTTCCACTCAAAATTCCATTTCTCCAAAAGTGGGCCTTTCGTTCGAAAAAAACAAGTTTACCTTTAATTTGAATTCCCGTACTTCTATTGTTGATTTTGATAACCATTCATTATACTTGAATAATCCCACCGATTTGAATCGGCAATATGTTTTGCCTTATGGTAATGCGCAAGTTGTGTATAAGTTAAAAAGGGCAAAAACGATTACTTTTAGATATGATTATTTCAGTAGTTTGCCTTCCTCGAATCAATTGATGCCGGTAGCAAATTTATCGAATTCATTGGTTACCGTAATAGGAAACCCTAATTTGAATCCGACCGAAAGAAACAGTATAAACATCAATTATAGAAGTTATAATGTGCGTTCCCGATCGGGTTACAGTGCGTATGCAAGAGGGGATTTTGTGGATAATCAAGTGGTTGCAACTTCACTTATTGATGAAAGCGGGAAAAGAACAACTACTTATAGAAACGTTACAGGAACCTATAACACTGCTGTTGGCGGTATTTGGAATCAAACAATAAAAAGAAGAGCTCATCTTTTGAAATATGGTTTGGGTTTTAAAAGTAATTATTCATTGGCCAAGGGATTTACCAATGCGATTTTGTACAGTTCAAGGGCGTTGGGAATTTCGCCTACAGTCAATTTATCGTATGATTATGGTGAATTGCTTACAATAGCGCCTTCCTATAGTTTGTCTTACAATGAATCAAGGTATACTAATTCGACGTTAAAGGCCAGTTCAAATGTTGTGCACATGGCTAATTTGCAAACAACCACTTACTGGCCTGGAAATTGGATTTGGGGTAATGATTTTGGATATACATACAATTCTAAAATTTCAGGTAATTTCAAAAAAGATTTTTATTTGTGGAATACAAGCTTGTCGTATGGTTTGCTAGATAAAAAAATGATTCTAAAAATAAAAGTTTATGATGTTTTGGATCAAAATCAAAGCGCAACAAGAACAATATCGGCAACCAGAATTCGAGATGAGGAAAACACGGTCTTAAAAAGATATGGAATGTTTTCTTTTACGTATAAAATTGGAAATTTTGGTTCAAAAGATAAAACAGCCAAGAAAAAATCAAGAATTTAGATTGATTTTTTGAGAATCCTACCCCTTTGTTTCTGCAGTCTTATGGGTTAAACAGAAGATTTGTTAAATAAATGTTTAAATAACAATTAAACCTTTTGTAGAGTTCATTGTCTTACTCTCATTGTATAATATAAAACCACTATGTCTAAAATTTATTCTTCGTTACTGTTTGTACTTTTCTTTTTTGCGGCCAATGCGCAAAATAACATTGTTATCAAGGGAACTGTTTATGATATCAATACCCAAAAGCCATTGGAATCGGCTATGGTTTATTTCTCCAATGTCAAGGACTCTACTGTTGTCGAATATACTACTACCGATAAAAACGGTGAATTTAAAATCAGTACAAAAAAATACGATAAACCCGTTTTCTTAAAAATCAATTTTATGGGCTATCAGACATATACTGAAGAGCAAAACAAACTGTTGGAAAACAAGGATTTTGGAAAATTATATTTATCCCAAAATGAAACGGAATTAAAAGAGGTGGTTATAAAAACGGATGCGCCGCCTATTAAGATAAAAAAAGATACGTTGGAGTTTAATGCGGCCTCCTTTAAGGTGCGACCTGATGCCAATGTTGAAACTTTGTTAAAACAATTGCCGGGAGTTGAGGTGGATACTGATGGAAAAGTTACTGCTAATGGAAAGGAAGTAACGCAGTTTTTGGTTAATGGGAAATCTTTCTTTGGGAAAGATGGCGCCATTTTGTTAAAAAACATGCCAGCTGACATGATTAATAAGATTCAGGTTTCTGATTTTAAAACCAAAAAGGAAGAACTTTCCAAACAAGAAGCCAGTTCGGATAATTCCAGTATCAATTTCACTATTGATGAAAAGAAAAACAAGGGTATTTTTGGGAAAGTAATGGGTGGATATGGTACCGATGATCGATATGAGAATAGTTTGATATTAAATTATTTTAACAATAAGCGAAAAATAAGCTTGCTGGGTTCAGCCAATAATATCAATTCGACTGGTTTTGCTCAGGACGAAGTATTTGATAATATGGGAGGTGGAAGAAATAGCAGACAAGCAACTAGAGCTACAGCCTCGGGAAAAGGAATTACAAAGACTAATATGTTAAGTTTTAATTATACTGATGAGTGGGCAAAAGTTTTGAATACAACCGCTGGTTATGATTTTAAGAATACAGTCAATAAAAATAAAATGCATTCCGATCAAGCCGATTTTATATCTTCAACGAGCACTAATAGAACTATTTCGGATTCAGAAACAAGAAATGAAGGTACTGAAAATAAAGCCAATTTTGAGTTTGAATATAAAATAGATCCGACAACAAGACTTGTTGTTACGCCAAACATTAGTAAATCGAATACAAAAAGTTATTCAAAATATTTTGGCACTACTACGGATAAAAATGGGGATGAGTTAAATACAAATGATGGGAATTCTGATAAAGAAAACACATCTACAAATTTTGGGAATACAATAAACTTTAATAAAGCTTTTGAAAGAAAAGCTAGGAATCTGAGTTTTGTTTTTAGTAATAATAATTCCAATAGTGATTCGGATGCAATCAATATATCTTTTATTGATTATAAAATAGGCAACAAGCCTGATGTTGATCGTGATCAAAATGCAAAAAGCAAGAATACAGCTGATTCTTATTCAACCGAAATTGAATTTACAGAGCCGATAACTGACTCGTTGCGGATTCGTTTTGGTACAGAATTAGGGTGGGAGAACGAGGTAAACGATGCTAAAACATATGACAAAGATGATAGTGATGTGTATTCTGTTTTAAATAATTTGCAGTCAAATTACATAACGTCAAAACAAAATTCGATTACACCAAAAGCAGGACTTACTTTCGAGAAAAACAATTTTACTTTTACCTTGAGTTCCAGAACGTCTATTGTTGATTATCATAATCATTCGTTATACTTAGATAAAACTACTGATTTGAATAAACAATATGTTTTGCCTTATGGAAACGCACAAGTTAGATATAGATTTGATAAATCTAAATTCATTACTTTTAGATACAATTATTCAAGCAGTCTTCCTTCTGCAACTCAATTAATGCCAGTGGCAAATTTGTCAAATCCGTTGAATACCATAATAGGAAATCAAGATTTGAATCTAAACAAGGTAAATAGTGTAAACATTAATTATAGAAATTTTGATGTACGCACTCGTTCAGGATACAATTTGTTTGCAGCCGGAGATTTTTTTGATAGCCAGATCGTTTCTAGTTCCATATATGATTTTGAGTTGGATAGTGATGGTAATATCGTATTAGATGCTAATGGGAAACCAATAACTAATGGGAAAAGAACAACTACTTATAAAAACGTTTCAGGAGCCTATAAAATGTCAGCTGGAGGAAGCTGGGGTAAAAGTATAAAAATGGATGCTCATGTTATACGATACGGTTTACGTTTAAATGGTAATTATTCTTTGGATAAAGGATATACCAATGCTGTTTTATACAGTACAAAATCATTGGGAGTTTCACCAAGTGTATATTTTTCTTATGATTATGGAGAATTACTTACCGTGATGCCTTCTTATGGTTTGTCTTACAGTGAGTCAAGGTATAGCAATTCGTCGATAAAAGCTAGTTCGAATATAGTTCATAGAATTGGTATACAAACCACTAATTATTGGCCAAAGAATTGGATTTTCGGTAATGATTTTGGGTATAATTATAATTCGAATGCTCCAACGTTTTATTTATGGAACACCAGTTTATCGTATGGATTTTTTCAAAAGAAAATGACTTTAAAAGTAAAAGTTTATGATGTTTTGAATCAGAATCAAAGCGTAACGAGAACCATATCTGCAACGACAATTCGTGATGAAGAAAACACAGTATTAAAAAGATATGCGATGTTTTCGTTAACGTATAAAATTGGAAGTTTCGGCGGGTCAAGAGAAAGACGTTCCCAAGGTGGCGGAGGCGGTAGAAGAGGTGGTATGGATATGGATTAATTCAAGATATCGCTTATTCTAAAAAATTAGCTTTTTAATAAAAATTTAAGGGATTATTCGTTAAACCATTTAAAACAATAATAGTCTTATAGTTGTAATCTTAAAAACAAACAAACATGAAAAAATTAATTATCGCAGCCTTATTGGTTGTTAGTGTTTCGGCTTTTGCACAAGAGCAAGCTAAACCAGAAGGAAAACCAAAAAGAGAGAAACAAACTCCTGAGCAAAGAAGTCAGGCACAGTTGGACAAATTGACTAAGGAATTAACCTTGAATCCACAACAACAAGAGCAAATAAAACCAATTCTTGCTGAGCAAAATGCTAAATTGGAAGCATTTAGAGCAGAGCGAATGGGAGGCAATGCAAAAGAATTATCAGCATCAGAAAGAGATGCCTTAAGGACAAAAAGACAAGAAGATAAAAAAGCAACGGATGCCAAATTACAAACTATTTTGACTCCGGAGCAGTTTAAAAAAATGAAAGAAATCGAAAAGGCCAATATGGATAGAATGAGAGAAGGTGGTAGAGGAAACGGAAACTGGGGAGGAAATCGTGATAATGGAGGCGATAGAAATAATGGAGATAATGGTGGAAATATGGGAGGAAATAACAACGACAATTAGTCTCAAGTACAACCAATTTAAATAAATTTAAAGTCCCAAACATTAAGTTTTATGTTTGGGGCTTTGTTTTTTTAATTAGGGTCTGCTGAAAAACTAATCCTTATTAATTCGAATTTTTTTATCCAAAATACAGAAGTCGTAAATGTTATTTGAGAAACAATCCAATTAGAATGATTTTTTCCCAAAACCTCCACTATATCCCACGGTTTTAACCTTGGGAAACGTAACGTAAATCAAATTTTTTCTATAGTTACCAACGGTTGAAACCGTGGGCTATGAAAGAATTAAAAAAACGCACGGTTTTTAAAGTTGCAACAAGACAAGCCTAGCGCCTGAGTCCGAAATTTTATTCTTTAACCATTGTAATTGCTTAAGAATAAACTTTTTCAAGCAAACTTAATTTAGTTGTAAAAACATTGCACTTGGTTTCTGATTTTAAGTCTTAAACAATTGATATCGCCGATAAAATACTTTTTCTGCATACCCTAATTTATCAGTTTGATCAAAACACCCAAAATAGCTGCAATAACAATAATATGTGGTTCTTGAATTTTTTTGACATATATTAATGTGAAAACTGTTCCAGTGGCGATTAGTGCCGTTGGTATGTCTACAATTGTCCGCATGGCAATTACGATTACAGCCCCAACCAAGGCTCCAATAACTCCTGCTGTTATCCCGTCAACAAACGCCTTGATACTTTTATTTTGGGAAATCTTTTTGAAATAAGGCGCAGGAATTACTGTAAACAAATAACAAGGAATAAAAACACCTAGCGCAGCCACGGTTGCTCCTGTAAATCCAGCTACCAAATATCCAATGAAACCTACGGTAATTACAACGGGACCAGGTGTAATCATCGCAACTGCTACGGCGTCAACAAATTGATTTTCGGTGAGCCAATGATGCTCGTTAACAACTCCTGTATGTAAAAAAGGTACAATGGCTAATCCGCTTCCAAAAACGAAAGCTCCTGCCTTGGTAAAAAACCAAGCAAGTTCTCCCAGTTTTCCAAGTTCCATGGTCGAGAATCCTGTGGTAGTCAATAAAAACAAAGATGCCGTTTTGGGTTTCTTTATCCAGGCAGGAGGCGCTTTTACAATCATATAGATAAAACCCAAAGCTATAAATAGCAATAGTTCTTCTTGTTGCGTAACAGCGGTTAGGATGATGGCTGTAATGTAAAATGCCCAAAGTAACCAATTGCTTTTTATGGCTGGAATTTCAAATTTGCTGATTGATTTTGCAGTTAGTTTATAAGAACTCATGACGATAATGCCTATAACTGCCGCACTTATACCATAAAAAATAGCTTGCATCCACGGAAGACCACCAAAGGCTTGATAAACCATTCCCAATAAAACTACCATTAAAAAGGAGGGAAGCACAAAAGCCAATCCGGCTACTGTTGCTCCTAAAATTCCGAAATGTACGAATCCGATATAAATTCCAAGTTGAGCTGCCAGTGGACCAGGTGCCAATTGCGCAAGTGCCAATCCTTCCTTAAAATCAGAATCGTTAATCCATTTTTTGTTCTCGACAAGGTCGCGATGCATATAGCCAACCAAGGCTACCGGCCCTCCAAATCCTGTTGTCCCGAGTTTAAGAAAATATTTTATTAAATCAAGTAAGGTATAATTCTGTTTTTCTGTATTCATTTGGTTTGTTTCGAGTTAGAAAATATTTTTTTTCATAAAAAGGAAACAAACGAGAAAAAGTATACTTAATTAGGTAGTTGTTTACGTTTTTCTTTTAGGTTTATTTTATGAAAAAATGTGAATCGAATAATATCTCTGTCATAATAATCGACACCGCTCGCACGCTGCTGAAAACTTTTTAGATATCCCAATTCCAATGCTATATTTTTGTTAATGCCATATTGTGCAGCGGCATAAATCCTGTTTTGATCAAAAGTGTTTTTAACAATGTTTTCACCAGCATTAATCAGCAATTCGTCAAACACAATCGCTTTTAGGTACTGATTTTCTTTTTTCCAACAGGAAAATTCTCCTTGCAAACGGTACCTGAATCTCCAGTAAAATGTACTCCCCGAAAGCAGCTGATCCTTATTGGAATTATGAATAAATCGCTCTTCTACTTGAAATCGTTGATGTAGAAGAATGTGACTGCATACATCTTGTTTCCAGCTAATATCCTGTTGAATTCGATGCTCGGGTGTCCTAAAATCAGTTGTGATTTCGGGATCTTGGGTTGCTACGGAGAAATAGGAATATCCTGCACCTACTTCTATATTGTTGTTAATTTTGTACCGCCCTTGCATCCGAATGACAAATAAGTTTTCTTCAACCGGATTTATGAAAATTCGATTATCAAATTCGGTATTTATGGACCATTTGTCATTTATTGACAATTGGTTAAAATAGCGTGTCCAAAGTAAACTTTGTTGATCTACATTTTTTTCTGTTTGGGCTTTTGCAATAAATGTCAGGAATAAAAGGCCAAAAAATTTGATACTTTTCATCAAAGGAATTTCAATTTTTTGGCAAATGTAAACAAACTCTAGATTTTAAATAGAATTTGTTTTTTCGTTAAACCAAAAAACCTTTCACGTAATCCTGTGTCAATTTTTCCTTTGGATTCAAAAGCACTTCTTCTGTCGGACCAAATTCTATAATCTCGCCCATGTACACAAACCCAACATAATCTGAAACCCTTCTGGCTTGACGCAAAATATGAGTAACCAAAACGATAGTGTATTTGTCCTTTAATTCTAAAAATAGCTCTTCGATATATTGCGTTGAGATTGGATCCAAGGCTGATGTTGGCTCATCCCCCAAAATTATTTCGGGTTCAATTGCCAATCCTCTTGCCAAACAAAGTCGTTGTTGTTGCCCAATGGATAATCGGGTGGCAGGCGACTTTAATCGATCCTTTACTTCATCCCAAAGATTAACTCCACGCAGGTATTTTTCCACAATTTCGTCAAGCTCTTTTTTGTTGTTATTACCATGAATTCGCTGTCCGTAAGCAATATTGTCATAGATATTCATTGGCAAAGGGAAGGGTCTTTGTGATAGTAAGCCCATTTTTTTTCGAATGTGGGTTAATTCGGCCTTTGGAGCATAAATATTTTCGCCATCAACTAAAACCTTGCCGTCTACATGGACATCATTTTGACGATCCAATAATCGGTTCATTGTTTTTAGAAGTGTCGTTTTCCCGCAACCCGACGGACCAATTAATGAGGTTACTTTTTTGTCTGGAATATCCAGATTGATGTTCTTTAAAATATGGTTGTCACCAATATGAACATTTAAATTTTGGATACTTATGTGAGGCTGAACGATCATATTTTATTTTTTGAAAGATTTTTGCTTGCTACTTTTGCAACAATATTGATGATTAAAACAATAATGGTTAAGACGACAGCCGCTGCATACGCTCGGTTTTGAACTTCTTCGATGGGACTGCTCAATTGAAAGAAAATGGATAGAGGCAAAGTGGCTGCAGGTTGATCCAACGATGCAGGAATACTATCGGTAAATCCGGCAGTAAAAAGTACGCAGGCAGCATCACCAATGGCTCGTCCGAATGAAAGTAAAATCGCTGTTACAATTCCCGGAATTGATTGTCTTAATATAATTTTTGCAGATTCGTATCGAGTGCCGCCTAGGGCAAAAACGGCATTGGACATATCCTCTGGAACTACGCGAACTACTTCGTCAATTGCTCGAACCAGTATTGGGATTATCATTAATGTTACCGTAATTATCCCTGCAAGCAACGATGTTTTCAATCCCATATACACCATGATTGTGAATCCAAAAGCACCATATACGATGGATGGAATTCCAAACAATATATCTGAACTCAATCGGGTAAGTGTGGCTAGAGTGGCATTTTTTTTGGCATAGACATTAATGTAAATCACTATTGGAAGACTAATTAAAAGTCCTAAGAAAGTTGAGCCTAACGTGATGTAAATGGATCCGACAATTGCATTCAATATTCCTCCGCCTTTGCCAATGTAGAAACCGCCTTCTGGAATTTTGGAAACCATATCCCAGCTCAACGACCCTATTCCTTTTGAAAAAAGGGTGTATAGGATCATAAATAAAGTGCTGCTGATGATAATAGTGCTTACAATCATCAGGAAACGAAATATATTCTCTTCTATTTTTCTTGCTTCCATTGGATTTAGGTATTTTTTTTTTCGATTCTATATAAAATGACTCTCGAAATGGTATTAAACAAAAAGATAATGACAAACAGAAGCAATGCTGCAAACATCAATGCAGAATCATACATGGGAATGGACATCATTTCACCATAATTATTGGCAATAAGGGCTGGTAATGGATAACCCGAGTCGAATATGCTGTTTGGTATTTGTGCCAAATTCCCGCAGACCATCAAGACAGCAATGGTTTCTCCGAATGCTCTTGAAATGGCGAGTACAACAGCAGCTATAATTCCGTCAAATGATTTTCGAAGTACCACTTTTTTTATGGTTTGCCATTGTGTTGCTCCCAGAGACAAGGAGGCATTTCGTAAATCCTGTGGGATATTATCAAACACTTCAATGATGATACTGATGATGAGAGGGAAAATCATGATCGCCAAAACTATTCCTCCGGCCAATACGGAATAACCTGTTGTGAATTCTACAAAATGTGGTGCAATCCTGTCCTGAATCAATGGTACAATTACCAGGACACCCCAAACACCATAAAGCACCGGCGGAATACCCGAAAGCAGTTCAATTAAGGGTAAAACTAATTTTCGAACGCGTGCATGAGCATACTCGGAAAGATAAATTGCAGTGAGAATCGATAATGGCAAGGCAATTGTAATGGAAATTGCCGTTACCGAAAGTGTACCTATTATAAATGGATAGAATCCAAAAGCTTCCTTGAAAGGCTTCCACTCAGATGATAATAGTAAATCGGAAATGGAGGCACTATTTAAAAGAGGCATGGATTTGTAAAACAGGCCTATGGCAATTAAAACCACTATTGAAATTGATAATAGTGTGAATCCCAAGAATGTTTTGCTAACTAATTGATCCTTTAGTAGTCTTTTGTTTTTTAATGTATTGGAGAAAGCCACCCTGCAAATTCTTTGAAAATTTTTAGTGATTTTCAATATTTGCCTTAGGGGGGATTTTGAATTTAAGGACCTAAGTTTGATGGTGCTTGTTGATGATGACATAAGGATACTAATTTTGTCGTTTAGCCCTGATCGCAGCGATATCCTTTTTATTTTTCCTTTAAAAATAAAAAGATTTAGCGTAGAGCAGGACTGAATTTTTTATGAATGCCAGACGTGGTTGCTCCTAAAAAAGAAAATCGACTTAGACGGAACTATATTATTTTACCTTCTGTAATTCTTTCTTTAATTTTTCATTTGAGAGTTTAATATAACCAGCTTCTGTAACATATTTTTGACCATCTGTGAGGATGTATTTTACAAAGGCTTTTATAATCGGATTATTTGGTTTTCCATTGGTAACAAAATACAAATCCCTGGCAGGAGGCGATGGATATTTTCCGGCAATTATGGCCGCTATCAATTGATCGGTATTGTTGTAAAAATTCTCGTCCGAATCCAGTTTTCCATTGTTGTTTAGATCGATAGGCACGGGTACGACTCCATTGGTTGGTTTGTTGGTTTTTGTATCGTAGATGTAAACGATATTGTTAAAGCCTAATCCTGTAGGATCTCTTTTAACGGCTTGTGCCAATCCTGGATCACCAAATACCGCAACTCCTTGTAAATCTTCTTGCTTTTTGCCAAAATAATGCGCCCAAGTTTCGGCAGCACCGGCGGCATCCGAACGGGTATAAACATGTATGGCTGCCGTGCTTTTGAAACCCAAGGCATTCCATGTTTTATATTTTCCGGTGATGAAGATATTATTTAAGGCCTCTTTTTTTATTCCTTTTTTGTAAAGTACAGCCTTGTATGGACTTGTAGCGCTTATGGTTGGAATTACGGCATCTTTGGTAACGGCAATGGCGTATGCTTTCTTTTTGAGTTCGGCATTGTTTAAATCACGGGAAACCAGACCAATATCCGTTACTTTGGATAATACATCGGTTATTCCTTTTCCGGCACCACCTGCTTGAATGTCAATTTTAACTTTTGGGTTCTTTTTTTTAAATTCTTCTGCCCATTTTACCGTAATAGGGTACAAGGCAAATGCTCCCGAGATACTGATGTTTCCAGATAAATCCTGTGCCGAAACTTTATTTGGAATTAAGTTTGCTATTATTAACACAACGAGTGTCAATAGTACTTTTTTGTATGTTTTCATAGCTGTCTTTTTGAAATAAGCCAAAAAGTTAACTTGACATGGTAGCCAAGTTAACTTTTTTATTTGTAATAAAATTATTATAGAGAGTATTTCAAAGTAACTCCATAAGTGATTTGATCTCCCAACACTGCTGCGTATTGTCCAGCATTTCCACCAGCAGGCAACAATTGTTCGTAATAATCTTTGTTTAAAAGGTTACGTCCCCAAACATGAACAGATAAACCTTGTGATGCACGGAAACCTAGACGACCATTAAAGATTGCATAACCTGGAACAACTAAATATGTTGAAGCAGATGGACTTGATGAGAATTCAGAACGAGCATAACCATCAAGAGCTATAAAGAATTTTCCAACATTTGAAAAGAATTTAGCATCTTTTGTGTATTCTCCGCTTAAACTTCCTGCCCATTTTGAAACCCCTGGTAAATCAGTTCCAGAAACATCTTTGTAAGCTACTTGAACTCCTCCAACGGTAGTTCCGGTTTCTTCCAATGGAAGCGGTGCATTTGTAAATTTAACATACTTACCGTCACTATAGGTAGTAGCTCCGTAAATATTGAAATGCTTGTTAAGAAGGAAACTGAAATCTACTTCAACCCCTTGAACGCTTACTTCATCAGCATTGGCAAGATAGCCACGGTTTACTCCTAATTCAGCAGCTTGAACATTCGTTTGGAAATCCTTAATGTTTGTATTAAAGTAGGTAAAGTTTAAGATCGAATTTGCAAGCGGTGATGTTTTTACCCCTAATTCATAGTGAGTTACATCTTCTGGTTTAACTGTTGCAAGATCCCCTAAGGTCTGTCCAGCTGGTGGAGTAGGAAGTCCTGCCACATTTACCCCAATTGGTTTGTAGCTTTTTGCAAAAGTTCCATAAGCATTGATTTTATCTGTTGCCTTGTAGGATACGGTTATGTTTCCAGAGAAGTCAGTATCGTCATTATCTGATGAGAAATTTTGATCTGTATAAACTTTCTTTTTCAACGCAATTAATGCAGGATCGGTAGTTTGAAGACCTCCGTATGTTTGACGGTCATAATCTGCATCTTTCTTGTCGTAGTTGTATCTTAAACCTGGTAATACATGAAGTTTATCTGTTATAGCCCAGTCTAGTTGACCAAATACAGCAGCACTGGTTGAATGTATCTGAGCATTGGTTTTTATTCCGTATCCTTCAAAAAGACCTGGGGTTTTCCATAATGCAGTGTTTGCTGGAGTAAATGAGTCCTGAGCAAATCTCCATTGTGCATTTCCTGATTCTTCAGTACCTTTTGTTTTTGATGTTTGGTCAATATAAAACACTCCGGCAACACCGCTTATTTTAGATGTAATTTGACCTGCATAACGAATCTCTTGGGTGAATTGAGTTTGTCTGGAAGGATTTTGTGATTTTGCAAGCTGTTGTAAACCTGTAAAGTCCCTATCATTTGATGGATCCCAAGTCCAGAATCTCCAAGCAGTTGTTGATGTAAGTGTTCCGCTTCCGATTTTTGTATCCACATTAAGTGATCCTCCGCCCAAATCCTGTCCAGATCTCCATGGGGTATCATGGTCAATTTTACGATCGAAAGCATTCAAGCTAGGAAGTTGGTAGTTTAAATCGGCAATGATTGCGTTAAATTGACGTTGTGGAACTCTATTTGTTGGAGCAACACCTGCAACAACCTGTGCATATCCGTCATTGTGCTGTGTAGTGATGTCCCCAGCTAATGTAATGTTTGTATTTTCTGTTGGTGTAAAAAGTAATTGACCTCTAATACCTTGATTGTTTAATGTATTTGTTGGTTTCCCTGTTTTAATATTATCGATTATACCATCACGTTGTGTACCGGAGAAAGATAATCTACCTGCTACCTTTTTACCCAAAGCTCCAGTAACAGATGCCTTGGCCTGAAGGTATGCATAATTACCATAACTTACTTCGAAGTCAGCTCCAGAAGTGAAACTAGGTTTGCGTGAAGTAATATTAAAAGCACCAGAAGTTGTGTTTTTTCCAAACAAGGTTCCTTGTGGCCCACGTAACACCTCGATTTGTTCTACATCAATAAAATCTAGAGTTGTAGCCGCCGGACGTGCATAATATACACCATCAACATAAAAACCTACACCTGGATCGATACCATCATTGGTTAATCCGAATGGTGATCCTAGACCACGAATGTTAATCCCGGTGTTTCTTGGGTTTGAAGAGTAAAGTTGTACAGAAGGAACCAATTCCTTGATACGGTTTACGTTAAAAGCTCCAGTTTGTTCCGCTTGCTTACCTGTAACAACAGAAACTGCGATTGGAATATCTTGTGCTTTTTCTATACGACGTCTTGATGAAACAACCACTTCGACCAAAACATTTTCACCTTCAGGAGCCAAGCTTATTTCTAAAGGAACTTCTGTTGGTTGACTGATTTTTATTTCACTGGTGGCATAACCCACATATTGTATTAAAAGCGTGAAAGGAAGTTTTTCGTGAGTATCAATACTGAATTTTCCATTCGCATCAGATACTGTATTGTATTTGGTTCCTTTTATGATAATGTTTGCACCTGGCAAAGTATTCTTTTGATTATCTGTAACAACTCCTGTTACTTGACTTTGAGCCCAAGTGGCTGAAAAAATGAATAGTAATAATAAACTTAAAAGTGTTTTTATAGATATAGTTCTCATTATTTTGTATGTTATATGTAATTAGTAGAATTTTAATTATATTTTTTTAGTCTAGTACATGCACATACAACACATCGCATTATGTTTTTTTTCTTTTGTTTGAAAACTTAACGGCGTATTGCTTTTCCTGACAACTTTGCTTTTGGTTTGATTTGTTAGCATCTTTTTTTATTTTGATAGTTAATTATGCGTAAAACTCGGTGCAAAGATATAATTAATTCTATAAAAGTAGTAGAATTAAAGAAATATTTTTTTATTTTTTTACCAATGAGGCAATTGTAATACCCTGCATGGCTTTCAAAGTTTCATCTCGAATCGCCATCAACCCGTGTCGTAAGTGACATTCCTCTTCATCACCACAATCTGAACAACGCTCGTAAAAATTTAATGATGCACATGGTAACAATGCAATTGCACCATCAAAAAGACGATGAATATCGGCTAATGTAATAGTTTCCTTATCTTTTAAAAGGTAGTAACCTCCAAATTTTCCTTGTTTGCTGCCTACAAAATGTCCTCTTTTTAGATCCAAAAGAATTTGTTCCAAAAACTTTTTAGGAATATTAGCTTCTTCTGCTATTTCAACGGTTCTTGAAATATGGTTTTCATCTTGCTGTGCTAAATATAGAAGTGCCTTAAGAGCATATTTGGTTTTATGTGAAAGCATTACGAAGCGGTTTAGCGGTTAAAATGAATACAAAATGAGTTGAATTCTTTTCTTTATTTTGTTTGAAGAATCAAATATAACTATTTTTTTAAATTTTAAAAACTTAATTTCAAAAACACTGCTCAACCCCGACCAGGTTTTCATTGGATAGAAATAAACAGTTGGGATTTATACTACAATGTGAATGTATTTTTTTTGATTTAAAGTTAATATTAATTGAAGCAAGGTGTTATCAAATATGGTTTTTATCACTCTGGTTGCAAAGATTTTCATAGATTTACGAGTTAGGTTTTATCAATGAAATCCCTGCCATCAGTGTGTTATTTTATATTTCAAATAGTATTACTTTTTCTTTGTTTCAAAATTTTGAAATTTATACAATAAAGAGAACATTGCATAGCGTTTGAGAACCGTATTTTCGGTATCTATTACTGATGTTGGTGTTATGTATCTTGTAGCACTTTGGTTTTGATCCAGAACGTCATAGACTTTGACTTTGAAAGTCATGTCTTTTATAAACTGATACGATAAACTGATATTCCAGAGGTAAAAATCTTTTTTGTAACCTGGTGCAATATTAGTATTATAGGAATAGCCAAAATCATTTCCTAAAACCCAATTCTTTGGCCATTTGTTGGTGATTTCAATCTTTGCATTGTGGAGTGTATTTGAGGTTGAAGCCATTGAATTATTACTATAGGTGGTTTCGTTGTGGTTAAAACTATATGATGGTTTAACGTTTAATAATTCGCCATAATCATACGACAATCTAAAAGTAGGGGAAAGTCCAAGAGTATTGGCCTCATACATTTGTCTGTTTGTAAAGCCCTTGTCCAAATTGTAATTTGCATTAATACTTAAGGTAATCCCAAAGGAATGCGCCTCTTTTTTTAAGGTTTTTTCCCAATTCGCTCCCAAAAATGTATTATAGGTTCCAAATACGTTGGTATATTGAGAAAGCTGCCTTCCCTCGGAATCATAGCTGGAAGTGTTAACAATTTGGTTATCATTATAGGTTGCATTAGCATACAAATAATAACCTGAACGGTTCTTGTAGTCGTAATTCGAATAGTTAAGGTTCAAATAATGCGATTTACCGGGCGATAAATCTGGATTTCCAACAGAACCATATAAAGGCCCATATAAGTTGGCTACAGGTAAGACTTGATAAGCTCTGGGTATTGAAAACCTGCGGTCATAAAACAAAAAGATACTTTTTGTTTTTGAAAATCTATAACTCCCCTGTACGGTTCCATCGGGTATAACATAGTTTTTGTCCAAGTTGGTTGCCTTATTGTCATAAAAAGAATAATTATCCATTTTTATCATGTAAGTACCTGTCGTTACCCGCAAATTAAACTTCTTCTTGTTGATGCTAAACCCCGCTTTTGGGCTAATCTGAAACCTTGAGGAAGTGATATAGTTAGTGTATAATTCATTCAGATCGAAAATGGAATTGTTATTGTGGTCAAGATCGAAAGTTTTTTTGTCATCCAATGTTTCTTCCCAATCGCTTAGAAGCTGAAGGTTTACGCTTAACGAATCGGTAATGGGCTCCGAATATTGAATGTTTCCGGAATACTTATCATTCTCGGTTATAGTTTTTACGTTTTGATATTGCTTGGTGTTATTTTGCGGTTTCAGGATGAACTCCGTTGTAACATCAATAATACCATCGGAATCTAATCTTGAATTGTCATTCCTGAAATTAACCGAGAAATACCTTCCTTTTTTCTTCAACGTTTTAAAAAGGTTAATGTCATTCGTGAAACTTGTCTTGTTGGATTCATCCGTGTTTGATCCATCGGAGTTATTTATCAAGGCATCGGATTCGTTAAAGGTTTTAGAATCATATTTGGAAAATGATTTGATATCCGAAACAACCAGTTTTGGCTTCACTATCATTTTGGTCGTGGGAGTAATTTCATAATCAAAATTAAAATCGAAATTATGTTCCGTCGATTCTCTGTTCGAATTCGAATTTGATTCTGATTTATTCTGTCCGTCGGGCAATACCGTCACGGAACTGGTTTTGTTTTTATTCTCGGAGTCTAAATTGGTGAAATAATAATTCCCATTGGATTTGTTTCCCTTAAACCATTCGTCAGTATAATTCAATCCCATCAAATTGGACTTTACAATTCCATTTCCAACACCAGCTTTAGGGACCCTTGAACCATAATTTCTTCCGCCACCCATATTGTCAAAAACTTCGTCCATGGAAAACCCCGTGGCATTGATATTGTTTGCAGAGCCCAAAAAGCTAATGCGTCGCTTGTCCTTAAAATAACTCATCAAGGCACTGCTTTCATAACGTTCGGAAGTGCCATAGCCCGCTAGCATTTTTCCAAAGAAACCTTTATTTTTGTCTTTTTCGATAGTCAAGTTAATACTTGCATTATTGGAACTCGAAGCTTGTTTGGTAAACTTTTCCTCTTCGGTTTTTGTATCCGAAACCTGTATCTTTTTTATTAATTCGGCCGGTAAATTTTGAAGTGCCACTTTTCCATCTTCACCAAAAAAAGATTTTCCATTGACCAATATTTGATTGACTTCCTTGCCATTAACGGTTATTTTCTTGTCAGCATCAATTACGACTCCGGGCAATTGTTTCAGCAAAGCTTCAACATTGGCATCGGGGCGCATCTTGAATGAAGCCGCATTGAACTCCAAAGTATCTTTTTTGACTCGGATTGGTGGCGCTGTCGAGTTTACAACCACTTCGCCCAGCACGGTAACGTGTTCCGTTAAATAAAGGATTCCCAAATCCCTGCTGGTACTAATTCTTTCATTCTTTTTGGAAAACTCCTTATATCCTTCGGCTGATATTTTTAAAATCTGATTGTCGGCAATTTTCTTGGTTTCCAATTTAAAAAAACCATCCTTGTCCGAAATCGTATAATCAACGACTGAAGAATCCTTGGGATGAATCAAATAAATTGTTGCCGATTCAATTGGTGATTGGGATTTTTCTTTCATTATTCTTCCTTTTAAAATAATGGAATTTTGTGCAAATGAAGAAAAACAAAATAATAATAGGGGTAGTAAGTGTAGAATTATTCTCATAGATTGATTGATGATAAAATAAATAATAAATAATCTGTTCGTTTTTTGAGTTTCCAAACTTAAATTAATAAGATAGAAATAGATTACAATTAAATGTTAAAGGTTTTAAGCATAAAACAGATTATTTATTAATTTATTCACAAATAGTACAATTAAATGTTAAGTTTGTGGTTATGGTTTAATTATTAAAATCAAAAAAGTTATAAGTGCTTGTTTGATCCGTATCTATATGAACGTGATTGGTATAAGAAAGTTCAGAGTCAGAATCATTGGTTAAAATCCCAGATATTTTATTAATTCTTGTTTGTGTAGCTATTCTCAATTGTGTTTTATCCAATTGAATATTTGCCTTTTCTAAATTTTTACCATGAAGATAAATGTCAGCATCTTTGGCTTGTACACGTAATGAAATAAGTTTGTCAAATCCCCAATTTAATTTAGACTTATTCATTTTTATAGACAAACTGTCTGTTTCGAATTTATCTAAATAAATATCGGAGTTTTCCTTGGCTATGATGCTTTTTATATTAGTACAATATATGTAAGTTAAATTGTTTGTTTGTTTTACTTGATCTTGCTTTGGTTTAACGAATGTGATAAAAAGAGTGTCATTGCGAACGGCATAATCAATATTAGGAACAGTACCTTTCTTATAGGTATGCGATATGAAGTTTTCTTTTCCATTTTTTATACTAAAAATAGCTCCAGGTTCTGCGACGATCACTGAAAAAGGCAATAGCGGTTTTTTCTGGTGCGTTAAGTCCTTGGTATTATAAAATTCTGTAAAGTATTTAGAACCTGCATATAATAAAATAATTCCACTAAAAATGAAAATTAAAAAAGAGAGCAATATTTTGTTACTGGTTTTCATGGTCGTTGTTTTTTATTACGGATAATAATTCTTTTAAATCGGAACTGTTGAGTTGGAGCAATTTTACCTTAAGCAGAAAATCGGGTAAATCCTGATTGAAAAAATTAGCCTTTTCAGTCTGCTGTATTAGTTCAAGGGCTTTTTCGGAGATAAAAAAACCGATACCGCGCTTGTTGTCAAAAATGCCACTTTCCTGTAAATTGGTATAAGCGCGCATCACGGTGTTGTGATTAACCTCAAATTCGGCAGCCAAGTCCCGAACCGATGCCACCCTATCGCCAGCCCGTAATTGTCCTTCTAGAATTTGTTGGCAGAGATTATCCACTATTTGCAGATAAATTCCCTTGGTTGATTTAAAATCCATACTAAACCTCCTTTTCTTTTAGTTTGAAATATGCAAGAGTCAAAAAGAACAGCCATGAAAACATGGATAACGCAAGAAAGAATATTTCAAGACTGGTTAAATATTCCGTTACGGCAAATTCTCTTAATTCCATTGTAAATCCATGGGTTTCGTTAGGATAAAATAAATGAGACATTGCCACTGAAAATGTTATTGATGCAAAAAAAATAATCACCGAGACAATTACTGTTTTAACCAATGCATAACGTTTGAAATAAGTTGCGCCTGCAAATAAATAAGTGCCATAAGAAAACAATCCAAAAATGAAAAAAAGGATCTGCCAAGTCTCCCATATTTTACCGCTCCCTTTTGTTATAAGAAAAACATAATCAAAATAGGGAATTACAGAAGGATCCAAACCGGAATCTCCAGGAACCAATGAAGCTTTTGCCAGACGAATACATATCCAAAATACAGCCAAGGCAATAGGGACAAAAAGTCCAAATCTAATTAAAAACTGAAGTGTTATTTTTTCGAGAGTTGAACCTGGATTCAGTAAATAATTGCTTGTTTTGATTTTGTCGGACAAATCTGGGAAGGCAGTACCAATAACAACTCCAACCGCCATCATGAAAAAACCAAAGCAAATGGTGTAATTTTGAATAATGGAATAGTCATATTTAATCATGCTATTTTTACAGCCATTAAGATACATATAACTCAATACGTAGGTTATCAAACTTAATCCAAGAATGGCTAGTCCATATTTTTTTCCATTGATTAATAAATCTTGTTGGAATAAACGACAAAATCTTTTTACATTAAAATGATTATTAAACGGCATGGCTTTCAGATTTTAAGGTTACTTTATTGATGATTGCATTAAAAAGCAATTCGATGTCTATTTCGGTTTCTTCCAGTGAATTGGCGGGTAGAATAATTCGATGTCCGCCCAAACATTTTTCTTGATAAATTGGGTTTTCTATTCCTGATAAACTTGCTACGGTTTTGAATTGCCATTGCTGACTGATGTCCAAAACAGTTTCGTTGTAAACCATTTTTCCTTCGTCCAGCACTACAATTTTATCAATTATTGTTTCGATATCTTTTACTTGATGGGTAGAAATTATAACTAATTGTCCCTCGGAAATCGAACTAACCAGAACTTTTCTAAACAAACTTTTAGAGGGAATATCCAAACCATTGGTTGGTTCGTCCAGGATAAGCAGACTACAATTGGTAGACAATGCAAATGCAATAAGGAATTTTTTGCGTTGTCCATGTGAAAGCCCGTTCAGGTTTTTTTTATGGTCTAATTCAAATTCCTGCAAAATGTTATTCATTTTTTGGTGATCGAACTTAGAATATAGGGGAGCAGTTGCTTTTATATACAGCTGAATAGTTATCGGAGGAAACGAAAACTCTTCGGAAACCATATAAATATCAGCCAAAAAATCGGGTAAGCGATTGAAGGGTTTGAAACCATTAATGGATAATTCGCCAAGTTGTGGCTGTAACAATCCCGAAATCAATTGAAGCAAGGTAGATTTGCCCGCACCGTTTTTACCAAGTAGACCTACAATATTTCCGTTTTCTTGGTCGAAAGATAAATCGGTAAACAAAGCTTCCTGCTTTTTGTACCGAAAAGTTAAGTTTTGAATATGTATCATAGTGTTATTTAATTAGTGTACTAGTTTTGTAGTACACAAAGAAATAAAATTATAATGTAATCACCAAATAAAATAGAATAAAATCTTACTTTGTTTTTTTAAATGGCTAAAAAACAGTATCTATATTGACTTAAATGTCCTTTTTAAGTAGTGTGTAATATTAATAATCGTGTTCAGGTTTATAGTGAAATTGGCACAGGAAACAATAGTTTTCCTAACATAATATCTGATAAAACAGCTTAAATTCAATTTACATTTCTATATTTGTTTAAATGTATTTAAAACACTTATTTTTGAAATTATACAAATAAAAAATATGAAAATAAACCAGCTCGTTAGTAAAAGTATGGTGCTATTACTACTTATAGGATTTAATCTGCAAGCTCAAAAACTTAAAAAAAATCAGTTTGATAATCCATTGGCCTTGCAACGTGCCGATCCATTTGTAACCAAAGCAGCAAATGGAACCTATTATTTTATTGCTACCGCTCCAGAATACGACCGAATTGAGATACGCAGTTCCAAAACAATCAACGGAATCAAGAATGCCAAACCGGTTGTAATTTGGCGTAAGCATGACAAAGGCATTATGGGCAATCATATTTGGGCACCCGAGTTACACCGCATCGAAGGTAAATGGTATGTTTATTTTGCTGCCGCTTCTACCCAAAACAAATGGGATATACACAAATATGCGCTGTCAAACCCTTCTGAAGATCCAACTAAAGGAACTTGGACAGAAGAAGGTCAAATTAAAAGCAAGGTGGATATTTTTTCGCTTGACGCAACTACTTTTGAGCACAAGGGACAACGCTACATGATTTGGGTAGATAGAGCTTCTACCAAGGTGGTTAACACAGGATTGTTTATTGCAAAAATGAGTAGTCCAACAACCTTGGAAGATACGCAAACGGTTATCACTCAACCCGATTATCCTTGGGAAATGCACAAATACAAGGTAAATGAAGGGCCTGCGGTACTTATTAGAAACGGAAAAGTTTTTGTGACTTTTTCTGCCAGTGCCACTGATGCCACTTATTGTCTCGGATTACTTTGGGCCGATATCGATGCCAATTTACTGGACGCTGCCTCTTGGCACAAACTTCCGGAGCCTGTGTTTTATACAAACGAAAAATTCAAACGCTATGGACCGGGTCACAACAGTTTTACGACTTCCGAAGATGGAAAAACCGACATTATGATTTATCATGCTCGTGATTATAAAGACATTATAGGCGATGCACTTTCTGATCCCAATCGTCATACACGCGCTCGTGTGCTTCAATGGACAAAAGATGGCATGCCCGATTTTGGTCAGGAATTAGACGATAATGAAATGGCCTTGAAAAAGCCCGAAACGAAAAAATAATAAGTCATTCTGAAATCAATTGTGCTTACTGCATCAATTGAAGTTCCAGAAAAAGGCGATTATAAAACAAAACCCAAGGCTCTCGTCTTGGGTTTTGCTATTTATTGACTAACTTCTTTTTAGTCGCTTCAATAATCGGATATTTCAAAATTACGAAACATGAAATAGGAGCTAATCCAATAGCCGTTCACCTTTACAGCGTTTCTTAGTATTTTTTCCATTAAACGGGTATCGCCAAAAGCATGATCATTGGTTCTTGAATTTGTTACAATACCCTTATTATCAATGTAGGTGTAGTCATTTACAAGTTTTAATGACGCCTTATTATAAAATCGATCGTCATTCCATTTTTCTAACTTAAATTGGGATAGTTTTTTGTAATATTGTTTGGCAATGATATCTTGTGCGGGTGTATATTCAAGAGATTTTTTATCGAATATATTGGTTGTTAAATAATAAAGCAAATGTTTTGAAGGAGCAATTTTGGTGCAAAAGGTCATTAATTGATCATTTTTGGGATTATCCAACGCTTCTATTAATGCAAATTTTAATTCATCAAAAGTTTTATAGCCATCATGAATTGTCATCTCTTTTTTTACGCCGGTGTATGCTCCTTTGTCGTTTATGACTCTCATTATATTTTTGTCGAAAGTCAAAGTTTCATCCCTTTCAAAATTAGCTACATCATCAAATGAGTCTAGACATAAGGCTTTTCCATTTTCATTAATAATCTTGTATTTGTTTTTAATTTTTGCTTTAAAAATATTTCGTTCGCCGTTAATTTTTTCAATATACTGATAGTCAAAATTAACCCAAACTTTATTCTTTAGAGAAATCAATCCCCATTTGCCATTCTTTTTCGCTGGTAGAATAACTTCGTTACTGATGTATGGATTTGCTAAATCAAAGCTAAGATCGTCATAGACAAAAGGAATGATAGTGGTGTTTTTATCGTCAACTATTCCAAACTTGTTGTTTGTTGAAACAATAAAATAGGTTTTATTTTCAACAGGGAGTTTTTGTTTTATCGAATTATAAATCTGCGGAAGACATTGTTTTTGGTTTATTTCGTCATAAACTCCATATTTATTTTTTATATCCTGAAGCAGTAAAAATGATTTATCAGTGTCAAAAAAGGGACACACTAAATTGTATTCATTGAGAAGGTATCCATACTTTTTGATTGTTTTATCATAAATCGTTTTGCCGTCGTTACCGCTAATGGTATATGTTCCATTTTTGAGGGCAAACAGTAATTTGCTATTTTGATTTTCTGATTCGTAAATAAAATTATATTCCGGTTTTAAAATTACGGAGCCGTCTTTTTTGTATAATCCAAATTTTCCTTCTTTGGTTTTACCACAAATAAATGAATTCCTTTCAAAAATAACTTCAAAAGCAATGGGAAGTATTTCCTTGTTTGACAGGTTTATGACACCCGTCAGATCGTTGTTTTTTACCTTAAATAAATCTTTGAAACTTTCGCTGTCAGAAAGAAACATGTTAAAATCATCTATTTCATCATACATTGCCGGAATTAAAATTTCTCCTTTTGCAGAAGCCCAGCCTTGTTTCTTGTTTTTTGTGATTTTAAATGCAGTCTGCATTCCCATAACTTGAATATCATCATATTCCAAAGGCAGTATTTGATTGAGTTTGTAATCAACCATGCCCGAAAGATTATTTTTTTTCAATTCAATAAATCGGGTTCCATCGCAAATAATTGAACTATAATCAATGTCTATTTTTTGCTTTGTGCGAGGCAAATAAGCACCCTTTTTTTGGCCTTTTTCAACGATTATTATACCTCTCGAATAATCGTTAATTATTTTGTCCATCTCATCATCGTAGATTCGGACACCATTTTCAATCAGTCCTTGTTTTTGCCCCAGTTGTGTTATGAAAGTGTTCTGTAAGGTGTTGTCAATGAAGTATTTATTTTTGTCTAATGTCTTTTTGATGTAATCTTTATCGGTTAAAATTTTTCCGTCTCTCGATATGTTTTCATAAGTGGGTTCCAAAATTAATTTTCCTTCGGCTATCAATCCTTTTTTGGAATTTTTTGAAATGATGGCCGAGTTTTTGTAAATCAGAATGTTATCAAAGGAATAATTGGATATGACATTGTCAAGCACTAATTTTAATTCATTATTCTCGTCCCTTATTAAAGCTATTTTTGATATAAAATTAGAATAAAGAATTTTGGAATAATTAATGGGCAATAATGAAATTCCCTTGTTAGTAACTGTCCCATATTTATTGTTCAATTTTACGATGTATGATTGTATTCCATTGCCAATGGAATCGTATTTGGTTTCCAAAATCGTTTCTCCTTTTTTATTTATAACACCAAATTTATTGTTGCTCTTTACTTTAAAATCATTCTCTAAAAAATCAATATAATCATAAGTGGGCTTTACAATTATTATGCTGTTTTGTTTTATTCCATATTTTTTATTCTCAATAAAAATAGACGGCATTGGATTTTTACCATTAATATGAGGTTCGTCAACGGTAATATAGAAACTATCGGTGTCTCCTTTAATGATTTCTGCTGGAACTTGTGCGTGAATAAAAAGATAATTGAATAGTATAAATGCTAAAGTGAAAAGTTTTTTCATGTTTTTTTTTAAGAAATGGAACATTTATGGACTCAAACTTAGGAGAAAATTATTGGTAATATCATTTAGAAAAATAAGGTAATCTAATTCGGGCTTCTTCCTTTTGGGCTGTGATGAGGTGGTAAAAACAGTTTTTTATTCAAGAAAAGTTTTTAAATAGATAAACCACCCTATTTGAGTGGTTTATCTATATTGATTATGATTTTACCAGCTTCCGCTAGAGCCTCCGCCCGAGAATCCGCCTCCGCCAAATCCTCCACCGAAGCCACCGCCTCCGCCACCAAAACCACCGCCTGATGATCCGCCAAATCCGCCCCCGCCACCTCTTCCAAGGCTGCTTAGTAGGATGACATCCATTAGACTAGGTCCACCACCACCACGAGTACCTGAATTACCGCTTCCGCCGCCCTTGTTTTTGGATAGCAATATCAAAACGATGACAACAATCAAAATGATTGGGAAAATTGGAAAATCCTTTCCTTTGGTTTGTTTGCGTTCTCCTTTGTATTTGCCTTTAAAAACATCAAAAAGAGCATCGGCACCCTTGTCTAGACCGCGGTAATAGCTACCGGCCTTAAACTCGGGAATGATAATGTTTCGTATTATTTCGCCACCGATTCCTGCTGTCAGTCTATCTTCAAGTCCGTAACCTGGATTGATGGCAATTTTTCTTTCGGCTTTCGCCAAAAGTATAATGACACCGTTGTCTTCCTTGGCCTGACCCAGTCCCCAAGTATGTGCCCATTTTGTCGCTAGCTGGCTTACGTCTTCACCTTTTAGGCTTTCTATTGTAACAACCATGATTTGGGTTGTAGTAGAGTCTGAGTAACGAATTAGTTTTTCTTCTAATTGTGCTTTTTCATCAGCACTTAAAACATTCGCATAATCATAAACCGAAGTTTGAAAACTTGGCTTTTTCGGAATGGTAAATTGTGAAAAAATACAATTGCTTGAAAAAATAACAATTAGCAAGAAAAAGGATCGTAAAATTCCTTTGGGATTTAAGTTTTTGAATGTTGGAATTTTCATTGGTTATCCTTTTGATATTTCGTTTGATAATTCATTTGTATCACCTTCTTGCCAAGGGAAATGCTGTTTAAGTTTTTCTCCGGCTTTCAATATGCCATCGATTAGCCCCTGTTTGAAATTCCCTTGCTTGAAATGCGCAATCATAACATCACGTGTACTGTCCCAAAAAGTACCGGTAACAATATCATTAATGCCTTTGTCTCCGCAAATAACAAACGTTTTGTCCTCGATAGCCAAATAGATTAGAACACCGTTTTGCAGTTCGGTTTCATCCATTCTCAATTCGTGAAAAACTTCCATGGCACGGTCATATGCATCCAACTCGGTCGTTTTTTCGATATGAACCCTAATTTCGCCAGAAGTGTTTTTTTCGGCTATACGAATAGCTTCAACAATTTCCTGTTCTTCTTCTCTGGTTAAAAAATCTTCTACTTTTGACATCGTATTGTTTTTAAAAACCCCGCCAAAGCGGGGTTAGATTTTTTTAGAATTTTACTTCAACAGGTTTATCAGCTCCGGTAGAAGCTTCAAAATATGGTTTCTGTTTAAGACCATACATTCCAGCCAGGATATTTCTTGGAAAAGTGTTGATGTTGTTGTTGTAAGGCTTAACAGCTTCATTAAAACGGGTTCTGGCTGTCAAGATTTGGTTTTCAGTACTAGCTAATTCATCTTGCAATTTCATAAAACTGGCATCAGCTTTTAGGTTAGGATATTGTTCAACACTTACCAATAATTTTGATAAAGAAGAAGAAACTCCTGATTGTGCCGAATTAAATGCTGCCAGTTGTTCTGGAGTTACATTACTTGGATCAATTGTTACTGAAGTTGCCTTAGCTCTGGCTTCGATTACTGCTGTCAAAGTGCTTTTTTCATGTTCGGCATATCCTTTTACCGTGCTAACTATATTTGGGATAAGATCATTTCTTCTTTGATATGAAGTTTGAACATTTCCCCAGCTTTCCTTCACGTCTTGTTCAAGCGTCACTGCGGTATTGTAAATTCCGGAGGCCCAGCTGTAAAGTCCAATAACTACTACTGCAACTATAATCCAAGGTAAAAATCTTTTAAAATTCATAATTATTTAATTTAAGGTTTAATATTTAAAGTGTGTAAATGTTTATTTGATTTCTTAAAGTTCGTTTTTAATGCTAATCAGTTGGGTCTTTATGGTTTCCAATTTACTGATAATTTCATATTTATCCATTGTTTTCTTTTGTCCCTCTTTCAAATGAGTTTTGGCTCCCTCTAATGTAAATCCTCTTTCTTTAACCAAATGATAAATGAGCTGAAGGTTTTTGATATCTTCGGGAGTGAACATTCGGTTTCCCTTGGCGTTTTTCTTTGGTTTCAGAATGTCAAATTCACCGTCCCAAAAACGAATTAGGGAAGCATTTACGTCAAATGCCTTGGCAACTTCGCCTATGCTGTAGTATCTTTTGTCTGGTGGTAGTTCGATATGCATGTTTTAGTTTTTTTCTAAATATTTTTGTTAAGCCTGTTTCCAATTGATCACTAACTGAACACTTTTTTAAATCAATCCAAAGATTGGTTTTCCTGATTGGCTATTTTTGAAATAGCAACGTATTCCACCGCCGAAATATTGCCATAATAAAAATTAAGCGGGTTGACTACTCTTCCATTTTTATGAACTTCGTAGTGTAAATGTGGCGCTTCTGAACGTCCTGTACTGCCTACATAACCAATAATATCTCCTCTTTTTACCGATTTTCCGGGTCTGCAATTGTATTTGCTCAAATGGCCATAAAGGGTTTCGTAACCGTATCCGTGTCTGATTACTATATGGTTTCCATATCCCGAAGCGGTATTGTCAGCCTTTGACACAACACCATCGCCAGTGGCATAGATTGGTGTTCCCATTTTGGCCGTAAAATCCATTCCTTCGTGCATTTTTCTAGCTTTGGTGAAAGGGTCGGTACGGTAACCAAAACCGGAGGCCATCCGTTTTAAATTTTCATTCTTTACTGGCTGTATCGCCGGAATTGCCGAAAGCAGTTTGTGTTTGGCTTTGGCCAATTTCACAATTTGATCCAATGATTTGGATTGAATGGCGAGTTCCTTGCTTAAGGCATCGACTCTTTCGGTGGTGCTAATTACCAATTTTGAATTGTCATAGCCCTGCAGTGCGGCATAACGATTTATTTTGGAATAGCCTGATTTTCGTTCTTCTTCCGGAATGGCGGCTGTGTTGAAATATACACGGTATAAATTATTGTCCCTGTCTTCAATATCTTCGATAACATCGTCTATTTGATCCATTTTTTTGTTCAAAATGGCATAATTCAATTTTAAATTTTCGACTTGTCTTTCCAATAAACGGTCTTTTGGTGTGTCAAAATATGGGGTATTCAATAGTATTATGAACGTCAGAAATCCAAACAATGCCGAGGCTAATAAAAACAGAACGGCATAACCAAATTTTCTCCTCTTTCTGATTTTTATTTTGCGATACGCTAGATTTACGGAATCGTAATAATATTTTACTTTCGCCATATTTTAAAATACCCTATTTTTGCAAATTATTTAAAAGGTAAGTCGAACAAATTTAATAAATGTTTCAGTTGTTCTTCTCTTTTTTTTGAAAGATTCTTAGATTCTAGGTTTCTAGGAAGTTAAGATAACTCATCTTCAAGGATGATAGGAAAAACGGGTTTTGGTTTTTTCTTTTTTTGAAGGACAAAAGCAGATGTTTTGACTGAGGCTTCTGGTGTCGCAGGTCCGCGTGAGGGATAGAAGCAATCCGCCGCAGCGGAGCGGATAGCCCGACAGCATTAGGGAAAGGGGCCGAATAAGAGGTTGCTGGATTTGGCCCCTTTTTCTAATGGTGGCACGCCCCAACAGAGATTCTAAGTCATTTAAGGTTTAGAGACTTAGTAGTTTAGCAACTAAAAAAAAATAAACAAATTACTGAATATATACAGCAAAAATGAAATCACAAGACGTACGTAAACAATTTTTAGATTTTTTTGAAAGTAAAGGGCATTTAATTGTTCCATCGGCTCCAATTGTTCTTAAGGACGATCCGACATTGATGTTTAACAACTCGGGGATGGCGCAGTTTAAGGAATATTTTCTTGGCCTTGGAACTCCAAAAAGCAACAGAATTGCCGATACGCAAAAATGTCTTCGTGTTTCAGGAAAACATAATGACCTTGAGGAAGTAGGGATTGATACCTACCACCACACGATGTTTGAGATGTTGGGGAATTGGTCTTTTGGCGATTATTTCAAGAAAGAGGCGATTCATTGGGCTTGGGAATTGTTGACGGAGGTGTATAAAATACCAAAAGACATTTTATATGTTTCTGTTTTTGAAGGAAACGCTGATGAGAATGTACCTTTTGATCAGGAAGCTTGGGATATTTGGAAAACATTAATTGATGAAGACCGCATTATTCTTGGGAACAAAAAAGACAACTTCTGGGAAATGGGAGATCAGGGACCTTGTGGACCTTGTTCTGAAATTCACGTGGATATCCGTTCTGCCGAAGAAAAAGCTTTGGTTTCAGGTAAATCTTTAGTGAATGCCGATCACCCGCATGTGGTGGAAATCTGGAATAACGTATTTATGGAATTCAACCGTAAAGCGGATGGTTCCTTGGAAAAATTACCTGCGCAGCACGTGGATACGGGAATGGGATTTGAGCGTCTTTGCATGGTTTTGCAGGGAGTTCAGTCGAATTATGATACAGATGTTTTCACTCCGCTAATTAGAGAAATCGAAACCATTACCGGAACTAAATATACCGTTAAGGCGAAAGACGAAGCCGAGGAAAAAGTTAATATTGCGATTCGTGTAATTGCGGATCACGTTCGTGCGGTGGCTTTTGCAATTGCCGATGGTCAGTTGCCATCCAATACCGGAGCGGGTTATGTAATCCGTAGAATTTTGCGTCGTGCTATTCGTTACGGATTTACTTTCTTAGATACCAAAGAGCCTTTTATCTATAAATTGGTAGAAGTGTTGAGTGGGCAAATGAGTGGTTCATTTCCAGAGATTCGTTCACAAAAAGCATTGTGTTCGAATGTAATCCGTGAGGAAGAAAGTTCTTTCCTTAGAACTTTGGATCAAGGATTGGTGTTGCTGGATGCGGTGATTTCAAATTCTGGTAAAAAAGTAATTGATGGTAAAAAAGCATTCGAACTGTATGATACCTATGGTTTTCCAATCGATTTAACAGCCTTGATCCTGTCCGAAAAAGGATTGGAATTGGACGAAAAAGGATTTCAGGAACAATTGCAATTGCAAAAGGAACGTTCCCGTGCCGCTTCAAAAGTTACGGCTGGAGACTGGAATGTTTTGGTTGAAGATGATGTGCAGGAATTTGTGGGTTACGACCGATTGAAACACAATGTGAAAATTACAAAATACCGCAGAGTGGACAGTGTGAAGGATGGTGAAATTTATCAGTTGGTTTTCAATGCGACACCTTTTTATGGAGAAAGCGGAGGACAAACGGGAGATAAAGGATATCTTGAAGCTTCAAATGGTGATATTATCTATATTATTGATACAAAAAAAGAAAACAACCAAACGATACATCTTGCCCATTCACTTCCTGATAATTTAACGGATAGTTTTGTGGCTGTGGTGGATGGAATCCAAAGAGCAAAAACATCGTCCAATCACTCGGCAACACACTTGTTGCATCAAGGTTTGAGAAAAATATTGGGAACCCATATTGAGCAAAAAGGTTCGATGGTTCGAAATGCTTCGTTGCGTTTTGACTTTTCGCACTTTTCCAAAGTTACTGAAGACGAACTTAAAGAAGTGGAAGATTTCGTGAATGCCCGTATCCGTGAGAGTTTACCTTTGGTAGAAAAAAGAGGAATTCCAAAAGAACAGGCATTGCAGGAAGGTGCAATTGCACTGTTTGGTGAGAAATATGGCGATGTGGTTCGAATGATTAAATTCGGTGATTCAGTGGAATTGTGCGGAGGAACCCACGTGTCAAATACAAGTGATATCTGGCATTTCAAAATTACTTCTGAAGGCGCCGTTGCAGCTGGAATCAGACGTATTGAAGCAATTACCAGCGAGGCTGCCAAAGAGTTCTTCGAATCGCAGCTGATTACTTTTGCTGAAATAAAAGAAGTGCTGAAAAATGCTGTTGATCCCGTAAAAGCCATTCAGGCAATGCAGGATGAAAATACTTCGCTTAAAAAACAATTGGAAGTTTTATTGAAAGATAAAGCCAAAAATATGAAAGGTGAATTGGTAAAAGAGTTACAAGAAATCAACGGAATTCAGTTCCTTGCCAAACAAGTGGATTTGAGTCCTGAAGGTGCCAAGGACTTGGCTTATGAATTAGGAAATTTAGGTTCAAATATCTTTTTAGTATTGGCTACCGCTCATGAAGGAAAACCAATGTTGTCATGTTATATCTCTAAAGAATTAGTGGCCGACAGAAAATTAAACGCTGGTCAAGTAGTCCGTGAATTAGGAAAATACATCCAGGGTGGAGGAGGAGGACAACCGTTCTTTGCAACCGCAGGAGGTAAAAATGTTGATGGAATTGCTGAGGCTTTGGAGAAAGCGGTTGAGTTTGTGAAGTAATTTTTATTATAAATATTTAATTTATTGTTAATTAATAGATTACGTCGTTACAGATCCCATATGAGTTATTTATAACTTATTTGGGATTTTTTATTAAAACAAAATAAAAAATTGTTAGGTTTTTGGTGATTTTTTCTTATATATTTACGAATATATTAATACATAACTTATTAAAATGAAAAAAATTTTACACCTTTTCGGTATTTTGACTCTAGTTCTGATTTCTTCCTGTTCAAAGGATGACAACACTGAATCTGAAACTTCTGATACGAATTCTGTTTTACTCAAGAAAGTAGTTTCAAAGTATGGAACAAATGAGTTAACTAGTGTTTTTACATATAATGGTAATAAGCTTACTACTGTTAACTATTCTGATGGTGATTCATATTCTTTTACCTACACAGGAGATTTAATTACCAAAATTGAATATTTTGAGAAAAATGTATTGAGCGAAAAAGATCTTTACACTTATGATTCACAAGGGAATTTAGTTACAGAAATTCGCATAGAAGGTAGTTATGGGCATAGAACAGAATATATCAGAAATTCAGATGGAACAATTTCATATAATGGCTATTATGGGGATGTAACTTCTCAAAAAACGTTTTCTACAAAAGGAAAATTATACTTCTCAAATGGAGAAATTATTAAGAATGAAAGTTCTGATACAGCAGGAAGTTCAACTTATGAAGATGTAGTTACATATAGCTATGATACCAAAAATAATCCATACAAAAACATTACTGGATTTGATAAAATTGCTATTTCTGAATCTTTTAATGATTTATTTGATGACTTAGAAAGTGGTATAACACATAATTTATTAAAAGAAGAATGGACCTCTTTTAATAAACTAGAGGACACTACCACTTGTACATATATTTATGATTCCAATGGGTTTCCAAAAACAAGTATTGTTGATGGTACTTCTTTTCAATATTTTTATTAAATAAAATAAAAACTTACAAAATCCTTTCAGAGTTTAAACTTTGAAAGGTTTTTTTATTAATATTAAGTTTAAATTTGTGTCAAATTCTATGAAATGCAATTCACAACACAAATACCCATTTCTAAAAACGAAAACCCAATAGACTACAATTCCAAGATAGTTTCATTGGGCTCCTGTTTTGCCGAAAACATGGGTCATAAATTTCAATATTTTAAATTCCAAAGCGAGACCAATCCATTTGGAATTATTTTCAATCCGATTTCTATTGAAAAAATTATAGAGAGAATTGTAGAGCAGAAATTATTTGCCGAAAAAGATGTTTTTTTCCATAACGAACGCTGGCATTGTTTTGAGGTGCATTCAGATTTGAGTCATTCGAATAAAGAAGAACTAGTGAAGAATCTGAATCAAACTTTGGTGGAAACCAAAAAACAATTACAGGATGCAACGCATATTATCATTACCTATGGAACTTCGTGGGTATATCGAAATATAGAACAAAATACTATAGTTGCCAATTGTCATAAAGTACCTCAAAAGCAGTTTTCAAAAGAGCTATTATCGGTTGAAATTATCGAAAAATCAATTCAAAATACTATTCATTTAATCGAAAGATTGAATCCAAATTGCAGTATTATTTTCACTATTTCACCAGTACGACATATCAAAGATGGTTTTATTGAGAATCAATTAAGTAAATCACATTTATTTACGGCTTTACATAAAGCTAATAGCCAAAAGCCAAAAGCCAAAAGCTACTTTCCAAGCTACGAAATCATGATGGACGAACTTCGTGATTATCGTTTTTATGCCGAAGATATGTTACACCCAAACCAAACCGCTATTGATTATATCTGGGAGCGTTTCAGTGAAAGTTGCATTGCTGAAAATAGTTTTCAGACGATGAAAGAAGTGCTGGAAATACAAAAAGGTCTCAATCACCGCAGTTTTAATCCTGACTCAGAACAGCATCTTAAATTTTTGGCTAACCTGAATCGCAAGATGAATTTTATAAAGGAAAAATTTCCGCATATAAGGTTTTAATGTTCATTTATTCAATACAAGAAACCGTTGAGTAAAATTTTAGAACATTTATGCTAAATTATGTAACTTGTTGAAGTATATTTTTTACATTTTTGTAACTTGTGTAATTGTGCTTCATAACAGGGCTTTTGTTTAACGTGTTTTACCGACTTATGAATCAAAAATCCATTCATTATCTAAAAAAAACACTACGTGTCCTGCTTTGGTGCGTCGCTTCGATAATTGCTATTTTATTTCTGCTTGTCATTTTAATTCAGGTTCCGTCAATTCAGAATTACGTTAAAAACAAGGCCGTTACCTATCTACATGAAAAAATAAAAACCAAGGTCGCCTTAGATTATATTTCTATCAAATTTCCCAAGGATATTGTTCTCGAAGGTTTTTATTTCGAAGATCAAAAAAAAGATACGCTGCTCGCAGGAAAGCGATTGGAAGTCGATGTTGATTTATTTAAATTAATTAGCAGTGAACTCGAAATCAATTCTGTTTCACTCGAAAATGTAAACGCTAATATTTCAAGAAATAAGGAAGGAGTTTTTAATTTTGATTACATCATAAAAGCTTTCGAATCTAAGGATAATGAGCCAAAAGATCCAAATGCTAAGCCTTTTAAAGTGTCACTTGTAAAAGTCAATCTCGACAATGTTAACTTTAATTTCAATGATGATTTTTCTAAGAACGATATCAAGGTAAAACTGACCCATTTTGATACCAAATTCAAGGAGTTTGATTTGGATAAAATGGATTTTAACATTCCGAAAATCAATTTAAGCGGATTTAAATTAGTTCTCAATCAGGATGCTGTCGAAAAAATTGCTGAAGCATCTGTAAAAACGGTCGATACCATTTCAAAAAGACCTGATTTTAAGCTAAAATTAGATGAAATAAAACTTTCAAAAATTAATATTTCCTACGACAACAAAGATTCTAGAATGAATTCCGGAATATACTTGGGGAATTTAGAATTAGCCGTAAATGAAATCGATTTGAACAAACAGCTTTTGGATTTTGATTCTTTTGAATTAAAGAATCTGAAAGGAAATCTAAGATTAGGAACCAAAGACAAACAGCTTCAAACGCCAGATTTGGATTCGACTGCTATTAAACAATCAGGATGGAAAGTAAAACTGAACGATGTCGACATTCAGAATATTGCTTTCAAATTTGATGACATGCAGTCCAAACCAACTCCAAAAGGAATTGATTACGGTCATCTTGATTTGAATAAATTCAATTTAAAAGCAGAAAAATTATATTATGGAAATGATACGATTTCGGGAAATATAAAAGCATTTGCCGTAAAGGAAAAAAACGGATTAGAAATTCAATCTTTAAAAACGGATTTCTTTTATGGTCCAAAAAATGCAAATCTGAATGATCTGTATTTAAGAACACCGCAAACACTTCTTCAAAATAAAATTAGAGTTGCCTATTCATCGCTTGAAGCCTTAAAAAAAGACATTCCAAATATTGCTTTGGATGCGGATTTAAAGCAGTCCAAAATCGGATTCAAGGACATTTTATTGTTTGCCCCCGATTTACAAAAAACAAATCCGTTTAAAAGCAATCCAAATGCAGTTTTGTATCTGAATACCCGCTTGAACGGAAAAGTAAAAGATTTAAATATTCCGCTGTTCGAAATGAGCGGAATCGGAACTACAAAAGTTTCTATGTCAGGGAAAATTAAAGGTTTGCCCGATGCTCAAAAAGCGTTTTATGACTTGAATATCAAAAAGCTATCAAGTACTTCAAAGGATGTTTATTCTTTTGTGCCAACAGGAACAATTCCGAAGAACATTCAACTGCCCTCGCAATTTAATTTAGCAGGAAAATTTAAAGGTTCGGTTCATAATTTCAAAACCAATCTGGCATTAAACAGCAGTTTCGGAAATGCAAAAGTAGATGCATTATTTGATCAGCGGATTAAAAAACAAGAGAAATACGATGCGAATGTCTCGTTAATGGATTTCGATTTGGGACGATTAATCAAAAATGATTCCATCGGAAAAATTACGCTTAAAGCAAAAGTAAAAGGCAAAGGTTTAGACCCAAAAACAGCTCAGGCTGAGTTGGATGGAATTGTTCAAAAAGCAGTATTTAATAGATATAACTACAAAGATTTGTCTTTAAAAGGGAATATCAGTAATGGAAGTTTTGCAGTAAAATCAGGAATGAAAGACCCGAATCTGAATTTTGATTTGACTGCCAATGGAAACACAAAAGACAAATACCCATCAGTAAAATTAAAATTAAATCTTGATATCGCCGATTTGGAAAAGCTGAATCTACATGCCGGTCCAATGAAACTGCGCGGAAATGTTGATGCTGATATTGCCAACAGCAACCCTGATTTCCTGAACGGAAAAGTATTTCTTTCGAACGTTCAGATTTTGCAGGAAGAATTAATTGTTCTGGATTCAGTCCGTGTAATTGCTTTTTCGGATAATACCCGAAACAATATCAAAATAGCATCCCAGTTTTTGAAAGCCGAAGTTGACGGAAAATACAAGTTAACCACATTAACATCGGCAGTAAAAAAATCATTGTCAAAATACATGGATCTGCAAAATCCGAAAGTGAATGCAGAATCAGACGAACAGCGCTTGGCTTTTACATTGGCAATTGATAACGATCCAATACTTTTTAAACTGGTTCCAAAATTAACCGGTTTAGAACCTATAAAAATCACTGGAAAATATAATAATGTAGCGGATTCTTTGGAAATAAAAGGAACGATTCCGAGAATTGTTTATGCCAATAATACCATTGCTGACGGAAAAATTAATATCGAAGCCAAAGAAAATGCTTTGGAATACCAAATTTCATTTGCCACAATAGAAAGCGGAGAATTAAAAATCCCATTTACCAGTTTATCAGGTAAGGTCGAGAACAATATTCTTTCATGTGCCTTGCAGGTAAAAGACACCAAAGACAAGGAACAGTATGTGATTGCTGGAGAATTTCTTCGTCAGGATGCTAAAAATATCCTGAAAATTAACTCCGAAAATTTTATTCTTAATTATGACAAATGGAATATCAATCCAGAAAATGCAATTGAATTTGGCGATAAAAGATTGTACGTTAATAAATTTTTCTTAGATAATTCGGGCAACGAACTCAAAATTCAATCGCAAGGCACACAGGACAATGCACCAGTTCAGGTAGATTTTGTGAATTTCAAGATAGAAACCATTCTGAATATTGTCAAAAAAGACAAACTGCTGATGCAGGGTTTAATCAACGGAAATGCAGTTGTCGAAAATGTGATGACATCACCTATTTTTACTTCGGATATAAAAATTGAAGACTTTGCTTTCAAGGCAGAACCTGTTGGAGATATCGAAATAAAAGTAGATAACAAAACGGCAAATACGCTTGTCGCAAATGTAGTTTTGAGCGGTGAAGAAAACGACGTGAAAATCAATGGAAATTACAAAATCAGTGACGGTAATTTAGATTTTAATGCCGACATCAATAAACTGAACATTAAAAGTATTCAGGGCTTTTCGATGGGAAATGTGACCGATGGAAGTGGTTTTTTATCAGGGAATTTTAAAATCACGGGGAATACATCAGCACCAAAAGTTGATGGTCAATTAAACTTCAACGATAGCAGTTTTAGAATTACAAAACTCAATTCTTATTTTAAAACCGAGAATGAAAAAATCACTTTCAGCAACGATATAATTACGTTTGACAGTTTTACACTTTACGATGAAAACGCTAATGAAATGGCGCTAAACGGAACCATTCAGTCGCCAGATTTTAGAAACTATAATTTCAATTTAACAGTAAATGCAAATGATTTCAGAGCCATACATTCAAAAGCAACCGATAATGATTTGTTTTACGGAGATTTGTTTTTGGACACAAAATTAGACATAAAAGGAACGCTCGAAAATCCAATTGTAGGCGGAGATATCAAAATAAACAAAGAGACCAGATTCACGGTTGTTTTGCCTCAATCAGATCCTTCGATTGCCGACAGAGAAGGAATTGTAGAGTTTGTAAATGAAGATAATTTATATCTGAAACAAACGGTAGAAATGGAGAAAAAACTCGATCGATCTGACTTAATCGGAATGAACGTCAGCGTTGATATTTCGTTGTCTAAGGAAGCAGAACTGACATTGATAATCGATAAAGGAAACGGCGATTATCTTAATCTGAAAGGTGAAGCCGAACTTACAGGCGGAATTGACCCTTCGGGAAAAACCACTCTTACGGGTAAATACGAAGTTTCGGATGGTGCTTATGAAATGAATTTTAATGCTATCCGCAGAAAATTTAATATTCAGAAAGGTAGTTATATCATTTGGAACGGCGAGCCCACGATGGCGACCTTAAATATTACTGCAATTTATAAAGTGGAGGCCGCTCCAATTGACTTGCTCGGAAATCAATTGGGAACAGTAAGTCCGACGGTTAAAAACACCTATAAACAGAAAATTCCGTTTCAGACTTTATTGAAAATGAACGGCGAACTCCTGAAACCGGAAATCACTTTTGATATTAAGCTTCCTGATGGAAATTACGGAGTTTCCTCAGATATTGTTTCGGCTTCTCAAACAAAATTGGAACAATTGCGACAAGAACCGGCCGAGTTAAACAAACAGGTTTTTGCGCTTTTACTGCTGAATCGTTTTGTTGGCGAAAATCCTTTTGCAAGCGAAAGCGGTGGAACCAATGCAGAATCTTTGGCAAGACAAAGTGTGAGCAAGATACTTTCTCAGCAATTGAATGATCTTTCGTCTGAGTTAATAAGCGGTGTTCAATTAGAATTTGATTTGGAATCAACAGAGGATTATACTTCCGGATCAATGGAAAACAGAACCGATTTGAATGTGGCTGTTTCCAAAAAACTGCTTGATGACCGATTGAAAGTTACTGTAGGAAGCAGTTTTGGTGTTGAAGGCAAGGAACGTGCCAATGAAGAAACCACAAATATTGCCGGCGACGTCTCACTGGATTATCAGCTTACAAAAGACGGCCGATATATGGTTCGTGCTTATCGAAAAAATGAATATCAGGTGGCGGTTGAAGGTCAGGTAATTGAGACTGGAGTGGCGTTTGTTATCACGATGAGCTACAATAAATTCCGTGAACTTTTTCACCGTACCGAAGAAGAAAAACGTATAATTCAAGAAGAAAAGGAACGTAAAGAGAGAAAAAAACGAATAGAAAAACAAGAAGAGAAATTTGAGAAACAAATTCAGGGTAATGAGCAAAAAACATAGCAATATGGAATTTAAATATATAAAATATTGTATAGTGCTGTCCTTACTTTTTATTTATGGATGCAGTAATACCAAGTATCTTCCAGAGGGCGATTTGCTGTACACAGGCGGTTCTGTGACGGTGAAGGATTCTGTTATGAAAAAGAAAGAAAGAAAAGAACTGGAGAAAACTTTGGAAGGATTGTTACGTCCTAAACCGAATAAACAATTCTTAGGCTTGCGCCCAAAATTATGGTTTTACAATATAGCCGGAGAACCTACGAAAGATAAGGGAATACGATATTGGCTCCGAAATAAGGTTGGCGAAGAACCGGTGCTTTTTAGCAAAGTCGATTTGGATTACAACGCCAATGTTTTGAGAAGTTTTGCAGAAAACCACGGTTATTTTAAAGCCAGAGTTAGCGCCGATTCCACGGTTCGAAATAAAAGAGTAACTGCAGAATATACCATTCAGCCGAGAAAGCAGTACAAAATAAAAGAAGTTAAATTTCCAGAGGATTCTTCTGCTTTAGGGAAAGCCATAGCCAGAACCAAACGCAGATCATTGTTGAAAGAAGGAAATCCATACGATCTGGATATTATAAAAACTGAACGCGAACGTATCGATGCCCGATTAAAAGAAAAAGGCTTTTACTATTTTAACCCAGATTATATTTTGGCTCAGGTAGACAGCACAAAAGGCGATCAGCAAGTCAATATCAAATTAAAAATAAAAGAAGAAACACCCGAAAAAGCCAGAGAAGCTTATAAAATTGATGAAATTATAGTATATCCTAATTTCTCGGTTTCCAAAGACACAATCAAATATAAAAAAGAAGACATCGTGCAATACAATGATTTTACAATTATTGATACCGCTGATACTTTTAATCCGAGGGTTTTTGACAGGGCAATTCTATTTAAAAAAGGAGATTTATACAATCGAAAGGATCATAATCTCACGCTGAACCGTTTTGTGAATCTCGGAACATTCAATTTTGTAAAAAATGAATTCAAGCCATCCGATAGTGTGAAAAACGCTTTGGATTCGTATTATTATTTAACGCTTTTGCCAAAGAAATTCATTCGTTTTGAAGTTTTGGGAAAAACAAATTCGGCGAGTTATACCGGTTCAGAAGTTAATGTAAACTGGAATAATCGAAATTTATTCGGAGGTGCGGAGTTGCTTACTGTCTCCGTATTTGGCGGTGCCGATTTTCAGCTTGCAGGCGAAAATAAAGGTCATAATATATTCAAGTTAGGAACCGAAACCAGCCTAACTTGGCCTAGATTTATTACGCCATTTAATATTCAGGGAAACAGCGAATTTGTTCCCAGAACCAAAGCTACGCTTCGGTATGAATATCAAAACAGGACACAATTGTATTCGCTGAATTCTTTCAATGCTTCTTTCGGTTACCTTTGGAGAGAAAGCATCAGGAAAGAACATCAGTTAAACGTCATGGATATTACCTATGTAAGCCCGAATAACGTAACGCCCGAATATCAGCAAGACATTAAAGATGATCCAGCATTGGGAAAAATAATCGAAAAGCAATTGATTTTTGGACCAACTTATTCGTACACGTATACCAATACAATGCAAAAACGAAAAAAACACACCTTCTATTTTAACGGAGAATTGGATTTGGCAGGAAACGTAACGGGTTTGCTGACAGGAGCCAATATCAAGAAAAAAGATACCGTAAAGATTTTTGATGTGCCGCTGAGTCAATACGCAAAAGTCAAAACCGATTTTCGTCATTATTTAAAACTCACTAAAGAGACTGAATTGGCAAGCAGAATCATCGTCGGCATTGGATTGCCTTATGGGAATTCAGGTGTTATGCCCACATCAAAACAATTTGTATCGGGAGGAACCAATAGTATTCGTGCCTTCAGAGCCAGAACACTCGGTCCCGGAAATTTTTTCAATACAGCAACAACGAATTCTTCTTATTTGCCTGACCAATCCGGGGATTTGAAATTAGAATTTAGTTCCGAATATCGGGCAAAACTATTTAGTATTGTCAACGGAGCGCTGTTTGTAGATGCCGGAAATATTTGGCTTTTAAATGCCGATCCCCTTAAGCCCGGAGCCGAAATTTCCAAAGATTTCATGAAAGATATCGCCGTTGGTGCCGGAGCCGGTTTGCGGTTTGATCTGTCGTTCCTGGTTTTACGAACGGATTTGGCATTTCCGCTAAGGAAACCTTGGCTGCCTGAAAATGACAGATGGGTAATTGACGATATTGATTTTGGAAACAGTACCTGGAGAAAAGAAAATCTGATTCTGAATATTGCAATTGGTTATCCTTTTTAAAAATACAGGTGGATAAGACCTGAAATAATCATACAATAAATGATTTTTATAAAAAAAAAGAAAGCTGTCACAGATGGCAGCTTTCCTTTTTACGATCAATTGAAATTATGATATTTCAATCATTCTTGGAGGTTTTGGTTTTACCTCTTCACGTTTTGGAATCGATAACAATAAAAGTCCATTTTCATAACGGGCTATAATTTTATCTTCATCCACTATGTTTTTTGGCAATTCGAAACTTCTCTGAAATGATTGATAACTAAACTCTTGACGGGTATAATTTTCTTCTTGGGAGGTTTTTTCATTTTCTTTCACAGAAGAAATAATCAGATGATTACCCTCGAGTGTGATTTTGAAGTCATTTTTGTCCATTCCTGGAGCGGCGACTTCTACTTCGTAGTTGTCTATGGTTTCTTTGATGTTTACCGATGGCAGCGTGGTGCTTGTTGTTGAATAATTATTATTTTCCCAATTGAAAAAATCACGGCCAAAAATATCATCAAAAAACAAACGATTTAAAGGTGCTTGACCTGCATTTCTTTTAATAAGATTCATAACGGTTTACTTTTAAAATTGTTAAACAAATATTATATAATCTTGCGCAAGATAAGTACCTAAAAACAAAATATATGCCATTTAAAAAAAATGACATTTTTTCAGAATTAGGTTGAAAAAATGTCATGAAACCTTTTTTTACTTTAATCGAAAATGTTGTTTGTCTTAGGTGTTAAACTTTTAGCGGGCTAAAGGGAAAGATTGAGCTTTTTGCCCGCATTTTAAAAAAAAGAATTAATTTGGCTAAAATAAAAGAATGAAATGCAAAATATGCTCAAAAGAATAGTAGCCGTAGCTGTAATTGTAGTCATAATAATTTTGGCTTTCAAATTTTGTGGGTTCAAAAAAGGAGATGATTCGTCTTTGGAATATAACACTAATCTGATTCAGCAGCAAATTGTTAATGTTGGAAAATTGGTCGTTACCGAAGGACATTTCTCTGAAGTAATCACCTATAAAAACCAGCAGAAATATATGATGGATATGCTTTCTTTTGAGAAAAAAGCAATCGTAATCGTCAATGCGGATGTTACAGTTTCGTATGATTTGCACCAGCTGAAATATGATATTGATGAAGCCAATAAAACCATCACTATTCTAAGCATCCCAAAAGAAGAAATAAAAATAAGTCCCGATATCAAATATTATGATGTGCAACAAAGTCAGATGAATCCGTTTACTGGCGATGATTACAATAAAATCAATAAATCGGTAAGGGCAAATCTGGCTAAGAAAATCGATAAATCATCCTTGAAATCCAATGCTCAAAACCGTTTAATTAGTGAGCTTTCCAAGATTTTAATTCTGACCAATACGATGGGCTGGAAATTACAGTACAACGGTAAAGAAATCTCAAACGAAAAAGAATTACAGCAGAATTTAAACACGAATTTCACGAATTAGCATGAATTTTAATTGGATTCGTGCTAATTCGTGAAATTCGTGTTCAATGTTTCGTTTTCAAAAACCAATTCCAGTCCATTCGAAATTAATTTTTCGATTTCAGGACGCATTTTTTTTAGGTTTTCCAAATGAAGAAGCACTTGTTCCATCAGATTTGTCTCGTTTCGGGAGTGCAAAAGCTCAGTCAATTCTACCGAAAGTAACCAGTCATTTGGATGGTTATCCTGCAATTTTTCAAAAATGGGTTTTAAAGGAGCAGTAATGTCATTCGATTCGCGTATGCTTCTGACCGTTTGGTACAATATTTCGAGATCATCTCTTTCGGCAGTTTGTTTGGCTTTAATGGTTTTGCTCGAAGGCACGTGCGAAATCAAATTAAAACTGTTTACATCGGCAGGACCCGAAAAAGCAGAAACCAGTTTTTGACCAACGGCCATATCATAATTCCCCCATTCTGGTCGAAATAAAATAGTATCTCCTTGGGTAACCGTACAGTTTTTAAAGCATATTAAAATGATTTCCCCGTGCAGATTTCTTTTTCCGGTAATAATTTCTCCAACTACTTTGATGTCACCTTCAAATTCAAGAGTTGCAGTTAGTTCTTCGTAAATGTCGTATGCCTTTAAGTCACGCGGACTCATGTCTTCGATGGCAAGATTGATGCCTTTCAATTTACCTATCGGGCTTCCAAAACCGTCAGGATGTCTTTCGGTTCCGTGTCCTACCAATTCTTTTTCACGATAGGCCAAAGCTGTTTTACCTGTGGTTTGAAAGTAAATAGGTTTTCCTTCGTGTTCAATAACATTCGTGAAAATACCCGAAATTTGTAATCCAGTACTCAGCTCAACCGTTCCTAAAGCTTTGGAATGAATCAGTTTTTCTATCCCCGACAAACCTCCAGTGCGCAATGCCATGGTATTGGCAAACTCTTCCAGAATCAAACTCAAATAAGCAAAATCGGGAGTGACATATAACTGTGGCTGTAATTTAGTAATATCAAAACTCTGATTGACCGCCGAAAAATCATAAGGTATTTTCTTCACGTTATCCGTCATGCACCAAGCGCTTTCGCCAATGGATGATAGTAAACCGGCTCCGTATATTTTTGGGTTTTCCAATGTGCCAATCAAACCATATTCTACCGTCCACCAGTGCAGGTTTCGTATTTGTGCCATTTCAGACAGTTCGCCCATATTGTTCTGCAGGTCTTCCACTGCTTTTTCGGCAGCTTCAATTTCGCTTTGCGGACTGTCTTCAGCTTCTTTTAAAATTGAAAGTAACCGAATCGCCTCATACATTTCATAATCTTTATGTGACGAAATCGCCTTACAGCCTATTTCACCAAAACGGCGCAGGTATTCCGCATATTCGGGATTGGCAATAATAGGAGCGTGGCCAGCACCTTCGTGAATAATATCGGGAGCGGGAGTATATTCAATATGTTCCAATTGACGAATATCAGATGCAATCACTAAAACATTATACGCCTGAAATTCCATAAAAGCATTCGGCGGAATAAATCCGTCTACCGCCACCGCAGCCCAGCCAATTTCGCGAAGGATTCGGTTCATGCCGTACATACTCGGAATGTTGTCGACTTCAATTCCCGTTTTTTTCAAACCATCCAGATAGGAACCATGTGCCACTTTCGACAGGTAATTCACATTTTTGCGCATTACATAACGCCAAACCGCTTGATTAATGGGAGTGTAGTCATTATAATCCTGAGCCTTGATAAACTGTTTTAAATGTTTCGGCAAACGATCCAATAATGGATTGCTTTTTATTTTTGTATTCATAACGGTAACGATATGAGTTTGTTACAAATTTACGTCTTTTAGGAGCTATTTCGAGCTATCCGTTTCAATCTTTTTGTGATAAATCATTTTTTACAAAAAGGATTTCCGTTATACACCAGCGAGCAATCTAGACTAAGTATAATCGGGGTTGGAAATATAATTTGTGATTATAGTAACAATTTGTTCTACATTCAGTCTTTGGGAATGAAGCCACACATAGAGAATACATTTTTGCACATTAGTTTATGGTATTCAATATGCTTCAAGGTAAAAAATGATAGTAAAAATGTTAAAAAGGTGTTTTGCTTCAATAAAAACTTTATTTTTGGCCTCATTGTAATCGATTACACAAATCAAAATTGATTAAAAAAACAGATCAAATTATTCTCAATATTATGAATAAAAAAATGCTAAATGCTATCCTTTCTACGGTTTTGTTATTTACCGTATCGGTACGTTCTTATTCGCAAACACCAGATTTTTCATTGGTTGGTTTTGCTACCGAAAATGGCGGAACTACTGGCGGAACTGGCGGTATCGAAGTAACGGTAACCACTTTTGCCGATCTAAAGAAATATGCAGAGACCAAAGATGACAAGTATGTAATTAAGTTTACGGGCAGTATAACAGGTTCAGGAAGCATTGCTACCAAGGATTATGTTGGTTCGATCAAGGTCGCTTCAAATAAAAGCATAATAGGTATTGGTGATAACGCTTTTCTGGATGGTGTAGGTTTTACCATTAAAGATGCCAAAAATATTATTATTCAAAATATTAAGTTTTCGTTGGTTTCCATTGGAAAGGCAATTCCGGCCGGATCTGAGGATATTCCGAAAATATACAGTAAGTCGGGAGACGAAGGAAGACCTCAAATATTGGTAAATTCGGGGGATTTAATTACTATATATGGTGCCAGTACCAATATCTGGATTGATCATTGTGAGTTTTCGGAAGAAGATCCACGCACACAAACCAATCAAGATTTATATGACGGATTAGTTGATGTAAAAGATAATAGTGGCTTCATAACCATTTCATGGTGCTATTTTCATGATCATCACAAATGCAGTTTGATAGGCAGTTCTGACAAGGACTTGTTTGCGGATAGAAAGATTACTTTTCATCATAATTATTACAAAACCATTCAGGAGCGAGTGCCATTGTATAGAGGCGGGACGGCACATTTTTTTAATAATTATGCTTACGATATTTATGCAGGTATTGTCAATTCTCGTGTGGACGCTTGTGTAAGGGTAGAAAAAAATTATTTTGAAAACTCCAAAAACACCGTATATTCCAAAAACAGCAAGATTTTTGGAAATGCCGAACGTATTGACAACAAGGAAGTGGACTGTATTAGTAAAGAAGGTTATCCTGCAGATTGCGTTGCAAATATTCCATACAACTATTCGATGGTGTTAACCAGTACAACAGATGATGTAAAAAGTATAGTTACAGCTTATGCCGGAGTTGGGAAATTGAAGTAAATGCTAATTCACGGTCTTTTTTGAGTAGTAATATGTAATGACTTATGTTGAAATAAGAAAAATAGTAAAATCCATTATTGTCAAATAAATTCATTTTGCTTTTACCAAATTGATGGTAAAGTAAATTTAAATTTTAGGTTCCTCATTTATTAGTTGTATAAAGTCAGAAACATTTTGAGATCTCATACCATACTGAGTATCTCTGTTTTTTGGATAAGTTAAGTATAGAAAACGTTCTGCTCTGGTTACAGCTACATAAAAAGCATTTTCTTCTGATTCTAATTCATTTCCTCCTTTTTGAACAGCTCTAAAATCAGGAAAAGCACCTTGTGTCATACCAATTAAAAAAACAATTGGATATTCTAATCCTTTAACTGAATGAACAGTTCCTAAAGTAATTCCTTTTTGGTTGTTATCAATATATGTGATGCCTAGTGCTATTTGTGTTTTAAAATGGGATAATGTTTTTAAGTCAACTTTAGTATTTCTTGAATAAATTTTCCAAAGTTCTCGGAATGATTTAATGTCAAAAAATATTTTATCTAATTCAATACCAGCATCTTCTTTTTCTTTGTAAATTGATTCAATACTTTTCTCTAAATTATTTAAAGCAGTAGAAAAGTTATTAATTCCGTTGTCTATTAGAGCCCATGCATCAATTAGTAAATTATAATTTATTTGGGTTTCTTTATCGTCAATTGAAGCGCATAGTTTTTTTAAATTCTCTAAACCATTTTTATTATTTAGTAGTTTAATATCTGAAAATCCTAAAATTGATTGAATTTTTGAGTAATGCAATTGGTCTTGATTGTTTGACAGAATACTTAAACCTAAATCAAATAAAATCATCAATTCACTTCCTAAATCGGTTATATCTGTACCTTTTTTGAAAAAATAATCTAATTTTTTCCCTTCGTTGTTTCTCTTTTTTAGTTCATAGTCAATTGATTGAAATAAAAATTTATTTCGTGCCAAAATGGCTATTTTTTCTAGAGTTATCGCCCCTTCAATTTCTTTGAAACCATCTTTTTTGCTTAAAAGTTCTTCAACTTTATCAATTACCCAATTGGCTTCTTCTTTGTCTGTATCAAAAGATTCTATTTGAAATAAACCTTCGGGTGTTTCTGGATCAATTGTTACTGAATTTGATTTGATTTTATTAGCAATTTTTAAAACTGCTTTTGAAGAACGGTAATTGGTTTTCAATTCTACAATTTTTGCATCAAAATCTTTTTTAAATAAATCTTTCATATATTTAATGTCAGAACCATTAAAGTGAAATAATGATTGATTAATGTCGCCAACCATTAAAACATTTTTATGTTCTCCATTACACAAAAGTTTAATGAATTCATATTGCGCAAAATTCAAATCTTGCGCTTCATCAATAGAAATGTATTTGTATAGTCTTCTATAAATTTTTGCAATTGAGGGTCTTTCTGCTAATATTCTATATGCTAAAGAAATAACATCATCAAAATCAATGGCATTTTGTTTCTTTAAAAGCTCTTGGTATTCCCAATAAATTAGGTCTTTAGTATCCGTATTATTCGGAATAGCTTCAATAAGTTTTTTCTTTTTAGTACTAATGTGATCTAGAATTTCGTAAACAAAATTTCTTCTGTCTTTTTCATTCTTATTAAGATAAATATTTTTTAACTCAATATTACTTTCAAAAACCTCAATTAAGATTGCTTTTCTATCTTCTTCTTTGTCAAAAAAATGCGGAACTTCTTTTAGTCCAATTGCATATCCTTGTTTATTAATGACTTCTAAGCAAAAGCTATGAATGGTTCCAATGAAAGCTCGGTCTTGAATATCTGTAACATCTTCTAGCCTAGATTTCATTTCTTCGGCAGCTTTATTGGTAAAAGTTAATGCTAATATATGATAAGTACCTGTTTCCAAAAGGGATTTAATTCTTTCAGTCAAGACTCTAGTTTTACCGCTACCAGCACCTGCCAGAACTAGTAATGCTCCTTCTTTGTGAAGTTTAATACTTTCTTGAACATCTGATAATTTATAATCCATTTTCTTTTATTTTCAATTCTTTATTGATTAAATCAAATAACTCTTTTATTTTGGTTGGGATACTTTTGTGTTCGAGAGATGTAATGTTTTCTGCAATTAATTTTGGATATTTTGTTTTATCGCCACTTAAACAGTCTAATAATGCTCTGTGAGTTCCTCCATCTTCATCTAAAGTATAATTTCGAATTATATCGCCAGCTCCTTTCTGATCATTAAATTTTTTGATGTATTCATCGGGAAAATAATTTTCACCTTCAATTTCATTTATTGATTTTATTAATTCATTTGTATAACCTTCATTTATTAAGTATTTTTCAAAATCATTACCAATACCCAAATCAATTAGTCTATTTGTATAATTATTTTTATTTCCGAATACATTTTTGATTTGATTTTTAACTTGATTTACGGTGTCATGATCAGCGTCACTTAATATAAACCAAGGTATATTTAAAAATTTTGCAATTGATAAGAATGAAGTGTATTTGTCTTTTCCACCTACACCAATAAAATTTAATCCCAGTTCAAAAGGATAACATCCAAAGTATTTCTCTGCAAAGATAGGTAATGCTTGTTCTTCTGTCTCTCCTTCAAATAAAATAATTGCTTTGGCAAAGAGTAATTCACCTCTCGTGTTCATTACTTCTCGCTTTATTTTTCTATATTCTTCAGAATTAATCTTACCACGCTTTGCTTTTAATAATTTTTTCCTTTTATTATGATTGTTTTGTTTGATTTCTGTATTATCTGGGTTCAAATCTATTTCCTCAAGTAGAATTCTTATCTCTTCTTCATCGGATTCACTTCTTTCTATCTTACCAATTGACAACACTCCATTTTCATCCTTATAAAAATGCCTCAAATCTGTTAATTCAGATTGAGCGGCTACAAATGGCGAGTGGGTACTAATAATCTTTTGTCCTTTAATATCATTTAGTTGTTTAAACAAATGCCTTTGTGCATTGGGGTGTAAATGCGATTCGGGTTCTTCAAGGGCGATTATTGGAAAGAAAGGGTCTTTTTTGTTTTTATTTTCGGGGTTTTCATTCCAAGATATAAACGCATTTAAAGTCAAAACAGATGCCCAGCTTCTTGTACCCATTCCGTGATAATCTAGTGGTAAGCTTTCTTTGTCGGTATCTTTGAAGTTGATGTTTAAATTACGGCCAATGTCTCGTATTTTTTTAGTTATTGGCGTAATTTCTACTCCTGTTCCTTGGGCATTTACTGTTTTTCCTAATTCTAATAGTGTTGTTTTTAAATGTGCCAGAATTGGGCTTTGTTCAACTATATTTTCATTTAATGTGTTTAATTGTTTCTCAATTTTTTTAATTTGAGGTTCATCAAGATTTAATCTTTCTGTGAGTTTTCCGAGGTAAGAAGAACGGTCTTTTAAATCTAATTGAATGTCTCTTTGAGCATCGATAAAAAATAAAGGAACGGAATCTTTTTTAGCCCATTTTCCTTTAGTTTTAGTTTCTTTCCATACAGAAAAATCATCCCAAAATGGCAATTCTAAAGATTCAAAAATATATCCTTTGATTATGTCGTAAAAACCTTTTGTTCTAAAACAAACATATTGGTAGTCGTCATCATCTGTAGTAGTTAAATTGCTAAAATCACCCGTTGCCCAATTCTCTTCAAATTCTATAAGCCTTTTGTTGTTGTCATAATCATAAGGTACAATTCTAATATCAATTAAAATTTCTCTGCTTTCAGGTTTTTCATTTGAACCATCATCATGAAAATCTTCTTTTGCCAAGCTTCTTCTATCTGTTCCTAAAGCCAAATGCAAAGCTTTTAGAAAAGATGTTTTTCCTGCATTGTTTGCGCCAACTAACAATGTTGTGGGGGATAAATTTACTTCAACTTCTTTAATTCCTCTAAAGTTTGCTATTCTTACTTTGTCAATTAGTATTGTCATTTAACTATTTTAGATTTTATTACTTAATTGCTAAGATACCCAATTAAGGAAAATGATTACTTACAACTTATTAACATAAAAAAAACCACAATATTTTCTATTGCGGTTTCTATCTTTAGGATATAAATGAGATTACAAAAGCGGATGTTTCCCTTCATGTCTGAAATATTCAATTTTATAGTTGAACATTTCGGCCATGTTTTTTGCCCTGAGTTTGGCTTCTTCAGCCAAAGGGCCTGCGAATAAATTATCTACAGTTTCAGTAAAAATCTCCATCCAGCGGGTAAAATGTTTCTTTTCGACAGGAAGTTGTCGGTGCGGAGGAAAAGGACTTCCGGAATAAGTATGTTCTTCAAGCAAAATAGTTTGCCAAAAACGGTACATTTTCTCCAAATGTTCTGTCCAGCGATTGCCTATTTTTTCTTCAAAAATGTGACCTATAAGTTCGTCCTTTCTCACATTTGAGTAAAAGGTATTGACCATTAATTGAATGTCTTCTATGTTTGTTATGTCTTTGTTTGTCATTATTTCCAGATATAAAAAAACCTACGTAAAGGTAGGTTTTAAAAACTAAATTATTTTTTATTTTTTTCCTTGACTTCAGGTTTTACCGGTGGATATTGTGCCAAAATTTGAGTCACTATATCGTGCACGATTTCGTCTTTGCGATCCATGTTTTTGCTAAGGGTTCCAGATCCTTCGCCTTGCCAAATAAGTTCTTTCTTTTTGGCATCGATAAGATCGATGTATAAGGTTCCTTCTGTAGATGAACTAACTGTTGTTTGCCCTCCATACATATAAGGATTCCAACCATAACCCCAGCCGTAACCCCAACCAGCATTGAATTGGTTTACACTGATTTCTTCACGAGATTTAGTAAAAATGTTAACTAACAAGTCAGGAGTTTCGCTTTTGGTCATTCCTTTGGCTTGTAACTGTTGGTCAATGGCATGTAGAATTCTTTTTTTATCCAAGTCGGAAATCTCAACTTTATCAATACCGGATTTCAAGAAAGCATAAGTTTTGTATGGCTTAAAATCAACGGATCTATCGTAATCTGAATATACTTGTACTGTGTCGCAAGAGGCAACTGCAACTATGAGAAGTAATAGCAGGGGCAGGAATTTAAGTGTTTTCATGTTTTTGTGGTTTAAGTTGAAAAAATAATCAGCTCAAAAATCGTACCAAGTTTAGTGTCTTAAAGTTAGATGATTTATTTTTACTGCACCAGGCTTTTAACAAATTGTATTATTTGCAGAATAAAATAGTTCGGTAATTCGTCGTCAACCAAATTTGGGAATCCAATTTTCAATAATGATTCGATTTCCAGAATTCTTTTTATGATAAAAACAGCACTGTAAAAGTCAATTATTTGTGCTTTCTGCAATCTGATTACTTCTTCAAAAGCCCCGTTTTCTTATCAAATCCATACGGACAATGACGACAACCGCTTTTACAGCAATAGCCTCTTTTGAGATGGTATTTTTCGGTAAAGCATTTATAGCCTTCGGGTGTATAATAAAAATCTTCGCCCTCAGTTAATTTATTTTCATTACTTTGTTCTGCCATTCTGTTTTATGCTAAAATTTGCCGAAAGGCAATTGTGTTTTTCTTTGCATTTGGCTAAATTGCCTTTACAAATCTATAAATTTTATAATCAATGTATGTTATCGTTGCCAAATATTTAATTCCAAAAGGATACCGAGGTCTGACGGTGTTCCCATTTGTGATTATAAAATACCGCTTCGATTCTGAAAACAAAATATTGGTTAACCATGAAAAAATACACATTCGGCAACAAATGGAACTGCTGGTTTTGCCTTTTTTTCTTTGGTATTTAATTGAATATGCGGTACGTTTGCTGCAATATGGAAACGCTAATTTCGCCTATAGAAACATCAGTTTTGAAAGGGAAGCTTACGCCAATGAACTTGATTCGGATTATCTTAAAACAAGAAGCATTTTTAGTTTTTTGAAGTATTTGCGAGAGAACAGAAAATAAAACGGTTTCACAGCAAAGCAGAAAGGACGCTAAATGTATTTTCTTCGTGTCTTTAGCGGTTGTAAAATAATAAAACCATAAACTTGAACCAAAAAATAACATACAACCTCCCAAACGGAATTACTCTCGAAATCAAGCGAGAAGATTTGCTTCATCCTTTTATTTCGGGAAATAAATTTCGGAAAATGAAATACAATCTGCTTCAGGCAAAAACCGAGAATCAGGAAACACTTCTTACTTTTGGCGGAGCCTATTCCAACCATATTGCAGCGGTTGCCTATGCGGGAAAAGAGAAGGGTTTTAAAACCATTGGCATAATCCGCGGTGATGAATTGAGAGGCAAAATTACCGAGAATCCAACTTTAAAGTTCGCGCAGGAATGCGGAATGGAATTCGAATTTGTGACCAGAGAAGCCTATCGGCACAAAACAGAACCTGATTTTGTTGCCAAACTAAAAGAAAAATTTGGCTCGTTTTACCTAGTTCCCGAAGGCGGAACCAATGAATACGCCATAAAAGGATGCGAAGAAATTCTAACCGAAGGCGATGCCAAGTTTGATTATGTTTGTTTGGCGGTGGGAACAGGCGGAACCATTTCGGGGATTATCAACAATGCATTGTCACACCAAAAAGTTTTGGGATTTCCAGCGTTAAAAGGCGACTTTTTAAAAGATGAAATTCGTAAATTTGCCCGCAACCAAAATTGGGATTTAATAACCGATTATCATTTTGGCGGTTACGGAAAGATGAATGAAGAATTGATTCAATTCATCAATCAGTTTTACAGACGAACTGAAGTTCCATTGGATCCTGTTTATACTGGAAAGATGGTTTTTGGCGTTATGGATTTAATTCAGAAGAACTATTTCCCTGATAATGCTAAAATTCTGTTGATTCATACAGGGGGATTACAAGGGATTCAGGGAATGAATAGGCTTTTGAAAAAGAAAAACAGCACATTGATTGAAGTGTAATAATCGCAAGAATCAATATCAAATAGTAAAATATGGCGAAGAAAATCTTTTTATTTCTCTTAATTGCAACTTTGATAAGTTGTGGCTCTTCAAAATCAAAAATTCAAACTAGCAAGAAACCGGTAGGCTGGAAATATTCCAAACCCATTCAAAACGGAAGTAGTTCTACAGCCAAAAAATTATCCACCAGCGAAATAGTCAATGGTTACATCGCGCAATACAGTAGTGTTGCAATGAGTAATATGAAAACCTACGGCATCCCTGCCAGTATCATTTTGGCACAAGGAATCTTGGAATCTGGAGCGGGACAAAGTGATTTGGCAACAAATGCCAATAATCATTTTGGGATCAAATGTCATAACGATTGGACTGGTGATAAAGTCTATAAAGATGATGATTCGGCAAACGAATGTTTTAGAAAATACAGACAAGCTTCGGAGTCGTATAAGGATCACGCCATGGTATTAACGGGCAAAAATAGATATGCGAGCTTGTTTAAGTTAGAAAAAGGAGATTACAAGGCATGGGCAAAAGGACTGCGTGAGGCAGGTTACGCCACCGACCCAAGATATCCTGAAAAATTGATTAGTTATATTGAAACCTATAATTTGGATGATTATGACGACAAGGTTTTAGGAAAAAGAAATAAAAAAGAGGAATCCAAAAAGGAAGAAAACAAAGTATTGGTACAAGATGATTTTGGTAGTAAACAAGCTAATCTTTATGAGATTCAAAAAGGGGATACATTTTATTCGGTTTCCAAAAAATTTAATTTAACAGTAGACGAATTAAAACAAAAAAATAATATAACAGAGAATACACTTTCGATAGGACAGAAGCTGATTATTAAATAAGTTATCAGTTCAATCTAAAGTCAAAAATCTAAAATCTAGAATCATAATGATTTATCAAAGAAGCAGTCAGCTTTTTGCTGAAGCAGAAAAAGTAATCCCGGGAGGAGTAAATTCACCAGTAAGAGCATTTAGAGCCGTGGGAGGAACACCAATATTTGTAAAAAGTGCCAAAGGAGCCTATTTGTATGATGAAGATGGAAACCGATTAATCGATTATATCAATTCTTGGGGGCCAATGATTTTGGGTCATGCCTACGAACCTGTAGTTGAAGCCGTAATTGAAAAAGCAAAATTGGGAACTTCTTTCGGAATGCCGACTGAATTGGAAACCCAAATCGCTGCCTTAGCCGTTTCGATGGTGCCGAATATTGATAAAATTAGATTCGTGAATTCGGGAACCGAGGCTTGTATGAGCGCTGTGCGTTTGGCGCGCGGATTTACAAAAAGAGACAAAATCATAAAATTCGCTGGCTGCTATCACGGTCATTCCGACTCGTTTTTGATTCAGGCAGGGAGTGGAGCGGTTACTTTTGGCACTCCCAATAGTCCTGGCGTAACAGCAGGAACTGCCAAAGATACATTATTGGCCAAATACAATGATTTGGAAAATGTAAAGACATTAATTGAAGCCAACAAAAATGAAATCGCAGCAATTATTATAGAGCCAGTTGCTGGAAATATGGGTTGTATCCCACCTGTTCAAGGATTTTTGAAAGGCTTGCGTGATCTTTGTACGGAAAACGGAATTCTGCTGATTTTTGATGAGGTAATGACCGGTTTTAGATTGGCCAGAGGTGGTGCACAAGAATTATTAAACATCAATGCTGATATTGTTTGTTTCGGAAAAGTAATCGGTGGGGGATTGCCTGTGGGGGCTTTTGCTGCCCGTGAGGAAATTATGAATTTCCTTGCACCGCTTGGGCCTGTTTACCAAGCCGGAACATTGTCAGGGAATCCGTTGGCAATGGCGGCGGGATTGGCGATGCTTCAGGCATTGGACAATGACCGTGAAATTTTCAAGAGACTGGAAGAGAAAACCGCTTATTTGGGAGCAGGAATCGAGAGAGTCTTGAAAGCTAATAATGTTGTTTTCACGATTAACAGAGTGGGGTCGATGATTTCGGTTCATTTTGATGCAAATCCAGTGACTGATTTTAAATCGGCTGGTGCTGGTGATAATGAAACTTTCAAGAAATTCTTCCACGGATTGGTAGCCGAGGGGGTTTATATTGCGCCATCCGCTTATGAAACCTGGTTTATTACTGATGCCTTGACTTATGAAGATTTAGATTTTACCATTAATGCGATTGATAAGGTTTCTAAAACGTTTTAAATAATTACTACAAGGTTTTTTTAAACCTTGTATGTATCATTTTCAAAACACTCGAATATACCTACAGGGTTTGAAAAAACCTTGTAGGTATCATTTTCAAAATACTCGAATATACCTACAGGGTTTGAAAAAACCTTACAGGAAAATAAAGAAATCATTGGATTCATTTTTTGAGTTTTTCTTTTTTTGGATAATTTCAAAAAAGCAATGTTGTTGATTTTTAGCCCCGATTGTAGTGGAAATCCTTGTGGGCTGGGGTTCAGCCCGCAAGATTGGAGCGGAAAGCGGGAGGATTCTTCTTGAAAATGCCTAATCTATCTGCTCCAAAAAACAAAGCCCAAGTTTCTAAAATCAATTGAAAAAGAAAATCCAATTAGCTAAATGGCAATTGCTAATTAGTGGATTTATTAAAAAAAAGACTCTTGGATTCTAGAGTTTTTCTTTTCTTTCCCTCGTTTTTCCTTTCATTTTCTCTTTGTTTTCTTCTCTTATAGTTTGCCATTTTTGATATTGATCGGCAGTTAAGATTGCTTTCATTTGATTTTCGGTGTCTTCTTTTTCAGCTTTCAAATTGTTTTTAAGAGCTTCTTTTTCTTGAGGAGACAATTTTGTTGGACTGTTTTTTTGGGCTTGCTTTTTAGCCTTGAGGTCTTTTGCCTTGTTGCTTTTCTCCGTTAGAATTTTACCTACAGCTTCTTTTTGTTTTGCATCCAAGTTTAATTCTTTTGTCAAGTGAGCCAAATGTTTTTGCTGACGTTGTTCTGGAGTCAATTTTTCAATACCGGTATCACCAGGTTGCGGAGTGCGTACTTGTGCCAAGCCGGATACGCCAATCCCAAATACTAAAGCAATGATTAATGATTTCATCTTTTATGTTTTTAAAGTTAGACTTATATGACAAGTGTAATGGTCAAAGGTTTAAACGGTTAAGTTTTTTTTGTAAAAATAGTGTTTGGGAGAATTATTTCTGTTGTGATATTATCGTTGGAAATGCATGAATTTTGTAACAAATGAAGGATAGATTTTGCTAACTTTTATATGGAATATCATGATAAAATCATTTCCGAATCGTATTTTTGAAAATCTATATAATCTATTGCATATGATTTCTGTACAAGAAGCCTTTTCGATATTACAAGTTAATTTGCCAGTTTTACCAAAAATAGAATGTTCTCTTTTTGAAGCCAGAAAACATATTTTGGCAGAATCGCTTACATCGCCAATCAATATGCCGCCTTTTCGTCAATCGGCGATGGATGGATTTGCTTTGTGTTTGCATGATGACTTGGTTTATGAAATTATTGGCGAAGTAAAAGCGGGAGATTCGCATAAGGTTGAATTGCTTCCGGGACAGGCTGTAAAGATTTTTACGGGTGCTGCAGTACCTGATTTGGCTCAAGCTGTTATCCAGATTGAAAAAGTTACCGTAGACGGAACACAATTATTGCTGGATGAATTGGTTGAAACCGAAACCAATGTCAGACCAATTGGAGAACAAATTTCGGCAGGAGATTTAGCACTTGAAAAAGGAAAAATTTTGAATGCTGCAGCGATTGGTTTTTTGGCGGGACTTGGTTTTACAAAAGTCAGCGTTTATCAAAAACCGAAGGTTGGAATTGTGGTTACAGGCAACGAATTATCCAAACCCGGAATACCGCTTGAGTACGGAAAAGTCTACGAAAGCAATGGTCTTATGCTACAGTCGGCATTGATTGATGCGCATTATGATGATGTTACTTTGTATGAAGTCAATGATGATTTCGAAAACACTAAAAATAAACTGCAGGAAGCTTTAACGGCTAATGATGTCGTATTGGTTTCTGGAGGAATATCGGTTGGAGATTATGATTTTGTGGCTCGCGCTTTGAAGGAACTTAAGGTCGAAACCTTATTTTATAAAGTAAATCAAAAGCCAGGAAAGCCTTTGTTTTCGGGTAAATTAAAAGATAAAATGGTTTTTGCCTTGCCTGGGAATCCTGCTGCATGCCTGACCTGTTTTTATGTATATGTTTTGCCTACACTAGCGATATTGTCTGGTGCGGAAGCTAATTATCAGCAGTCAGTCCTGATGCCAATTGCTCATGATTATGAAATAAGAAATACACGCTCCCAATTTTTGAAAGCGGATATTGCTAACGGAGAGGCAGAAATTTTATCGCATCAGGCTTCATCGATGCTTAATTCTTTTTCTATTGCCAATGGATTGGTTTATGTTCCCGATGGGAATTATGAATTGAAAAAAGGCGATAAGGTTGAGGTGTATTTATTGTAGGTAAACCGTAGTTTGTCCCGCTGGAAGTGTCTCTACGTAGGTGAGAAACTTTGCTGAGTCGCCTCCAGCGGGACAAACGAAGTATTTATCATGTATATAATTGATTTTATTACTCGGCTTTAGGCAATACTTTTTCAAAAGCTCTTCTTTCTCCTCCTCTAAAATAGACTTTGCCGCAATACTTGTAACCCGATTTTTCAAAAATTTTAAGCATGGCGGTGTTGTCAAAATTGGTATCGGCTTTGATGCTGGAAATGTTGTTGCTTAGCGCAAATTCTTCTATAGATTCCAGTATTTTTTTGGACAAGCCTTTTCCTAAATGATTTTCTGAAATGGCTACACGGTGAAATACGACAAAATCATCGTTCGTCAGCCATTCGCCTATAATTTTAGCATATTCAGGTTCGTCGTTTATCAAAATTGCGGTATAACCTATAATGGTATCGCCTTCGGTTAAAACGAATCCATGACCTGCATCAACGTCTTTTTTAACTACATCAGGATTTGGATAACCATCCTGCCATTGCTCGCTGCCATCTCTTTTTCTGCGGACAATTGCCTGTTGTAAAATCTCCCAGATAGCAGGAATTTCAGAAGTGGTGGCTTTTCTAAAGGAATAATTCATTTGTAAATAATATAAGGGTTTTTCTTGAGATTCTTAACTTCTTAAAATCTTCTCTACCGAATTTGTCAACTCAAATGTAATACTATCTTTTTCTTCACCGTTTATAATGATGGAAAGTTTCTGCTGTCCTGTGTAGAATTTTCTGGTAGTAATCAGTTTAAAACTTTGTTTCCGATTAATATGCGAAGACTGATTTTTCTCAAAAATCCGTTCACTTATTTTAAATACTTTTTTTGAAAGCTGTCCGTTTTGCCGAAGATAATAAACAGCATATTCAAGTCGTATGGTTTGTGGTTTTTCGTCGTTATTCTGAATAGAAAATGAAAACTCCAAATAGTTGCCAATGGATACTTTTGGTGTGTTTATCTTAAAATTGGCAACAGCTACTTTTGAACTGTCAAGACCAAAGTGTTTTAAAATTTCACTATTTCCTTGTTTCAAAAGCGTTCGGCAGGCGTGTTTGATTATCGCATCTGTTTCTTTGGTGTGACCTTTCCATTTGCCGGCAATTTCAATTACGATTTGCGGATTATCTTTTGCAATGTCATTGAGATTATTGGCAACACTTCGTCTCACATATTCGGATGAGTCCGCTTTTAGAATATGTAATATCGGCAAAATAGGATTCGGATTCTTTTTGAGTTCCGGAATTGCCATTGCCCAAGGCAAACGAGGTCTGCAACCTTCGGAAGCAAGTCTTCGAATATGGTGGTTGGGAGACTCGGCCCACAGTTTCATGACTGAGAGAGTTTTATCAAAATCGTGTTTCAGGAATTCACGAATGGCAAATTCCGAAGAACCAAACTGGGTGTAATATGCCAATGCTTCTATCGAAGTTTCAAAATCATGCACACCAAATTGCCCAATATAATCAGGAAAAATAAGCGACGTGTAACCTTTGGGACTGTTTGGAATTACGGCGTTTAATAGTTTTACAGCTTCTTTGAAATCGGGCGGAAGATGATTTTTGAGTGTTATCGTTGTAAATCGCAGGCGTTCATTCAGTGATCTTTTTTCTAATCCGTTGGTAACCGCTTCCACAAATTGCTGAATGTCAAAACCTGCATCTGCTTTATTGAATTGTGTTGCCAGATGCTCATAGAATTTTATATTGAACATCTCCTTCAGTTCTGTTGCCATGTTTTATGATTAAGGATTAGAATTGTCTCTGTAAAAATAGTATTTCTTCAATTAAGGAAATGTTTAAATTTTGTTTTAGCTTTCAAAAAAAATGCAAATGATTGTATCTTTGCGATCCCTTAAACAACGTAACTATAATGAAACAGCAATGTGTAATTTTTGATATGGATGGTGTAATCTGCCACACCAATCCGGATCATGGCAAGGCTTTTGAAGCATTTTTTGATAAGTATCAAATTTCTCACTCCCAACAGGAGTTTGAAGATCATATGTACGGAAAACACAATGGTTACATCATGTCGTATTTCTTCAAGCGCCCAATTACCGGCGACGAACTAAAAAACTTGGAAGACGAAAAAGAATCGATGTTCCGTGAAATTTACAAAGACAAAGTAGAAACAATTCCGCATTATCTGCCCTTTTTGGACGAACTAAAATCCCGTGGTTTCAAAACTGCCGTTGCGACATCAGCTCCACGTGCCAATCTTGATTTGATCATAAATGCCTTAAAAATCGAAGACAAAATGGATTCGATGATGGCAAGTCAGGACGTACAACAGCACAAACCCAATCCGGAAGTGTATCTAAAATCGGCTGAGCGAGTTGGTGTTGCCCCGTCTGATTGTGTTGTTTTCGAAGATTCTTTTTCGGGAGTTACGGCGGGTCTTAATGCCGGAATGAAAGTCGTGGGCGTATTGAGTTCACACACCAAAGAACAACTGCCTCCGTGTCATTTTTACATCAATGATTACAGTGAAGTAAATGTGGACAAGATTTTGGAATTATTGAATAGTTAGAATTTGATTATTTTTCAGGAGCAGGGGTTTTTGTTATTTCATCAACAGTTGTCCCGCTTTTCGTTGCAATTCCCGATTAAGTAAAACTACGGCTAAAAAGCCTTGTTTTTCTAAATCGAGAGATTTTCACTGCAATCGGGGCTAGTTTACAGGTTTGGTTTTTTATAATGAATTTTCTAGATTGCAATAATTTGCAAGCTTTTTTAGGACGGGAGAAGTAACTATTTAAATTTTTTGTTAGGATTTCTGCTAGTATGGAAAATGGCAGAAATTAAAATTGTAGAATCAATCTTTGTGTAAATAATTACAAAAGGAAATTTTTTCACCACAGCTTGGCGATAAACGTCAAATTCTAATTTGTAAGTTTCGGGATTTAGCAAAATGGATTCAATGCAGGCATCGATCTGCTTTATAAAGCTATCTCCTATTTTTGTCGAAATTAAATCATAGAAATATAATGCATCTTCCAATTCATGTTCAGCCTGAATGGAAAGAACTTCTTTTAATTTACCCATTTCGTCTCGAAAGTAATTTGTCTTTGACTTCTTTCCACGATTTACCTTTGTCTTTTCCTGATAAATAATTTTCAGTACTTTCTCTAACAATATTTTTTTGCTCTTCGCTTAGTTGGTATTGCAAAGGCTCATCATTTAAACAATCTTTCAAGAAATCCAAAGTGCTTTGATCTTCGGTGTGGAGAATTTTGTCAATTAAGTCTAGTTTATCTTTTTGTAAATTAGTCGATTGCATAACTATTGATTTTAAAATCTATTTACAAATATAATGTTAATCTAATTTTAAATCTGCTATTTATGTAAATTTTGTATTCTCAGTTTTTTGAAAAGTGTTTTATTGATTTGGCGAGGGTAGAAGTTGAAATATTAGAGTTTAAAATCGATATTTCTTAAATATTCATCAAGTGTAATTTTGTCTTCAACTCTTTTTAATGCTATTTCTATACTTACTGATACCGAGGCCAAAATCTTCATTTTCTCATCAACAAGATTCACTTTTGTTTGCTGAAATTTATCTCGCACAAATTCATCGTCAAATATGACACATGATAATTGATCCAAAAATTGAGAAGCATGTATGAGTTATTATTTTTAAATTGTGTGGGAAAATCTCGGATTAATTTTCCGAAGTCAAAATTTGAATCATCAAGTACTATTTGATTTAATTTAAGATTAGCTAGTTTATTTAATAATTTGAATCGAGGCTTAAAAGCCTCTTCCAATGTTTCATCAATAGCTTTAAAATAATAACTTAAATTGACATTTTCTTTTAGTTGCCAAATCTCTCGTGTGCAGTAAACCCGCGTGAGGGATAGAAGCAGGCTACCGAAGTAGCGCGGATAGCCCGACCGCGTTGAGGAAAGGGGCTGTGTACACGCATTGCTGAATAAGCCCCTTTCCTCAATGCGGTCACGCCCAAATTAGTTTTAACGAAATAAATTGATAAAAAACTATTCTTCGGTCTCTGTTTGTAATTCTTCGATTTTTGGTTCATCGTCTTCCATATCTATCCACGAAAGGAAAAATTTATAGCCTAAAGTCAGAATTACCGCTCCGAGGAACAACCCGATGAAACCGTTATAAATAAAACCGCCGATGGCTCCAAGGAATATCACTAGCATTGGGGCTGGTGGGTTGCCTCTCCCAAGGAAGATGGGTTTTAGGATATTGTCGGAAATCAGTGTGATTCCTACCCAAACCGCCAGTAGCGTTGCCGTTGTGGCATCGGTTACCGAATACATATAAATCACTACTGGAATGGCAATCGGACCAATTCCGACTTGTATGATGGCAAGGAACAGACAGATGATGGTAAAAATTCCAGCAAATGGAACGCCTGCCAGAAAGAAGGCAATTCCTATCATTGTCGCTTGGATTAGTGCTACGCCCAAAAATCCTTTTACGACGTTGCGAATGGTGATTACGGTGACTTCGGCATAGTGTTCACCATTGGAACCGATTAGTTTAATGAAAATGTTTTTGGAAACTTTTACTAGTGATTCGGAGTACAATAACAGTCCCATCGCAATGATAATCGAGACGATAAACTGCAGGATGCCTTTGCCAATTCCTGCCAATGAAAGCAACAGCCAAGCACCGGCTACTTTTATTTGTTCGGTATATTTAAGTGCGACTTTCGAAAGGTCTTCGGAGGCTGATGCCCAGATTTCGACTATTGGTTTTGTGATGGTTGGCCAGTTTTTGGTGGTTTCTGGAGGACTCGGAATCAAGTGCTCGTTGGTTTGGTAGTAGTGCGCAAAATTATTGATTTCTTCGTATAAGGATTGCGTGATCAGTACACTCGGCAAGACTAAAATAGTAAGCAATATAAGAGCGACAAATATGGTGGCTAATGCTTTTCGGCCTTTAAATAATCTCACAACTCTTTCATAAACGGGACTAAATGCTACGGCAATGACTATTGCCCAGACTATTATTAAAACGAACGGTTTTAGAATGTCATAACACCAGCCTATTAAAAGGAAGAGGACGCCAAGACGAATAATGGTGTCGGCAATTTTTTCGAAATTAAAACTGTTGAAAGTAGCGTTGTTTTGGTTCATATAAATCTATTTTGATGAAATAAATAGCGATTGAATTATTATGCGAATCTAGTTAAAATACGTTAATTATCAACAGCCTATTTGAATGTCTTTTGCGAAAAGTTTATGTTTTTTTTAAAACTTAACAAAAAAATAGTTTTAAAATAATATTTGGTTTGCGTAGGAATTAAATTGCTGTTTCGTATTTTTACTAAATTGATATTTTATGGCAGTTCAATGTTTTATGGTTTGCCTTTGTGTCAAATTATTCTAAATCATAAAATCGTATTATATGAAGATAGCGCTTTACACGAACGAATTTCCGCCGAATATTTACGGTGGGGCTGGAGTTCACATTGATTTTTTAAGCCAAGAGCTGGCCAAATTGGGTCAGGTTGAAGTTCGATGTTTTGGTGACCAAAAAGAAAACAGGGATTCGATGCATGTGGAAGGGATTAATTCCTGCCTGACGAAAATGGTTGATCCCGAAAATGAACACATCAAAATGTTTCATAACCTAAGCCGAAATGTAGAAATGGCTCAGGCGACCCCAAAAGCGGACATTGTGCATTGTCACACTTGGTACACACATTTGGCAGGGGTTTTTACGAGAGAATTGCTTCAGGTGCCGTTGATTTTGACAACTCATAGTTTGGAAACGCACCGTCCTTGGAAAGTGGAACAGCTTGGAAATGGTTATTTTATGTCACGCTGGATTGAAACTAACGCTTATAAATCGGCCGATGGTGTGATTGCCGTAAGCGAACAAATGAAAACCGATGTGGTAGAAGCCTATGGCGTAGATCCCCAAAAAGTAACCGTAATCCATAACGGAATCGATCCTGAATTTTACAAACCTACTTTTGATAATGATTTGTTAGCGGAATACGGGATTGATCCCAATATTCCATTTGTTCTTTTTGTGGGTAGAATTACCCGCCAAAAAGGGATTTCACAATTGATAGAAGCGTGCCAATATTTTAATGAAGACTGCCAGATCGTGCTTTGCGCCGGCGCTCCCGATACCGAAGAAATTGCGATTGAAACATCAAATCTTATTGATCAATTGAAAGCAAAAAGAAATGGCGTGATCTTGATTTCGGAAATGCTTCCCCGCGAAAAAGTCAAAGTGTTATACAGCCACGCCAGAGTTTTCGCCTGCCCGTCATTGTATGAGCCTTTTGGAATCATAAATCTCGAAGCGATGGCTTGTGAAACACCAGTTGTAGGCAGTCACGTGGGCGGAATTCCAGAGATTATTGTCGAAGGAAAAACAGGATATTTGATTCCGCTGGAAAGTGTTTCGAGAACGAATTTCAATCCGCTAAACCCAACAGAATTTCAAAAGGCTTTTGCGCACAAAGTAAATTTATTACTGGATCACCCAGAACTGGCAAATGCGATGGGTAAAACTGGTCGTGAAAGGGTTTTGGAAAAATTCAGCTGGGAATCGATTGCTAAAACTACTTATAAATATTATCAGGAAGTAATTGCTCGATTTGAGAAGGAGACTGCTTAGCGTTTATTTAATAAAATGCTGAATTTATTCAAGTTAGACCTAACAGGTTTTAAAAACCTGTTAGGTCTTTTCAATGTAAACAATATGACTGATTGAATTTCTGATTTCTATGGAGTAAAAAAAGCAATATTTATTGGTCTCAAAAATAGTTAAAACTATGCACTTTAGTGCATTTTGCTTTCAGCTTCTAAAAATGTTTTTCACCACAAATTGCACAAATTTTCACAGATTAATTTGTGGAAATTTGTGCAATTTGTGGTTGAAATAAAGTTTTCCAACCTTGCAGACTTTCAGTCTGCCAAACCAAATCTATGGACTTTCAGTCCATTGTGGTTTAGTTTAGTAAGAGATTGTTTTTTTGTTTCGTTTTGGATAATGAAAAATTGGTTTTTTAATCTGTTTTTTTAGTAGTTATTATAAATTAACTTAATTCAACACATTCAGGAATTACAACAGTTTCAGTCACTGGATTGTATTCCACTTTGCTTAATTCAATAATTTTTTGAGCCACGGTACCTCTTTCAAATAACCGAATAAGTTTGAAAATACTGCTTACAAAGAAACCGGGATTCGAAACTAATCGGGCAATTCGGGTAACTTTTATGTCTCTTTTCTTTATGGAGGCTTCCCATTGATTTTCTGGAAGCAGGACAAATTCGGTAGCGTATTTCCACGCACCGTCTCTTGCGGTTTTCATGCTAAAGTCAATAAAGAAATTATCTATTTTGCCTGATAATTTCAATATGTATGTAAGTGTCGGCCAGATTTCCACCAAGCATTTTTCAACACCATTCACCAGATTGCTTAAAATTTCATTGATTTTATTATAATCGGAGTGCAAGTCAAAAATACTTTCGGGCGTGCTCACTTGTGCGCAGGCAATTCCTAAGTCTAAATTGACGTGAGCATTTATTCCCATTAACAAATGTTGAGGTACAATTGACCAGTATTCCTCGCCTTTTGTAAAAGAAAACTGCCAGCATTCTGAACATTTTTCTTTGGCTTGAAATTGATAATAAGCATCTAAATAGCGATTTGCAAAAATAACATCCAGCTTTTCCATGCGCTCCGGATTTTCGAATAAGCCTTTCTCGATACCGTTTTTTATCTGCAATGTTACCTCCTTATATAAGGTAGTAAATAAACCTATGGCACTTTGTTCAATTTTTGATTTTTCAATAATCTTATCCAAGGATTGGATGACTTCGTTTATGGTAGTGGGTGGTTTTGGATTCATTTTTAATGAGTTATGGTTGAGGTATGAAGAGCGAATATAGTTATAATTATTTTTTAAATTATTTTTTTGAAGTAATAATCTTGCGATTTTTATAACAAAAAATATTCATCTCATGCATTATTTTATTTTTTAGAAATTCTCATTTCGTTATATTTGTACAAGTATAACGAAATGCTCTGCCTTGAAAATTAAAAGTAAAATTTGGATCGAAACTGATGATGGAATTATCATTAGTGAAGGACGTATTCAATTATTGAAGCTCATAGAATCTACGGGTTCACTCAATAAAGCTGCAAAGGAAATGAATATCTCCTATCAAAAAGCATGGAAATTGGTCGATGCTTCAAACAAGGCTTCCAAGGAACCGCTAATTGCAACACAGATAGGAGGAAACAAGGGTGGAGGCACAGTTTTAACCCCTTATGGAAAATTACTAATCGAATCTTTCGAAAAAATCAATAAGGCATGTTGGGAATTTCTAGACGTACAGCTTGAAAAACATTCGTTATAAAATTGGAATACAATATTCTAGATTAACTAACCAAAACCAAAAATAACCAGTAGAAACAAGATGAAAAAAAATATAACAGCAATAATTTTGGCAGGCGGGAAAAGTGAACGCATGGGTACCGATAAAGGGCTATTGAACTTAAACGGAAAACCATTTATCAAGCATATTTGCGACGCTTTAAAACCTATCGAAGGTGTTACTGTTTTAATTGTTTCTAGTAATAAGGAATACGATATTTTTGGTTATGACAGAATAGAAGATATTATAGAAAATAAAGGGCCTGTAGGCGGACTTTACGCTGCCTTGAACGCTTCGAAAACCAAAATAAATTTAGTTTTGAGTGTCGATGTTCCTTTGGTTTCTACCGAATTGTTAGAGTGGCTCATAACAAGTCACGATGAAACTTTTATGGTGACACAAACCGCAATTGACGATAAAACCAGCCCGCTTATTGGGGTTTACGATCGTTCGATGCGAATTGTTTTTGGTGAACATATCGCCGGAAACCAATTAAAATTAAGATCCGTGATTGATGATGTAAAACACCAGACTGTAGTTGTTCCGAAAGAGTGGAATAATCAGGTTCAAAATATTAATACACAAGAAGAATATCAAAATTTAATAAAATGACCGTAACGTTAAAATATTTTGGTTCACTCGTTGATATTACCCAGAAAAAAGAAGAGATTTTTTCCATGGATGAAACCAATGCACCAGTTTCCTTATTGAAATCCAAGATGGAAACAACCTATGAAGAATTGAAAAAAACAAATTATTCTATCGCGGTAAACCAATCAATGAGCAGTTTGGATTACAAAATAAAAGATCAGGATATAATCGCTTTTTTACCGCCTTTTGCTGGTGGTTGATTAATTTGGGCGTGACCCTCCGTGAAAACTACGGGTCGGGCTTTTCGTTCCCGATGAAAAATCGGGAGAGCTCCACTGCAAACAAGGTTCACTGAACTCCGATGAAAATAAAAGTGTAGTGAAGCAATCCCTCACGCAAAACAACAGTATCAATAAAAAGAACATGATCAACACAACAAGATATTCCAGACAAATTGCCCTTGAGGAAATCGGGGAATCAGGTCAGCAAAAATTACAAGACGCCCGTGTTTTGGTAATTGGTGCCGGTGGTTTGGGCTGTCCCGTTTTGCAAAATTTGGCAGGAGCAGGAGTTGGAACTATCGGAATTGTAGACGGAGATGTCGTGGACGAAACTAATTTACATCGTCAATTGCTCTATACATTGAAAGATTGCGGAAAGAGCAAGGCCGAAACAGCCAAAAATGCTATTTTGAAACTCAATCCGGAGTTGAAAGTAAAGGTGTTTGCTGAATTTTTCAATACTCAAAATGCCTGCGAAATTGTTCAGGATTATCAGGTTATTGTCGATTGTACCGATACATTGGCTGTTCGTTATTTGATAAATGATTTGGCTGTAGCCAAAAAGATTCCGGTAGTTTACGCTTCGATTTATAAATTTGAAGGACAGGTTTCGGTATTCAATTATAAAAATGGACCAAGTTACCGTTGCTTATTTCCGGAACAAGAAGGATTGAATGCTGTTCCTAATTGTGTGGAATCAGGAGTTTTGGGCGTTTTGCCCAATACGCTCGGTACATTACAAGCTACCGAAGTTTTAAAAATAATTTTGGAAATTGGTACGGTATTATCTGGAAAATTGTTGATTTATGATTCGTTGAATTTTCAGACTCAAATCATTGATTTTGCCAGAAATCCAAAAGCAATCGAAAAAGGATTTATAAATGGAAGTATGCTTTTGCATAGAAAAAAAGTAGTTGAAGATTTAAGTCCGGAAGCATTTTTGGAGAAATGCAATCAATTGGGTATTGTAGTTATTGACGTTCGTGAAACAGATGAAAAACCTGAGTTCAAAGGGAAAAATGTCATTCAGATTCCGTTAGATAAATTAGAAGAATACAGTAAGAAATTAGATAAAAACCAAGAAATAGTTGTGTTTTGCCAAACCGGTCAACGCAGTTTGTCAGCAATGCATTATCTCCAAAAATCAGGATTCGTGGGAGTCTTTCATTTAGGGAGAGGAATCGAATCTTTGAATAATCAATTGCAATGACAAAATTCAATTTCCAAATTCAATAGCAATGTCAATAACAATAAAAATAGACCACGGATTGAACGGATAAAACAGATAAATACGGATTTTAAAAAAAACAAAACAGTAAAAACAATCAGTGAAAAATTCGTTCAATCGGCACAATTCGTGGCAAAAAAACAAAAAAAATGTCAACAGATAAACCAAAGAAAAGTTCCTTCATACAAGGGCAAATAACATCAGAATTCATTGGGAATTCAATTGCAAAACATCAAAGCAAAACCACTATTGGAGCTCACAATATCTTTCTAGGACAAGTTCGCGCCGATGTGATTGATGGAAAAACAGTTTCTGCAATCGAATATACCGCTTATGAAGAAATGGCGGAACAAAGTTTTTATGAAATTAGAGAATCGGCTTTCGCCAAATATGACTTGAGCTGTTTACATATTTACCACAGTTTAGGCTTGGTAAAAACAGGTGAAATTTGTTTGTTCGTTTTTGTCTCGGCACCAAGACGTAAAGTGGTTTATGAAGCATTAGAGTTTTTGGTAGAAGAAATAAAAGAGAAGACAGCGGTTTTTGGGAAAGAAATTTTTGAAGATGAAACGTATAGTTGGAAGCAGAATTCTTAAGGGGAAAATAGAATAAAGAAAATAGAATAAAGAAAATAGAACAAAGATTTTGGAAAAATAAAAAAGAAAAAAAATCTGCCAAATCTGCGTGCAAAAAAAGCGTTCCAATAATAATTTATAAAGTATAGAAAGCTAAAGGGCAATAGCCAATAGCTAACAGCAAAAAAAATGGTAGATATCACTCATAAAATAATTACACAACGCACAGCAACAGCCCAAGCCATTGTAAAAGTAGGTTCTCCGGTAACGATGCAGGCGATTATAAACAAGACGGTTCCAAAAGGAGATGTATTGGAAGTGGCAAGAACTGCAGGTTTGTTCGCCGTAAAAAACACTTCAAATTCTATTCCGGATTGTCATCCAATGCCGATTGAATTTACAGGAATTGAATATGAATTGTTGGAAGATTCGGTGTTGATAAAAGTAACCGTTAAAGCGATTTACAGAACAGGCGTTGAGGTTGAGGCAATGCACGGTGCATCGATTGTAGCTTTGACGATGTATGATATGCTAAAGCCAATCGACAAACAAGTAGAGATTTCGACTGTAAAATTATTGCACAAAAAAGGCGGAAAATCCGATTACGGAGTTAAGGACGGTCTCAATTTATCAGTGGCAGTTATGGTTTGTTCGGACTCTGTAGCTTCTGGAAAAAAAGAAGATCGGGCTGGAAAAGTCATTACCGATAAAGTCAAAAAACTAGGATTAAGCGTGTCCAATTACACCGTGATTCCGGATGAGGTAACCGATATACAAGATACGATAAACAAGTTTTGCGACAGTAAAAAAGACTTGGTTATCATAACTGGCGGAACTGGTCTGTCCAATCGAGATGTCACACCGGAAGCGGTGATTCCGTTATTGGATCGTCGCATTCCAGGAATTGAGGAAGCCATTCGCTCCTACGGTCAAGACAGGACACCGTATGCTATGTTGTCTCGAAGTGTGGTAGGTTTCAAGGGAAACACCTTGATTATGGCTTTACCAGGTTCAACGGCTGGTGCTAGCGAATCCATGGATGCAGTTTTTCCATCGATTTTACATTTATTCAAAATATTAAATGGTTTTGACCATGGAAAATAAAATCAATCTAATGCAGGACAACCACGGCAGAGCGCACAATTACCTCCGCATTTCGATTACGGAACACTGTAATTTGAGATGCACGTATTGTATGCCCGCTGAGGGGATTGCGCTTACACCAAGGGCGCATCTGATGACTGCAGAGGAGATTGTTACCATAGCCCAGACTTTCGTAAAACTTGGCGTCAACAAAATCCGATTGACCGGTGGTGAGCCTTTAGTTCGAAAAGATGCCAAAAATATTATCGAACAATTAGGAAAACTGGGTGTTGAATTGACCTTGACAACCAACGGAATCTTGGTTCACGATTTCATAGATACTTTCAAGGAAGCTGGAATTACCACTTTGAACGTGAGTATCGACAGTTTGAAACAGGACAAATTCAACGAAATTACCCGTCGTAATTATTTTAGGAAAGTGATCGAAAATATCGATTTACTCGAAAGAAACGGTTTTGAGGTAAAACTGAATGTGGTTGTTATCAAAGGATTTAATGACAACGAAATTATTGATTTTATTGAACTGACCAAAGATCGAAAAATTCAGATTCGGTTTATAGAGTTTATGCCTTTCGATGGCAATCGATGGAATAAGGAAAAATTGGTAAGTTATGCCGAAATCCTTTCGCAAGTCAGCACTTTTTATTCAGATCAAAATGTAAATCGCTTGCAAGACCGACCGAATGATACTTCCAAAAACCATAAAATAGAGTCTTACAAAGGTAGTTTTTCAGTAATTAGTTCGGTGACAAATCCTTTTTGCAGTACTTGCAATCGAATCCGTTTAACCGCCGATGGTAAATTGAAAAACTGTTTGTTCTCGAATACCGAAACTTCTTTGCTCGATACCTTGCGCGCAGGAGAATCGATAGAACCGCTTATCTTCCAAAACATAAAATCCAAATTTGCCATGCGTGGCGGAATGGATGATGATGCCAAATTTCAAAACCCGCTTCTTTTTTCGAAAAATAGAAGTATGATTAAGATTGGGGGTTGATTTATTTGCCTTTTTGTACCCTGAATCTTTGTTTTAAATTCAAAAAAGGACTTTCGTAATATTTATAGGAAAGATGAGAAACCGCTATCGTGATAATCAATACCAAAAGATTAAAAAGGAGTATTGATAATGATGCCTCAAGTTTTAAATGGATGTTTAGTTTCAAATAAAGCAGTCCCACAAATTGTATCGCAATGGCATGAAACATGTAAATTCCATAAGAAATTTTTCCTAAATAAATTAGATGTCTATTTTCTAAAAATGGGATCGGTTTAGTCGATAATGAACCAATTGTTAATCCAAATAAAACCATACTTAAAAGTTGGTACATTGGTTTTGATAAATTATTGCTGAATACGTATGTCGAAAAGTAGATGATGAAGATTGAAAAAATGAAAAGCCTAAATTTTTGAAATATTTCATTAAATGTTGGATCAAGCAACAATATCGAACAGATGCCGCTAAATGAAAAATAAAAAAATAACATTTTATATTCGGACAGAATCGGAATGGATTCGGAAACGAATACCGTAAAATAAATCCCTGTAAAAAGAACCAAAAAAGGAAGCATCTTTTTGGAAGGCAAGAGGAAAAATAAAGGAGCAATAAACAGGTAAAATTGTTCTTCGATACCTATTGACCATAAAATCTCAAGGATTCCGCCTGGTTTGTAGGTGGCAAAAATATTGGGGAAAAAAGTTATTGAAAGTAAAATTCCTTCAGTTAAGTCGTAATCGTTGTCAAATGGATGTCCGAAATAAGGCAATAGGATACGGTAATAGAGAAAGCCAAATAATAGGATTAAATAATACAAAGGCCATATTCTTAATATCCTCCTCAAAAAGAACGGAACTAGATAAATTGTTTTTTCGGTTGTTTTTTCGATGTATAGCTGTCGAATGATTAAAAAACCGCTCAACGAAAAAAAGAGATTTACGGACTCTTTGCCTTTATTGAAAACAAAGAAAGGAAAACCCCTGTTTTCACAGAATTGAGGAATATGGTAAAGTATTACCAACAAAGCCAAAAAAAAGCGAAGCGCAGTTAAATTAGGTGTTTTTTTCATTCTTTGTTTCAGCAGTCTTTTTGAGTTTTGACAAATATAAGTATTCAATCCTTGAATGTTTTAACCAATCCTAAAAAACTGTTTATTCCTGAAAAATCCAAATTGGCTTTTGAGAAGTGGAATGGATAATGATACCAAGACATAATTTTTCATAGCCAAAAGAATAAACACGAATTAGGCGAATTGACACGAATTCGTTCGTGGAATTATTTCATAAAACAAGCCGATTTATATTCGTGAAAATTAGTGTAATTCGTGTCTAAATTTAGCTTTTGAATACTTTGAAATAATCTGATAAAAGTCATAATCATGCGAATCCATCTTCGGTAAAAATACAAAGACAAATTTTTATAGTCAGAAAACAAACACTAATTACACGAATTGACACGAATTCGTTCGTGCAATTATTTCACCAACAAGCCGATTTATATTCGTGAAAATTAGTGTGATTCGTGTTTGAATTTAGCTTTTGAAGTACTTTGAAATAATCTGATAAAAGTCAATAATTATGCGAATCCATCTTCGGTAAAAATACAAAGACAAATTTTTATAGTCAGAAAACAAACACTAATTACACGAATTGACACGAATTCGTTCGTGGAATTATTTCACCAACAAGCCGATTTATATTCGTGAAAATTAGTGTGATTCGTGTTTGAATTTAGCTTTTGAATACTTTGAAATAATCTGATAAAAGTCAATAATTATGGAATCCATCTTCGGTAACAATACAAAGACAAATTTTTATAGTCAGAAAACAAACACTAATTACACGAATTGACACGTATTCGTTTGTGAAATTATTTCATAAAACAAGCCGATTTATATTCGTGAAAATTAGTGTAATTCGTGTTTGAATTTAGCTTTTGAAATACTTTGAAATAATCTGATAAAAGTCAATAATTATGCGAATCCATCTTTGGTAAAAATACAAAGACAAATTTTTATAGTCAGAAAACAAACACGAATTAGACGAATTGACACGAATTCGTTTGTGAAATTATTTCATAAAACAAGCCGATTTATATTCGTGAAAATTAGTGTAATTCGTGTTTGAATTTAGCTTTTGAAATACTTTGACATAATCTGATAAAAGTCAATAATTATGCGAATCCATCTTCGATAAAAATACAAAGACAAATTTTTATAGTCAGAAAACAAACACGAATTAGACGAATTGACACGAATTCGTTTGTGGAATTATTTCATAAGACAAAACGATGTAGATTCGTGAAAATTAGTGTAATTCGTGTTTGAATTTAGCTTTTGAAATACTTTGAAATAATCTGATAAAAGTCAATAATTATGCGAATCCATCTTTGGTAAAAATACAAAGACAAATTTTTATAGTCAGAAAACAAACACTAATTACACGAATTGACACGAATTAGTTTGTGAAATTATTTCATAAAACAAGCCGATTTATATTCGTGAAAATTAGTGTAATTCGTGTTTGAATTTAGCCTTTGAAATACTTTGACATAATCTGATAAAAGTCATTGTTACTAGGATACAACGGTAAATATCTTTGCAAAATGAGCAAAGTACTAGATTACGGCAAAAAAGGGTACAATAATTACGGAACCCATCTTCGTGAAAAATACAACGGCAAAAAAGTTTTTAAGGTAATTGTTGATGGCAATTTTAGCTGCCCCAACCGTGACGGACTAAAAGGTTACGGAGGCTGTACTTATTGCAACGTTGATTCTTTTACGCCGGATATTTCCCGAAAAACACCCACGATTGAAGAACAGTTGCTTCAGGGAATGGAACGCGCCAAAAAATCATATAAGGCAGATCAATTCATTGTTTATTTTCAGCCGAATACCAATACCTATGCCCCCGTTGATTATCTAAAAACGATTTACGATAGGGCTTTGGCTTTCAATCCAGATGAGGTCGTGGGGTTTTCGGTAGGGACGCGTCCCGATTGTATTGATGCCGAAAAAGTGGCTTTGCTCGAAAGCTATAGTGACCGATTTGATATTGATCTCGAGATGGGAATGGAATCCATGTATGACGAAACCTTGCAAAAAATCAACCGAGGTTGTACACACGCTGAATTCGTTTCTGCAGTGGAATTATTGAAAGACAGCCCAATCGATTTGTGCGTGCATACCGTTTTTGGATTTCCGTGGGAAACCCGTGAAATGATAGTCAACTATATTGCTGAAATCAATCGCTTTCCTCAAATAAAATTTGTAAAATTCCATCACCTGCACATCGTCGAAGGTTCGATTATGGGTGTGCATTACAAGCGAAATCCGTTTCCGCTTTTCACTTTGGAACAATACACTGACTTGCTTTGTGACCTTATTCCATTATTGCGTCCGGATATCGTAATTCAACGCCTTTTTGGAATCTCCGATTGGGATTTACTCATTGCTCCAAACTGGGGACTCAAAAAATCGGAAATCCAGCATTATATTGACTCCACAATCGAAAAAAGAGGAGTTATTCAAGGCTCGAAATACAACAATATGTAGTGTTTGAAGAAATGAAATTTCGTTAAGATGCTTTTGAAATAATAAAAAAAGAAAATAATTTAACATATTTTTCACAACTGATAAATATCATGTTTTAATTATCTTTTGACAGTTAATTTTGTTTATGAAAATAAAGGACTTTTATGTCTTTTTTATAAAAAAAGGAATTGATTTTCAAACACAATTCAATAAGAGCAAAATTAACTGTCAAAAATAACAAATATGAAAACCTGGCTAGACAAATGGGATCCGGAAGATGAAATTTTCTGGAAAAAAACTGGAAGTAAAATTGCATGGAAAACATTGATCATTACAACTTTGTCATTGATTCTTTCTTTTGCTTCATGGTTTATGATGAGTGTCATAGCAGTGAAATTACCGGGACTTGGTTTTCCATTTTCTAAGGATCAGCTTTTTTGGTTAGTGGCAATTCCAGGTTTGGCCGCAGGATTTTTGAGAATTATTCATACGTTTATCTTGCCTATTTTCGGGACGAGGCATGTAGTGACTGTGGCAACATTACTCAAATTAATTCCAGCAATTGGGATTGGGTTTGCGGTTATGGATACCAATACTCCATTTTGGGTATTTGTTCTTTTGGCTATTACCAGTGGTTTTGGTGGTGGAGATTTTTCCTCCTTTATGCCTAGCACAAGTTTGTTTTTTCCAAGAAGATTAAAAGGAACAGCATTGGGAATCCAAGCAGGTATTGGGAATTTTGGGGTTAGTTTGGCTCAGTTTATTACTCCGATTATTTTGAGTGTTAGTATTTACGGAACCACTTCTGTATTTACAAGTATCGATGCCAAAGAAACACAGAAAGTTTTGACAGACTCAACAGTTGAAAAGCAAAAAGAAGTTTTTGCAGCCCTGGATGCCAAAACGCAAAATAAAATTTTGGCAACGGTAAAGAAACCAGTGCTTGATTCTGTTATTGCGACTACCAAATCAAATCAAAATTTTGAAATTTTTTCTGCATTACCACTGAATGAGAAATCTAAAGTGATTGCAAATGCAAATCCTAAATTAGCTGAAAAAATATTAAACAAAATAAGTCCCAAAAATGAGGCGGTAAATAAAAGGAGTATCTATATTCAATCTGCTGCATTTTGGTATATTGGTTTTCTCTTGGTTTTGGCCTTTGTAAGTTGGTTATATTTGAAAAGCATCCCTATGCAGGCTTCTATAAAAGAACAGTTGGATATTTTTAAAAACAAGCACACTTGGTACTGCACTATTACTTATGTAATGACTTTTGGAACATTTGCAGGATTGTCAGCTGCTTTTCCATTGATGATTAAATATTTGTATGGTGATTTTCCAAATGCTCCAGATCCCTTGGTGTATGCTTTTTATGGCCCGCTGATTGGTTCTGCGAGCAGGGTCTGTTTTGGTTTTGTAGCCGATAAAGTTGGAGGTGCCATACTAACAACTATTACCGGAGTTGGAATCTTGGCTGGTGCTATTGTACTCGTTACACAAGGTTTGGTTGCGCCAACAAGTTTGGATCAGTTTCCAATGTTTGTAGGGGTAATTCTAGCCATGTTTTTCTTTACAGGAATTGGTAATGCGGGTACTTTTAGACAATTTCCTATTATATTTTCAGAGAATCAGCGTCAGGCTGCGGGAGTTATTGGGTGGACTGCTGCAATTGCTGCTTTTGGTCCTTTTATCTTTTCAAAATTAATTGGAAACAATATAACGGCAAATGGAACTGTAAATCAATTCTTTATCGGACTGATTCTTTTCACTATCTTGGCTACTGCTGTCAACTGGTGGTTTTATAATCGTAAAGGATGTGAAAAACCAAGTTAGTTTTTTTTGAGTGCATAAAAAAATTAAAAAATGATTAATAAAATGTCATCATAATACTTAATAGTGCCAATATTACGTTGACTTAATTATATTGTAACATATTTTAATTTATTTGTGTTTTCAAAATTACTTAAGTATTTTTACTTAGTGTTTCTTTTGCTAATTTTACAAAAAATAAAACGGTTTTTAAAAATTGAATTTGGGCAAGTTTTAAACCGTATTAAATTTTACATATATGAAAAACAAAACCTATAATATTAAGGCTTTGCTAATCGCAACAGGGCTTTCAATATTTATGATTGCTCTCGTTTTTTTTGGTTCCAGAAAGCTGCAAAATTTTGATGCGGCATTGATAACCTATTTGTTTGGGACGGTATTTGCTTTTTTTGGAATTGTATATCGTTATTCCGTTTGGTTACAAAGACCGCCAACCTGGATTTATTTCAAACGTGGAATTACGTATTTAATAACAGGAAAAGTGTTTTCACATTTTTGGTTTGCTACAAAGGAATCAGTCGAGAATATTGCCTTCCAAAAATTTATTTATCCAAGAGGGAAATACCGCTGGATGGCTCACTTTATGATTGCAGTGGGTTGTACTTCTGCATTTTTAATAACAATACCATTAACTTTTGGCTGGATTAATTTTGCGATGGCTCCTAATTCAATTTCGGTATATGAAGCCTATTTTTTTGGGTTTAAGGTTATGGATTTTAATTTGGATTCGATAACGGCATTTTTAACTTTTCATGCATTGAACTGGTCTTCGTACTTGGTTATTTTTGGTTCTCTTTATTATTTGAGAAGACGTTTGACTAACCCTGGATTAATAGCCACGCAATCTTTTGAAGGAGATTTGCTGCCACTCATTCTATTGATTGCAATTTCGGTTACGGGATTGGGACTGACTTATTCGTATCAATTTATGAAAGGTTTGGCTTTTGAATTTTTGGCGGTTTTACATGCTGTTACGGTAATTATGTTTTTAATTTGGATTCCGTTTGGAAAGTTTTTTCACATCATTCAGCGTCCTGCTCAAATTGGAGCGCATATTTACAAAAAACAAGGAATGAAAATGGGAATGGCTGTTTGTCCGCACACTGGCGAAGAATTTACTACCAATTTGCATATTAAAGATCTTAAGGCAGTGACTAAAGAATTAGGTTTTAATTTTGATAAGAAAGACGGAACGTCACATTTAGATTTAAGTCCGGAAGGGAAAAGATCCCGTTTGGCACAAGCGCATTTGAAGGCAAGACAACAAGGTGGAAATTTATTCGGTTAGATAAAAAAATATAAACATGGCAAAATTACCTGTTTCGGAAGAAAATATTATTACACTTTTTGGACCTCACAAAAATTATAGTCCAAAGGAAGGTTATGAGGGAAGAGATGAACCAGATGAATTGGTAAAAACACATTGTTGTTTTTGCGGCATGCAATGTGGTATTCAATTATCCGTAAAAGAAAATAAAGTGGTAGGTTTCGAACCTTGGATGGAATTTCCTTTTAATGAAGGGCGATTGTGTCCAAAAGGAGTACAACGCTATTTGCAAAACAATCACCCAGATCGCTTATTGTCACCTTTGAAAAGAGTTGAAGGACAGGGGTTTGTGCCTTTGGACTGGGAAGGTGCAATGACCAAAACGGTTTCAGAAATTCAACGTATTCAAAAAGAATATGGTAATGACGCTTTTTCGATGCTATCTGGTGTTTCCTTGACTAATGAAAAAAGTTATCTGGTTGGTAAATTCGCACGTGTAGCATTGAAAACCAAAAATCTGGATTACAACGGACGCCTGTGTATGGTGAGTGCGGGTGCAGGTAATAAAAAAGCATTTGGCTTGGATCGTGCTTCCAATAATTATTCAGATTTGGAATATGCCGAAGTTATAATTGTGGCTGGAGCCAATATCAGTGAGACATTTCCAACATTGACACATTGGATTTGGAAAGCTAGGGATCGTGGTGCCAAATTAATTGTAATTGATCCAAGGATGATTCCGCTAGCAAGAACAGCTGATATTCATTTGGATGTTCGTCCGGGGACAGATTCGGCCTTGTATGGTGCGATGTTGAAATATTTGGTGGATCACGACATGCTGGATCACGATTTTATTGACAATCATACTTCAGGATTTCAGGAAACGCTGGATGCCGTGAAAGACAATACGCTAGAATGGGCCGAAGAAATTACAGGAATTAAAAAAGAAAAAATTCAACAAGCTGCCGAGTTATGGGGCAAAGCCAATACCAGTTTTTTACTTCACGCACGTGGAATAGAACACCATTCCAAAGGAGTGGATAATGTTTTGGGATGTATCAATTTGGTTTTGGCAACAGGACGAATTGGAAAACCATATTGTGGTTATGCAACGATTACTGGACAAGGAAATGGACAGGGTGGTAGAGAACACGGTCATAAGTGTGATCAATTGCCAGGAAACAGGGATATTGAAAACCCGGAACATCGTAAATATATTTCAGAAGTTTGGGGGATTAATGAGAAAGATTTACCAGGTAAAGGTTTGTCTGCCTATGAAATAATTGAAGCCATTCATCGTGGCGAAATCAAGGGATTATTGTCTATTTGCTTTAATCCGTTAGTTTCTTTGCCTAACAGCAATTATGTTCGGGAAGCATTGGAAAAACTGGAATTTTATGTATGTATCGACTTTTTCTTAAACGAAACAGCACGTCATGCCGATATTATTTTGGCGGGTTCTTTGCAAGAGGAAGAGGAAGGAACAACAACTTCTGCAGAAGGAAGAGTGATCCGTATTCGTCAAGCGGTAACGCCTCCCGGTGATGCCAGAACGGATACTTCTATTATTTTGGAACTAGCAAAAAGGTTAGGTGTTAAGGATAAATTCACTTATGACGATAGTGAAGATATTTTTAATGAACTGCGTGTGGCTTCCAAAGGAGGAACGGCAGATTATAATGGAATTACATATAAAAGAATTGAAGATGAAATGGGAATTTTTTGGCCTTGCCCAGAAGAAGGTCATCCTGGAACCCCTCGTTTGTGGGAAGATAGAAAATTTAAGACACCAGACGGAAAAGCACATTTTAATCCGGCACCTTACAAACTTCCCGGCGAGGTAACCGATGCTGATTATCCGGTGATTTTAACAACAGGACGTGTGGTTTCTCAGTATTTGAGCGGTACACAAACTCGTAGAATTGGTAAACTGGTAGATCAATATCCGGAACCTTTATTGGAAATTCATCCCAATTTGGCAAAACAATACGGTATACAGCAAAGGGAATTGGTCAAGGTTTCCAGCCGAAGAGGAGAAGGAATTTTCCCTGCAAATATTGTAGAAACAATTCGAGAGGATACTGTTTTTATTCCATACCACTGGTCTGGAAAAAAATCGGCAAATCAATTGACACCTGGAACATTGGATCCAATTTCCAAGATACCTGAATTTAAGGTTTGTGCCTGTCATTTGGAACCACTCAAAAAAATAGCGCCGCCCTCAAGTGAATCAACAGCGTATGCTAGTGTTTAATTTATAAAAACAAAGAATGAATTATACCAATTTCAATATACACGAAGAATTTTTTGTAGATATGCAACGTTGCATTGGTTGTAAGGCTTGTGAATTGGCTTGCGCAGAGTGCGAGACAAATGGGCAGGAATCAATGATTCATGTTAATTATGTAGATCGTGCCGCTACAGTTCAAACTACCGTTCAGGTGTGTATGCATTGTGATGATCCTGTTTGTGCAAATGTGTGTCCAGCAGATGCAATTTCCAAGGATGAATTTGGGATTGTTCATACCGCAAATACGGAGCGTTGTATTGGCTGTTCCAATTGTGTTATGGCTTGTCCTTTTGGAGTGCCAAAAAAAGAAGAATCCTATGATTTGATGATGAAATGTACTATGTGCTACGATAGAACCAGTGTAGGCAAGAAACCTATGTGTGCTACGGTTTGTCCAAGTGGCGCCTTGTTTTATGGAACTAAAGATCAAATACAGGAAATGCGCCCAAATAGTACGCCGGTAAATACCTTTGTTTTTGGACAAGAGGTTGTAAATACAAAGGTGAATATCATGATGCCAAAAGGAAGTACGGAATTGATTATTTTTTAAAAAATAGACTTATGTCAAAAGAGGAAAATATAAATAAAAATTGGAGTAAGGATTTTCCAATAGAAAAACAACAGGCGATTAATGTAAGTCGTCGTGATTTTGCCAAATTTTTAACCTTGGTTTCAGGAGGATTGATGGTTGGTAGCGGTCTTGTGGCGGTCAAAGGGCATCTTTATCCCAAGGAAGATGTAAAGGGTGAGCACTTTGTTTGTAATAAGGATGAGGTTCCATTGGGAGGAACTCGTGCATTTGTAATTGAAGGGAGTACAATTCCTTATATTTTAATTCATTTGGAATCGGGGGAGTTTAAAGCTTATGAGCAAAAATGTACCCATCTTTCTTGCTCTGTTTTTTATAAGCCAGGAACCGGAATAATTCATTGCCCTTGTCATGAAGGTTCTTTTAATGCCGAAACGGGAGATGTTATTGCAGGACCACCACCCAGAGCTTTGCCTAAGTTAGATGTTTTTTTTAAAGACAAGGCGGTATATGTTAAGGCTGCAATTGAAGAAAAGTTGGGATAAATTATAAAATAAAATAGTATGAGTAATTTTAGAAGAGGCCAGAATCAATCCAATCCTAATAAATTGAATGTGATACTTTCAACTTTGATTTTTATATTAATTCTTAATGTAACAGTTCAAATTTGGTTGTTGTATGCTGCTTTAAACAATGCTTTGGAAAACAATAAAGAAATTCTCATTCCAGCCTTTGTAGCTTCATTGGTTCTTTTTTTAGTAGGTTTCGGTCTATTGTATTATTTGCCAACTGGAAATAAAAGTCAACGATAGTAATAGTCGTAAATAGTTTTGAGTATAAATCCTGGTGTTGCAGCTAGGATTTTTTATTTTATACAACGAATGATTTGGGGGCAACCCTCGATAAAAAAACTTGTTGACACAATATCCTGATGTTAATGCTAATGAACTAATTCGTGTTTGTTTCTTTTGATCACGTTCCTTACTATTACTTTTTTAGTTCCAAAATCAAAATAATCAAAAAAAATATTGTGAAACCGAAAAGTTGCGCTTATATTTGCAACCAATTGGTTTCTTAATTTTAAAAAATGAGAAGAGATATATTTCAGGCGATAGCCGACCCAACGCGAAGGGCCATTATTACACTAATTGCCCTGCAAGCCATGACGCCAAATGCACTTGCCGAACATTTTGATACTACCCGACAGGCAGTTTCAAAGCATTTGAAAATATTAACCGAATGTGAATTGGTAAAACAAGAGCAGCAAGGACGCGAAATATATTATAGTCTTAAAATTGACAAAATGAAGGAAATAGACCAGTGGCTGGAACAGTTCAAAAAGATTTGGGAAACCCGTTTTAATCAATTGGATGATTTATTAGTAACAATTAAAAATACGAAGTAAGATGAACAGCAATTTACAATTCGACTTCCTTGTCGACAAGGAAATGAATACAATCAAGGTAAGAAGAGAATTTAGTGCCAATCAGCAATTGGTTTGGGATTGTTATACCAAAAAAGAATTATTGGATCAATGGTTTGCACCAAAACCGTTATCGACCAAGACCAAGTCCATGGATTTTAGCAGAGGAGGTCATTGGCACTATGCCATGGTAGAACCTAATGGTACTGAATATTGGGGCTGGACAACATTTTTGGAAATAAAACCAATTGATTACTATACTTCAACAGATGCTTTTAGCGATGCTGATGGAAACATCAATATCGAATTGCCTCAGGCAGTTTGGAGGGTTAGTTTTGTAACCAAAGATGAAAACACAGTTGTAGAAACGATTGTTACCTATGACTCACTCGAGGATCTGGAAGCGGTAATCCAAATGGGAATGAAAGACGGATTAACTTCTACACTAGAAAGATTAGATGAATTATTAATAATCCTAAAATAATTAGTTATGAGTACTAACATGTTCGATTTTACCGTTAATAAGGAAACGAATACGGTATATGTAAAAAAAGAATTCGCTGCCGAATTGGATTTGGTTTGGGATGCTTACACACAGTCAGATTTATTGGATAAGTGGTGGGGACCAAAACCTTGGTTTGCCAAAACAAAATCAATGGATTTTAAGGAGGGTGGAAGAAGATTGTATGCCATGTGCGGTCCAGAAGGTGAGGAGCATTGGGCTCTGGCCGATTTTACATCAATTTCCCCAAAGACAAATTTTCAGTTTTTGAGTGGTTTTTGCGACAGCGATGGAAATATAAATAATGAAATCCCACGATCTGTGTGGAATATCGATTTTATTGATAAAGAAGATACTACTCTTGTGTCCATTGCTATCAAACATGATACATTGGCCAATTTGGAACAGCTTCTTGCGATGGGTTTCAAGGAAGGTTTTACCATTGCCTTAAATGGATTGGACGAATTATTTGCGAACATTAAAAAATAAATAAGTATGAAAAACAAAATTTTCTTCGTTTTAAGTCTTTTATTCGGGCTTATGTTTATCAATGCAGGACTCAACAAGTTTTTTTATTATATGCCAATGCCTGAGCAATTGCCCGAAAAAATGCAAAAAGCAATGGCAGCATTTACCGAAATTGGCTGGATTATGCCTTTGGTCGGGGCGGTTGAAGCCTTGGGAGGTTTATTAATAATTATACCAAAAACACGAGCGATTGGTGCTTTGATGATTTTGCCCGTTATGGTTGGAATTGTCCTTACCAATATTGTTCAAGATAGTAGTGGTCTGCCTTTTGCCTTGGTTTTAAGTGCGATTTTGATTTTGATTATGTTTAAAGATAAAGAAAAATATTTGGCTTTGCTCCAATAAAAAAAATAACTGATACCCATAAAGCCCTGAACATATAATAGTGTTCGGGGCTTTTTTTATACGAATAAGGTACAGTATCAATTCAAAATTAATTCAGAATTGATACTGTACTTTGTATTGATTTTAAAATAGTTATGATGAAATGGTTCAGCCTTTTAATTGTATTTCTGTCAGCACATTTACTGTCAGCACAAAACAGTGTTAACGATACTATTGCAGTAAAAGACACTGTACAGCATTTGAAATTTAATTATAAACAGTTAATCATTCCTTCAGTGTTAATTGGTTATGGTGTTATTGGTTTGAATAGTGATCAGCTCAAGGGTTATAATCTTGCAGTTCAGGACGAAGTAACTGAAAATATTGACCAGAAATTTTCGATCGATGACATCATGCAATATGCGCCAGCGGCTTCTGTTTATGCTTTGAATTCATGCGGAGTAATGGGAAAAAACAATCTCAAAGACAGATCCATTATTTTGGCCAGTTCCTATCTAATGATGAGTGTTGCGGTTCTTTCTTTAAAAAACATTACTCATGTTGAAAGACCAGACGGTTCTTCGAATAATTCATTTCCTTCCGGACATACTGCCACTGCTTTTGCCGGAGCGGAATTTCTTTGGCAGGAATACAAAGATAAATCCATTTGGTACGGAATAAGCGGTTATCTCGTAGCTGCAGGAACAGGCGCTTTTAGAATTATCAACAACAGGCACTGGCTTACTGATGTAGCAGCAGGTGCAGGAATTGGAATTCTAAGTACAAAAGCTGCCTATTGGATTTATCCTTATGTCAATAGAAAAATTTTCAGCACTAAAACAAAAGAAAAGAAAGTTTCCTCAATGGTTCTCCCTTATTACAACGGAAAACAAATGGGTTGCGGTTTAGTGATGCAATTTTAAATTTTAATAAATGAAACATTTACCCCAAATAAACCTTTTTTATTGGGCATTAATTATTAGTGCCAACACGATGGGAGAGACAGCAGGTGATTTAATTTCCCAAACATTTAATTTGGGCTATGGCGGTGGAACAATTGCTCTAATAACACTGTTCATAATTGCGTTGACCATTTCAATTGGCTCAAAGAATCAAAAACCGCTTTTGTATTGGATAGTAATAACTTTGGCAAGTACAGCCGGAACAACAATCTCTGATTTTATCAGCAGATCATTCTTTCATTTGGAATTGGGATTTACAGAAAATGAGGGATACACATTTGGAACCTTACTATTGGTCGCTGCATTGCTGTTTACATTTGGTATTTGGAAATATCATTCAAAAACCAATACGATAGAAAACGGACTAAACAAACGAACTGAATTTTTATACTGGATTGCAATCTTAACCTCTAGCACATTAGGAACTGCATTTGGCGATTTGCTGGCTCACAACACACCGTTAGGTTTTGAAGGAGGGACTTTACTTTTGCTGCTACTGCTTTCTGTGGTTGTCGGACTGGTTTATTTGACAAAAATATCAAGAGAACTTTTGTATTGGTCAGCCATTATTTTGACACATCCAATTGGTGCGACAATGGGTGATTATTTGACAAAACCAGAAGGGATGAATTTAGGTAACACATGGGCAAGTTTACTATTGGTTGGTGTATTTATGGTAGTTATTGCAATTGGACGATTGACAAAAACAAATTTTAAAATCTAACGCTAAAACTGTGCAATTGGTTGTCAAATGTATACTTGATTTCCCATTGATTGATTTCTGTTATCTTTTTTATAATCGCCAAACCAAGACCATTTCCCTGAGAGGAAGGATTTATTTTGGAAAAACGATTGAATAGTTTTTCAATAGCTAATGGAGTTTGTCCTGTATTGGAAAATGTCAATTGATTGTCTTGAATGCGAATGATTATTTTTCCGTTTTTCTCGTTATGGCGAATGGCATTCAAAAAGAGATTGTTGATTAATACTTCTGTCAAAGCTGGATTTCCCGTAATCGAAAGAGCAACACTAAATTCAGTTGTAATGATAATATTTTTAGCTTCGGCCTGTTCCGAAAAAAAATCAAGATGTTTTTCAATATAGTCGTTCAAAACGAAAGTGCTTTTTTCAAGGTAGTTTTCATTATCAATTTTGGAAAGTAATAAAAGATTTTTATTCAATCTATTCAGTCTGGAAACATCATTGTTTAAAGAACTTATAATAGAGGATTGTTCTTCATTGAGTTCCAATTGTAATAAAGAATCAATTTTGGTTTGAAACAAAGCCAGTGGTGTCTGCAGTTCGTGCGCTGCATTTTCTAAAAATTCTCTTTGGTTTTTATAAATGGCAATGTTTTTTTCGATAAGCTGTTCGAGGCTATTATTTAGTTGATTAAATTCATCTATATCAGTGGGGACAAAGCTTGGAGACTTATTTTTATCAATTTCAAAATCATGTATTTGATGGAGTGTATTGTAAAAAGGCTTCCAGATTTTTGCAGCAGACCTTTTTGATATCCAAATAATTCCGATAAGCAGAATAATTATAATAATTAGGAACATTAAGGCAATATTTATTACCATTCCTTCCATTTCTACAAGACTTATTTTTTCTGTGTACGTATACCTTTTTCCATTTATTGTGACAGGAGAATAAATGACACGGAATGGTTCTTTTTCTTTGGCAACAGAATCAAATGCCATTTCGCCAAAAATGGAATCTTTAGTTATTCCCATATCGGGACTAATCATGACGTTATGATTGTATTTGTTCCAGGCTTCAATATCTTTTTCACTGAAATTTTCATGGCTTTCCTTGACAAATGCACCTTTATGAAAATGCAGCACTTCATCCGTTTCATAAATATAAAGCCAATCAGTAATGTAATAAAACACGGGGGCAGACACTAACAATGTGATAATGGCAAATGCAAGAAAGCTGCTGGTGGTTTTATGTAATAGTTTTTTACTCATTTTCCCATTTGTATCCTAAACCGTATATCGTTTTGATATAATCACCGCTTCCTGCTGCGTGCAGTTTCTTTTTTAGATTCTTGATATGGGCATAAATAAAATCGTGATTATCGAGCATATCTGCCATGTCACCTGAAAGATGTTCTGCAATGGCGCCTTTGGATAAAACTTTTTTATTGTTGCCAATTAAAAACAGTAGTAAATCGATTTCTTTTTTCGTTAAATCTAGTTTTTGATTATTGACAGTTACTGTTTTGGAGAAAATATCAATAGTAATTTCATTGAAAACAATACTGTTGCTTCCCTGAAAATTCTTGCGTCGGATGAGTGCCTGCATGCGAACCAAAAGTTCCGAAAGATGAAAGGGTTTCGTCAGGAAATCGTCGGCACCAAGGTTGAAGCCTTCAATACGGGTGTCCAATGTTTCTTTTGCCGAAATAATAATAACGCCTTCGGTTTTGTTTTTGCTTTTTAATTCTTTCAAAATATCAAATCCGTCTCCATCAGGCAGCATTAAATCCAATAATATACAATCGTAGTCGTAATTATCAATTTTGTTGATTGCCAATGCATAATTGGAAGCAGTTTCACATTGAATGCCATTGGTCTTGAAATAATCTACAATGCTTTGAGCGATTTCCAGCTCGTCTTCAATAATTAAAATTTTCATGTTGCAATTTACAAATCAATTTTGTAGAAAATTTGAATATTATTAAGCCTGTCATAATAGTTATAATGAAATTTTTTATTTCCTGTGTTAATTCAGAATTAATTCAAAATTAAGCTATTATTTTGCGCAATTATGTAATTGCCAAAACCTTACCCCCAAGCATGAAAAAAATCCAGTTTTCCAAACCGCTCATTAATTTTCTCTTAATTGGCTTAACAATCCTCACAATAAGTCGTTTTGTATTGTTTTTTATTTTTAAGAACCGAGTTACTGAAACACCAAATTATGGTTTGATATTCCCAATAGGATTACGAATGGATCTTATAGCCTTGTGCTATCTTCTTTTTTTGCCTTTGGCATTGATTGCCTTGGTACCAGATTCTTTTCTGAAGAAAATACAAGGTTTTTTGACTGTTTATTTCATTTTGTTTTTGACACTGATTCTGTTTCTGGAATTGTCAACACTTGATTTTATTAATGAATATGATGTAAGGCCCAATAAATTATTTGTTGATTATTTAATTTACCCAAAAGAGGTTGTTGGCACTTTGCTCAAAAGCTACCTTTCATCGATTTTTGTTACTGTAATTGTATTGACAGGATTTGTTTATGGATTAATACGTTATAGAAAACCGCTTTTCGGAATTAGGGAAACCAATTATAAAACAAAATTAGTAGTATTTCCTCTAATCGCTTTTTTTGTGTTTTTCGGAGCAAGATCCAGCCTGACTTCCAAAAGACCAATCAATGCCAGCAATGCTATTTTTTCGACCGATCATCTTACCAATTCGCTTGGACTTAATTCCTTTTATACGGTTACGTTTGCTTTGTATTCGATGAAAAACGAAATAAATCCTGAAAAAATGTACGGAAAAATGGATTATGCCGAAGCTATTTCGAGGGTAAAAAAATACATGAATGTAAAGCCAGTCGATTTTACGGATAATTCTATTCCGTTATTGCACATTCAAAAAGCGGACAGCATTAAAAAGAGACCTTACAATGTTGTGATTATTCTGGAAGAAAGTTTAGGAGCCGAATATGTAGGTTCGCTTGGCGGTCTGCCGCTGACTCCTGAGTTTGACAAACTGACAAAAGAAGGAACACTATTTACCAATTTATTCTCGACAGGAACCCGAAGCGTGCGTGGTATTGAGGCGGTTGTGACCGGTTTTTTGCCGTCTCCTTCAGAAAGCGTGGTTAAGCTAAATAATTCTCAAACTAATTTTTATACTATCGCCTCACTGTTAAAACAAAAAGGATATGACACCAGTTTTATTTATGGAGGAATGTCCAATTTTGATAATATGGGATCTTTTTTCAGCGGTAATGGATTTGATAAAATTATAGACGAAGATGATTTTGATTTCAAGAAATCTGCTTTTCACGGAACTTGGGGCTGGTCTGATGAAGATGTAATGGCAAAAGCCAATAATTATTTCAAAAGCCTTGGAGATAAACCTTTTGTCTCATTGATTTTTTCCTCTTCGAATCACGAGCCTTTCGAATTTCCCGATGGAAGAATCAAACTTTACGATAAACAAAAAAACACGGTGAACAATGCAATGAAATATGCCGATTATTCAATTGGTAAATTCTTTGAATCGGCAAAAAAAGAGGCATACTATAAAAACACTATTTTTCTGGTAATTGCAGATCACAATACCAGAACCTATGGTGATCATTTGGTACCTATAAACAAGTTTCATATTCCAGCCTTGATTATTGGTCCAAATGTTCTAAAAGGACAGAAATATACTAAATTATGCAGTCAGATCGATATGCAGCCTACATTGTTAAATAAAATTGGTATGGATGTAAAAACACCAATGGCTGGGCGAAACTTGTTTAATTTACCCGATTCCGTTGAAGGACTTGCCATAATGCAATTTAATGATATCAATGCCTTTTGGGTAGGGAATGAAGTGGTTATTATGCAGCCCAATAAAGAGCCATTGCAGTTTCATGTTGAGAAAGATACTGTCTTTACACCGGAACTGCTTAATTCAGATTTAGCCAAAGATGCACTGGCTCATGTATTATCAGCCTATTATTTATATAACGAAAAAAAGTATAGACTTAAATAACGAATTTTTTACTGAACATAAAATGGGGTTCCTATTCACTTTTTGTAGTGTTTAGGGACTTTGTTTTTTTAGAATATACACTTACATGAGAATTTTGTAAGAATTCACTAAAGTTCTGTAAAATGTTTACGTACTACAACTATAATTTTGGAACATCAATAAGAACGAGAGAAATTCGCTAAATATTTATTAATCTAAAATTAAGTAAGATGAAAAAATTTATAGTAATGCTGCTTCTTGCGGCTAGTTCGACTAACCTATGGGCGCAAACTCCCAAAGTGGTTATTAGTGACAAGGATGGATGGCATAAAATTGGGGAAACCGATGTCAGTTTGGATAAGGAAACTGATAAAATTATGATTATAGGAGCCAATCGTTTTGCTGCTGTTAAAATAAAAGTGACCGATGCACCTATTCGTCTAGAATCATTTGATATATTTTATGACAATGACGAAAGCAAAAACGTCAAAATAGGTCAGGAAATCAAACATGAGGGAGAGACTTCCGTAGTTGATCTTGGTGGCGAAAAAAATATCAAAAGAGTAGAATTCTACTATCATACGGTTAGTAATGCCAAAGATAAAAAGGCTCGTGTTGAACTTTGGGGATTAAAAACAAATCCGAATAAGTAATTTTCATTTGCGTAGTATAATTTTAAAATGCTGAAATCATGCCATGGACAACGAAAGATTATCCGCCAGCAATGAAAAATCTGCCAGTCAAAGTGCGAAATAAAGCGGTCGAGATTGCAAATGCAATATTGGCAGAAGGAAATCTCGACGAGGGAAAGGTTATAGCTACCAGCATTAGCAAAGCTAAGGACGCGGTAAATAATGGAACTAAGAAAAAGGCCAATTCAAAGTAAATCCTAAATATTAATCTATAAGGATATGGGGGTATCTATGATTTACTACATGAAGGATTTATAAATTGGATTGGCTGTTTCTATTCATTAATGAGTTAGGTAGGTATGGCTCATGTTTTGTAATGGAAACATTTGGCTCGCTTTCAGCAAGTCATAAAAAAGGGTTAGATGAAATTATTCTAACCCTTTTTCTTGTTTTATACCACTGCTGATGTGCCATAAATTTGATGGCTATAAAAATTATGAAACTTTATGTAGAAATTGTATAACGCTATTGCTGAGTATAATGCGAAATTTGAATGTATCAAAAAAGCAAAAATTTTAAACTAAGCAATATGAAAAATATTTACCTAAAAGCTGGAAAAGCGCAAGTTGTTTTTAATGATCTGAAAGAAAATTTCAGTGGTACTTTAATTGCCAATAATGATGAATATAATTTGGCATTTGCATCCGCTTCCGCTAAGGGAAATATTAAAGGAATTTCATTTACCGATGGAATGACTTATATGCAATTTGAAATGACTTTTCATGATGATGCCAGAATAAGTATGGAATCATTGGACAATTCACCAATTTTCTTTGCGTATTGCACGCAAGGAAAGCTTTGGCATTCTTTTGGAGAGCATGGAGATAGAAAAATTATTAAAAAGCAACAAACAGGAATATTAAAAAGTGATTTCAGGGTGAATAGCATACTGCATTTTGAAAAACATATTCCGGTTAAATTTTATGTAATTAGCATAGGCACAAATAATGTGGATGAGCACAATACCGAATTAGTTAAGAAATTAAAAAAGGTGTTTTTTAGAATCAAGAAAAATTATTTGCATATCAGCACTCAAAATGAAAAAATAGCTGAGAAAATAGAAAATCTCAATGCCTTGCCCCATAAAGGCGTGATTCGAAATTTATTTATGAACCGCCTTTTTGAAAGTATTTTGGAATTGGAAATAAAACAGCATATCGATGGACTTTCTGCAATTGCAGAAAGAGTTAATTCTTTCGCATTGAAACAAATTGATGAAATAAATAAAGCTTCAAGTTTTGTAGTGAATCTTTGTCAAGAAGTATTTACTACTGATTTTATCGCTCAAAAGTTTTGGTTTTTTGCCAATAAAATGCAAAAAGAATTCAGGTTGCTATTTACCCGATCAATCCATGATTTTCTAATTTATATTAGAATTGAAAGAGGACGAATCTAATTCGAGTTAGCTGAAACAGCACGCAATATATATAAAGAAAACAGCTTTAATCCAGCTGTTTTCTTGTTTTAATAAATTTCATTATTAGACCAAATTTATCATCTTAAAATCAAGGCTATGGAAAAGAAAAAAACATTCCCGAAACAAGAACAGACACTTCCTGGATATGAATATAAAATGAATCCGGAACCAGAAATCATTCGGGATAATTACAAGGGAAGTGAGAAGCTAAAATCTAAGGTAGCTTTGATTACTGGTGGAGACAGCGGTATTGGTCGAAGTGTCGCTGTCCATTTTGCAAGAGAGGGAGCAAATATTGTCATTGTTTATTTCAAGGAAGACAAGGACGCATTAAAAACAAAACAGCTGGTAGAAGAAGAAGGAAAGCAATGCCTTATTATCAGCGGAGATTTAAAAAACATCAAGTTTTGCGAAAATGTAGTGAAGAAATGCGTGAAGTTTTTTGGATCCTTAAATATAATTGTAAACAATGCCGCTGTTCAATTTCCGAATGAAGAGCTGGAAAAAATAACTCCCATCCAATTACAAACTACTTTTGAAACTAATATTTATCCTTATTTTTATATTACCAAATTTGCACTGCAGCACTTGAATGAAGGCGATTGCATTATCAATACCAGCTCAGTTACAGCTTATAGGGGAAGCGAGCATTTGGTAGATTATGCTAGTACAAAAGGTGCTATTGTCAGCTTTACCAGATCGCTGTCGGCTACTCTTGCCGGGCGGAAAATCCGTGTAAATGGTGTGGCTCCCGGTCCAATATGGACACCCTTGATTCCTGCAAGTTTTGATAAGGAGAAAGTCGCGGTTTTTGGACAAAATACGCCAATGGGACGTGCAGGTCAGCCATCAGAGGTGGGACCGGCTTATGTGTATTTGGCCTCTGAGGACAGTAGTTATGTTACAGGACAATTCATTCATGTAAATGGTGGCGAAATGGTTGGTGGATAATTAGATTTGAAGGCTTATTTTTTTCATTTCAACGGCATTTGTAATTCCGGCAGTACTTGCGGTATTGTTGAAATAAATGAAGCTTGGCTTAGTGTTATTTCGAGAAATGATTTCATTTATCGTGTTTAATTCCTCGATGGCATATTCGGAATAAAACATTTTATCGCGGCCGTGTAGCCGAATATAAATAGATGGAAATGAAGTGAAAATAGTTTCGGGTAATTGAGGATGGCTCACACTGCAAAAAGTAATATTGTTTTTGTCTAATTCCTCCCATACTTCCGGAATCCACCAACTTGTATGTCGAAATTCAAGGACGTTGTCGAAATTTAAATCCAATTGATCAATAATGAAATGTAATTTTTCAGGTGAATATTGATAACTCGGAGGCAATTGAAATAATATTGGACCAAGCTTGTCTTTTAGCCCGTTGTCACAAATGGCATAGAAATCATCAATCAACGTTTCGCAATCGACAAATTTTTTATAATGGGTGATTTCCTGAGGCGCTTTTACCGAAAAGAAAAAATCATCTGGTGCTTTTTGATACCAATTTTCCATGGTTTTTAATGTTGGAAATTTATAAAAGGTACCGTTCATTTCGTAGGTGTCAAATTGTGAGCAATAATATTCAAACCATTTGGATGAAGGAATGTTTTCGGGATAAAAGATTTTTTTCCAATACGAATTGTAAAAACTGGAACATCCTATGTATAGATTTTTTTTCATAAGTATAATGTTTGGCAATTTGGACAAAAAAAGCTTCTACGCATTTTGAGTCCTGTTTTTTTATATTGAAAGGGTAAATTGCATCTGAGGCAAATTTTCTTGGTATAGGCAAGCCAGTGATTTCTCAATTGATAATTTTTTTTCCATTCCAGAAATTCAAAACTGTATATGGAGCACTCGTCAATGATTGTATCCAGTAAGTCTGGAGGAATTTTGCCAGTCAAGGATTCAGGATGAACAAAAGTCCTGTAGAGTACTTCGTTCTTGATTATATTTCCAACGCCCGAAAAAATATTTTGATCCAATACAGTATCGCAAATCATTTGTTCAGGTATTTTTTTGAGCTTTTTCTGTGCCAGTTTTGGATCCCAATCTTCATTCATGACATCTGCAGACCAATCATAATGTAAATTCACATTACCTTCCAGAAATTTTATGGAACAGGTGTATAAATTGAGTTCACCATTCGAAAAAACAAGGCTTAGTCGGGGAGTGCTGTCTTTTCTTTCATTGATTCTATAGGTTCCAAACATCAGTAAATGAACTTTCAATGTAAAATCTTCAAAACAAATCAAGAAATGTTTCCCCCAACTTTTAAAAGCGGTAACAGTTTTATTTTTCAATCGATTCATGTCAATCTTGCTATTTCCCGAAACCGAAATGACTTCATGGCCTGCAAATTGCTGGACTGCTTCTTTTAAAATTACTATGGAAGGGCCTTCGGGCATAAGTGACATGTTATGAATTGAATCAAAATTACTTCCACACTATTCGATTTGCTTTATATCATTTATACAAAAAATTATATGATTTGCATTTTATAATGACAGGTTTTCCAAATTGATTCAAATTGAATTGTTCATGAATATGTAAACTTTTACTGAAATGATGTAAAATTTTGAATAGATAAAAAAATAGCTTTGGTTATACACTTTAAAATTTAAAAATCATGAAAAAGTTAGTCCGTTTAAGTAAAATGATAGTAGGTACAGGTTTTTTATTATTTACCATAAATTCATGTAAAAATGAACCTAAGCATGATGATCCGGTTCAATATCCAGAAAAAGAAAATGAGACAAAATTTGAAAGCAAGAAGATTGCTGACGATTCAGAATTTTTGACAGATGCTGCCGAAATAAATATCATGGAAGTAGAAATCGGTAGACTTGTCCTAAAAAAAGGGGTAAGTAAGGACGTTAAGGATTATGCAAGAATGTTAATTGATGATCACACTAAATCATTGGAAGAATTAAAGTCGCTGGCCAATGAAAATACGATCACACTTCCTACCGAGATTTCAGAGATGGGACGTGAGAAATATAATGAGTTGAATGAAAAAGCGGGAAATGAATTTGATAGAAAGTTTATCGACATGATGGTTGAAGGCCATGAAAAAGCAGTCGATAAAATGACTGAAATTTCACAAAAAGCCACAAATGAAGATTTTAAGTTGTGGGCTTCTCGTCAAACAAGTGTGTTCATTAATCATCATGAAGAAGCCAAAAAATTAAAGGAAAAATTTAGTAAACAGTAACCCTTTACTATTTTTAATAAAAGTGGGTGCAGGTGCTCGCATTTGTCAGAGTGTAATGCGCTCACTTTTTTAATGAATATAAAGTATAATTGGTTAACTTTTCTTTTCAATTTCGGCAATTTCCACTTTTTCTTTTTTTATGGTCTGTCTTAGCAATGCCAATAAACTCATATAAACATTGGCAACAAAAACCAAGGCAAAGCCCGCAATGATAAAACCTCTCCAATCGGGTAACAATAATTTGTAATCGGAAAGAATTAGAAAAAAAAGGGTCACATAATGACTAAAGCAATATTCGCAGGTAAAAAGATAAAAAAATTTACGTTCGATTATAGTTTTTCTGTTTTGTGAGCATTTGATGCACCAATCTCTGGGTTCCCGAAAAATTTCTTCGTGAGTGATAGTCCAGCTTATGCATGCGATAGGTATAGCAAGTACAAAAAGCCATATCAGTTGTAGGTTAGTATCTATCATAACACTTTTGTTTTTAAATATTAAGTTGTTGATTGTTAAGTCTCTAAAATTAAAGTCAATCAACGCATTTTCATTATATAATTGCGAAAATATTTTGCATGGTTTTCACCTTTAATAGATGGTTTTTTATGCTCTTAATTTTATAAGAATGCACATGAATTCTGTAATAATTATCGAAAAGCAAATCCTAAGTTTGATTACTTAAAAATCTTTCGACATTAATCATTTTAATAATAACAGATATGAAACTTAAAAAAATAATAGCTGTCTTTATGCTACTTGCCATTGTCTCTTGTACAACTATACCAGACGGAGTTACTGCAGTTGCACCATTTGACAAAACGAAATATCTTGGTAAATGGTATGAAATAGCTCGATTGGACTATAAGTATGAAAGAAACTTAAACAATACCACTGCAGAATATTTATTGGATGAAGATGGGACGATAAAAGTTATTAATCGTGGCTATAATGTTAAAAGCAAAAAATGGGAGGAAGCCACAGGAAAGGCAAAGTTTGTTGATGATGATAAAATTGCGATGCTCAAGGTGTCATTTTTTAGGCCTTTTTATTCGGGGTATAATGTAATTGCAATTGATCCTGATTATAAATATTCGCTGGTAGCTGGAGAAAGTTTAAAGTATTTATGGATTTTATCGCGGGAGCAAACGATTCCCGATACTATAAAAGATAAGTATTTAACAATCGCAAAAGATTTAGGGTATACTACTTCAGATCTCATTTGGATAGAGCATAAAGACTTTTGAATTATGAAAAAAAGTTCTAATTTCTTTTAAAAATTAGAGCATCTCATTTCATACCCCCCCGCTCCACAAATTCTCCCGACTTTGCGTTTTTTATAATATGTTGTAAAGTTCTAAACGTGATAAAGTCTCCCGACTTTTTTCGTGAATGTCTTAGGTCTCTATAGTATTTATTTCATACAATAATTCAAATATAAAAAAACTACAAATTATAACGGATATTATTTTGTAGTCTTCATACAATTATTTATAAATACACAAACCCAATTCTTAAAATATTTACGGTAAAAGTCGGGAGACTTTTAGCGGGTTTACATTTTTTAAGAACTTTAAAAAAAAGCGCAAAGTCATGAGACTTTGCGCAGCAGTGATTGGGTTGCCAATGATATCGCTAACTAATTACAAGTCTGAACTATGAGCTAGTGCCGATTAAAACAAATACTCGTCTGCAAAATATTTATATTCTTCTGTTTTAGTTTCAATATTTTTATCAAATATTCTCTTCACTTCGGAGTACAATTTGTCTAGGTTTAATGACTCTCCTTCATAAACTTTATCCAATAATTTTGCTAAATAAGGATTGTTGTCCGGATTTTGTTTTGTACATATTTGAGCAAATATAGCAGGCTTAAAACAAGTGAAATTCCCCTTTTCTCTTAAAAATACTTCATCAACTAAATTATTGAATAATTCCCACCGATCTTCTACTTTAATCATTACATTAGTGATTGTGTATAAACCATAACCTCGTGCTTTTTTAAATTCAGTATGTGAGTATGACTTCGTCCAACAGTATTGTTTATTATTATATTCGAAGTATAATTCTTGAATTAATTCGGAATAATGTTTTTCTCTGTCAACTTTAGCCCTTCCTTTAAACCATTCTAAAGTTCCCTCGTCAATCGGCAAATTTTTGTTGTAATTGTTCCAGCGATTCCATTCCACAGAGTTTTCTGAAGAAAGTGAAATCAATAACTCTTCAGGAGTTCTGTTTTTAGCTTGTTTGATATCTGGATATAATTTTTTCACCTTAATCGTTGGGTCATATGTAATCAAGGTTACATTTTTAATTTTTGAAGATTCGGTAACTTTTATGCTTTCTTCATTATTTTTTTTGTTTTCTTGTGAGCAGGCAATTAGCCCAATCATTAAAAAACTGTACTTTATTAATTTTATCATTTGAATTGTATTTTAATATTTAAAAATCTATACTAATTTTGTAACCATCCCATTATGCCGATAAAAAATCAAGCAAAACTATATTAAAATATAATTCTTTAAATTCAAAAAGCCACATCTTTTACGAATATGGCTTTTGATTTATATTTAAAAAAGTCAATCAAAATAAATATTCGTCTGCAAAATATTTATATTCATCAGTTTTAGTTTCATTGTTTTTACTGTTTTCTTCATCCATCCGTTTTACTTCGGAGTATAATTTGTCAAGGTTTAATGAACCTCCTTCATAAACTTTATCTAATAATTTTGCTAGATAAGGATTGTTATCGGGATTTTGTTTAGTACATATTTGAGCAAATATAGTGTGCTTTAAAAAAGTAAAATTTCCTTTATCCCTAAAAAATACTGGATCAGTCAAATCAATGTATGATTCCCAACGATCTTCTACTTTGATCATTGCATGCGTTCTAGTATACAGACTATAACCTCGTTTTTTCATTTCAGAATGTGAATATTCCTTTGTCCAACAGTATTGCTTATTCTTATATTCGAAGTATAATTCTTGAATTAATTCGGAATAATGCTTTTCTCTATCAACCGTAGCTCTTCCTTTAAACCATTCCAAAGTACTCTGGCTAATGGGTATTTCTTTGTCGTTATGATTCCAACGGCTCCATTCTACAGAGTTTTCTGAAGCTAGAGAGTTTAATAACTCTTTAGGAGTTCTATTTTTGGCTTGTTTGATGTCTGAATATAATTTCTTTATCTTAATAGTGGGGTCATAAGTAAACAAGGTTACATTTTTAATTTTTGAAGATTCAGAAACGGTTACGCTTACTTCATTATTTTTTGTATTTTCTTGGGAATATGCAAATAGCCCAATCATTAAAAAACTGTACTTTATTAATTTTATCATTTATTCTGTATTTTAATATTTAAAAATTTCTGCGTTGCCTATTATTTTAAAACCATCGGGGCTCACTCCAATTATAACCCAAAAAAAAACCGCTAGTGTTTTAAACTCTACCAGAGTTGGACTTCTACCTATGATTAGCAGGTAATTAATAAAAAATAGAATTTATTTTTTCCCTTTTAGTGATTTATATTTTTCTATTGGCATATCTATTATTGAATCTTTCTTAATTTCGACAGCTCCTTCATATTTTTTTATATCACTCTTAAACGGTGTTCTGATATTCTGTTTTACATCCCAATAATTATTTTTATTTTTTTTAAGCATTAGATTCATACCTCCTTTATTAACAATTCTAATTGAATCTTTGACGCAGTAGGTTTCATTATATACACTAATTATAGGTTCTTTGTTATTGTCAATACGCATACTAAATCTTTCTCCGTCACTCGACATTGTGACACACAAATTTCCTAATGAATTAATTTTAGTTTTAACGAATAGCTTATCAAGAGTTTCTTTTATGTTAATGTGTTCAGGTTTATTAACTTGAGAAAATAAGGTACCACTTGAAAACAAAAGTACGTATGTGATTTTTAATATATTTTTCATTTTTATTGTTTTTTTTAATATTGTTTCCTGGACAAGACCAATCTTGTGAATAATTAACGGTGATACTATGAGACAATTCCAATTTTCTGCACCTTATTTCATTATCACCATAAGTTGCATATGCAGGATAATTTACTTTCATATTATATGTATCAGGATTATTTAAATCACTGTTGATTCCTTGACTTGTTGATTCAAGAGTGTCGACTATTTTATCCCCACCCCGATGTCGCGGATATACACTAAATTTCTCGTCAACGATAGCGCGGAATTGCATTCCGTGCCCGATCCAATTGGCAACTATAACAAATCTATTTTTAATCATTTCTCATTTAAAAAAACAAAGAAAGTTGTAACCGTTTTAATTGTTACAACTTTCTGTTTACTCACTTGCTCAACTGTGTGGGCACGGTTTGCAAAACCGCGCTATCGAACGTTGAGCATATCCGAGCGATCGGGGTTTCTAATTTCTTTTAAAAATTAGAGCTTTATTAATAAAAAGGCTTTTGAAGAAACAATCAAAAAAAAATCCTTCAACATTTCTGCCAAGGGATTTTCGTGTTTTTTTTGAAATGTTTTACGTTGTAATATCTTTCGAGGCATATTTTACAAATCCGCCACAATTACCGTTTCGATTAATAGACTGCTGTACGATAAGGCTTCCAATGTCAGTCATATTGTTCAGTTCATATAAATCTTTGCTGACACTATGAAGCTGAATCTTGTCTTCAATTTCATTTTGCAGGTTTTTCAGTGTCTCGTTGGCTTTTAATAAATCCAAATCAAATCGAACGATTCCAGCATTTTGACGCATCAATAATTGCAGTTTTGCCTTGGTTTGATTGATATATTCTGCTGATGCTTTTGCTTTGTCTTGAATAGGCCATTCTGGGATAACAGCAATTGTTTTTGTTGCTGTAAATGGATTTTTCGCCAAGTACTGATATATTTTATCCGAATATACCAAAGCCTCCAAAAGTGAGTTTGAAGCCAGTCTATTAGCGCCATGCAAGCCTGTTCTGGAACATTCGCCACAGGCAAATAAGTTTTCTATGGAAGTTCTTCCTTTGGTGTCTACTACAATTCCGCCACATAAATAATGTTGGGCAGGAACAACAGGAATCCATTCTTTTTCCAAATCGATACCCATATTTTTGCAATGGTTATAAATCATTGGGAAATGGTTTTTGAAACCTATAATGTCCAAATGAGTGCAATCCAGATACACACATTCATCACCCGATTTTTTGAGTTCCAAATCAATACTTTGAGAAACAATATCTCTCGAAGCCAAATCGCCTCTTGAATCATAGCGTTCCATAAACAAATCGCCTTTTTTGGTTCTCAAACGAGCTCCAAAACCGCGAACTGCTTCAGATATTAAAAACTTGGAACCGCTGCTTTTATCAAACAAGGCCGTTGGATGAAATTGTATAAATTCCATATCCTGAATCACTGCATTGGCACGATAAGCCATTGCAATTCCGTCTCCGGTTGCTATGATAGGATTGGTTGTATGACCATATAAATGTCCAATCCCTCCAGTGGCAAGTATCGTAAAATCAGATTGATAAGTGAGTATTTCGTTGGTCTTTTCGTCAAGGGCATAAGCACCCACGCAACGATTGTCCTGTGTAATTAATTCTAATGCAAAATGGTGATCCAAAACAGTAATGTTTTCTTTTTGCATTACTTGTTCCAAAATGGCCCTCTGAATTTCATGGCCAGTCTGGTCTTTGTGATGAACGACCCTGTTTTCAGAATGTCCGCCTTCTTTGCCTAAATCGAAAGTTCCTTTGGTATTTTTGTCAAATTGAGCTCCCCATTCGATTAATTCCTTCAATCGTTTAGGGCCTTCGGTTACAACCATTTTAACTACTTCTTCATCACATAATCCGTCACCGCAAATAAGGGTATCTTCAATGTGTTTTTGGTATGAATCTTCGGTTTTATCGGTAACAATGGCAATACCGCCTTGTGCATATTTAGTATTGGACTCGTCAGCATTCGCCTTGGTTACAATAGTAATGTTTCGGTCAGGAAAATGATCAGCCATTTTGAGTGCAAAAGTCAGACCTGCCACACCGGAACCTATAATTAAATAATTGGTTGTAATCATTCTTAAGATAGTTCGAGCATACGTTCGATAGGGATTAATGCTTTTTCTCTAATGTCATCCGGAACATTCACTTCGGGAGTTTCATTCAATAAACAATCATACACTTTCTGTAATGTATTCATCTTCATGTACCCACATTCGCTGCAAGCGCAAGTATTGTCTTCGTTTGACGGAGCAGGAATCAGAATTTTATCCGGTACTTCCTGTTTCATTTTGTGTAAAATACCTGCTTCTGTAGCTACAATAAATTTATTGCTTGGATTGGTTTTTACATAATTGATCATTCCTGCGGTAGAACCAATATAGTTAGCGGTTTTCAAGATATGCGTTTCAGATTCTGGGTGCGCAATAATTTGAGCATCTGGATTTTGTTTGTACAAAGCAACCAGTTTGTCCAGTGAAAATGCTTCATGAACGATACAGGATCCATCCCAAAGCAACATTTCTCTACCCGTTTGTTCCATTACATATTTGCCCAAATTTTTATCAGGAGCAAAAATAATCGGTTTGTCTTTTGGAATAGATTCCACGATTTTGACAGCGTTTGAAGAAGTAACCACTATATCTGTCAATGCCTTAACTTCGGCAGAACAGTTTACATAAGTAATAACAATATGATCGGGATGTGCCTCGGTAAATTTTTTGAAATCTTCTGGAGGACATGATTCGGCAAGGGAACAACCTGCTTTCAAATCAGGTAAAATTACTTTTTTGGTCGGATTTAATATTTTGGCAGTTTCGGCCATAAAATGAACTCCTGCAAAAAGAATAATATCGGCATCAACCTTCATCGCTTCTTGGGATAATCCCAAGCTATCTCCCACATAGTCAGCCACATCTTGGATATCGGATTCTTGATAATAATGCGCCAATATTACCGCATTTTTTTCTTTCTTTAATTCCAATATACGCTCTTTAAGACTTTTCATTTTTTAAAAACTTTAATGGTGTTTTTTTAATTGAGATTAATTCTATGCAAATATAAGGTAAAACTTTGAAGCTACACGTTTCCGCAAGCTTTCTAAACCATTCAAAAAAAATGTTTTTGTTAAAAAAAAATCTCTCTGCGGTTTTTGCAACCTGCAAATTTATTCTATTATGTTTCGTAGCAATATGACATTTATCAGTTTTTAACCAAATTAGTATGGTGATATTTGCAAAATGTTTAATAAACCAATTTTACACATATGACAACTAAAAAACCATTACATACTTTTCATATTCCGGTTATGGGATTGGGTTATACCATTGACAGCCCTATACGTGTGGCCCAATATGGGATTTCATCTGTAGTATCGATTATAGATGACGATTTGATTGAAAAAATGAATGCTTTTTATAGCGAAAAATTTAAAATTCCCTATCAGGAAATCACCGAAAAAATCCATGATTATCGTGCTGAACGTGTTACTTCCTATTTGAATTTGATGGATACCATCGTGAAAGATAAATTCGAAAAATTCAAGGTAGAATTGACCGAAAGCAAACAGGCTTTGGAGAATTATATTGCAATGTTGCCCAATAAGTCTGAAATCAAAAAAGGACTTCAAAATCTAATCGACGACGGAATTGCTTTTAAGGATACCATCAAAAATTATCTTGAGGAAAACCTTTCGGCTGGTGAAATCGACGTGAATATAATGACCAAGGTTGATAAGGATAATTTTATCAAAGATGAACAATTGCCTGTAGAATTCAATGACGCTCATGCTTCTCTTCGTGGTTTTGCCAATAGTAAATTGACTTCTTCGGTAGTGCTTTCGGCGGGAATGAATCCAAGATTGTATGCTTATTTTGAAAACTTTCCTGTTTTTTATCCGGATGCCAATAATAAGCTGCAAAAGAAAATTATCTTGAAAGTAAGTGATTTTCGCTCTGCGATGATACAAGGGAATTTCTTGGCCAAAAAAGGACTTTGGGTTTCCGAATACCGCATTGAATCAGGACTAAATTGTGGAGGACACGCTTTTGCTACCGACGGATATTTATTGGGACCAATTTTGGAAGAATTCAAGCAAAAGAAAGAACAATTAATCCAATCGGCTCATGAGCTGATGGTGAAAGCTTTGGAAACAAAAGGGTTGCATATTCCTGAAGTTCCGTTGGAATTGAAAATTACCGTTCAAGGAGGTGTAGGTACCGCCGAAGAACATGAGTTTTTATTGGAAAAATATCATGTAGATTCCGTGGGTTGGGGTTCTCCTTTTTTATTGGTTCCCGAAGCTACTTCTGTTGATGTTGAAACGAGAAGATTGCTTGAAAAAGCCAAAGAAGATGATTTCTATTTGAGCCAAATTTCTCCTTTGGGTATTCCGTTCAACGCCGTGAAAGGAACAACGAATGAGTTCTTCAAGCAAAAACGTATTCAGGAAGAAAAAGCAGGTAGCTCCTGCCCAAAGAAATTCTTGGCTTTGAGCAAGGAATACGGTCCAAAAGGAATGTGTCCGGCGTCTAAATCGTATCAGGATTTAAAACTGGAAGAATTGAATGCTCAAAAAAAGGTATTGACTCAGGAAGCTTTCGACCGAAGAAAAAACAGCATTACCGAGAAATCATGTCTTTGTGTAGGTTTGGCAAATGCCTCTTACCTCGAAAACAATATAAAAATTAAAGGGCAACAACAAGGTGTGGTGATTTGTCCAGGTCCAAACTTGGCTTATTTCGATAAAGAAGTTTCCCTTTCGGATATGGTGAGCCACATTTACGGAAATGGATCAGTTCTTGGGAATAACGAACGTCCAAATGTGATTATCAATGAGCTGAAAATGTACATGGATTATCTGAAAAAAGAAATCAATGAGTTTTCTGAGCAAATTACTGTAGCTCAAGCCAAGAAACTGAAAGCGTTCAAAAGTAACTTGAATGAAGGAATTGAATATTATCAATCGTTACTTTCTTCTAATAATTGGTTTGAAAAAAGCAAGCAAAACATCGAAAAGCAATTGAAACAATATAAGGATGAACTGCTGGATCTCTGTATCCCCGAGCAGGTAGCTATAGCAGTTTAAACAGAAAGAGGCTTGAAATTTTTATCAAGCCTCTTTTTTTATAGTATTTTTTCAAGTTGTTTTATTTTGAAAACAATTGTCAGTTATGATCTTTAAAAAGCGTTTCCCCTTTTACTAACCATGCAAAACCGAAACTTTCAACTGCCAGTGTTTCCATCCAAAAGGTTATTGGGTACTTTGAAAAATAGAATGAAGGAATTATTTTTAGTAAGCCGGCAAACGGAACCAATATTGCCAAAAACATCACTATGGCGCAAATTCTATAAATTCTGTTTCGGAGGATTTTTTTGTTTCCCCTTTTGCTAGGTGCCTTATTTGATTTTGTAAATAAAAAAAAGCACATATAGGATAAGCAAATGAAGAATAATGCTGCCATGGTATAATGAAAATACATTCTGAAATCGCTTACCGGCAATATGGTGACCGCATATTTCTTTGTAGGATCACCGCATGTTTCAGTTATATTATCGGTAGGAAACAAAACGGCCAGGAGCGCAAAAATTCCGGCAAATAATGAAACATAAAAATCAACGGGTTCTTTGCCTTTGTAAACAATCAGGAAGAAAGCCAAAAGACTTAGAATTATGACAAAAATGCTACTGACACGAGTGTAGTAATAATGACTAATGGATTCTAAAGGATATTGGAGTCCATTGTCCAGAAATAGAAAGCCAAACAACAATAAGGGCAGGGCCATTCCCATGATACCAATAATCTTTCGGAGGGTCAGACTATTGGTGAGCCAAATTTTGTTATCATCTTCGTAATCTATTTTTAGAAGAGAATTTAAGTCGGATTCCTTAGATTTAGTCATGATAATTAGGAGATTAAGTTTGGTTGCCTAAAATTATCATGTAAATATAAGATTACTTTATTAATATCTTAAGAAAGTATCTCCTGTTTTTATTCCCAATGCCAGCTCCTCGAGATTTGTGTTTTCTAGCATAAAAGCCAGTTCATTTCGAATCGATTTGAACTTTTCATGCATGGGGCAGGGATGATCCTCGGAGCAATGGGAGAGACCTAAGCCACAGCCGGTAAACACGCGATCGCCTTCCAGGGCATTCACTATCTGTGCAAGTTTAATCTCTTTCATGGTTTCTCTTGGAATTTCGAAACCGCCTCCAACTCCTTTGATGGAATTTATAATATTGTCTTTCGATAAAATTTGGAGAATTTTGGCTGTAAAAGCTTCCGGGGAATCAATCTTTTTGGCAATGTCTTTGAGTCCAACTCTTTTGTTTTGATAAGACTCTGAAGCGATGAAAATCGTGGCTCGAATGCCGTATTCGCAGGTTTTGGAAAACATAATCGGTTTTTTACAAATTTAAGAAATTAGTTTCAAACTCTCTAGAAACTGCCCTAAAGGTTTGAGTGTTTTTTGAATAAAAATCATAATTTGGGCGTGTCCCTTCGTAAAAAACTCAGGGTCGGGTTTTACGTTCCCGCTTCCCGATAAAAAATCGGGAGAGCTCCACTGCAACCCCTCACGCGGATAACTGCAAGAGAAGAAATTTTAGTTATTGGTTCAAGATTAGAGCCCTCCAAAACGAACAAAAGAACCCAAAATAAGCATCACAACACCAATCAGCGTTACCGAAAGAATATGGAAAGTCATTTCGGGAAGTTTGTCAGGATTGTTTTTTAGTTTTGGCAATACGCGGAATTGCGCACTCAGCGCAAAAAGCACGGTCAGAAAAAGCAAAAGCAGTTTGGTGGAAACCACTTTTTCTATCGGTGTGGCAAATTGAAACCAGTACTCGATGCTTACGCCATATTTGTAAGCCATCATAATTCCCGTGGTTACCAATAAAACCAGCGAAGTCATTCCCACCGGTTCGTATTTTCGTTCATAGTCGAGAATTATATTTTGGTCTTTCTCTTTCAGCGCTTTTCGCAAATGCCCAAAGACTAACAGCAAATGCCCTCCCACCCAAATGGAAGCGCAAATAAGATGGATTATTAACAGTAAATGGTGGCTCATATAAATTTTGGTTTTAAGTTTAGGGGTTAATTTTTAAACATATAAGTCATATAAGTTTTTTTAGTTTGAATAAAAGTTAAACCATTAAATATAACATTCGTTAAGAAAGAAACCTTAATTTCTTAATGGTTTAAAATTTTTAAACGTATATGTTTTAAAGTTAATCGTTTGTTTTTTTAAATGAAATACCAATCGTAAGCATCAAAAGTCCCACCGGTAAAAAGATACTCACTAAAAATAAATTTAGATAATAGTCAGGAAAAGAACCTTTATTCAGGAACAGCCAAATGCCTTGGAGAAACAGCAATATTTCAGTTGCCACAAATCCGAGCAGAAATAGATTCATTCCCCATTTTTGAATAACATTTTTCGGGTTTAAAAAAATATTTTGAAATGCAAATCCAAACAAGAAACCAGTTATGATACCCAACATTGTCAAGTGAATATAACCAATAACGAAATTCCGAATCTGATGGGAAACCTGTGCCAGTTCAGGAACCAAAACCACCAGCTGAATGATGATTTTTAAAGCCAATGAAAACAAGGCAAATCCGTAAACGGTTTTTACCAATACTGAAAGATTGGAAAAAAACACTGTCAATTGTGGCTTGATGTGCTGAATAAAAAGAACCGCCGAAATCAATTGCAACACGACTCCAATTGCGTTTATCCAATGAAAAATAGGGTTGGACAAATACCAGCTCACCGGCAGTGCCAATGTCAATACCGTAGAGAAAACGAATAAATTATAAATTAAGCTGAATTTTTTCTCATCAAAAACGAGTTTTGCCTGCTTGAAAAACAAGGCCAAAACCGCAAACAGAAACCATCCGTTAAATTGAAAATGAAGGAAAAACTGAATCGCAATTTGATAGAACGCACTTGCTTTTCCCAACAATCCAACCGCAGGACCCAAACACCAAACGCCAACGGTGGATAATAGCATAAAAAACAAAGCGGTTCTCAACATTTTCCTTTGAGGCAAAGTGGCAGGTTTGGCGTCTTTCCAGATCAAATAACAGAACCAATAACTGCAAAAAATATGCAAAGTCGAAAATAGGATCGAAGCAAAGGCATATCCCTGTGCAGGAAAATCAATCATCATTCCGATCACAGCAATTTCGGTGACCCAAAACAATTTGTTGTAAATGGGCTTTTCTTGTGCTTTTTCGGGGATAAAAGAGTAAAATATCTGGCAGTAAAGCATCATATAGACCCAGCCCAGCATCGCAACGTGCGAATGTCCATGCATCAAAAACTGAAAATTGACGCCTTCAATTGGGGCAACATACATCCATCGCAGCAATAATCCCATTAGCGCAGCAATGAAAAAATTAATGAAGCAGATTACTATCCAGTGTTTTCTCATTATTGATTTTGGTTAATTCTTTTTTTGATAAAAAAATGATTTAAAACGGATTGTAGATTTAATTTAGCTCCAAAAATTAGCGTTTTCATTTTCTATAAAAGCGTCCTTGGAATGGACTCTTTCAATTGTTTTCAATTGTTCTTTTGTTGCCGATTTTTGAATTTCGGCAAACAAAACACGCTCTTCAAAACGAATATGAGCTTCAAGTTCTTTCTCAATGCATTTTAAATTGGCTTCCAAATCTGAACTGCTTTCGAATAAATCTCTTAAATGTTTGTGCTCTTTTAATGCCTGCTGAATATGTTCATTGTCTGCTTCCAGAATGGAGAAAATGTATTTTTCTTCCAATTCAAAATGCGTTTGGAGATGATTTTGATAAAACCAATCAGCATATTCCTTGATGCGTTGCAGTTCAATGTTTTTCGCCATTCCTGTTTTGATTTTCCAGCAAAGAAGCAAAGCGTGATGGTGGTCGTGACTAAATGGTTTTAACTCGGAAGCTCTTTTTATAGGTGGAGTTGATTTCATTTGATTAAAATTTAAGTATTTTCGGCATTATAAAAATATTGCGTTTGTTTCTAGAAACTATCCTCTAAAATGCACCTTGATTTTTTCTGTTGAAAGGTTTTCGTTTTCCAAATCCCTGAATGAATGCCCCAGTTTTTCGATGGTTTGCGCTTCATTTCTAAAATGCTGAATATAATAATTTCCGGAATAACCGATATTTTCCAAATAGGAAATCATCTGCCGAATATCATTTTTCTTCAATAAATCGGAATGTACCGTTGTTCGAATTTCAAACGGAACTTCGCTCTCAAGCAATAAAAGTAATGACTTTTCGAACGGAATAAAAAGTTCTGACTGTGTTATCTTTTCGAAGTTTTCAGGCATGGCCTTAAAATCCAGCGCGACATAATTGACAAGTTTTTTATTGATGAGTTCCTTGAGTATTTTGGGTTGCGAGCCATTGGTGTCAATTTTGACCAAGAATCCCATGTTCTTGACTTCTTCAATGAAGGGTATGCTTCTTTTGTGCAGTAAACATTCGCCACCGCTAAAGACTACAGCGTCCAGCAGATTTTTTCTGTTTTTTAGAAATTGGATTGCATTTCCGAATGAAATAATCCCTTTTCCAAAAACAATTTCGGGATTGTAACAATAAAGGCACCGCATATTACAGCCTGCAAACCAAAGGATGCAAGCTGATTTGTGCGGATAGTCCAATAAAGTGAAAGGTGTTAGGCTGTAAATGGGCCTAACAGCACTTTCCTTCTGTAAAATGAGTTCGTTGTCTGTGTTCACCTTTTTTTCCTATGTTAAAACTTTCTACGGGTCTGTGATAGCCCATTACTCGTGTGTACACTAAACATTTAGTGCGTTGTTCTTGGTTTTCTTCTAGAATCTGCTTGGCTGTTATTTTCATATTTTTTTAGTTTAATATTGTTTAAGGTTTAACTTGTTTAAAAGTTTAAGGTTAAAAGTTTAAGGTTAAAAGTTTAAGGTTTAAAGTTTAAGGTTTTTTGGCAATTTGCTCAACTTTAAACAATTTAAACATTTAAACTTTTTTCTTTTTCCGCAATGATGGCTTCATCACATTTTGGGCAATATTCGTGTTCGCCGTTCAGGTAACCATGCACCGGACATACACTAAATACAGGTGTTACGGTAATGTAAGGCAACCTGAAATTGGTAATCACTTTTTTGACAAACTGTTTGCAGGCTTCGGGAGAGCTTATTTTTTCGCTCATGTAAAGATGTAAAACGGTTCCTCCTGTGTATTTGCACTGCAGTTGATCCTGCAACATCAGTGCTTCGAATGGATCTTGCGTGAAATCCACGGGGATTTGGGAGCTGTTCGTGTAATAAATATTGTCCTGCTGTCCTGCCTGAATAATGTCGTCATAACGTTTTTTGTCTTCTTTGGCAAAACGATACGTTGTACCTTCGGCGGGAGTGGCTTCAAGATTGTATAGATTTCCGGTTTCCTCTTGGAATTCTTTCATTCGGTTGCGAATGTGATCCAAAATTTCAGATGCAAATTCAATACCGGTTTCAGAGGTTACATTGTCTTCGTTATTGCTGAAATTTTCAATCATTTCGTTCATTCCGTTCACGCCGATGGTCGAAAAATGGTTTCTGAAATGTTCCAGGTAACGTTTGGTGTACGGATAAAGTCCTCGGTCGTACATCTCTTGGATAAATACTCTTTTTTTCTCCAAAGTTGATTTGGCGATATATAAAAGATGATCTAGTTCGGCATATAATTTACCTTTATTTCCTTTGTTCAAATAACCCAAACGAGCCATATTGATAGTTACGACGCCTATGCTTCCGGTCATTTCGGCACTTCCAAAAAGTCCGTTGCCACGTTTTAATAATTCTCGCAAATCCAACTGCAAACGACAGCACATACTGCGAACAGCATTGGGTTTGTAGGCATTTTCGTTTTCAACCTGATTACCGTTTTCGTCCAAAATATATTGGCTTCCGATGAAATTCTGGAAATAGGAAGAACCTATTTTGGCTGTATTTTCAAAAAGTAAATCGCTGTTTTCTCCATCCCAGTCAAATGCTTCGGTGATATTCACTGTAGGAATGGGGAAGGTAAATGGCTGTCCATTGGCATCGCCTTCGGTCATTACGGTATAATAGGCCTTGTTGATGAGGTTCATTTCTTTCTGGAAATGCTCATAACGTAAGTCAGTTACTTTGGACACCCCTCTTTTTTTTGCCCTGACCAACAAGTCGGAAGTAATGCAATTTTCAAAGATATGATGGTCATTTTTGGTAGGAATCTGTATTTTTAAATCATCGGGAACGATCCAGTCCAAGGTGATGTTGGTAAAAGGCGACTGTCCCCAACGTGCGGGAACATTCAGATTGTAAACAAAACCTCTGACCGCTTTCAATACATCGTCAAAACCCAAATTATCCTTGAAAACATAAGGAGCCAGATACGTGTCAAACGAACTGAAAGCCTGCGCTCCCGCCCATTCGCTCTGCAAAATTCCAAGAAAATTAGCCATCTGCCCCAAAGCTTCTCTAAAATGAGATGGAGGCTTGCTTTCCACACGGCCTCTCACGCCGTTAAAACCTTCGTTGAGCAATACACGTAAACTCCAGCCAGCACAATAGCCCGTAAGGCAATCCAAATCATGAATGTGAATATCACCGTTGCGGTGCGCATAGCCTTCTTCCTTGGAGTAAACTTTATCCAGCCAATAATTGGCAATAATTTTTCCCGCCACATTGTTGACCAAACCCGCATTAGAATAGGAAGTATTGGCATTGGCATTGATGCGCCAGTCCGTTTGTTCAATGTATTCTTCTATTGTCTGTGAACTGTCCACATATGTAGTGTCATCATTTAATCCCTGTACATGTTCGCGTTGTAACTTCCTCGTGTGACGGAACAGCATGAAAGAACGCATGACATCAAAGTATTTCTTTTCGTATAATTTCTTCTCAATCATGTCTTGTATTTCCTCAACTGCCCACACTTCTTCAGCTTCAAGCTGAATAATAATACTTTCAAAAACACTTTCATCAACAACTGCGGAGACACTTTTGAAACTTTTTTCAATGGCATCTTTAATTTTATAACTTTCAAATGGCTTGTATTTACCATTTCTCTTTATTACATAGTTCTCCATAGTTGTTGATTTTTTAGTGTTTGACATAGTTTATGATTGTGCCGAAAATTCCTTTTCGAGTTTGGCTGCTTTTGGAAATAAAATGTTGTTTTCCAAATGGATGTGTTTGTGCAAATCCTGTTCAAATTCCTGTAACATCGCAAATGTTACTTTATAAGTATTACATGCATCAGATGGAGGTGTATAATCATTGCTCAATGATGCTATTTTTCTAAAACGTTCTCCTTCGGCATCATGTTCGTGCATCATCATTGCAATTGGATTCTCAACAGTTCCAAAATGTGGCTGTTCAATTAATTCATCTGAAATAGTGGCACGAACCATTTTTTTGACAAAAGGGAACAGAATCAGCTCTTCTTTTTTCATGTGCTGTGCCAATTCTCCTGCGCAGCCTTTAAAAAGTTCGTTTATCTCCAATAATTCAGGATGATTGGCTCCGTGCACTCTGCTCAATTTGTCTAAAAACTGAAGAAGTGTTGGTGTTTTTTCCGAAACATAACGGTGATGTGTTTTTTCGATATAATCCGCTAATAAATCAATTGGCCAGGAATTAAAATCAATTCCCGAATCACTTTTTTGAGATAAAACAGCTTGAATTTCTGTCAATAAATCATCAGGATTAACTGATTTTTTTTCGCATGCTTCTTCAATACTTCTGTTGCCGTTGCAGCAAAAATCGATGCCATATTTAGAGAATAAAGCTGCAGTTCTAAAATCTTTTGCTACATATTGACCTATTGTAATTTTTTCTAAAGTTTCCATATTGTTTTTTTTATTTAAAATTTATAGGTACAAAAATAGATACAATTTTAATAAAAGACAAATTTATCCTTAATTAATTTTATTATTTAATTTTTTTATAATTACTTGAAGATTAAAATAATGAGATTGTAGGGGTTCTCTTTTTTTGACTTTGTAATTTTACGACTAATTGAAAAATCGGAACATGATTTTTATCATATTCTGGCTTCAACTTAAGAACATTTTTATGTTGAAAACTCCTAAAATCAATATTCATAATCAGTTGCGCTGAAATTTTTTTTTAAAGAGCAGCCAAATTATTTTTTTTGAAATAAATGACAAAAATTATAATAAAAGACAAAAATATCTTTTATATTTGCAATCAAATAAAAGACAAATTTATCCTTTATTAAAAAATAACATTTTACTAACTAACAAAAACAGATTATTATGCTTTCAAAATCACAAGCACGGGCATTTTTTCTGGGAGGAACATTGGTCACCTTTTTAATCTTTATCGGATTGACCGTTTATTCGTTTATGCCCAGAAATGATCAGACAAATTACAAGGCGATTGACAAACAAGTCGTGAGGGGAAAAGAAATTTGGGAACAAAACAATTGTATGGGCTGCCATACCATTATGGGGGAAGGAGGCTATTATGCACCAGAATTGACAAAAGTCATCGATCGCAGAGGCGAGGGTTACGTGAAGGCCGTATTGATGTCACCGGTGCCTTGGGCGCCAAACGGCCGAAAAATGGTGGTCTATAATATGAACGAAAAGGATGCCGATGCCGTTGTGGCCTACCTCAAATGGATTGGAAAAATCGATTTGAACGGATTTGACCGAGTGGTTTCTCCATTGTCTAAAGATGAATAATTAAATTAAAATATTATGAAATATAAATCACAAAAAGTAGCCTACTGGTTTTTTGCACTCTGTATGCTGTTGTTCTCACTGCAGATTGTCTATGGCTTTATCATGGGCTTTGATAGAATCGGAGTTCAAGGGCTGCACGATATTATACCTTTTAATGTTGCCCGTGCGGTGCATACTAATTTATTGGTAGTTTGGCTGTTAACAGGTTTCATGGGAGCTGCCTATTATATTATCCCCGAAGAAGCACAGCGCGAACTGATTAGCGTAAAATGGGCGTACATACAATTGATTTCCCTTGCTGTTGTTGGCGTTGTTGCCATCGTTGGATTTCACTTGAACCACTGGGAAGGAAGAAAGTTTCTGGAAATTCCGAGAGAATTGGATTTCTTGGTTGTTGTCAATGTATTGCTGTTCCTTGGATTGATTCTGGGAACGCTTTTCAAAGGAAAACGCAAAACGACAACTGCACTGGTATTGACAATGGGATTGTTATTCGCAGCTTTATTATATCTGCCAGGGATGATTTGGTTCGACAGTCAGGTGATGGATTCATTCTTCCGCTGGTGGGTAGTTCACTTGTGGGTTGAAGGTGTTTGGGAATTAATTATGGGAGGTATTCTTTCGTATTTATTGATCAAATTAACCGGTGTTGATCGCGAAGTAATCGAAAAATGGCTGTACGTAATCGTTGGACTCACATTCCTTTCCGGAGTGTTGGGAACAGGACACCATTATTACTACATCGGAGTGAATAAAATTTGGTTAATCGTAGGCGGAATTTTCTCTGCATTGGAGCCGTTGGCTTTCTTGGGAATGGCATTGTTTGCTGTAAATATGTATCGCAAAGGCGAAAAAAGCCACCCAAACAAAATTGCCTTATTCTGGACAATCGGATCTTCAATTGTCTCTTTTGTCGGAGCCGGATTGCTAGGTTTTGCACACACTTTACCGCAGACAAATCTTTACACTCACGGAACTTTGGTAACAGCAATGCACGGTCACTATGCTTTCTGGGGAGCCTATGCGATGATTGTTTTGGCAATAATCAGTTACGCATTACCAAATTTAACTGGACGTAAAAGATACCAAAGTGCAACCGGAATGGCCGCTTTCTGGCTGTCAAATGTCGGGATGCTGGGAATGACAGTCGCTTTTGGAGTTGCTGGAGTTGTACAGGTATATTTGGAACGAAAAATGAAAATGGAATTTATGGTCGTGCAAAACGAAATCAGTATTCACTTCGCAGTATTGCTAATCTGCGCAACGATGTTCGCCACCGGAATCTGTATGTTCATCTATGATTTCATAAAATACGGACGACCAACGGATGAAGCTTTGGAAACTAAGTAAAATAATTTAGTTTGACGATTTACTTCGTCAGTTCGCTAAAGTTCGTGTGGGCGTGACCACGTCGTGAAAAGGGGCCTACTTATAGTGCCGCTTATTCGACCCCTTCCCACAACGCGGTCGGGCTATCCGCGCTACTTCGGTAGCTAGCTTCTATCCCTCACGCGGGTTTAGCAGTTTTGAAGAGGATTTTATTTTTTCCAAGTTCTAAAAGGTTTCCAAAACCTGTTAGGTCTCAAGTGAAGAATAAGTTCTTTAGACAAACTTTGAGAATCAGATTATCTAATATTTACAAGAATACAAAATAACTAACCTGCCTTTTTTTCTAACCGGAACGTTCATACAAAAGTTTTAAGCTTCCATTTCCCTAAAAAACAATTGTTTGACGTTTCGGTTTTTTTCAAAAAAAATAAAAAAATATGTTAGCAGATACTTTAACAAACGCACCTTATTACCACACAGTCGGTAAAGAAGTGGAAGTTTTTGAACATTCATACAAAAACAAAATTCCTTTTTTGCTAAAAGGCCCAACAGGCACGGGAAAATCCCGATTTGTGGAATATATGGCGCATCAATTGGACAAAAAACTGATTACAATCAGTTGTCACGAGGAAACATCTTCCACCGATTTGATTGGCCGTTTCATCATCAAGGGAGCCGAAACGGTTTGGCTTGACGGTCCTTTGACTACAGCCGTAAAGGAAGGTGCAATAATCTACCTCGATGAGGTTGCCGAAGCCCGCCCCGATGTGATTGTGGCGATTCACTCCCTGACCGATCATCGTCGAGTACTTTTCATAGACAAGCTTGGTGAAACCATCAAAGCGCACGACGATTTTATGTTGGTGGCGTCTTTTAATCCCGGTTATCAAAGAGGTTTTAAGGAATTGAAACCATCTACAAGACAACGTTTCATTGCCGTTTCATTTGATTATCCGGAACCTAAAATAGAAACCGAAATTTTGGTAAATGAAACCGGTATTGACCATGATACCGCCAAGAAATTAGTAGCAATAGGCAACAAAATCAGGAATTTAACCGAGTTGGGCTTAACCGAAACGGTTTCGACACGCCTTCTCGTCGATGCGGGGAAAATCATCCATAGCGGATTACCAAAACGATTGGCAGTTCACGTAGCCGTTGTTGAGCCATTGACAGATGATTTACAAACGTTGGAAGCATTGAAGGATTTATGCAATTTGATGATATAAAATAATTACCAATCTCTATTGAAGATATCACAAAAAAATAAACACGAATTTCACAAATTGACACTAATTAATTTATGAAATAAATTTCTCAAATTATCATGATCTTTTAGGTTCGTGTAAATTCGTGTCAGCTTTTTTAATAAATTTTTGTGTTTGTATTTTGAGATGACGATTTGGATTGAATACTGAAAAAAATGGGTTTCGAGATAGATGAATATTTAGTTGGGAAGTTTTTTAAGCATTTAAAAAGCCGAAAAAAAATAAGTCCCGAAGTGGAAGCTAGAACGGTTACGCTTACCAAAATACAGTCACGCCTCACGATAATGGCGCGTGCCTTGACGGGAAATGCCATCGAAATATTTCCTGCCGAAAGGGAAGGAGGGTACAAAAACAATAATTTTTTCCTTCCAGTTTTGTTTGCCGAATTCCCTACGAGAGAGGAAAATCTAGCTTTTTATCACTTCAGGATTTTGTATTTAAGTATTCAACAGCGTCTGAATTACAATTGGATTCCCGAAGATGTAGAGCCAAGCCTGCTTCTTTCGCAACAAAAAGCATTGGAAACCTCCGAAACCATTCTTTCGGTTTTGTTTGCAGAATTTTCATTTGACAGAGAGTTTTTGGCGAAAGCCAAAAAACATTTTATCGAAAAACAGGATGCCAAAAACCGAGCAGATTTCTCTTTTCTTTTTGGCAAATGGATGAAAAACGAAGCGATTGTAGAAACTGAAAATGAATTGCAAAATTTCTCCGATAAGATTCAAAAGCCGAACGAAATTCAGCCTTTAACGACATTGAAAGCACAAGCCGTTGAGGAAGTGGTGACTGTCGAACTTGACAAAAAACAGCAGGAAGATTATGTGATGCTCCATAATTTTGAAAAAGTGGAAACGGCAGAGGAATTCAACGGAAATTGGCGTGATTTTGATGGATCGGACGAACTGGAAGACCATCAGGATGCTTTGGAAGAACTGAATATGAAATTCACGGTTCGCGTTGACGATACGGCACATTCCGTCTATCAGGCTGATTTTATTGAGAACACCACAATTTCCGAAAGTGCATCGGTGGACGAAAAAGGTTTTCACCACAGTTATGATGAATGGGATTTTGCCAAAAACAGTTACAAAGCAAATTTTTGCAAAGTATATCCAAAACTACAGTTAAAAACCGACAGCGATTATTACCAAAAAACAATTACAAAGAATGCTTCGACACTGATGGGCTTGCGCAAAATGCTGACGAATGTCAACAATAAAATGCAACAGCAAAAACGCCAAATTCAAGGCGATGAATTCGACATCGATGCGATAACCGACTTGTATGTCGATGTGCATTCCCGTAGAACGCCATCGGACAAAATTTATGTTTCAAATCGAAAGAAAGAGAAGGATTTGTCTATTCTGATTCTGTTGGATATCAGCCTTTCGAGTGATGGTTATGCTTCCGGAAACCGTGTGATTGATGTGGAGAAAGAAGTTTCGATTCTTTTTGGAGAAATCCTGAATGAATTCAATATCGATTTTTCGATAGACAGTTTTTACTCCAAAACCCGAAACTATTCGACGTATCTAACAATTAAGGATTTTGACGAAAATTGGAACAGCGCCAAACACAAGGTGGGAGCAGTAGAGCCTAGCGGTTATACCAGAATAGGTTCGGCTTTACGTCATGCGGGCGTGCGCCTCGACAAACGAAGCACCAAAAACAAATGGGTAATCCTAATTTCAGACGGAAAGCCGAATGATTACGATAAATACGAAGGCAAATATGGAATCAATGATGTAAAACAGGCGCTTCGGGAACTGAATTCAAAAAGCATCAATTCTTATGCGTTAGCCATCGAAGCCGAAGCCAAATATTATCTGCCCCAAATGTTCGGGCAAAACCACTATCAGATTTTGACCACGCCAGTCGAGCTGTTGCAGTCGCTAGTGAAATTATATGAGAAGATAAAACATCAGAAATAGCAATGGCAAAAATTAATATTAATAAAAAAGCAATATAAATACCATGACAAATACTGCTCAAACTCCCACATTACCCGAAGGTCATCCCGTTTGGATTTACTTTCAGGAAAAAGAATTAATAGTGTCTCTTTTGGAAGAGATTAAAAATGTTGACCCAGCGATTGATTTACCAAAATATACCAACATATTCAATCAACTGCTTACGATCGAGAAACGATTTGAGCGCAAGGAAAACCAGCTTTTTCCTTTTTTGGAGAAAAAAGGCTGGGTTGGCCCGTCACAGGGAATGTGGTCTTTTCATGATAATTTGAGAGAGCAAATTCGCTTGATTCAGTACTATGTCAAAATGAATAATCCCGATAGAATAGCAACTAATACTACGTTTTTGGTGGACGGAATCTATCGATTGCTGGGCGTGGAGGAAACCGTGCTGTTCCCAAACGCAATGGACATTCTTACCGAAAATGACTGGATCGAAATGCGCAAAGGCGAAGAGGAAATCGGATGGATGCTTTCGCACACGCCACCGCCTTTCCCGAAAGTCGAATACATTCACCCGAGCGAAGATTTTACCGTAAGGGAAATGCCTTTTTCATTGGAAAACACTTCGCACTACGACGAAGGTTATATGACGGTCGAGCAGGTGAATCTGCTTTTGAGAACGATGCCGTTGGACTTGACCTACGTCGACGAAAATGACAGAGTGATTTTCTACAACCGAGGAGAAGAGCGAGTTTTTCCAAGAAGTGCAGGTATTATCGGTCGTGAAGTGAAGTTTTGCCATCCGCCAAAAAGCGTGGGAACGGTACTGAAAATCCTCGAAGAATTCCGTAAAGGAACCCAAAATGAATCTTCCTTTTGGATCAATTACAAAGACCGCCTGATTTACATCCGCTATTTCGCCGTTAGGGATGCCAATAAAAACTACAAAGGCGTCATCGAAATGTCGCAGGATATCACTGATATCAAGAAAATTGAAGGTGAAAAAAGACTGTTGGATTGGGAATGAAAAGATTTCTGATTTTTGATTAACGATTTTTGATTTCTGATTTTGGAGCAGAAAGATTAGTTTTTTTTTGCATTATCCACAAAAGAAAAAGCTGAAATAATCGACTTCGTTTTTTCAATATCTAAAATCTTTTATCATTCCTCTATCGTTTACCACAAAATCATAAATCTAAAATCAAATGGAAACCTTAAAAATAAACTACAAAAACATCTATTATCCGCCAGGAGGAATCCTGATGTGGATTATCATTTTTCTGGAGCTCATCACTTTCGGGATGGCACTGTTGGCCTTTGTGTATTACGGAACTGAAAATGCCACGGTTTTTCACGAGTCACGTATGGAATTGAATACGGTTTTTGGAACTGTAAACACGATTTTTTTATTGACCAGCGGATTTTTTATGGCCAATGCCGTGCATTTGTTCAAGGAGAACGAGGTTAAAAAATCATCTCTGTATTTTAAATTGGCAATGCTTGGCGGATTTTTATTCTTGGCATTAAAAAGTGTTGAGTATTACCATAAAATAGAAAGCGGAATTTCATTGGACACCAATATGTTTTACACTTTTTATTGGCTGTTGACAGGATTTCATGTTATTCACGTGATTATGGGTTTGGTCATTTTGGCGTGGACAAACTACGGAATGACAAAGAAAAATTCTGATACCACAATTGAAGATATCGAAGCTTGCGGTGCTTTTTGGCATATGTGTGATCTGATTTGGCTACTGTTATTTCCAATTCTTTATTTATTTTTTTAGTTATGGAAAAATCATTAATTTCAGTCTATATATTATTGTTAATTATCACTTTAACAGTTGTTTGTGTAGTTGGTTGGTGTGGAGCATCAGATGTTGTAGCTCCTTTGATAATGCTGTTTGCGGTTGTTAAATTTTTGTTGGTCGCTTTTCAGTTCATGGAATTGAAGAAAGCTCATTCGTTTTGGAAAATCAGTTTGACGCTTACTTTGGTTTTGTTCACGGTTTTGGTTATTTCGTTAAAGTGAAAAGCATAAAATAAAGTTAGGAAATATGATATTTATCATTCTTTTCCTGAAAGTGATATTTTAATTTTACACTATAAAAGATATAATTATCCTTAATTAAAATACTATTCTAAAACCAAAAATAAAAATGAAAAGACCATTAAAATTTAGCAAACCCTCTGGCTTGAAAACCTTGACATTGCTTGCCTTAATCAGCATTTTTTCCTGCGGGAAAAAGGAAGAAACCCATGATGCCGATTATTATGAAAAAATTAAGGTAGAAGGCCAGAAAGAGGCAGAACTAACAGCACCTCCTTTGGTTCCAAAACCAGTAGGTGACAGACCAGCAATGAAATTGGTAGTAAATATGGAAATCAAGGAACAGGAAGGCGAAATGGCCGATGGGGTAAAATATACCTATTGGACTTTTGGAGGTTCCGTTCCAGGAAGTTTCATTAGAACCAGAGTGGGTGATGAGGTTGAATTTCATCTAAAAAACCATCCAGACAATAAGATGCCCCACAATATCGATTTGCACGCTGTGACAGGACCGGGCGGAGGAGCAACATCATCTTTGGTAGCGCCAGGACACGAAAAAGTGTTTAATTTCAAAACGCTAAATCCAGGTTTGTACGTGTATCATTGTGCGACAGCTCCAGTAGGAATGCACATCGCAAATGGAATGTACGGTTTGATTTTGGTTGAACCGGAAGGAGGATTGCCACCAGTTGACAAGGAATACTACATCATGCAAGGGGATTTCTATACCAAAGGCGCTTACGGAGAGCAAGGTAAACAGCCTTTTGACATGAACAAGGCTATTAAGGAAGAACCCGATTATGTGGTTTTCAACGGAAAAGTGGGAGCTGTTACCGGAGACAAGGCAATTACTGCCAAAGTGGGAGAAACAGTACGTATCTTTATGGGTAACGGAGGGCCAAACTTGGTTTCTTCATTCCACGTCATTGGTGAGATATTTGATAAAGTGCATATTGAAGGCGGGGAAATGATTAACAAAAATGTGCAAACTACATTAATTCCGGCTGGAGGTTCTGCGATTGTGGAATTTAAAGTGGATGTTCCCGGAACTTTTATCTTGGTGGATCACTCTATTTTTAGAGCATTCAACAAAGGCGCTCTTGGAATGTTGAAAGTAGAGGGAGAGGAAAACAAAAAAGTATATTCAGGAACCACTCAGGAAGGAATTTATCTGCCTGAAGGAGGAACAATTCAAAATATGCCAAATGAAAATGGTGGTGCCAAGAAAGCAGTGGTAGCCAAAACAGTTCCAGAACAAATTAAATCTGGTAAGGAATTGTTTGGAAGAACTTGTTTTGCTTGTCACCAATCGGAAGGACAGGGTGTTCCAAACGCGTTTCCTCCATTGGCAAAATCAGATTTCCTGAATGCGAATCCTGATAGAGCAATTGGAGCTGTATTGCATGGATTGAGCGGTGAAATTACAGTAAACGGAAAGAAATTCAACAACGTGATGACCAGCCAGAATTTGACCGACGAAGAAATCGCTGATGTTCTGACTTATGTTTACAACAGCTGGGGTAATAATAAAACAACTGTTACTCCGCAAATGGTAAAAGCTGTGAGAGCAAAACCTGCTTCGAAGGCTACAGGTGGGCATTAAGTAATAAACACGAATTACACGAATTTACACGAATCTGTTCGTGAAGTAATTATACAAACTTAAACCGTTTAGATTTGTGAAAATTGGTGAATTCGTGTTGATTTAAATAATGATCTGAATTTAATTTTTAGAAATCTCGTAAAAAAGCAGAATGTTCTCTTTTAGCCCCGATAGAAGTGAAAATCCTCTTGTCCTGGGGTTCAGGACAAGAGATTGTAACGGATAGCGGGAGGATGCTTGCTGAAAATGTAAAATCTTTCTGCTCCAAAAAATGAATAATTAGAATTCAGTCGATAATTTTAGAAAAAAACAATTAACAATAATAAAAAAACAATGAAAAAGTATATTCTTTGCATCGCAATGATGGGATTAGGTTTGAAAGGCTTTAGCCAAGATGTAAATAAAGGAAAAGGGGTTTATACCAAAACCTGTATCGCCTGTCATCAAGCGACAGGTGCTGGAATTCCTGGCGCATTTCCACCATTGGCAAAATCGGATTATTTGAATGCCGACGTGAATCGTGCTATCAAACAGGTAATCAAAGGGTCTAATGCCCCGATTACCGTCAACGGAAAAAAATACACAACTGCGATGCCTCCACAGGCTTTGAGTGACCAGCAGATTGCTGACGTGCTTACGTATGTTTATTCAAGTTGGGGAAATAGCAAAAAAGTAGTGACACTAGCAATGGTGAAAGCTCAAAGAAAATAATAATTACTAAGCTAAAGGAGTAACAATGTTTGCACAAAAAAAAATAATAACAATCTTTTTATTATTCATTGGCATTACTCTGTTTGCTCAAGAAGCTAAAATGGTTACTATAAATGGGGGGACTTTTGTCCCCCTTTATGGTGCTACCAACAAAAAACCGGTGAAAGTTGCGCCATTCAAACTGGATGTTTATCCAGTTACCTATGAGCAATATTTGGCTTTTGTGAAAAAATATCCAGAGTACAGCCGTTCCAAAATGAAAGGGTTATTTGCCGATAAAAGTTATCTGTCCCAATGGAAAAGTGATTATGATTTTGGGAAAAACAATCTAAGTAATGCGCCAATAACAAATGTCTCTTGGTTTGCTGCCAAGAAATATTGCGAATGCCAAGGAAAGCGTCTGCCAACGATGGACGAATGGGAATATGTGGCAATGGCCGATGAAAAAAGAGTTGATGCCCGCACCAAAGAAGAATTCAACAAATACATTATGTCTTGGTATGAAAAGCCAAATGCCTATGCAAATCCGATAGGTAAAACTTTCAAAAATTATTGGGGAGTCTATGATATGCACGGATTGGTTTGGGAATGGACGGCCGACTTCAACAGTATTTTCCTTTCGGGGGAATCCAGAAAAGATAAGGCTACCGACAAGAATCTCTTTTGCGGAAGCGGATCTGTAAACGCCACTGATTTGATGAATTATGCCGCTTTTATGCGTTACGCTTTCAGGGGAAGCCTTAAAGCAAATTATACTACAAGAAACTTGGGTTTTAGATGTGCCAAAGATTAATTGGGACTTACGAAACCAACCAAAACCAACCAAAAAATGAAACTTAATTTAGATCAAAATCGTAAAGGAATTTTTAAAACAGAATGGTATTTTTTACTCGTTTTTCCTATTTTTGCCCTGTTTCTAGCTTTTCAAGGCTGTAACAAAAAAGAAAGTGTTGCCAAAGAGAAACCTATTTCGGACTTGTCTATTTATAATTTACCTTCTAAATGGACTAATCAAAATGGGCAGAATATTGAAATGAAGGATTTAAGAGGGAAAGTGCTGGTGATGGTCATGATTTACACTTCCTGCAAATCGGCTTGTCCACGTTTGGTGGCCGATATGCGTAATATCGAATCGCGTTTGCCAAACGATATTAAGGAAAAGGTAAAACTGGTTCTAGTGAGTATTGACCCGGAAGTGGATACGCCAAAAAGGTTAAAAGACTTTTCGATTGAAAATAAAATGGAAGGTGACCAATGGCTTTTTTTGCGTTCGACTGAAGAAAATACCAGAGAGTTTGCGGCAGTTTTGGCTGTTAATTACAAAAAAATATCTCCGATGGATTTCTCTCATTCCAATATTATAAGCGTTTTTAATACCGAGGGTGAATTAGTTTACCAACAAGAAGGATTAGGCGTGAACTCGGATGCAACGGTTAAAAAAATTACCGAAGAAGCGGTAAAGTAATGGTTTGTTTGAAAACCTTAATATTGAAACTAAATTAAAATTTCACTGATGAAGATGTTTAAAAAAATGGTACTGGGAGTTGTACTGACTGCCAGCGTGAATACTTTTGCCCAAGAGTTTGATGCCAATTTGCAGATTAAGCCCCGTTACGAATTCAGAAATGGTTATAAAGCTCCAATTCCGTATGGAGAAACACCGGCTCAGTTTATAAATTCCAGAGCACGTTTGAATTTGAATTTCTCTCAGGATCAATTTGTTACCAAATTGACTATGCAGAATGTACGTGTTTGGGGAGATGTCACACCAAATGCCAAATCGGATGTGAACGGTATTCAGATTTTTGAAGCGTGGGCGCAATACAATTTCAATGAAAAATGGAGCACCCGTTTAGGCCGTCAGGTAATTTCTTATGACAATCAGCGTATCCTTGGTGAAGCCGATTGGGCACCGCAGGCGCAAAGCCACGATGCTGTATCGGTAACCTATAAAAACAGCAAAAGCCATTTGGATTTAGGTTTTGCCTTAAATGCAAATGGAGAATCTGATATTGCCGTACAATACACGGTTGCCACTTACAAAGCAATGCAGTATGCCTGGTATCATACCGAATTGGATAAACTAAATATGAGTCTGCTGTTCTTAAATACAGGCTATGAAAACAAACTGACTCCGCCTATTCCAACACCAACACCCGAATTGAAAGTCGATTATATGCAGACTTTTGGTACGTATATGAACACCAAAGGCAAATCTTGGGATGGAAATTTATGGTTCTATGGCCAGACAGGAAAAAACAATACTTATAGTGTAAGTGCTTTTGATGCGGCTATTAATTTCAATTATGCTTTGACTGAGAAATTCAAAGCCGGTTTTGGTTATGAATTTTTGTCTGGAAAAGGCCAAGATAATACAAGTACTGACATAAAATCATTCAGTCCTCTTTTTGGAACCAACCACGGATTGAATGGTTATATGGATTATTTCTATGTGGGTAATCATAAAAATTCTGTGGGACTGCAGGATGCTTTCTTGAAATTTGGATATACCGTAAAAAAATGGCAGTTTGCCTTATTGCCACACGCTTTTAGTGCAGCCAATACAGTTCTGGATGCTGGTGGAAACAAAATGGATGACTACCTTGGAATGGAAATCGATTTTACGGCCGGTTATTCCGTTCATAAATTTGTAAATATCACTGGAGGTTATTCCCAAATGTTTGCAAGCGATACGATGCAACGATTAAAAGGCGGTGATGTGGATCACACGAACAACTGGGGCTGGTTATGCGTGAATGTGAATCCTCAGATTTTTTCGTATAAAAAATAATTATTGATTCTATTGAAATGTAAAAGGAGCTTCGAAATTGGAAGCTCCTTTTTTTATGATTTTTTTAGAATCTTAAAAAGTTTTTTTGGGTTTTGTCTATTGTCCCAAAAAGCGATAACAATTAATTCTTTTTCAGTTGTTTTGTAATAAATATTATAATGTCCCAAAGTAGAGGTTCGAATGTCATTGTAATTAGTGCTGATGAAAAAACTTTCAAGATTTTTGAGAAGAAATTTTATTCTTTCTAAGATTAGAAAAATCAGTTTTTCTGAATAGGCTGAAGATTTATTTCGTTTTGTCCAGTATTTTAATATTTTTCTTCTTTCTCGAACGGCGGTATCAGTCCAAATTACTGTTTTGACAACCATTCTAAATCTTCTTTGTCTAAATCTTCCTGCGAAATGACTCTGCCAAATTTTATATCTTCCTCACCTTCTTTTACCATATTTAGTTCATATTCACTCAAATGATAAATTTTACTTTCATCAGCAGTTTGAAGTAAGCTCATTATTTTTTTTAACAAACCAACATCTTCTATAGATTTTAGTTTGTCAAGTATTTCTAGTTTTAATTCTAAAGTGCTCATAAATAGTATGATTTTGAATAACAAAGTTAATGAAAGGAGAAGTGATTCTTTTGTTTTAGGTTAATGTTTTTTCTTTTTTCCAAAAAGAAGAAGTATTGAAACAATAAATCCTAAACCAAAAAAGATTAATCCAGTATAAGCAATAATCAATTTTAATATTTTGGTTCCTTTGAATCTTTCAGGATGGAAAATTAGAAATAAACTATTTAGAACGAATATTAAGCATCCAAAAAGTAACGCTGTATTTACTTTGGTAGAATTGCCTCTGTATCTTGTTCTCCTGTGTTTTGTTAAGATATAATAAACAAATCCAAGCCCAACAAAAAATAAAATAGAATTGAAATATTCAAATCGTTCTAAAAATAGAATATTTTCTGTTGCATCTATATCTGGGTTTAAAAACGAATTTGATAAATTATAGATTCCCATTATTGTTGTCAATAATAATTATAGAAACAGTGCTTTTTTATTCCGCTCAGCTCTCTTTTGTGAAATATAAAAGTCGGTTTTTGAAATTAGTTTATTAAGGGTTTGCTCTGAATATTTTGCCAAATTGTTCAATGATTCATAGAGAGGATCCACGCGCATTTCTACCCAATCTCGATTGTCAATAGTTGAACAATAGAAATGAATTTTACATAGTTTTTTAATGTCTTCTTCTGTATTTGTTATGTCAAGATATATCTTTAGATTATTTGAAAAACTATTATTTACTGTTCGAGTACTAGTGTATCCAAATAAAATATTTTTGTTATTTATGCTATATTCTAAAAATCCAAGACTGTTTTCTTGTAATCCCTCAAATTTATTTTTTAATAATTCAAAAATTTTTTGTTTTCGTTTCACAGGGATTCTTTTAGCAATTATTTTTTCAAAATAAATTTGATAACAAATCGCAACAGAAAGCATAATACAAGTTATTATGAGAGTGGTTGAATTCATTTTAAACGATTTTTTTTCTTACAAATGTATAAAAAAAGGAACTCCGTTACGAAGTTCCTTTTCGGTATTTATATAAGATCGGAAATTACTCCACCAATTCCACAATTTTATATTCACCTTCTACGGCCACTTTGGTCAAACCATGTTTAGATAAACCTTTCATAGCAGAATCCCATTTTTTACCGCTTAAATTTGCAGTGATTTTTAATTGCTGAAGATCCATTTTATTTTCATTTCCTTTCAATAAATCAACGATAAATTTTTCTTCATCGGTCAGTTCGATTTGAGATTTTTTAGTTTCTGGTCTCATTTGCGGGAAGAACAACACTTCCTGAATAGAAGCATTATTAGTCAGGAACATCATCAAACGGTCCATTCCAATTCCCAACCCAGACGTTGGAGGCATACCGTATTCCAAAGCTCTCAAGAAATCCTCGTCAATCGTTCCGTTTGCTTCATCATCTCCTTTTGCAGCCAGACGCATTTGATCTTCAAAACGTTCTCTTTGGTCAATTGGGTCATTCAATTCAGAATATGCATTTGCAACTTCCTTGCCGCAAACCATTAATTCGAAACGTTCTGTCAATTCCGGATTGTCACGGTGCTCTTTACAAAGTGGCGACATTTCTTTTGGATAATCCGTAATGAAAGTTGGCTGAATATAATTTCCTTCGCATTTTGCGCCAAAAATTTCATCAATTAATTTCCCTTTACCCATCGTGTTGTCAACGTCGATTCCCATGCCTTTCGCAGCTTCAAAAAGTTCCGCTTCGCTTTTGCCGGAAATATCAAATCCTGTAAAATGTTTGATGGAATCTGTCATCGTAACTCTTGCATAAGGAGCCTTGAAACTGATTTGGTGTTCGCCAAAAGTCACGTCGCTCGTACCGTTTACGCCAATAGCGCAATGCTCCAATAAACGTTCGGTAAAATCCATCATCCAGTTGTAGTCTTTGTAGGCTACATATATTTCCATTGCGGTAAATTCCGGATTGTGCGTTCTGTCCATCCCTTCGTTACGGAAGTTTTTCGAAAACTCATACACACCATCAAAACCGCCAACAATCAATCTTTTTAAATACAACTCATTCGCAATACGCATGTACAACGGAATGTCAAGCGAGTTGTGGTGCGTGATAAAAGGTCTCGCCGCAGCACCACCTGGAATCGATTGTAAAACCGGAGTTTCAACCTCAAGATATCCTGCTTCATTAAAGAAACCACGCATCGAGTTGAACAATTTTGTTCTCTTGATAAACGTCTCTTTCACGTTTTGGTTCACCGTCAAATCTACATAACGCATTCTGTAACGCAATTCGGCATCGTTAAAAGCGTCGTGTACTTTTCCGTCTTCGTCCACTTTTGGCAATGGCAACGGACGCAAGGTTTTACTCAGGAAAGTAAAGCCGCTCACACGAATACATTTTGCACCAACCTGCGTTGTAAACAATTCCCCTTCAATACCAATAAAATCGCCCAAATCGGTCAATTTTTTGAAAACCTGATTGTACAACGTTTTATCGTCACCTTCACATAAAACATCACGGTTCACGTACAATTGAATACGCCCTTCGCTATCCTGTAACTCAGCAAAACAAGCTTTTCCCTGATCACGAACACTCATCAAACGTCCGGCAACAATCACTTTCTTACCTTCTTCAAAAGACTCCTTTATTTGCTTCGAAGTATGATTTACAGGAAAAAGATTGGCAGGATAAGGATTGATTCCTAAATTACGTAACGATTGAAGTTTTTCTCTTCGGATGATTTCTTGTTCTGATAAGGCCATTATGTTCTGATTTTTAAGTCCGCAAAGATAACAAATTGATTGCAGATTTCAGAATGCAGATTTTAGATTTTTCAGGAGCAGAAATTTTGTTTTTTAAGCACCATTCTACCTGCTGTCCACTGTATCTTTTATGGCGAACCCCGCCATAAAAGGATGCCGTTTCCATCAGGGCTAATCCGAAAATTTTGTTTTTCATAAGATGTTTTTTAACCCTGTCAGAATTCAAAACTCTGAGAGGGTTAAAATAATTAGAAAAAAATCCAAATACTTAATTTGTAAATCAAGAAAAAGACTGTAATCTTGTGTATACAATTTTAATAAGTAATGTAGATTCTAAAAAATCATTAAAACCATGAAAAATAAAGTAATCAATTTATTTGACAAAACCAATATTGTTGTAGAAAACAAAGGTGTAAAATATTCCGAATTATTAGAGAAATTTTTAGAACCATTTATTAAAGAGTTTGAGGATGTTGAGTATTATGAAGAGATTTTCGAGTTTGCTATAAATGCTTGGAATTTCGCAAATATGGCGGTTTTACTTCCTGATGATGAAGGTAATAAAGCAATGAATTCTATACCAGGCGATGAAATTGATTTTGTTTTATTAAATAAGATGGTTGATTATAAGATATTGAAATTTAAAGAATATACGAACTTCATTGTAGATTATGAGCTAAAAGAGCAAACTAGTGGAGATCCAATACTGTCCGTAACTACCCAGCCAGAAGAACAATATTTAGCTGAAATGATTAATAAGATGGACGAAGAAGCTGATGAAAATGATTCTGATGAAAATGATTTTGAAGAAGGTTTTATCGACAGAACTGCAATAATCATTAAGCCAAGACAGCCGTTTTTAGATTGGTGTTCGAATTTGTTTCCCGAGGAAGAAGATTTTAATAATACAAATACGTACTTGATAAATGAAGATATTGAGGATATTGATTCGTGGCTCAAAAGAGGATACGAAAACATATTTACTATAGAATTAGAAGCCTGGACGCATATTAAAAAACAATGGCCTCAAAAACGAAATTATAAGATGTTTAAAGAATGGTTTAGTATTGACCAATCAACCATGGTTTACGATTTAGAAATCAATCCAATTTCTAAGTTTTAATAATAGGTTCATTGAAAATAGTGAATCTAAAATAAGTATAACTTCAATTCTGTAGATTTTAAAATGAGTCTGTTTTTGCCTTACACTAAATGAAAAAAATACTCTTATTACTCTTGTCTTTACTGACAATAAGTTGCCAAGTCACCGAAACCATCAATCTCAATACAGATGGTAGCGGAACAATTGAAGTTGATATGTTAAGAGATGAAAATAGCTATATGAAATTGGCAGGAGAAAACTATTCAAAAGAAAATATTCATAAAGACACCACTTATGTTGTTAGCGATTATATAAAGAAACATCAAGAAACATTTTCCAGAACTTCTGTAGCTGATCAGAATGTGTTTTTGAAATATTCTCAGATAAAAGTTCATTCAAAAGCGAGTTCCTACGAAAAGGAATTTAGTACCACAATTACTCAAAATTTTCAAAATGCCGAAAGTATAGTTGACCTTTATAAAACACAACATTATGTAGATGATATAAAAAATAATTATGCTTTAAGTGCCGAAGAACATTATTATAAAGTGAGTTATAATTATAATGAAAATAGTTTTAAAAGAACCGTAAAGATTATTGATACTTTACATTTTAAAAAAGAATTTGATGAAATCGAAAAATACAAAGAGAAATACAAAGGCTTTAAATTGGTTCAAAAATATGTATTGAATTATCATTTTTCCCGAAAAATTCAATCAGTTTCCAATCCTCTTGCCGAAATTAGCGCCGACAAAAAATCATTAAAATTAGAATTCCTTTTATCTGAATGTTTGCAAAATCCCGAAAGCACCAATCTTGAAGTTGTTTTGGAAGGGGAAGAGCTTAATTAAGAGCAATTATCCTAACAGGTTTTTTCAACCTGTTAGGTATTTACAAATTTAGTTGATACGCAATAATACCTAACAGGTTCTTGAAACGGGTTAGGAGAGAAAAAACATCTTTCAAAACTTTGTATCTTTGTATTCAAAAAAAGAACGAAATAAGATGGCACCCGTTCCTCACAATGACAAATGAATAAAAAAATCCAACTTCAAGATTTAGGTACTAAAGATTATAAGGAAACTTGGGAATACCAAGAAGAATTGTTTAAAGGTGTCGTCGATTTGAAAATCCAAAACAGGAGAGAAGAAACCAATCTTCCTACTCCGAATTATTTATTATTTGTAGAGCATCCTCACGTATATACTCTAGGCAAAAGTGGTGATTTGGAAAACTTGTTATTAAACGAAAAACAACTCGAAGCCAAAGGAGCCACTTTCTACAAAATCAATCGTGGTGGCGACATCACCTATCATGGACCTGGACAAATTGTAGGGTATCCCATTCTGGATTTGGAAAATTTCTTCTCCGATATTCATAAATACCTGCGTTTTCTGGAAGAAGCTATCATTTTGACTTTAGCAGAATATGGTGTTGAATCCGGTCGAAGCGAAGGCGAAACCGGTGTCTGGCTGGGAGCCGGAACGCCATTTGCCCGAAAAATTTGTGCTATGGGAGTCCGCGCTTCACGCTGGGTTACGATGCACGGTTTTGCTCTAAACGTAAATGTTGATTTGGGCTATTTTGATAATATCATTCCCTGTGGTATTCGTGGAAAAGCAGTAACTTCCCTTAACGTAGAACTCGGAGTTGAAAGAGTTGATGAAGCCGAAGTGAAAGCTAAAATCGTAAAACATTTGGCTGAATTATTTGAAGCCCGATTTATTTAAAACTTGATTTTCAGATTGTGAATGAACTAAGGATTTACGGTTTAATTGATTTTTACAATGAAAAAAAATACTATAGATACCATTTTCTCCTGTTTAAATCTTCCTGAAAAAGAACTGGGAGAGCTAAAAGCAATTTCACAGTTTAAGAAAATTAACAAAAACGATTATTTTATATCTCAAGGTCAGATACCACGTAAAATAGCGTTTGTTTGTAAGGGGTTGTTCCGATATGTTTATATTCATCCAAATGGGAATGAATTTACTAAAAGTATCATTGCAGAAAACAGCTTTATCACTTCGTACTCAGCAATGATTCATAATGATCCATCATACTTTTTTATTGAAGCTTTAGAAGAATCAGAAATTTTGGAAATTGATTATCAAAACTGGTTAGAATTAAAAGAGAAAAGTCTGTTTTGGACCACTTTTTTGCTAAAGATGATCGAAACCGGATTTTGTGTCAAAGAAAAAAGAGAAAGAGAACTGCTGTTGTTGGATGCTGAAGAACGATATGAAATATTCATAACCGAATTTCCTCAGTTAGAAAACAGGGTTTCGCAACAAATTACAGCATCATATTTAGGAATCAAACCGGAATCACTGAGTAGAATTAAAAGAAAAAAGAAAGACTTAACATAGGTCAATTCAGGAATGAAAACTGTCAGCTATTTTTGAATCCATATCTTAAACTTAAAAAAATATGGAAATCACAAACAGCACAATTATCATTACTGGCGGGAGTTCAGGTATTGGATTTGAAATGTGTAAACAATTTATAGATAACGGAAATGTGGTAATTGCCTGTTCCCGTTCTTTGGATAAATTAGAACATGCCAAAAAACAATTGCCAAATCTAATCGCTTATCAATGTGATATATCAGATGAAAATCATTGTGTAAATTTTGTCAGATGGATTAATTTAAATTATCCAAAAGTCAATGTTTTAATTAATAACGCTGCAATTGTTTCTGCAGGTAATTCTATAGACGATGATTTTATTTTAGATAAACTGGAACATGAAACTGCCACAAATTTTATAGCACCAATACGCTTAATTAAATTGTTATATCCGGTATTAATAAATAATGATAATCCCAAAATTATTAATGTCACTACTGGTTTGGTATATGTGCCGAGAGCCAATTATACTTTTTATAATGCTACAAAAGCTGCATTGCATTCTTTTACGCAAGTTTTGAGACACCAGCTTAAAAATAAAAAAATACAGGTTATAGAAGTGCTGTTTCCGGCTGTAGATACTCCCTGGCATAATGGAAATTCTCCTAAAATCGCTATATCTCCGGAAAAAGCAGTGTCAGAAATGATAAAAGGAATTAATAGCAATAAAGTTGAAATCAGAATAGCAAAAGTAAAAATGCTTTATCTCTTGAGTAGAATCGCTCCTGATTTTGCTTTAAAAAAAATCAATAGTTTAAATTGATTTTTTACATTCAGGAAATTAATATTAATAATTGGTATCAGTAGTATTGTTTGTTTATCAGTGTATTAGAATTTTAAGTATTTTAGCCATCATTTTAGAAAGTTCTAAATGCTTTTTAAAACCTAATCAACTATGCAGACTATACTTTCAAATGTAGCCCAGTTTTTAGAATTAAATGAAAACGAACAGGAAGCTTTTAAAAACATTTTAAAATTCAGGCAAATCAAAAAAAAGGAACACCTTTTAACAGAAGGTGAGTTTTGCAATTTTGGCGTCTATATAAAAAAGGGCTGTATCCGTCATTATTATCTGAATGACGGAGAAGAATCGACAGGTAATTTCTTTTTTGAAGAGGATTGGTTTACCAATTTTGAAAGTTTTTTAAATGGAAATCCCTCCAGGCTAAATGTTATAGCTATGGAAGATTGTGAGTTGTATTTTATTTACAAAAATGATTTCGATCAATTAGTTACTCAATATCCTGTTTTTAATTCTCTTTTGCAGGTTATGATGGAGCGGGCTATTTCGTGTCTTACTGACAAAGGTATGGCAATGTCATTGCTATCACCGGAAGAACGATACATTCAATTAATCAAAGATGCTCCAAAAGTAGTGGAGCGAATTTCACTCAAACATATTGCGAGCTTTTTAGGGGTAAAACCCGAGAGTTTAAGCCGAATCAGAACCCGTGTAACATTGAGCAGCAAATCGTAACTGGACTGGAAAGCTTTTTAATATTTTTTTGAAGTTTGAATTTAAGGTCTTGATTATGAAAGGAAACAAATCAAAAGCTTGTGTTTTAAAACAATTTTTAGCTAATTTTGAATGTGTTTCTTTTCAAAATACTAAATCATGCAAAACGTACTTTCCAATTTATCAGAGATTTTAGAATTTAATGAGGAAGAGGGAGAAGCTTTTAAAAAAATTCTTAAGTTTAAAAAAATTAAAAAAAATGAACATCTTCTGGTACAGGGAGAATATTGCAATTTTGGTGTATATATAAGTAAGGGCTGCATTCGTCATTATTATCTAAGTGACGGAGTAGAATCGACAGGGAATTTTTTCTTTGAAAATGGCTGGTATGCTGATTTTGAAAGTTTTCTATACAATAAACCGTCCCTTTTAAATATTGAAGCCCTTGAAGATTGTGAATTATATTTGGCTTACAAAACCGATTTTGACAAGTTAGTCGCAAATTACCCTGTTTTTAATACTTTTTTGAGGGAAATGATGGAGCGAACCATCAAAGGCCTGACAGGAAAAGGAATGACAATGACTCTGTTAAGTCCCGAAGATCGTTATTTGGCATTAATAAAATACCGCCCAAAAGTAGTGGAGCGGGTTCCATTAAAATATATTGCGAGTTATTTGGGACTAAAACCAGAAAGTTTAAGCAGAATCAGAACCCGATTGACTTTAAAGAGTAAATCTTAACTTAAGTCAATTTTTAAGAAATTTCATAGGTTTATTTTTGCTCGTATAATTGTAAAGCAAAATAAAATGAAACGCATATTCCTGATTATTATACTATTTTTTAGTTTAATTTCCTACGCTCAGACAGGAGTCGTAAAAGGAAAAATTATTGACAAACAATCCGAAAAGCCTATCTCCGGAGCAACTGTAACTTTAGTAAGTGACGAAAGCATTGAAACAGTTTCCGATGATAAAGGAAATTTTAAATTAACCAATATCCCAATAGGGAGACAAAATCTGAATATTAGTTTTGCTGGTTATGAAAACACCTCGGTTTCGGATTTGGACGTGACGACTGGAAAAGACAATCTGCTGACTATTTCAATGACTGAAAAATTTAATTCACTCGATGAAATTATTGTTACTTCGGGTTCTAATAAAGCGAAGCCAATTAATAAGATGGCTATGGTTTCTACAAAGCAATTTAGTCCGGAGGAAGTCAATCGTTTTGCAGGCGGGAGGAGTGATGTAGCCCGTTTGGTTTCTAATTTTGCCGGAGTTTCTACAGGAGACGACAGCCGGAATGATATTATTGTACGTGGAAATTCTCCTGCGGGAATGTTGTGGCGTATTGAGGGAATGCCAGTTCCCAATCCGAATCACTTTGCAACTTTAGGGACAACAGGTGGGCCGGTTTCGGCATTAAATCCTAATCTTTTATCAAATTCAGATTTTTTAACTTCTGCTTTTCCCGCCGAGTACGGAAATGCCATTGCCGGTGTTTTTGATTTGGGTTTCCGAAAAGGAAATTCAGATGATTATGAGTATATGATTAGTGTTGGAGCCTATCCGGGTGTCGAATTTATGGCTGAAGGACCATTGGGTAAAAAGGGAGGTTCGTTTGTTGCTGCGGCAAGATATGGTTTTGTTGGGGTTACAGGATTGGCGGGAACCGCTGCGCAGCCTAATTACAGTGATATTAGTTTTAATGTGGATTTTGGAAAAAGCAAGTTGGGTAATTTTTCAATCTTTGGAATTTACGGGACTTCGGATATTGATTTTCTTGGTAGTGAAATTGATGAAGAAGATCCTTTTGCTGCACAGGATGAAGATAGTTATGTGACTTCTCAATTTGGTTCAATAGGATTAAAACATAATTTAGACATTGGAACAAATTCTTATTTAAAAACCATTGTTGGTTATGCCACTTCGGGAAATACCTATAAGAATGACCGTTATTATGATTATCAGACTTCAGACGAAAATAAATTGCGTTTTATGGATACTGATAATTCCGAAAACAGAATTACTTTTTCGACTTTATTCAATTCTAAAATCAATAAAAAAACAACACTGAGAGCTGGTTTGCTTTTTGAAAATTATTCCCTTGATTCCAACATATCTTCCCGCGACAGACAAGAGGATAATGATGGTGATGGCTATCCGGATTTAGTAAAATTAGTTACTCAGGACGGGAATTATAGTATTGCACAGCCTTTTGTACAGGGACAATTTCGACTGACAGAGAAATTAACTTTTAATGCAGGTGTTCACGGACAGTATTTTTCTATAAACGATGAATTTGTTGTAGAGCCAAGAACGGCACTATCGTATGCTTTCAATCCTAAAAATACAATTAGTTTTGGTTACGGTCTGCATCATCAACCAGTGCCAGTTCCTATTTTATTCCTGAATGAGTTTGTTGGCGGTACTCAAGTTCAAACCAATAAAGATTTAGATTTAGTGCAGAGTGAGCATTATGTGTTAGGTTATGATGTCAGGCTGGCTAATAAGTGGAGAGGAAAGGTCGAAGTGTATTATCAGGACATTAGTAAAGCTGGTGTAGAATCTTTTCCAAGCAGTTATTCTACATTGACGGAAGGTGCGGATTTTGGCTATTCTATTGATAAAACTTCGTTGGTTAGTAACGGTAAAGGACATAATCAGGGAATTGAATTTACGGTAGAAAAATTTTTTAGTGATGGCTATTATGGGCTATTTACAACTTCACTTTTTGAAAGTAAATATACAGGAAGTGATGATGTAGAACGAAATTCACCTTTTAATAATGGTTATGTTATTAATGTTCTGGGAGGAAAAGAATTTAAAATTGGAAAGGCAAAGAGAAATGTCTTTTTGATTGATACGAAGTTTACCACAGCTGGCGGTCGTTATTATACTCCGGTAGATTTAGATGCTTCAAATGATGCAGGTTACGAAATTAGAGATAATGCCAATGCTTTTAGCCAGCAATATGATTCGTATTTAAGACTCGATGTTAAGTTTGGAATAAAAATCAATAGTAAATCGAAAAAAAGGTTTCATCAGTTTTATGTTGATTTTCAGAACATAACTAATCATACCAATGTTTTTGCCAAGGAATACAATCGCTTGACCAATAGTATTAATCAAAAAGATCAGATTGGTTTTTCTCCTGATTTTGGATATAAATTTCAGTTTTAAAGAGTGATTTTTTAAACATATAAGTCATAATAGGTTTTTTTGAGACAAGATAAATGACTTATATGTTTTAATCTGAAATTACAAATCTAAAGTTAATTGTTCGGGCAAAAGTCTGAAACTCATTCGGTGGTACTTTGTAGTTCCATATTTTTTTATAGCTTCTCTATGCTCGAGAGTTGGGTATCCTTTGTTTTGTTTCCAGTTATACATTGGGAATTCTTCATGAATAATGTTCATATATTCATCCCGATAGGTTTTGGCTAAAACGGAAGCGGCTGCAATACTCAGGTATTTAGAATCTCCTTTTATAATACTCTGATTCGGAATTGATTTTAGTAATTCTATTTCGGTTTTAGAAAATTGTTTTCCAAAAGTATTTTTCATTCCTAATTTGGCATTTAAAGCTCTATTGCCGTCCACAATAATAAATTCAGGGGTATGGCATAATTTTAAAATGCATTCCTGCATTCCTTTCATCGAAGCATTCAAGATATTAATTTCATCTATTTCTTCGGGATGTAAATGAGTTACGGCAAAACAAACAGCATGATTCTCGATAATTGGTCTTAATTCTTCCCTGATTTTTTCGGAAAGCTGTTTGCTGTCGTTTAAAAAACTGTTTTCAAAATCAATTGGCAAAATTACTGCCGCCGCCGTTACTGGGCCGGCAAGGCAACCGCGTCCGGCTTCATCGGTGCCGGTTTCGAACTGGAAAGTGGAGAAATTTCTAAGAAGCATATTGAAATCTTTTCGTGTGGCAAATATTGCGATTTTTTTTGGTTTTTGAAAAGCAATAGGCTTATAGCAGAAGACACAAGGCTGAAAGAAGAATATGTGTTGCCGTTTATTTTATAAATTGTAGTGTTTTTTTATTTATACGTTTTTATCCTTTACCTTTGCTGGATATGTCAGTAAAATAATTGCTTAAATATAACCATTTCAAATGAGGATTTTCTTTTCTTTAATTTTTTTAGCCTTTCCGGTTCTACTGTTTTCACAGAAAAATAAACAGGTCAATAGTGCTAAAGAGATTGATTATAATAGCCAATACAATTCTTCGGATTCCATAAAGAAGAAAAAAGCACCTGAGGCAACTTATGATATGTATCAAATAATTACTTTGGATAGAGATACAACTTATATTGATACCACTCAATCCATTAGAAAGGCTTATAGTCATAACTATTTAAGAAGAGATAATTTTGGACTTTTGGCTTTTCCCAATGATGGTCAAACATACAATACCTTGCAGTATGGATTAAACGGTTTTTCGCCCTATCCGGAATTTGGTTTTATGGCAAAACAAACTAATTATATGCGAGCCAATGATATTAAATATGCCAATGTTGCTACTCCTGTAACTGAATTATATTTTAAGACAACCCTACAACGAGGACAATCCGCAGATTCCTATTTTGCGATAAATACTTCTCCGAGGCTTAATTTTTCTATTGCTTTTAGGGCATTGAACTCAGAAGGAAGATATATAAACCAACAGGCAAAATCTGGTAATTTTAGATTTACTACAAGTTATAATACTAAGGATGGACGTTATATTGCCAATATGCATTATACCTCTCAAAGATTTCAGAATGAAGAAAATGGCGGTATTAGTAATGTGAGCGATTTTACGAGCGGTGATCCTACATTTGACAATAGACAGAGATTGGGAGTATATTTTGAAGACGCTAGTTCCGAATTAAAAGGAAAACGGTTTTTCATAGATCAAACCTTTAGAATAAATCCAACAAAAGGAGCCAATAATTTATATGTTACGGAACAGTATAACTATGAAAAATTTGACTATGTCTATACGCAACAAACAATTAGTTCGAATGTAGGAGGTCAATTGGTGAATCGTTTTGGTGAATCGTTTGTAACTAGTGGCATGGACGATAATACCAAGTATAATAAAATGTACAATAAACTGGGCTTGGTTTACGAAAACATGACCTTGGGATCTTTTACGTTTTTTGTAGATGATTTACGAAGCAATTATTTTTATAATAATATATTGTATTTGGAAAGTGGCGTTACCGTATCTAATTTGTTGAGTCAAAAAATAAATACGCTTGGCGGGCAATACAATTACCGCAAGGACAAATGGAATGGCAAGATTTTGTATTCAAAATCCATAACGGATCATAATTTATTTAACTTGGATATATCGGCAGTATATGACTGGAATGATGAAAATCAGTTGTCGTTTCGTTACCAAAGCATGAATAAATTGCCTAATAATAATTATAATTTGTTCCAAAGCAGTTACAGAAAATACAATTGGGCAAATGATTTTGTGAATGAAAAAATTAATTCCATTAGTGCAAATGCAGATACCAAATGGGTGAATTTATCAGTTCAATTGAATACAATAAATGACCATTTATATTTTGAGGACAAATCGACAGATGCCGAAAGGGCAGCAAGCACGCAAATTGTGGCTCCGGCGCAATATGATAAAGCAATTAAGTATGCTTCACTAAAGGTTGCGAGAGAATTTGTATTAGGAAAGTGGGCATTGGATAATACGCTGTTATTTCAAAAAGTCGATCAATCTCAGGCTGTGTTGAATGTTCCTGAGTTTGTAACAAGGAACAGTTTGTATTATACTAACACTCTGTTTAAAAAGAAATTATTTTTTCAAACGGGTGTAGAGTTTAATTATTTTACTAGTTATTTCAGTAATAATTATAATCCTGTAATAGGTGAATTTTTTGTTCAGGATAAGGTTAAGATTGGTGATTTTCCCCTTGTTGACCTTTTTGTTAATTTTAAAGTGCAGCGTACCAGAATTTATTTTAAGGGAGAGCATATCAATTCCCTGTTTTCCAAGAATAATTATTTTTCAGATACCAATAATCCATATCGTGATTTCTTGATACGCTTCGGATTAGTCTGGAACTTCTTTAATTAAATTATAACAAAACTACCTTAAAAAGTTATTTTAAATAAAAAAATAAACTAATTTTACTTCCATACGAACTATATAGAAATGCTATAGTTTGAGTTATAACTTCTGAAAAATAACAAAATGGAATATTCTGAAAATATATTAGGGACTATTGGGAATACACCATTGGTAAAACTCAATAAAATAGTTTCGGGAGTTGACGCTTTGGTTCTTGCCAAGGTAGAGTCATTCAATCCAGGAAATTCGGTAAAAGACCGTATGGCTGTGAAAATGATTGAAGATGCCGAGGCAGATGGTCGTTTGCAACCAGGAGGAACTATAATAGAAGGAACTTCTGGAAATACAGGAATGGGATTGGCATTGGTAGCAATTATCAAAGGATATAAGTTAATTTGCGTTATTTCCGATAAGCAATCCAAAGAAAAAATGGATATTCTGCGTGCTGTTGGCGCCAAAGTTGTGGTTTGCCCAACCGATGTAGAGCCAACCGATCCGCGTTCCTATTATTCGGTTTCCAAAAGACTAGCCGAAGAAACTCCCAATTCCTGGTATGTTAATCAATATGATAATTTGTCGAATACACTGGCGCATTACGAACAAACAGGACCTGAAATCTGGAAACAGACCGAAGGGAAAATCACTCACTTTGTGGTCGGAGTAGGTACAGGAGGAACGATTTCGGGTGTTGGTAAATTCTTGAAAGAGAAAAACCCGAACATCAAAATCTGGGGAATAGACACCTATGGTTCGGTATTCAAGAAATACCATGAAACTGGCATTTTTGACGAAAATGAAATTTATTCCTATATCACTGAAGGTATAGGGGAAGATATTCTACCCAAAAATGTAGATTTCTCCTTAATTGACGGTTTTACTAAAGTTACTGATAAAGATGCCGCTGTTTATACCCGAAAAATTGCACTCGAAGAAGGTATTTTTGTGGGGAATTCTGCAGGTGCCGCTGTAAAAGGTTTGTTACAGCTCAAAGAACATTTTAAACGTGATGACGTAGTGGTGGTATTGTTTCATGATTCGGGAAGCCGATATGTGGGCAAGATGTTTAATGACGAATGGATGAGGGACAGAGGATTCTTGGACGAAGATTTTACCAAGGCAGAAGATATACTTAAAGACCACATCGATAAACAATTGATTGTAGTTCGTACCGAAGAATTGGTCTCGCACGCAATTGACCGTATGCGCACGCACGATATTTCACAAATTCCCGTGGTTGATATTACTGGATTCGTTGGTTCTGTTGACGAAACCGATTTGTTCAGAAGTTATATGATTGATAAAAATGTAGTTGACAAACCCATAAAAGAAGTAATGGGAAAACCTTTTCCAATTGTGAAATTAAGTACTTCAATCGAAGAAGTGTCCAGATTTTTTTCCAAGGATACGGATGCCGTTTTGGTCGATCTGGAAAACGGACACCATCAGATTATTACAAAATCGGATATAATTAAATCGATGAAGTAATTGTTTTTAAGGTGACGTTTAAAATTTTCCTTTAATCACTTATCAGATGCAAGAGCTTGTGCTAAATTGTATTTACTTCGTTAAACTACAGTAAAATTAGTAGTGAAGTTGTCTTTTTTAATTTTGTAAGACAAGTTGTTAGTTTTTTTATTACTTTAGTTTAAAAGTCTAACAATTTTAGAAGTCTAACAAAGCTGAATTATGAAAGAAGATTTTCTCCATTATCTTTGGAAGTTCAAAAAGTTTGATACTTTAAATCTGAGAACGTGCAATGAAGAGGAAATCATTATAAGTAATTCGGGGCAATATCTTGAATTGGCAGGACCTGATTTTTTTAATGCACAGATTAGTATTGGAAATCAAAAATGGGCGGGTAATGTCGAAATTCATGTCAAGTCATCGGATTGGTACATTCATCATCATGAAAGAGATACGGGCTATGAAAATGTAATTTTGCATGTGGTTTGGGAGCATGATACCGAAGTTTACAGAAGTAACAATTCGGAAATACCGGTTCTAGAACTTAAAAATTATGTTAGCGCCGCAACTGTCAATAATTATCAAGAATTGCTATCGCCAAAATCTTGGATTTTTTGCGAAAAGCAATTAAAGGAAATTCCTCAGTTTGTATTGGGAAATTGGCAGGAGCGTTTGTTTTTTGAGCGTTTGGAAAGAAAATCTAAACCAATTTTTGAATTGTTAGAATTAACAAATAATGATTGGGAAGCCGTTTTGTTCTGCCTGTTGGCAAAGAATTTTGGTTTAAATACTAATGGTGAAATATTTCTCAAAATTGCCCAGTCAATACCTTTTTCCGTAATTCGTAAAGAATGTTTTGAAGTAGAAAACCTTGAATCATTATTGTTTGGTTCCGCTGGATTGTTGGATACAGAGAAAGAAGATGCTTATTTCAAGGATTTAAAATTCAGGTATTTTTATCTGCTCCATAAATATCAAATAGAGAAAAATTGTATTGAACCAGTTCAGTTTTTTAAACACCGTCCTGATAATTTCCCCACGATCAGGCTTTCGCAATTAGCGAATTTATATCACAAACAGCAAAATTTGTTTTCCAAAATATGCGAATTGAATTCTATTGAGGCTATCTATGAAACTTTTGATGTTTCGGTTGCACCATATTGGCAAACTCATTATCAATTTGACAAGGAAAGTTCCAAGAAAAAGAAAGCTTTATCAAAGTCTTTTGTCGATTTAATTGTTTTAAATACTATTATTCCGCTTCAGTTTGTTTACGCCAAAAGTCAAGGAAAGGAAGATTCGGAGGATTTAATGTCAATTTTAAATGAAGTTGAAGCAGAAAAGAATTCAATTATAGAGAAATTCAGTTCGTTTGGATTAAAATCTAAAAATGCATTTGAAACCCAGTCACTATTGCAACTGAAGAATGAATACTGCAGTAAAAATAAATGTTTGGACTGCGCAATCGGAATGGAATTGTTGAAGAATTATTAGAAATATGCAGTAGTTTACCGGAGTTTTTCTAGAGAATTTTAATAACTTATTTAAACATTACTTTGATATCAAAAGATTCTGTAATTTTGCTGTAATTCATAATTCAAATCAATGCAAGCAATAGTAAAATTGAAATTTTTTTTGGAGAAATATGGTTTTCACGTTTCGTCTCGTTTGGCTGATAAATTAGGGATGCGTGTTACAAATGTTCGTTTGTTCTTTATCTACATCTCTTTTGTGACGGCAGGTTTAGGATTTGGGGTTTATTTAACTTTGGCTTTTTGGATTCGGCTGAAAGATTTAATTAGAGCCAAAAGAACTTCTGTTTTTGATTTATAAAAGTATAAAAAAAAAAGGGATTTAAAAGTTAAGCAACTTTTAAATCCCTTTTTTTGTATTTAGAGAAAAATTAATTTTCTGGATTATTCAATTTACTGTTTTTCTTCCCATATATGAAGTAGATTGCAATCCCTAAAGCCATCCAGACAACAAGTCTAATCCAGCTTTCGTTAGGTAAAGAATACATTAAGGCTAAACAAATTATAATTCCAGCGATAGGTACAAAAGGAACTAATGGAGTTTTGAATGATCTTGGAGCATCTGGCATTTTTTTACGCATAACCATTACACCAATACAAACTAATACGAAAGCTAATAAAGTTCCAATACTTACCATGTGACCTAAATCACTCACAGGAACCAGACCGGCAAATATACTTACGAAAACTAAAAAGAAAAGATTAGTTTTCCATGGAGTGCGGAATTTTGCGTGAATAGAACTAAAAAATGGAGGTAATAAACCATCTTTACTCATCGTGTAAAATACACGGCTTTGCCCCATTAACATCACAAGCATTACAGAAGTATAACCAGCTAAAATAGCTACGATTAAACCAGTTTGTAAAAAGTCATATCCTGTTTTTGCAAATGCTGTTGCAGCTGGTTTTGCGTCACCCGCGAATTCTTTATAGTTAACTAAACCAGTCATTACGTGAGCAAATAATACATATAATAGTGTACATATTATTAGTGAACCTAAAATACCAATTGGCATCCCTTTTTGAGGGTCTCTTGCTTCTTGAGCGGCAGTAGAAACTGCATCAAAACCAATGAACGCAAAAAATACTGTTCCAGCACCAGCAGCAATTCCTGTCCATCCAAATTCACCAAAAACGCCAGTGTTTTCTGGAATGTAAGGAGTGTAGTTAGCAGTATCAATAAAGTTCCATCCTAAAATGATGAAAATAAGAACTACAGCAACTTTTACAACAACCAGGAAGTTATTCAAAGAAGCCGATTCTTTTGTGCCTCTAATTAATAATAAGGAAAGCATTGCTACAATAAAGATGGCTGGTAAGTTGACAATTCCGCCTTCTACAACAGTTCCATCACTAAGTTTTAGTGTTTCCCAAGGAGAACATATAAAGTCAGGAGGCAGATGAATGCCATATTTATTTAATAATTCTAGTAAATAACGAGACCAACTAACACCAACGGTAGCGGCGCCCAGTGCATATTCTAAAACTAAATCCCAACCAATAATCCATGCCATAAATTCTCCCATTGTTGCATAAGAATAGGTGTATGCACTACCTGCAACAGGGATCATTGAAGCAAATTCAGCATAGCAAAGACCTGCAAATGCACATCCAACAGCTGCTAAAATAAATGAAAGAGTTACTGCTGGTCCAGCATGTTCTGCTGCAGCGATACCTGTTAAAGAGAATAATCCGGCTCCAATGATGGCGCCAACTCCTAATGCAACAAGTGATCGTGAAGATAAGGTTCTTTTAAGACCTTTTTCAGATTCGGATGCTTCGTCAAGCAATACCGATAGTGGTTTAGTTTTCCAAATTGACATACTGTATATTTGCTTTATTGTTATTAAGTTCCAAATGTATCGTTTTTTGTAAAAAATAAAAACAATTATCTTATTTTTAGTTAAATAAACCTCGGTTTTTAAAATAGAATTGCTTCAATGTTTTTTACATGCTGAAATTCATTTAGTTATAAAATATTTAAAGATAAAATAAAATATCATTAAGAACTGCATGAATTTGATGTTTTTGTTAAATAAAATGAATTTTTTTATCTTAATTTATATTTTTAAGGAATCAATAAATTTTTTAGGGAATGAATTTTAAACATAGAACTTATTTTATGAAGTTTACCAGAGAGCAACGAACAGGGATTTTCTTGCTTTTTGTAATTATTATTGTTTTGCAATTGGTTTATTATTTTGTTGATTTTAGCCCAGTTATGAAAAAAGATTCTAGAGAGCAACAATGGCTTTCTCTGCAAGCTGAAGTGGATTCCATGATATTGCATAAACCCGATGGCAAGTCAGTTATGTATCCTTTCAATCCCAATTTTATTTCTGATTATAAAGGATACAAGCTCGGAATGTCTGTCGAGCAAATTGACAGGCTTTTGGCTTTTAGAAAGCAAAATAAATATGTTAATTCTGCTAAGGAATTTCAAAATGTCACAAAAGTTTCAGATTCATTATTGAATGCAATTGCGCCATTTTTCAAGTTTCCGGATTGGGTAAATCATAAAAAAGATAATTCTGAGTATAAAAATTATCAGAATTCGGCTTTCGCCAAAAAAGAAAAAATAGCCCTTGTTGATATAAATCAAGCCACGAAAGAGGATTTGATTAAAATTAGCGGGATTGGAGAAGTTATATCATTGAGAATTTTAACTCAAAAAGAAAAACTGGGAGGTTTCGTTTCCATGGAACAGCTTAAGGATGTCTGGGGACTGTCACCTGAAGTTATTCTAAATTTAAACAAATATTTTGCAGTTACAAAACTTCCTAATCTGACAAAAATTGATATCAATAATGCTTCTTTAAAGGAGCTTTCCCAGTTTTTTTATTTTAAATACGACCTTGCCCGACAGATTGTAAAACATAGAAGTATGAATGGAGATTTTAAAAATATTGATGATTTGATAGGTGTTAACGGGTTTCCTGTTGACAAAGCAAATTTTATTAGCCTATATTTGGACTTTTAATGTAAATGATATTCATGATGAATTTTGATTATAACGAAACACAATCTTTAATAGCGCAATCTATAAAAGATTTTGCAGAAAAAAATATAAGACCTTATATAATGGAATGGGATGAAGCTCAGGTTTTTCCAACGCCATTATTTAGACAGCTTGGTGAAATGGGGTTTATGGGAGTTTTGGTTCCAACCGAATTGGGTGGCTCAGGATTGGGTTATCATGAATATATTACCATAATAGAAGAGATTTCAAAAGTAGATCCGTCTATAGGATTATCAGTTGCAGCTCATAATTCTTTGTGTACAAATCATATTTTAACTTTTGGTAACGAAGAGCAAAAGAAAAAATGGATTCCAAAATTAGCTTCTGGAGAACACATCGGGGCATGGGGTTTAACAGAGCACAATACAGGCTCAGATGCCGGCGGAATGAATACGACAGCGGTTCGGGATGGGGATTTTTGGGTAGTAAATGGAGCTAAAAATTTTATTACACATGCGATTTCTGGTGATATAGCAGTTGTAGTTGTTCGTACAGGTAAAAAGGGAGATTCCAAAGGTATGACAGCATTTGTTTTTGAAAAAGGGACGCAAGGATTTACATCGGGTAGAAAAGAAAATAAATTGGGTATGCGTGCCAGTGAAACGGCTGAATTGATTTTTGACAATTGCCGTATTCCAGATACGAATAGGTTGGGTGAAGTAGGGCAGGGATTTGTTCAGGCTATGAAAATATTAGATGGAGGCCGTATTTCAATTGGGGCTTTGTCATTGGGAATTGCAAAAGGCGCTTACGAAGCATCTTTGAAATATTCTAAGGAAAGACATCAGTTTGGACAACCTATATCCGATTTTCAGGCAATTTCATTCAAGTTGGCAGATATGGCTACCGAAATCGAAGCGTCAGAGTTATTATTGCATAAAGCTGCGTTCCTTAAAGAACAGCATAAACCAGTGACTACATTAGGGGCAATGGCAAAGATGTATTCATCGGAGGCTTGTGTGAAAATTGCCAATGATGCTATTCAGATACATGGTGGTTATGGTTATACTAAGGATTATCCAGTAGAAAAATTCTACAGGGATTCAAAATTATGCACTATTGGTGAAGGAACTACCGAAATTCAAAAACTGGTAATATCAAGAAATTTACTTAAATAGCCTGTTAGGCGTCAGGCTGTCCGCTCCGCCGCGCGGATTGCTCCATGCTTCACACATGATCAGGAAAATCAGGATTTGTGATGAGTATTAAAATAATTCGAAAAAAAATAAAATAAAATGCTTCGGTTTCGAAATAATGTTTAATTTTGCGCACTTAACGAAAGGGGGTGATAAAATTATGTTAATTATACCAATTAAAGACGGAGAAAATATCGATAGAGCACTTAAGCGCTACAAAAGAAAATTCGATAAAACAGGAACTGTAAGACAATTAAGAGCGCGTACTGCTTTTATTAAGCCATCAGTTACAAATAGAATGAAATTCCAAAAAGCGGCTTATATCCAAGGATTAAGAGATAGTATAGAGAATATCTAAATACGTCACTGCATTTTTTAAATAAATTACCGTTAGTAATTAAAGTTTCTTAACTTTGATGCTAACGGTTTTTTTATGACTACAAATAATAATAAAGACGCATTTAGAGATTATCTGCTGCTCGAAAAAAAATATTCTCCCCATACGGTAAGTGCTTACTTGAATGATGTTTCTTATTTTGAGGTCTTTAATAAGGAGTGTTTTGATCAGGATACCATTGATCAGGTGAATTACAATCAAATTAGAAGCTGGATTGTGTCACTTGTTGATGATGGTGTTTCTAATGTTACCGTGAATAGAAAAATAGCTTCCCTAAAAGCTTTTTATAAGTTTCTTTTAAAAATAAAGCAAATTCAGGTTAATCCGTTGTTGAAGCATAAGGCTTTAAAAACAGAAAAAAAGCTTCAGATTCCTTTTTCAGAAAAAGAATTGGTTGAAGCTTTATCGCGTAAGCCTGCTCCGGAAGGATTTCAGGAAATAAGGGATAGGCTTGTTGTAGAGTTGTTTTATTCTGCAGGAATTCGTAGAACGGAGCTTATTCACTTAAAGCTTTCAAATGTGGATTTTGGAGGTAGTACTATAAAGGTTTTGGGTAAGAGAAATAAAGAACGTATTCTGCCTATTTTGCCTGTGGTAATTGAGCAATTGCAGTTGTATGTAAGGGGGCGTTCATTGCTGGAGGTAATAGTAGACGAGGAATATTTATTCGTTACAAAAAAAGGATTAAAATTGAGTGATACTTTTGTGTATCGATTAATAAATTCATACTTTAGTACTGTCTCCGAAAAAGTAAAAAAGAGCCCTCATGTGTTACGACATACATTTGCGACTCATTTATTAAATAACGGGGCTGATTTGAATTCAGTTAAAGAATTATTGGGGCATTCTAGTCTTGCTTCTACTCAGATATATACTCATAGCAGTTTGTTTGAACTCAAAAAAGTTTATCAGGAGGCGCATCCTAGAAATAAAAAATAATTCAAAAAGTGTTTAACCATTAAATAGATTGATTATGAAGGTAAATGTTCACGCAGTTAACTTTACTGTTGACAAGAAGCTAGTAGATTTCGTTCAGGAAAGAATGGATAAATTGGAAAAATATTATGACAGAGTTGTCTCGTCGGATGTTTTTTTAAAAGTTGAAAAGACAAGTGAAAAGGAGAATAAAAATGTTGAGATAAAGATTAATGTTCCCGGAGATGATTTTTTGGTTGAAAAACAGTGTAAATCCTTTGAAGAAGCAATTGAGCAAGCAGCGGAATCTATAGAACGATTACTGGTAAAACGTAAAGAAAAGTTAAGAACACATATTTAATTTAAATTTTTTTAAAAAAATGTTTTGATTAAAGGATAAAATATCTACATTTGCAGTCCGTTAGAAATAGCGGACTTTTTTTATTGAAATCGCCAGCGTAGCTCAGTTGGCTAGAGCAGCTGATTTGTAATCAGCAGGTCGTGGGTTCGAGTCCCTCCGCCGGCTCAAATGATTGAGGATTTCTGGTTGAAGATTTCTGATTTCTGAGTCGAAATCGCCTATTAATAATAGGTTTTTGAAATAATGAAAATGATTTTGTTGATTAGATATGGTTTTTTTGGAATTCCTAATCTAAAATCTAAAATCAACTGGGGAGATACTCAAGCGGCCAACGAGGGCAGACTGTAAATCTGCTGTGTGAACTTCGCAGGTTCGAATCCTGCTCTCCCCACCAAGCCAGATGGCAGGTTTTAGGTAATAGGGTTTTAAGCTAGTTTTAGCCTCTGAATTCTGTAATCTGTAAATCTAAAAAAACTGCCGACTTAGCTCAGAGGTAGAGTGCTTCCTTGGTAAGGAAGAGGTCACGGGTTCAATTCCCGTAGTTGGCTCAAGTAAGTAGGAAATTGAAATAAATATATAAACTAGATTAAAAATTAAGTAAAATGGCAAAAGAAACCTT